>AMWB02153159.1_pt1 | contig 30063 bp, 20 predicted proteins | sample 200311 | NCBI WGS metagenome assembly AMWB02 (sample SAMN02737377, study PRJNA173069) | bioreactor metagenome | biome: anode biofilm in microbial fuel cells | place: USA: California | collected 2010-12-16
CTGATCGATAATATTTACAATACAGCCATTGAAAACGGGGCAACCGGGGGGAAAATCTCCGGAGCCGGCGGGGGAGGGTTCATGTTCTTTTATTGCCCCGGAAATGCCCGTTATACAGTCATCGAAGCCCTGAAAAAATTCGGTGGAACCAATCACCGGTATGAATTTACGTCTGAAGGGATGACAGCATGGAGCATATAAAATTCAAAATTTAAAATTCAAAATTTATAATTTCATAATGTCGCACGGACGCTTTGACAACCCGGTAGTAGCTTCTTTGGCTGGTTTTTGGGACCGTTTCAGAAAACAGGAATTCGAATCCCGGTTAACTGAAAATGATCGTTTTGATGGTAGAACTATCCTGGTGACCGGTGCTAACTCCGGCCTGGGCTTTGCACTGACCGTTGAGATTGCCCGGAGGGGAGGCCGCGTGATCATGGGCTGCCGCCGGCAGATTCCTGAAGCCGGTGAAAAAGCTAAGAAAATTAGCGGCTCGGATCACATCGAAATGCGACAACTTGACCTGAGCAGGATTGGCTCCATTCATGAATTTGTCAATGGACTTGTTAATGACGGCGTTAGGCTTGATATTACCATTCTGAATGCCGGAGTGACCCCGCCTAAAGCCCGTAAAACCGAATCAGGCCAGGATGAGATGTTCCTTGTAAATTATCTTTCCAACGTGATGCTGACCAATTTGCTGCTGACCGCAAATGTGATTGATTTATCTGGTCAGCTTGCTGCATTTAAACCACGAATACTCTTTATATCTTCCGATTCTCACCAGGGATCGTCTTATATTGATTATGAAGAATTCGGAAGATACTTGGATTACGGTGTTTCAAAAGCTATTGCGAATTACAGCTATTTTAAGCTCGTGCTCAATACCTATGCCACGGAATTATCTCGAAGGGTCAACCATGATGAATTAAAGGCCGGGATAAATGTCATTTGTCCAGGACCGGTGAATTCTAATATCGTCAGAGAGGCCCCGCTGTTTTTAAGGATTATATTAAAGAGCATTTTCAGCATTATTTTCAAGTCACCGGTAAAAGCATGCAAACCGGTGGTTTACCTGGCCATTTCGCCCGATTTTGAAGGGCGCACCAATGAGTACATGCACATGTTCAGGGAGAAAAAGATGGATTTTAAAGTGTACTTACCCGAAGAGGGGGAGAAGTTGTGGGAAAGATCGGTAGCGCTTTGGGAATTGATTGATGAGAAGGCGAGGATCATTGATACCCTGGGGGTATCCGAAAATGAATACCCTGAGGGTATCCGAAAATGAACACTACCAATCTACCATACATGACTCGTTATTTTTCCCTGTATTTTGCTGTGCTGTCCTTGGTTTTTTTAGCCAATTCCTGCTCTAATGTGCACGATCATAACAGTCAGGTCATGATTGAACTTGGCTACAATTGGCAATTCCGCCAGGCAGGCTCAGATCAGTGGTTACCGGCCAGTGTTCCGGGAACGGTCCATACCGATCTGTTGGATAATCAAATCATCGGGGATCCTTATTATCGTCTTAACGAAAAAAGCCTTCAATGGATTGATAAAAAGGATTGGGAATATCGGACAATCCTTCAAATTGATCCAAAAGTTTTAAAAAAGGAAAAGCAAGAGCTTGTTTTTGAAGGCTTAGATACCTATGCAAAAGTATACCTGGACGGTGATTTGATTTTACTGGCTGATAATATGTTCAGGACCTGGATTGTGGATGTCAAAGGAAAGCTGAAACCCGGTAAAAATGAGCTGCTCATTCTACTTGAATCTCCAACGGGAAATGGACTTCAGGCGCTGAAAGAGTATGGCTTTCAGCTGGCTGCCGACAACGACCAGTCGGAGGCGGGTGAAATGGGTGCCGACCGGGTAAGCCCGTATGTGCGCAAAGCGCCATACCATTTTGGCTGGGACTGGGGCCCGCGGCTGGTGACTTCGGGAATCTGGCGCCCGGTATGGCTCAGGGCGTGGAATACCGCACATATCGATGATGTGCATATTGTCACTGATCGCATTTCGGATGTTCAGGCAGACATGGTTGCGCATATTACGGTAGTAATTTTAAAACCCGGGAAATACTATTTTATCCTGAAAAGGGCTGGAGTCCCCGGGGGTGGAGTCCCGAGGGACTCCACCCCTTTTGAACTAATCGCTGGCATGCATGAGCTCAAGGTGCCATTCTCGATTACTAATCCGGAAAAATGGTTTCCTAATGGATCAGGTGAACAGAAAATTTATGAGATCACCCTAGAACTGCTCGATCAGGAAAAATTGCTCGATGGCAAGACCATTAAGGTTGGCCTTCGGGATGTTAAGCTAGTCCAGCAACCTGATCCGGATAGCACCGGGAAAAGCTTTTATTTTGAAGTCAACGGAAAACCGGTTTTTGCCAAAGGAGCTAATTACATTCCGAATGATGTGTTCCTGAACAGGGTAAGCCCGGAGAAATATGAATTTATCGTCAAATCGGCGGCGGATGCCAATCTAAATATGTTGCGCGTTTGGGGCGGAGGTGTTTATGAAAATGACCTGTTCTATGATCTTTGTGATCAATACGGCATCATGGTCTGGCAGGACTTTATGTTTGCCTGCGCCATGTATCCCGGTGATGTTGATTTTTTAGGTAATGTGAGGCGGGAAGCCATCGACAATGTGAAACGCCTTCGTAACCATCCCTGCCTTGTCCTATGGTGCGGCAATAACGAGATAGAGGCGGCATGGGGGCCTTATGAGGAAAACCGCGGCTGGGGCTGGAAGCAACGATATACGGCTGAACAGCGCCAAACGATATGGAAGGCTTATGATACACTGTTTCATCATATTTTGCCGGAAGTCGTCAAACTCGAAGATCCGGGCAGGCCTTATTGGCATTCATCACCTTCAGCGGGTATGGGACAGCTGGCTTCTTATGAATCCACTTCAGGCGATATGCACTACTGGGGCGTCTGGCACGGACTCCATCCCTTCACCGACTTTAGTAAATACAAAGCAAGGTTTATGAGTGAATACGGATTCCAATCGTTCCCCGAGTTTAACTCTGTTAAAAAATATACCCTGACGGAAGATCACAACATCGAATCGGATGTCATGATGGCACATCAGCGTAGCGGGATTGGAAATCTCAGGATAAAGCAATATATGACTGAAGATTACGACATTCCGGAAGATTTTGAACAGTTCCTTTATGTTGGTCAGTTGTTGCAGGCTGAAGCCATTAAACTGGCCATTGAATCGCACCGGGCTGAAATGCCTTACTGCATGGGTTCGCTTTACTGGCAGCTCAATGATTGCTGGCCGGTAGCTTCCTGGTCGGGGATAGATTATTATGGAAAATGGAAGGCGCTGCATTATTTTGTGAGAGAGGCATTTAAGCCTTCGATCCTGGTTGTGTCTGAAGGTAATGACTCACTTAAATTCAAGCTCGTTTCAGATGATGATGAAATTGGAAAATTTAAATTGGAAATTAGGCTGCTGGATTTTTCCGGAAACGTTGAATGGCAGGCTATACAGGAAATTGAGATGGCATCTCACAGAAATACATTTTCCCAAAAAGAAATCCTTGGAAAAGCTGATCCCGCTTCGGTTGTACTGATTTCTGAATTGAAAAAAGATGAAGAAATCATTGATCGCGATATTCACTACTTCGTAAAACCTAAAGAACTGAAACTGAAAGATCCTCAAATCAAATCGGAATTAAAAGAAATTGATGACAAATTTGTGATCTCATTATCAGCCACTTTCCTTGCTAAAAATGTTTTTCTTTATGCCGATGGGCTGGAAGAGCATTTTTCCGACAATTTCTTTGATGTCTTTCCGGGTGAGACAGTGAGAGTTTCGATTCCAAAAAATGAAATTACAAAAGGGAATTTGAAGTCATTTAAAATGGTGCACTTATTCATGACAGAAAATCCTTGAAATATCTGATTTATCCGTGTAAATCCACCCAATCCATGTCATCCGTGTGCCATTGATAGTTATCGGACAGCGCGGATTACGAGGATTAATGCAGATTTTTTCTTGAAAATCAATAAAATAGCGTTACCTTTGCCGCCGAATTTCCCTTCCCTGAAGGACTAATCAACGAAAAATCAATACATGACATTTCAAGAAACCGGGTTGCATGAAACGATTACCCGTGCAACCGATGAACTCGGCTTTATCGCGCCGACCCCGATCCAGGAACGGATCATCCCGCTGATCCTTAACACAGAAAATGACCTGATTGCCCTGGCCCAGACCGGCACCGGAAAAACCGCCGCATTCGGCCTTCCACTGATTCACCTGACCGATATGGATTCCTCAAGGATCCAGGCTATCGTTCTTTGCCCAACGCGTGAACTCTGCATGCAGATCACCGGGGATTTGAAAAAATACTCAACGTTTGTACACGGTTTTAAAACTACCGCTGTTTATGGAGGTGCCGATATCAGGGCACAGATCAAATCCATTAAAAACGGAAGCCAGGTGGTGGTCGGAACACCGGGGCGCGTGATGGACCTGATCAACAGGCAGGTGCTGCAACTGGCACATATCAGGTTCCTCGTCCTCGATGAGGCTGATGAAATGCTGAATATGGGTTTTAAAGAAGACCTGGATGTCATCCTGGCTGAAACCCCGAAGCAAAAAAGGACTTTCCTGTTCTCTGCAACCATGCCGGATGAAATCGCCGCCATTGCAAGAAATTATATGAATGACCCGGAGGAAGTTTCCGTTGGAAAGGTCAACCAGGGCGCAGAAAATGTGAGGCATGAATTCTATACGGTTAACGCGAAAGACCGCTATGCCGCACTGAAAAGGATTGCTGACATATATCCGAACATTTACGGCATTGTCTTTTGCAGGACCAGGCAAATCACCAAAGACGTCGCTGATAAACTTATGGCTGACGGTTATAACGCCGATGCCCTGCACGGCGACCTGTCGCAGGCACAGCGGGATTACGTCATGAACCGGTTCAGGATTAAACAACTCCAATTGCTTGTTGCCACCGATGTTGCCGCTCGCGGGCTCGACGTCAACGACCTGACCCATATCATCAACTATGATCTTCCGGACGACAATGAAGTATATATTCATCGTACCGGGAGAACCGCCCGTGCCGGAAAAAGCGGTGTGGCCATTTCCATTATTCATTCGCGGGAAACCCGCAAAATGAAGGATATTGAGAAATTGCTCAATAAGCGGTTTGAACAGAAAAAAGTTCCTACAGGGGTCGAAATTTGTGAAAAACAACTCTTTAACCTGGTGGATCGGGTGGAAAACATTGAAGTTGACGAAACCCAGATCGAGCCTTTCCTCCCGGCAATTTATAAGAAACTTGACTGGCTAAGCCGTGAAGACCTGATCAAACATTTCGTTTCCGTCGAATTTAACCGCTTCCTGGCCTATTATAAAAATACGCCTGACCTGAATGTGGCCGGTTCGGACGAAACCCGGAAACGTACACCAAAGGATCAGTTCCTGACATTCAGAATTAATGTGGGATTTGAAGATGGAATCAATCCCCCGAGACTGATCGGCTTTATCAATGAACAGACCAAAACAAGGAATATAGAGGTCGGCAGGATCGAAATCGGTCATAATGATTCATTTTTTGAAATTGATAAGAACTTCAAAGACCTGGTCCTTAAATCATTTCAAAATGCGTTATTTGACGGCGTAAAAGTCGTTGTAAAACTATCGGACAATAAATCCAAGGATAGGCCTAAATATAGGTCAGGCGACAGGTCAAAATTCAGGTCTGATGAAAGGCCAAAATACAAGTCTGATGACAGGCCGAAATTCAAGTCAAATGACAGACCGAAATACAAGTCTGATGACAGACCGAAATATAAATCTGATGACAGGCAGCAAGGCAAGCCTAAAGCCTGGGAAAGCGAACTGTCCAGCGATTGGTCGAAAAGTAAATCCAAAGGCAAATCCAGGGAATGGTCGAAAGACAAACCCAAGGGCAAATCCAACGACAGGTCAAAACAATCCCCCGGTGGAAATAAAAAGAAACGTTCACCGTTTAAGAATTGGTAACCAGCCCCGCTGATCATTATATTTAACTTATTATTTATGGTTCAAAATCCATCCTTTCAATCAGCCCAGGGCTGGCAATCGATTATTGCCCGTTACAACAAACCAAAGATGTCACGTAGCCTCTGGCAATTGATCAATTCAATTGTCCCTTATATCCTTTTGTGGGTGTTGATGACATTTACGCTGAAAATATCGTTCTGGCAGACGCTACCACTGATTTTCCTGGCTGCCGGTTTCCTGATCCGGATATTTATCATCTTTCATGACTGCGGCCATGGCTCTTTTTTTAAGTCGAAAAAATTGAATTTTTATATTGGAAGCGTTTGCGGTATGCTGGCACTTACACCTTACCACAAATGGACCGACAGTCACCGGGCCCATCACCAGACCGTCGGAAACCTGGACAAAAGAGGATCAGGTGATGTGTGGACGCTGACAGTCGCCGAATACCTGGCTCTTAGCCCATTTAAGCGTTTCAAATACAGGTTTTTCAGGCACCCGATTGTATTGCTGGGAATCGGTGGAATCGCAATTTTTGTCGTTGGTAACAGATTCTCCAACCGCGGGATGACCAGAAAACAGCGCTTGAATGTTTATCTGACCAATGTCATCCTCTTAGCTGCAGCCGGGCTGATCAGCTGGCTCATCGGCTGGCAGGCTTTCCTGCTCATCCAGCTTCCCGTCATCTTCCTGGCTTCCATGGGTGGAATTTACCTGTTTTACCTTCAACACCAGTATGAAGAGGTGATCTGGTGCCGGCAGGGAAATTGGGACTATAAAAAAATGGCGCTTGAAGGCAGTTCATTTTTTAAGCTTCCCGGCATTCTCAGATGGTTTACCGGAAACATAGGCTTTCATCATATTCATCATTTAGGACCTACTATTCCCAATTATAATTTGCCCCGGTGCTACAATGAGAATGAGATGTTCAGGCAGGTTAAGCCCATCACTTTTTTTAAAAGTTTTCATTCGCTGAGCATCAGGTTCTGGGATGAAACCAATCAAAGAGCAGTAGGACTCAGGGAGATCAGACAACGTAGGACCGTCGCCTCAGTTTAGGAGGCTTTAAGAAAAAAGATCCTTCTCTGGTTTCACGTCGCGTTCCAGGATGGTTTTCCGGTGGTCTTTACGAGCTTTGGCAGAAGCTTCCTTAATGATTTCTTCAATCCGGTTATTTAATGCGGTGATTCCGCTGGTTCCCAGGCGGATACCGATGGATTTAGCCAGTTTGTGAGCTGCGGCACGGTTGAGGAGGTTGTTCATAGGTATTGGGTATTGGGTATTGGGTATTGGGTATTGGTTAACAATGGAATCAATCCTACAGTCCTACAGTCTTAAAGTCCTTCAGTCATATAGTCCTCCCGTCTTACACATTTTCAAACCAACACCACTGTGAGAATGACTATTACTGCGGCAACAGCAACAATGATATAAATCGCTTTGCTCTCCTTTTTGATCTTTTCCCGGGTTTCAGCGAGTTTACGGTTTGCTTCTTCATCACCCGGCCTTAATTCAGCAGCTTTTCGGTAAAAAGACGCTGCTGAGCGGAAAATCTCAATTATGGAAAAATCGTCGCCGGTTTTAATATATTCCCTGAATCGTTTTTCCTCAGGTGTTAAAATCTGGTTATCAATTGATTTATCCATAGGATTTATTTTGATATTAAAGTTAATAATCTTCTTTGGAATAATTGACAGTTGTAGTTAAAAATTCTATAGTGCTTTGTGACTGAAGGAAGGGGAGGACTGTAGGACGGTAGGACGGTAGGACTATAGGACGGTAGGACTGAAAGACGGTAGGACTATAGGACTATAAAATATGATGAACATAATGAATAATGATTTGTTTTAGTTACTCCTGTTACATAAAAATTCATTCGATAAAGCAGGGATAAAATCTTACGGTTTAATAACAAATTAATAGATACATGAACGAAAAAAAGATTATTGCAGTTATTGGTGCAACGGGCACCCAGGGTGGCGGACTAATCCGTGCAATTTTAAGTGATCCTGATCATGAATTTGCTGTCAGGGCTGTTACACGTGATCCGAATTCCGATAAAGCGGTCGCACTGGCCAAACAGGGTGTCGACGTAGTAAAGGCTGATATGGAAGATATGGAAAGCCTTAAGAAGGCATTCAGCGGCGCTTATGGTGCATATTGTGTCACCAGCTTCTGGGAGCATTTTTCCCCGGAAAAGGAAATTTCACAGGCCGCCAATATGGCTGAAGCAGCAAAAGCAGCAGGAGTGAAGCACACCATCTGGTCGTCGCTGGATGATACGAGAAAACTTATCCCATTGGATGATGACCGGATGCCTACCCTGCAGGGGAAGTACAAAGTGCCCCATTTTGATGCAAAGGGCGAGTCGGACCGGTTTTTTAACGAAAACGGTCTGCCCAGCACGATTTTATACACCGTATTTTATTGGGATAATTTCATTTATTTCGGCCTGGGCCCCCAGCGTGGACAGGATGGAAAACTGGCCATCACTTTCCCGATGGCCGACAAGAAGCTGCCTGGAATTGCTGCTGAAGATATTGGTAAATGTGCTTTCGGTATTTTCAAAGCCGGAGACAAATACATTGGCAAGAAAGTGGGGATAGCCGGCGGCCATTTAACCGGCAAAGAAATGGCTGCAATGCTATCAGATACAGTAGGAGAGGAAGTCGTTTACAACGATGTTCCGCCTGAGGTATACCGCAGCTTTGGTTTTCCCGGCGCCGACGATATGGGCAACATGTTCCAGTTCAAGCGCGATTTCGAGGAATATTATACTAAATCCCGGGATATCGAATTAGCCCGTTCATTAAATCCTTCGCTGTTAAATTTCAGCCAGTGGCTGGAAAAATATGGCGATAAAATCCGGATTGATTAAAAAAGTAGCTACGGATACTTAAACAGGCGTAAAGTGTGCGCCCAACCATTTTCCTGAATAAAAGTTTGTGAAGAGGATGTTTTATCAATGAACAGCCTCTTTTTTTATTGTTATCAATGTGTTAAATATCTTGACAACAGTAGGTTGTAGCACCTAACTTTGTTTAGAATATTTCTAAATAATATTCTTGATGTTGTTAGAATTTAAATCATCAGACTATGAAATCAATTGAAAAAAAGAGCCTTGAAATGCCTGAAGAAGTCAGAAAATTTCCCAAAGGCAAGGTTGAACTGGTCACGATTGGAAATGTAACTTTTGGAAAAGGAACTTTTCAACCGGGCTGGAAATGGTCGGAATCAGTCATGCCTATTGCTCAAACGGATAGCTGCCAGGCACCTCACACGCAATACCACATTGCAGGCAGACTGCATGTCGTCATGGACGACGGCTCTGAAATGGAATATGGTCCGGGCGATGTCGGTGTGATCGCGCCGGGTCATGATGCCTGGGTGGTTGGCAATGAACCCGTTGTGGTGATCGATGTTACCGGCATGACGCATTATGCCGAAACAAAAAGGCATAAATAGCTGCCTTATTTTTTATTGGATTTATCGTAAGATGAAGATTTGCTGCTTCCTGCAGAGCTTTCTTTTACCTTTGGCTCACTCCGTTCGCGCATTTGAACGGAGCGTTCCAGTTGCTGGGTAGCCGGTTTATGTTCTTTTTCGGCCGGTTTCCATTTGCCTTCATCGCGCTGTTGCCAGTTTCCTGAAGGTTCTTTCTTATATACATTCCCGGTTTTATCGGAATATACATTGTTCGGGATTTTATCGGTACTTTGTTTGGGTGAGATCACACGGGTTTTATCACCGGTTCCGCTTGTGCGTGTCTTTTCACCTGAGCCTGGTGTTGTAGTTGTCCCCGTGTTACGTTTCATTTCTCCGTAAACCTGGTTGTCGGTCGTCCGGGTTTTATCCCCTGAACCCGGTTTAACCGGATTTACTTCTGAACGTGATTTTTCTCCTGAAGTACCTGGTTTTACAGGGCTGATATCCCGGTAACCACGGCTTTTTACCGGTTTTCCAAGGTCAGTGCTTACAACGTCTTTGCGATGCGTATAGATATTGTTGGAATGGTCGATGTTCACCTGGTCATTATATCCCGACCGGTGACCATAGTAGTTCCCATGGCCGGGCTCATAAGGCGGGTAATACGGCGGATAATAAACCGGGGGTCCCCACCAGCCACCGTAAAACCACGGATCATAATAATGATGGTGACAGCAATGGCGGTAATGATAGCTCATACCCCAGCCATACCACGGATTGTAATGCATCCCGTATCCCCACGTGACCGGGCGGGGATAGTACACGACACCGTACCAGGGATGGTAATAGTACCCGGTTCCGTAAATCACGGTCGGTCCATACACGTAGCAGTTCAGGTAACCGGGTGTATAGCCCATGTAGATATAATCAACGGTCACTTCATAGATGTAAACATAGCGGGTGTGGTAAGCGATACTGGTCGGTGGTACGCGGTCAATATCCTGCGGACGTTCAGTTGATACGAACCATGGCCCCGTAGCATGATCAGAAATAAACCAAACGCCGTTTTCCACCGCATAATACCGGTTGTTGGTATAAATAACCGTCACAGAAGAATTGACGGCGACGTACATATCCGTGCCGTCAATCTTTTCAAAGCTCGGTTCTCCATCATAATACACATTACATGTGGCAGAATAACGGTCAACCCTGGCTGTCTGCGGTATCTGGGCATTCATGACCGCTTCCCGCGCAGCGTAAGTGCCGGCGACATGAGCCAGGACGGCATCCTGGTCGGTACCTTCCGGTATCAGGGCAAAATCTTCCGGCAGCTTGTCGGAGGCCACATAGCTCCAGGGGCCTTTTAACGTGTACGCCGTATACCATCTTCCGGATAATAAAACATAATACATGTGGTCGGTAATGTTCCTGAAAATATAATCCGGAGTATTGGAAATATACAAAAGATTCGTTCCGTCAACAGAAGCAAATTCAGCTTCTCCGTCGGTCTGGATAAGTTCAGCAGGGGAGGTGCTGATGATGATATCCACCGGTGTACCGTTGCTGACCGATTCTGCGCCGCCCTCTGTCCGGTCTTCCTTTTCCTGTTTCCTGAGTTCACTATCCAGAGACCTGATGGAGTAGGGAAGGACGGTAACGTACTGCCAGCCGTTTTCAATGGTAGCCGACCGGTACCAGTTTCCTGAAGCGTATAAATAAAACTTATTGTCATCACGAGATTTTACAATCATGAATGGCGTATTCACAACCCTTTCCATGTTAAGGTCTTCATCGTTTTTAATGATCGGTGCCCCATCGAGCACCACCAGCGTGGCCGGTGCATCGCGGTAAATTATTTTCGGTGCATCCGTGTTGAATTCATCCGAAGAACCGTCGTGATCCTGTTCAATGGTCGCGACGATTTCGTCGATCGACATGACCAGGTTCCAGGTAGGCACTTCAGTTTCAATCAGGTTACACAGTTTGTTGATTTCCACCTGGTCGGTAACATCCGGTATTTTAGCGTCGGTGACTTTAAAGCTGACCAGTTTGGCCATCCGCGTTTCCGTATCAGTCAGCAGGGAAGCTTCAGTCCACACGACTCCGAACACAGGTTCTTCATAGTTGGTCATTTTCACCGAAAGCACTGACCTGGACGACAGGATATTGCCATTAAGGCTTTCCGGCTGGGGCTGGTAGAGGGTAACTTTTGTTCCGTCATCCAGGGTGATTTTGCGTGGCCAGTTTTCTTTGGCCATCATCGGCATGGCCATCATGACGAACATCAGGCTCACGGCGATCATCAATTTGTTTTTCATTGTTTTCATGGCTTTAAAGATTAAATGGACTTCATTAAACCATCTAATGATCACAATGGAAATATCATGCCAAAATGATTGAATTTATCATAAAAATCAGTGTGGCGAATCCAAAGCTTTCCCGCATTTTTTGCAAAATTTTGCATCAACATCATGCTGAAGGTTATCGCAGTGGGTGCAATGGTGTGCCATTTTACCTTTTGTTCGTGCCAGTTCGGCGGTGAAAATGCCGGTTGGAACAGCGATAACGCCATAGCCGATGATCATGATAATGGAGGCGATGAATTTACCCAGCGGTGTCATCGGGGAAATATCACCATATCCTACGGTCGTTAGCGTTACAATAGCCCAATAAATGCTATCGGGTATATTGGTAAATCCATTTTCCGGGCCTTCGACCAGGTACATGATCGATCCCATGACGACGACGATGATGATGATGAACCAAAGGAATACAGTGAGTTTGTGCCTGCTTTCTTTGAGGGCGACCAGGAGAAAGCTTGATGCCCAAAGGTAACGGCCCAGCTTAAGCACTCGGAATATCCTCAGCAATCTTAAGATCCGGATCACAATCAACAATTGCCCACCGGTAAAAATCAGGCTCAAATAGGTGGGAAGAACTGAGAGCAGGTCAATGATCCCGTAAAAACTGAAAATATACGAGAAAGGCTTTCGTGTGGTGATGATCCGGAAAATATATTCTATTGTAAAAATGATTGTGAATATCCATTCTGCGATGAAAAGCAATTTTCCTGCAGATTCATGGATGATTCGCATACTGTCGAGAAAGACGACCAGTACACTTAGCGTGATGAAAATCATCAGGCTGATATCAAATAATCTTCCTTCCCGGGTATCGGTCCCGAATATGATGCGATGAAGCCTGGTCTTCCATTTTGGCCAGGGCTTTTCTGTGTTTATCTCCGACATGATGCTATAGTTTTAAATTGAGTTATTTGGTTTAAATTTATTAAAAATATGTTTGAGTTTAGTATCTTTCTTCATATTCAGGGTATTGGTGTTTCTATTGACAACATAATCTTTTTTATCGTATATTTGTAAATAACGGAGTAATCTGTTCATTCCAATCCCGGAGCAGCCCATCTCATTAGAATTCAATTTATTACTTCCCAGGTCTTCATTATTGGTTTATTGACATTAAAACGTTGATATCATGAAATACGTGATGACGATTTGTGGTTTGGCGATCTTGTGCTTATTGACATTCTCCGTGAGATCCCAGGATATTGAAAATTATACCTTTTCAGCATCATCCGGAACATTCACTCCACTATCAGGAGCAACAACCATGGAACTGACTGCCGGTTCCCTCGATGATGGCTATTTTAACGTCGTGCCCATCGGGTTCACCTTCACTTATATGGGTGTGCCCTATACTTCTGTGGCGGCGACCACAAACGGATGCTTTGTTTTCGGCCAGTTTCTCTCGAATTCAATGCCCGGCAATGATCTGAATTCCGGTACGCCAAGGCCGATTATTGCACCGCTGTGGGATAATTTGAAACTTAATGCCTACACAGATTTCAGCTATCTCACCACAGGTTCCTGGCCAAATTTTATTTTCACTGCACAATGGCTCAACGTTTACTGGCAAATCGATGCTGCTTCTGCTGTGATCTCTTTCCAGGTGAAATTGTATGAAGCGACAGGTGTCATTGAGTTTATTTATCGTGAAGAAACCGGCGCAGTCAGCTCCGGAAGCGCCTCGATCGGGATCAGTGCGGTTGGCTCCGGACCCGGGAATTTTCTGTCCCTCGATGGTACTTCCTCCAGCCCATCGGTCAGCTCAACAACGGAAACGACGACGATCAGCACGCGGCCAGTAACAGGACAGGTATATGCATTTACCCCGGTTCAATATGTCACACCTGAGGCTCCTGTTACGATGACGTTTTCTGCAGTCACGATTTCCTCCATGACCATCAACTGGATCGACGATTCGAATACCGAAACTTATTTTATCGTAAGCCGCTCCGACGATCTGGGCTCTTCCTATCCTTATACCTATATGGTGCCATCTACAACAACAGCGGCAACCGGAAATACGTACAGTCTGAATATTTCGGGACTAACCGTAAATACACTTTATTATTTCAGGATAACCGCAAATAATGAAGGCGGATTTCCTTCCTCTCCACTGGAAGGTTCACAGGCCACAAGTGCCGGAACACTCCAGGGAATCATCAATATTCCCGGGCTTGATTATTTGAATCTAACACAAGCTTTCGCTGATGTCAATGAGAAAGGGCTGAGTGATGATATTGTTCTCGTCTTGCTCGGAACTTACAATTGTGCGACGGAAACATATCCCATCGTTTGCCCGCTTCCGAATGCCGTCGGCGATTTTAATGTAACCGTCTGGCCTGATGTCCCGGGAATTTCGATTATCTCGGATCATCCGACCGGTACCCTGGATTTTAATGGTTGCCGGAATATTATTTTTAATGGGAGTGAAGATGGCGACAACGTGTTCAAATACCTTTTCATAGAAAATACCAACACATCGGGCTTCGCTATGCGATTCATTAACGATGCCGTGAATAACAAGGTTAAATATTGCCGGATCAAAGGCGTTACGACCAATCCTGAAAACGGCGTGGTTTTGTTCAGTACGACGGATGGCCAGGAAGGAAACGATTGCAATAAAATTAGTAACTGCGATATCGGGGATGGAATGAGCACACCGATCAATTGTGTTTACGGCGCCGGAACCAATGCAACCAGTGGGCAATACAATAATTATGACACGATCGTAGATTGCGATATCTTTAATTTTTACCATCCTTCGAATAATGTCAATGGAGGGATAGGGGTCAACCTGGGGGATGGAAATGCGGACTGGTACATCTGTTGTAACCACTTTTATCAGACATCTGATCGCACTTCTTTTGGTTCAGGGGCGACAGTGAATGGAATATTGCTTTCCAGTACAGATATTAATAACATGGAGTTGTGCTTCAATCACATCGGAGGAACCACTTCGTGGTGTGGCAGTACACCCTGGGTCCTTGGAAATTCTTCTGCCGATGTTATTTTCAGGGGGATCCAGGCTACCGCCGGGACTGATTGGCCAACTTATATAAACAGTAACCGGGTGGGTAATATACAAATTACCACGACCAATTCCAGTGTGCATGCCGGGATTTTATTGCTTGCTGGGTCATTTGAATTGGTTGAAAACTTTATCGGGAATGTGAATGGTAACGGATCGATTGATTTTGTTCTTGCGTCGCCCGATACAACAGCTGTTTTTTCAGGGGTTCACTCTGTGGCCAATGGAATGGTAGGGATCTGGGCTACTTTCGTTAAGGAAGTCTATGTTTCAACGTCAAGCACCGGGGCAGTAACCACCTATGGCATATTTGCCGGTAATTCCGCCTCTTATCACATTGAATACAATTCTATCGGCGCCTGGGATTTGGCCGATGCAGTGACCAACTCGACCAATAAACCTCTGATTGGAATATATATTGACACGAATTCACCGGTCAACGGTGTCATTGGAAATTCTATTTGTAACATTACTCATTTGGGCACTTCCACCTCAAATCCGCTCAGGGGGATCTGGATGAATGGAATTAATTCAGGGGCCTTTGTCGCCAATTATAATCAAATTTTCAAGCTCACCTCTTTTTCTTCCATACCCGGTACAGGCAGTTCAGCTTCTATTATAGGGATTTCTCTGACATATGGATTTAAAAATATCATGGGAGTATGGCATAACCAGATCGATTCACTCATTAATCTTTCGCCAACAGCGCCAGTTGGAATTATTGGCATTTATTACAACGATTTTAGTAATGGGAATGATTTAGTCGAATCGAACCGGATAAATAACCTTATATTGTATACATCTTCGTCATCCGGTTTTATCGAAGGAATCATGGCAAATGGGGGAACCGTTCAATACCAGAATAATATGGTTGCCATCGGCCATGACCTGTCAAAGGATTATTCCATTACAGGCATTCACGATGCCGGCGGCACCAATACGTATTATTTCAATAGCGTTTTTATAAGCGGTCATGAAGTTGACGGTGCAAACCCGACCTATGCTTTTTACAGCGTCACAACGAATTCCAGGATCATCAAGGACAATATCTTCTTCAACTCCCGTGCTAATAGCATTTCAGGTGCCGGGAAACATTATGCGGTGAGGTATGCTGGCACTGTAGCGAATCCGCCAGGATTGACCTCAGATTTTAACCTGTTCCGGGTTGATGGAGAAGGTGGTGTAATGGGCTATTATAATTCAGCCGATATATCCACCATGGCGCAATGGCGCCTTGCCACGCAGCACGATAACAATTCCATCAGTGAAGATCCGGTGTTTATGGATCCGGAATGTATTTTACCCGGCGCTGCTTATCCGGATATCCACATCGACTATAATTCGGCAACCCCTGTTGAACGTGCCGGGACGCCGATCTCTACTGTTTATGAAGATTATGATACCCAACCGCGTGATTCTTATACACCTTCGGACATCGGTGCGGATTGTGATTTTTTTCAGCCGGATGATGAATCAGGTCCCCTGATCCTGTATACGCCGCTTATTAAAACCGGGAGTACCTCAGACCGGAACCTGGCGGATGTATTGATCACGGATGCAACCGGAGTCGAAGTTTCGACATTTTTACCCCGCATCTATTATAAACGTTCAACGGATGGAAATGTGCTGATTTCCAACAGCAGCGCTTCGGATGGCTGGAAATGGACAGAAGCCAATGTGACCAGTTCCCCATTTGATTTTACCATCGACTATTCTTTATTGAGTGGTGGCTCGGGTGTGGCAGTAGGGGATATCATCCAGTATTTCGTCATTGCCCAGGATATTCAACCGTCTCCGAAAATTGGGGTCAATAATTGCTCGTTCGCTTCAGGCCCACTTTCGGTTGATTTAACCGCAGCGGCGTTTCCGGTCGGCGGAATTATCAACTCTTATTTTATTGTCAATGTCTATACAGGGATCGTCAATATTGGAACCGGGCAAACATTTACGTCGCTGACTGCAAATTCATCTGCCGGTTTTTTCAAAGCCGTCAATGATGGCGTACTGACCGGAAACGTAACGGCCAATGTGGTCTCTGATCTCGTTGAAACCGGTGAGGTTGCGTTATATGAATGGCTTGAAGAGGGGTCAGGCAATTATACTTTAACAATCCAGCCCAGTACGACGGTTTTGCGCACCATTTCAGGCAACTACGCGGGCGGGCTTATCCGGTTTAATGGTGCTGACTATGTGACCATAGATGGAACCGCAGGGGCATCTGATGGTACGAACTATTTTACAATCACGAATACAGCAACATCAGGGACGATTGCGGCAATACAGCTGGTAAGCCTGGGAATTGACAAAGGTGCGCACGATATAACGCTGCGGAATTGCAACATCAGCTCAGGATCAGGGAGCAATCCTGCTTCTTTTGGCATCAGTTCAGGAGGCGTTGTCCCCGGAACCGCTGGCAGTGATCATGATGCCCTGATCATTGATCAATGCGATATTTATAAGGCATATACCGGCATCTACGTTGGCGATTTTAACAGTTTTACGTATGATGACCTGGCGATCACAACCAACAGGATTGGATCGGTCAATATTGCCGAATCTGTTCAAGGTGTGGGTATTGCACTTGAACAGGTAAAAGGACTAATTGAGGATAATGAAATTTTCAATATTCAATCCTCGGCTGGCACTGGCCCTGTCGGGATAAAAATAAACGCAGGCGTGATCAATTCAACATTCAGCCGGAATAAAATCCATGATATTCAGTACAACGGTTCCGGTTCATATGGCGGGATGGGAATTTATATCAATACGGGTAATTCATGGAGCGACCTGACCTTTGACAACAATCTCATCTATGCCATTTCAGGAAAAGGAAGTGAGATCCTGACCGATATGATAATAGGCATAGGGATATTCGGGCAAACCGGTTGGCTGAAATTTTATTTCAACACCGTGAACCTTAGCGGCACCATAGATCGTCCGGGCGCGACTTCAGACAAGAGCGCATGTTTGAGCATTGGAAATGAGGTTACCGACCTGGATCTATTGAATAATATATTTGTGAATACAATGGTCAATACCTCCGGGGTGGCCTTTGCATATGCCATTTATTGCAAGGCAAACGGATTGATCTTCAGCCCGTCAGATTATAACGATTATTATGCCTCCGGACCTGAAGGCATGTTAGGGTACCTTGGATCGAATATTTCGTCCCTTGCTGCCTGGGAATTTGCCACCTGGCCAAACGACTGGAATTCGCTGAATGCCGATCCGTTGTTCAAAGCGGCCGATAATCTTCGTCCCGTACCCGGTTCACCCGTCATTGGTGCAGGTAGTCCGGTTGGTGGTATTGATTATGATTATGTCAATGACGACCGGGATGATAGTTCTCCATCTATGGGTGCATATGAGAACCCCCCGGGAAATTTTGCGTTATGGACAGGCAACAGCAATTCCGCCTGGAACGAAGCGCTGAACTGGGATATTTTGCAGGTACCGGATCAGGCTAATGATGTGGCGGTCCCTTCTAACCCGGCATCCGATCCGGACCGTTTCCCCGTGATCGGTAACGGTGTGAATGTGGTATGCGATGAGTTATTTGTCGCACCGGGCGCAACGGTCACCATCCAGGATGGGGGATCGCTGGAAATTAAGAATTTAGATCCATAAGATGATTATTAAATTTAGCAGGAAACTGAAATCTCTTTTATATGATACAAGACTTTTTACTTACAATTCTGGGCTGTTTAATGGCTTATTCACTTTCAGCTCAGGTTGGCATTGGAACAACTTCGCCGAATTCATCTGCAGTGCTGGAATTACAATCAACCAGCCAGGGGTTCCTTCCACCAAGGATGACCTCAGTTCAACGGAAAGGGATTGAATCACCTGTCCAAGGACTACTTGTTTTTCAGACAGATGCTCCTGCGGGTTATTATTATTATACTGGAACAAACTGGGTAAGCATTGAAAGCGCAGGAGCAGGTTCAAATTCTTCCTCAACCTGCATCGATTACGACGGAAATGCGTATCCGACCATTTCGATTGGCACGCAGACCTGGATTGCGGAGAATCTTCGTGTAACGCATTATCGCAACGGAGATGACATCCCGAATGTAACCGATAATTCAGAATGGACGGCTCTTACTACCGGGGCATATTGCTGGTATAATAATGATCCTTCGACATATGGGAATTATGGAATCCTTTACAACTGGTACGCTGTCCATGACAGCCGTGAACTTTGCCCGGTAGGCTATCATGTGGCCACAGATGCAGAATATTCAACTCTTACAACATATATAGGAGGACTAAGTATTGCTGGAGGAAAAATGAAAACGGATGTATTATGGACATCACCCAACGTTGGTGCCACCAACATAAGTCGATTTTCCGGTCTGCCGGATGGCTACCGCAGCATCCTTGGTGACTTTTACCGCCTAGGCGACCAGGGTGGTTGGTGGACGTATACAGCGTTCGATATCAGCAATGCCTGGGGCTATAGCTTGTTTTGCTATGATCAATACGTGCACAGGGGCTATGATCTCAAAGGGATCGGTTACAGTGTTCGTTGTCTTCGGGACTGAGAATAATGTCAGCTTTCCCGAACTTCAGCCGTCCAAAATTAATTTTCAGACTTTCCCTTGTGAGATTCTTCAATTTTACTATTTTTGCAGTCCTTTTTAAGCTGGCAGAACATTTCTGGAGAGATGGGAGAGTGGCTTAATCCAACAGTTTGCTAAACTGTCGTACTCGATTAGGGTACCGGGGGTTCGAATCCCCCTCTCTCCGCCATTATTATCGGGGTATAGCGCAGTCCGGTTAGCGCATCCCGACTTTGTCGGGAAGGTCCTCAGTTTTAAAACCGGAGTATGTTCTTTATTTTTTCGGGGTATAGCGCAGTCCGGCTAGCGCACCTGCTTTGGGAGCAGGGGGTCCTCAGTTCGAATCTGAGTACCCCGACTTTTACATAATCCAACCACATAATTTTAATGGTTGGATTTTTTTATGTATTACACTTACATTATTCGTTCACAATCAAGTGGCAGATTTTACACTGGTTCGACAGGCAATTTAGCAGATCGTATCATGAGACACCAGCAAAACAGAAGCAAAGCGACGAAAGACAGAGGGCCATGGATATTAGTATATTCCAGGTCATTCGAATCCAGGTCAGAAGTTGTAAGAATGGAGTTTAAAATTAAAAAACGAGGTGCCTGGCGATTTCTTAACGATATAAATGATCGCGGCTAGCGCATCCCGACTTTGTCGGGAGGGTCCTCAGTTCGAATCTGAGTACCCCGACAAAATGGGATTCTTCCCAACACAAAAGCCTGCAAATTGTATGATTTGCAGGCTTTTTCATTTTTTGTAAATCAATATCAATTGAACAATTTCAGTGGAAATGAGAACTAAACGGTGAACCAAATTAAAGTTTAATTTAGTTCACCTAAAACGATGCAAAACGCATTAAATCAGCACAATGTATCGTTTATTTTAGTCTTATTTAAATGAGTTTGGAGGGCATTTTCGGAATGAGTTCCGGTGAACCAAATCATTTAAAAACAAAAACTCAAAAGCTGAATTGTCATGAGAACAAACAACACCTTCGGTGTGCAGTTTATTAGCCGCACCAACAAAGCCAAAAATGGCTTACTTCCAATCTATGCACGTATTTCTGTTGATGGTCGCCGTGTAGAGGTTTCACTCAAACGGTTTATCCATCCCGATAATTGGAGCGATGCCAAAGGCTCTGCCAAGGGTAAAAGCGAAGAATTTCGTAACCTCAACACTTACCTGGAACAAATCCACAGCCGGTTAACCGAATGTTACCAGGAACTAACCTTAAAGAAAAAAATGGTTACCGCCGAAGCCATAAAAAACTTATTCTGTGGTTTCGATGAAAAGGAACACTCCCTACTCTCCATTTTTGAGTATCACAATACCGAAATGAAAAACCTATTGGAATGGGGTACCCAAAAGAACTATTTCACAACCCGCCGGTATGTAGAGGAATTCTTAAAAGCCAAATTAAAAACATCCGATGTTTACCTCTCTCAGCTTAACTATAAATTCCTGACCGATTTCGAATGTTTTATGAAGAAATATGTACATAAGGACCAGAAGAAACCGTGCGGGCAAAATACCATAATGAAGCATATCGAGCGTTTACGCAAAGTAGTAAACATGGCCATTAAAAACGATTGGCTCGACCGCGACCCATTCCAGAAATTTCAACCTTCATTTATTAAAAGTAACCGACAGTTCCTGACAGCCGACGAACTCGCAGCCATCGAGCAAAAAGAGTTCAAAATTCTTCGCCTTCAACATGCAAAAGATATGTTTGTTTTCAGTTGCTATACTGGCTTGGCATATATTGATGTTTATGAACTGACTCCCAAAAATCTTTCGCTGGGTATTGATGGAGGATATTGGATAAACACATGTCGACATAAAACCGATATTCCGGTACGAGTACCTCTGTTACCACCAGCAATGGCAATCATCGAAAAATATAAAAACAATCCACGAGTATTAGAATCTGGTAGGTTATTACCAGTTTACGCTAACCAGCTTTTAAACAATTACCTCAAAGAAATTGCAGATTTCTGCGGAATTGAAAAACCTTTATCTTTTCATATTGCTCGTCATACTTTTGCTACAACAGTAACATTGACTAATGGAGTACCTATTGAAACCGTTTCAAAACTATTGGGGCACACAAGTATTAAAACAACTCAGATTTATGCGAAAGTGATTGAGCAAAAGGTTAGTGAGGATATGAATCTTTTACGTCAAAAAATGACTTCGAAAGCAAATAGAACTACCGGAACTTAGTTCTCCAATCCATGCCTCCAGATGTTATATGTCCATTTACACGCCCTTTATGTCCATTTTAACCCAAAGTAGTATTTTTATTATAATTTCAATAGTAAATTTGTATTTATGAATCAAACAATTTCGAAATACCGGTTACTGATTGCTTTGCTTTCTTCAATTAGTATAAGCATTATTGGGATGCTGAACATGATTATACAATCGAAAGATTCCTTTGGCATCCGTTTTTATATTGTAATCATAGTTATTTTCTTTTTATGTGTTATCGATTGGCTTTTGCTTTTCGGTGTCGATTATATAAAAAAGGTTTATCAGTCAAACAAAAAGACTATAAGCCTATTAACGATTGGATATCTTGTTGTTGGGGTTTTTATAACTTTTTGGTTAATCCAAGCAGGCAACTCTTTTGCAACCTGGTTAGGTGGTGATGTCCATATACAGGAAAATTATATTTACCGTCGAATTTTTTCGGGCATTATTCTTTGTATTGTTATTTACATGACGAATTATACATTTATCTTATTTGAAGAGCGGGAACGAATTATGCTCGAAAATGAGCGTCTGTTGCGTGAAAACCTTCATGCAAAATTCGAAACCCTTCGCCAACAGGTGAACCCACACTTTCTTTTTAATTCGCTCTCAACGCTCAAAACCATGATGCATAATAATGTCGACAAAGCAGAAGAGTATTTATTAAGACTTTCAGATGTTTTCAGATACTCTTTACAAGTAATTGACATAGAAAAGGTTACACTAAAAGAAGAATTAGATATTCTGGAAGCATATTGCTTTATGTTAAAAGGCCGTTTTGGAGAGAACCTTTCTATTGACATACAAATTGACCAACTCCATTTTTGTATGTATATACCTCCCTTCAGCCTTCAGATTATCGTGGAAAATTGCGTTAAACATAATATAGTTTCCAAAGACAAGCCACTATTTATAAAAATATTTAGCAATCAGGCCAAACAAATAACTATTTCGAATAACCTGCAACCCAAAAATTCGGTTGAAACCTCATCGCGGGTAGGTTTAGCAAATATTGAAAAACGCTACCAATATTTGTCGGGGCAACGTATTGAAATTATTGAAACCCCTGATACTTTTAATGTTATCATCCCATTAATTGAGGCAAAATGAAAATACTGATTATAGAAGATGAGCCTCAAACTGCAATAGATTTGGCTCAGACCTTAAAAAAAGTAGAACCATCGGTTGAAATAATGAATATTCTTGACTCAATAAGCAGTTCCGTTGAATATCTAAAGACTAACCCTTTACTGGACTTAATTTACATGGATATCCAACTGGCCGATGGATTATCGTTTGATATTTTTCAACAAATAAAAATAACCTGTCCGGTAGTGTTTTGCACAGCATACGACGAATTTGCCATTAGTGCGTTTAAATTAAACGGTGTGGATTTTGTACTTAAGCCCTTTGATTACAAAGCAATTCAAAAAAGCTTTGAAAAAATAAACCTGCTAAAAGCTCATTTTCAGAAAGAGACACAATACACTAATATGGTTTCAAGCCTTCTAAATACATTGAAACCTTCGTCCAAATCGTGTTTTCTTGTCAACCACAAAGGAAAAATGCTTCCAGTTGCTACATCCGACATTGCTTATTTTTTTATTGCCGATGAACTTACCTTTATATTTACCTTCGATGAGCAAAAATTCATTGTTAACCATTCGCTGGAAGAGTTAGAAAAACTGGTTGATACCCGCCAGTTTTACCGGGCTAATAGACAATTCTTACTGAATTTTGCAGCCATTAAAGAAGTAGAGCCTTATTTTAACCGCAAACTTGTGGTGAAACTGTCGGTTAAATGTAACGAACAAATACTTGTCGGGAAACTTAAAGTAACCGAATTCAGGGCATGGTTATCTAACCGGTAAGCCTGTCCATTTCTCCCCTTTAAACGTCCATTTCCACATTTTATTCATTTCCTGACATCTTTTTCAACTGTAGTTTTGAATCAAAATTAAAATTACAGGCATGAAAAATTATCTTTTAATAATTGGTTTTTTACTAGTTGCAGCGTTTACGGCAACAGCCCAAACCGGAGGCAATAAAATTATTGGGGTTTGGTGCAACGAAACGAATACGGTTCATATTGAATTCTTGCAGTCCGGAAATTCCTATTCAGGTAAAATAGTTTGGATGGATAAACCAAACGATGAAAACGGAAAGTTAAAAACCGATAAGTACAACCCCGATTCAAAACTTCATTCTCGCGCAATAATGGGGCTTTCTATAATTTGGAACCTAAAATATCAGAATTCTCAATGGGTAGGAGGTTCCATTTACAACCCCCCAAAAGGGCTTACAGCCAGCTGCGAAATTGAAATGCCCGATTCCAATACGCTTAAAGTAAAAGCATCTAAGGGCTTATTTTCTACTGTAAAAACATGGAAACGAATAAAATAAGAAAATGAGACGTACCGTACTTTTTATTTTAATTGCCCTTTATACAGGGAAAATATTTCCGCAAACCGCGAAAACATACACTTTGCCTGAATGTATTGCGTTTGGCTTACAAAATCATGCTTCGGCAGAGGTTTACAATAACAACATACAAATTGCAAAGGAACAAGAACATCAGGCCATAGGCGCATACCTGCCACAGGCAAATGCTACTTTCAATTTTACGGACAACCTTAAAATGCAAACCACAGTAATCCCGGCTGGCATTTTAGGCCCTAAAGAAGTAGAAATGCAATTTGGCAAACAATACAACAACAATGCAGTTGTTGATGTCTCGCAAACCTTATACGACCAGTCAAAAATAAACAACATTAGGGCAGGCCAAAGGAATATTGAAATTGCCAGGCTTCAGGAAAAACAAAATTCCGATTTGCTAATCTACAATATTGCCCAAGCATACTTTCAGGTAATGATATATAGTGAATATGAATCGAAGCTCCGCAAGAACATTGAATCGTACCAACAGCTATATAAAATTTTGGAATTGCAATATGATAAAGGCGTAGTTGTAGAAACTGATTTAGAGCGTATTAAAGTCGTTCTAAAATCGACAGAGTATCAATTTAATGAAATAGTTACACAGAGAAAAAATTCGCTTGACAATTTAAAATATACAATGGGGTTGCCACTTGAAGCAGAATTAAACCTAAACGACACGGTCGGTTATGATAAATATATAATATTTCCTGAAATAGGAGCCTTTTCGAAAGATAGTTTAAGCGAATACTCTATAAATAAAACAAGTGTTGAACTCCAGCGAATAAATTATCAGAACAAAAAAGCAACGTTTCTCCCAACTGTCAATTCCTTTGCTAGGTTTGGAAATCAGGCATACGATAAAAGTTTTTCCAGCTCATTCGACAATTGGAAAAACTATTCCTACATTGGGTTTTCTGTAAATATCCCAATTTTAACAGGCTTACGTCGTACCAGCCAGGTAAAGGAAAGCAAGATTGCCTATCTGAATGCCAGCACCAACCTTGAACTAGCGCAAAATAGTTACCAGTTACGATTCCAAAATGTTGAGAAAAGCCTTTTATCCGCCTATAACAGTTGCCTGAACAATGCCGACAACTTAGAACTGGCGCAAAAAATATATAACAAAACAAATTTAAGCTATCAGAAAGGGAGTGTACCGTTAAGCGATTACTTAAACGATGACAATGCCCTTAAAAATGCCCAGACTAACTATATAAACAGTCGGTTTTCCTACATGATGTCCCGGCTGGAATATGAAAAAGCAAAAGGCACATTGTTTACATTTTATAATCAATTAAAATAATAATTAAAACATATATGAAACGTAAAGGTATTATCGCCGTTACAATTGTGGCTATAATCATTATGGCAGCCATAATTGCAATCTTAGCTTCGAATAAACATAAGATAAATGAAGCAAAGAAACCTGTTGACCGTTCTCAAATCCCCGTAACGGTAACATCATTTGAAATAAAATCTACTGAATTTACTGCTCAAACTATTTTACCAGCCCGGTTAAAACCTTATGAAGAAGCCAATATCAGTGTGCAAACTCCGGGTTTAATAAGTTATCTGAATATCGATTTAGGTAGCAAAGTAACAAAAGGACAGACGATTGGGGCTGTTGACACTAAAATTGCCAGGCTTAACTTAAAGTCAACTGTATTAACGAAAGATAAGTTAAAAGACGATTATCACAGGGCAAAGGAATTATATGAGGGAAAAGCCACCAGCGAAATAAACCTGATTGCTGCCAAATACAATTACGAAAATACTACAGTGCAAGCCGAGTTAATAAACCAGCAAATTGAAAATGCCAACATTATTGCCCCTGTTAGTGGGGTTATAACTGCCCGCAATTTCAAGGCAGGCGAAATAATAAATGCTGGCACACCTATTGCCTATGTGGTAAACGTGAGCAAATTAAAAGCTACTGTTTATTTGGACGAGAGTGAAGTTTATTACGTCAACCCAAATCAACCAGTTGAGGTTTCCTCCCAGCTTTTTCCTGATAAAATCATTACAGGTAATGTAATTTACATTAGTCCTAATGGCGATGAAAACCACAATTACCAGGTAGACATCCTCATTAACAATATGCCTGAAGAACTTAAGGCTGGCACAAATGTAAGTGTATCCTTCAATTTCGAAACCAGAGAGAATCAAATCTTAATACCTAAAAAAACTTTAATCAACGACAAAAAAGAGCCTTATGTGTATGTCATTAAAAATAATACAGCTCATGTAAGGCTGGTAAAAGTTGGGATTTCGCATGGGGAAAACATTGTGGTAATTAATGGCCTTTCGGATGGAGAGGAAGTTGTTCTTTCAGGACAAATCAATCTTGCTGAAGGTTCGAAAGTAAATGTTATAAATCAATAATCTTAAGGATATGTCAATAACTGAATTATCCATAAAACGGCCATTATTTATTACCGTAGTGTTTACCGTATTGATACTTTTCGGGGTATTAAGTTATCTGGGGTTAAATTATGAATTACTACCCAAATTTGATGCAGGTGTGGTTACTATTAACACTACTTATCCGGGAGCTTCACCCGAAGAGGTGGAGTCTTCGGTTACCAAACCTGTTGAAGATGCAGTATCAACCATTGAAGGACTTGATATTATTACGTCAAGGTCGATGCAAAATGTTTCGTCTGTTATTGTTCAGTTAAAAAATGGAGTGGACGACCAGATTGCACAACAAGATATTGAACGGAAAATAAACCAGATAAAAGCCGATTTACCTGATGATGTAAATGACCCGGTAGTGAACAGGGTAAGTAGCGACCAATGGCCTGTTATAAGCCTCTCGGTTACTGCCGCCATGAATGATGCCGATTTGTATCAATTGGTCGATAAGGATATAATTCCAATTCTTTCTAATGTTTCTGGAGTAGGAGAAGTTTCGTTGATTGGTGGGGTACAACGTCAAATCAATATCAAAATCGACAATAGTAAATTGAATTTTTATAGAATCCCTTTAACACAGGTTTACCAATCCCTTAATGCTGCTTCAGTTTCACTTCCTGCCGGGAAAGTAACATCTAACCAACAGGAATTTGCCATTACATTAGATGCCGACTTACAAACGGCTGAAATGATACGAAATATTATCATCCGAGAAAACACCAATGGGAGTCGTGTTCTTCTAAAAGACATTGCACAAATAAACGACGACATCAATACTCCTGTTACCATAAATCGCATCAATGGCAAAAATGGCATTGGTATTCAGGTTTATAAAACTAATAACGCAAATGCTGTGGATGTTAGCAAAGGGGTAAAACTAAAATTCGAGGAATTAACGAAACGCTATGCCAACCAACAATTCAAATATGAAATTGCAAACGACCAATCAGTTTATACGCTATCATCGGCCAATGCAGTAGTTGAAGATTTGTTTTTGGCTGTACTGATTGTGAGTTTTGTAATGTTAATGTTTCTTCACAGTTTTCGTAGTTCAATGTTTGTATTGGTTGCCATTCCGTCAGCAATGATACCCACCTTTATCATGATGCATATTTTCGGATTCTCGCTCAACTTGATGACACTTATGGCCTTGTCATTAGTTGTGGGTATTTTGGTTGATGACAGCATTGTAATTCTTGAGAATATTTTCCGACATCTCGAAATGGGGAAAAACAAGGTTCAGGCTGCATTGGACGGAAGAAGCGAAATTGGCTTTACTGCTGTAGCTATAACTATGGTTGATTTGGTGGTATTCATCCCTATGGCTATGACAACCGGCCTTGTTGGGAATATCATCCGTCAGTTTTCTCTGGTTGTAGTTTTCTCTACTTTAATGAGCCTCTTGGTTTCATTTACCCTCACCCCTTTACTGGCAGCGAAGTTTGGGAAACTTACCCATTTATCGGGAAACTCTCTCTGGGGGAAAATTAATCTGGGCTTTGAAGATTTTATTGATACTTTAAAAGATTTATATGAACAAATACTGGGTTGGACTTTGCACCACAAACGTTACCTCTTTGCAACTATTATCATATTGATGGTTGCCACGGTTGCATTAGTCCCTGCCGGATTTATTGGCTCTGCCTTCATTGACACAACCGACAATGGCCAGATTAGCCTGAAAATTGAACTTTCGACCGATGCATCGTTATATCAAACCAATCAGGCTCTTTATGAGGCCGAAAAAATTCTTCTTACCCATTCAGAAGTTACTACAGTTTATACACTGGCCGGTACTCAAACTGGTATGGTTAGCTCTAACAGCAAAAGCAACCTGGGACAAATTGACCTTACATTAACTGACAAAAGAGAGCGTAATATTTCGATTGAACAATTCGGTCGGGAGGTAAGGAACGAACTGGAACAAAAAATACCCGGAATAAAGGTCACTGCCCAACCTGCATCTATAACAGGTTCTTCTAATTCACCTATTCTACTGGTAGTAAAGGGCACAAATTTAGATACGGTTAAACACGCTGCTGCGATAATTAAAGGAATTGTGCAAACAACTCCGGGAACAGATTATGTGGCCTATTCAACATCGTCGGATCGCAAACAAATAAAAATCGTACCCGACCGCGACAAAATCAGCAGAATGGGTTTTTCGGTGCAGGACGTTTCACAATTTGTAAACATGGCATTCAAAGGAAATGACAAAATACAACTTAAAGATGCAGGGGAAGAATATACAATATTCATGCAGATTGCCGATTATAACAGTCAAAGCATCGACGATGTATGCAATTTGATGGTGGTAACCAAAACAGGTAAAGTAGCCAGACTTAACCAGTTGGCTAAAATCGAAGAAGTTTCCAGCCCAACCACATTGCAACGAACCGGTCGGATGCCTTCGATTGCAGTTACATCTTCTACAGTTGGTCGTCCATCGGGATCCATTGTTGCCGATATTAATAAGAAAATTGCCGAAGCGAACTTACCATCATCAATTTCTCTGGAGTATATGGGTGCTGTCAAAAACCAAAAAGAGGCGTTTGCTAGTCTGGGTGTCGCATTGATTATTGCAATTTTATTGATGTATTTTGTGATGGTTGCTTTGTACGAAAGTCTTATTTATCCTTTTGTAGTCTTATTTTCTGTTCCGGTAGCTTTGATTGGGGTTTTTCTGGCATTAGGTCTGACAATGAATAACCTTACTATATTTACGCTTAGCGGGCTAATCATGTTATTAGGATTGGTGGCCAAGAATGGCATTCTGATTGTAGATTTTGCCAATCACCTGAAAACTCAGGGAGTTCCTCTTTTTGAAGCTTTGATCGAAGCCGGTAAAGAGCGTTTACGGCCGATTATTATGACCACTTTTGCCATGATATTGGGAATGTTGCCTTTAGCTATTTCACAAAGTCCGGGTTCCGAAACCAAAAATGGTATGGCATGGGTAATTATCGGTGGATTAACCAGTTCCTTACTATTCACATTATTGCTGGTACCTAGTGTTTACATGGTAGTAGAAAAGGCGAAGATGAAATTATCCTCTAAACGTAAACCTGTAAATGAAATCAACTAAGTACCTGATTGCGTTGATAATTTTTATGGTATGTACTAATGTCAATGGACAGGAGTTTAGTCCTTTTACCCTGTCTGTGGCATACCTGCATAATACTTCAGAGAACAGGCCCCTGTCAGTAAATGGCAATTTTGCATTTAACCTGCCAATCCATCGAGATAGTTTGTTTACTGTTTTAGCTGGTTCTTCTTTTAAATCATTCAAAGTCGATTTACCAGGAGACACTATGAATATAAATTATTTGTATTCAATTTCAGTGCCATTTACGCTGGTTTCCAAAGTTTCATCAGGCAAGATGATTACTTTTCATTTCGAACCTATTATCAGTGCCGATTTTGATGGACTTAGCTATAAAAATTTTCGTTTCAATTCTGCCTTGTTTTACAGGGTATCCAATAGGAGTGGGTCAACCTGGGGAGTTGGTATGGCTGCCACTAAAAGATTCTCTGGTT
>AMWB02008890.1_pt2 | contig 29996 bp, 22 predicted proteins | sample 200311 | NCBI WGS metagenome assembly AMWB02 (sample SAMN02737377, study PRJNA173069) | bioreactor metagenome | biome: anode biofilm in microbial fuel cells | place: USA: California | collected 2010-12-16
TCCCCGCGCGCTGCCACTTCCCCGTCACCGCCCAGGTTGTTCACCAACTCCTCCCACTGCACATTCACATACTTGTAATAAGTGGAGCTGTTGAATTCAATATCGCCGATCATCCCCGCGCCGGGTTCATCCGCCAGATCGTCCACCGCGGTAAAATAATCGAATTCCTGGTTGAGGGTATTGGTTGAGATGGCATGAGCAACCTGCACCGCTGCTGAAACATCCTCAAAAGCTTCAGAAGTGGTCATACGCCCGAACATGGCGATATCCACCGAGCGTGGCAGGCTGGCTTTCATCTCCTTGGTGATCCTGGAGATGTCGGTCTTCTGCCAATCCTTTGCTCCCAGTTTCTGGTAGATCTCCAGGAATTTGGCAGCCACTGGCGCGATCTCATTCTTACCGAGGAAGATCAACTGCTTGACCATATCCTCTTTTTCAGTCACTTCTGCCTCACCTTCCGGTTTTTCTTCTTCCTCAGGACCCTTCTTGCCGCTCTCACGCCCCACACCCGAGATCTTATCCACGATGGCTGAAAGGTCAGGTTCCAGTACTCCCATGCGCTCGAGTTCCTGGCGGATGAGAAAAGGCAGCTTACGGGTACGCACGCCCAGCAGGTCATCCTGTTGAAAGGCTTCTGCAAACACAGTCGAACGGCGAATACTGCGCTTGATACACTGGCTGGAGATCCTGCCGCGTCTCACTCCGCCAAAAACCGCGTCCTTCGGCGCACCGGTATCATCACGATTGAGGTTGGAAGGCGCATAATTCTGCAGAATATGAAATTGGATCAACATGATTTTCTCCTTGTGAAATGATTATGATTGTCCGAAATACGATCGAGCCCAGCGCTGCTGGATAAAACGGTCCGGATGATCCCACTGCAGCAGGTCTTCAAGAAGCTGCTGCCAGTTGACACGCACCCGGCAGGACTGTAGAAAATGGACCGTCTGGCGCAGCCTGAAGTGCAGCTGAACCAGGTCTGCGTCCAGCAGGTTCTCCACCCGCCGGTCAAGCCCCTTGCTGTTCTTTGCGGATTGCGCCAGGTACAGCGATACACCAAGATCCTTCTTCCCGCCGCCTTCCACCAGTGGAAAGAGCGTGGCCACGAGAAAATAGACCTCTTCCTGGTACGCTGGTATCCCGTAAGGCAGCAGCCTGTAGAACAATCCCATGGCTTCTTTGGCTTCAGCCAGTGATTTTCCGGCGTTTCTTTTCAGCCGCGCGCGGTCCCCGGCATCCAACTTCTCAAGCCGTTCGATAAACCGCGCCGGCTGAGATATGGTCTGGTTATCACTCATTTTTCAACTCCTTTTTCTTCGCAGAAAGCAGATAGATCCGGCAGAGCCTCTCTCCGCTAAATCGTTTACGCAATTGCTTCCCATCATCCCCGATCGCCGCCGCAGCATTGGTAAAACTTTTTTCAGCCACACTGGTCACCTGTTCGACCCATTCTGCGTGCGGCTCATCATAGGTATGCGTGGCAGAGATCGTCGTGACCAGCTTCCTGAAAGGAATTGCCAGCCCACGCCAGTAATCATCCATCATTGCCGACTTCAATTGGGTGTAGCGCGCTGCATCCCTGGATGAACCGCCGAATGATCTACGAAAGACCTGCGCGATCGTCCCGGCGCAATCCCTGGCAAAATTAAGACCCCTATCGATCCAATAAGCCGCGTATTCATCCGAAAGGATCGACCCCGGTACCTCAAATCCTGTATCGACCCATTCAAAGACCTTGGCTTTCATATCCGTACGCAACCCGATACAGCGCAATGAAAGGGATGAAGGTTCGCCCCCCTGGAAATTGGCAACCTGGTCGAGGAACGCCGGTCGAAGCGTTTTTTCCTCCCGCCTCCTCTTCCCGTCCTGTGTTTCAGGTGCTCCCTTTTTGAGGAACAGGCTGGCATACTCACGCCAGGTAGCTTTTCCCTCCACCGGACGAATGGGGATGGGCGGCTTCGTATCGTTTATCTTATACGCAGCGAAAGGGTCAAACCAGGGAGGTGCTTCCCTGGGGCGGCTCTCGCCCATATCAAAGATCATCTGCCTGACCCCCACGCTCATGGGCTCACCGCAGCGGGAGCAGACACCGTCATCAACCCTCTCGGGATACAGACGAATACGCCGGGGTTGAAAAGTAAGGCTGTGCAAATAACCCACGCTGTGAACCTCGGTGCTGCGCGGGACGACCGGCTTCCTCTCCCACCAAACCAGGTCATGGTCGAGTGATCGCGCAGTCGGCTGATAAGCTGGAACCACCAGCGAGAGAAGCAGGCTCTCCAGCAGGTTCCTGCCGCATGGAACCACATAGAAAGGCGGCACACCATTGATGGAAGGCTTGATCCCTGCTCCTCCAGATGTGGCGAAGGCAGGCTGGTACACCAATCCGCAGGCAGTGCATATCGGGCAGAACACATGATCAGTCTGAGCGCCATGACGGTAATGTGTACTTTCTGTGCCGGAGGGAATATCCGGCGCGAGATACGCGACCGATTTAATATTCGCCCCCTTTTCAGGAACAGGTGATACATCAGCGCTTTGATAGAACGGTTTATCCGGTGAGAAAATATCAAACCGTTCACGGTATTTTTCCCTGAATTCCATTACCTTTTCTTTTGGAATGCGTGGGGTTGACCATAACTTACTCAGTTCATCCTCGCTCCCGGGAGAGAAAATCTGCTGCAGGATCGCCGTCAACAGGCGGTGGATCCCCACCACTACCAGCGGCGAAACCTCAAAGATCCCCCTGAATTCATGCGCCCGGAGCAGGGTCTGCTCGATCCCCAGTCGTTCAACACCGCCGCCCTCCTTTTCCAGTCCGATCCACGGCATCGTCCAGAGATCGAATGAAAATAAAACCTTTTGACTTTCAGCCATCCACTACCCTCCTTTCTTCTTGATCATCAAGCCTAGTAAAGGATCCAGTTCCAGCAAGATAATTCCACCTTTGGTTGCCACCTCTGCTTTCCCGTCCGTTAGCCACAAGGGACGTACGTCACGCAGCAAGGAGGAGTGAGCAAATAATGAGCGCTTCTGATCCTCCTGCCGGGACAATGCCTCTACTACTTCAGCACGACTGACCCTTATTTGAGAACGCAGCATTCTTACCTGGTCTGCGTTGTCGATGATCTGATCCTTGAAAAATATTTTCTCATCACCAGGTATAGAAAAATGATCTCCAAGATCTTCCAGTGGAACCAGGTTGATACTCTTTTCACCTAACCGGGTCTGAGCTACGATCCATCCGGCTCTTGTTTCACTCTCTTCAAATACCATCCGCGCAGCCAAAGACGTAAAGGAGCTCTCCGGATCAGGCTGGGGCAGTAGGCGCTGTTCAGCTTCCTGCCGGGCTAGTTCTTCATCCTTGAGCAGCTTTGTGTATGCCTTGCTGAGTTCCTCGGAGAGGTTCCCTGCCGGTTTCGAGTAGACCGCTTCCACCAGCCGCCGATAATCAACTGGAAGCGAAAAATGCTTCATCTGCCATATTTCCTGCCAGGTGCGCAGTAGGAAATACTCATGGTAAATGTAACGGTCAACATGTATGTCCGGTTGCTCGCCATCCAGGGGAATATTCACATACAGCACAGGATGGTGATGCTGCCCACGTTCAAGGGTGGTTGCATGTCTGTGCAACCTGCCGGCGCGTTGCAAAAGCAGATCGATCGGCGCAAGATCTGTAACCATCAGATCGAAGTCAAGATCCAGGCTTTGCTCCAGCACCTGTGTGCCTACGACGATCAATTTCCGGGGACGGTTGGTCTTAACCGGTCCAACCCTTTCAACAATTATCCGTTCCAATTCTTCACGTTTTGAGAGCGGGAAACGGGCGTGCATCAAAGCCAGGTCAGTATCCTGATCGTACTTTTCCATCAACGCCGCAAACATCAACTGAGCGCGATCAACTGTATTGGTGATCCAGCAGACACACCCGCCATTCTTCACCCTCTCGATCAACCAGTCTGATTTTTCTCCCACCTCATCATCTGTGAAGTGGAGAAAATTCAAACCAATCTCTTTGGCTGACTGGGCTGCAGGTGGCATCATGGATAAAACCGCATCGGAATTGGCAACAGTGATCAGCGGGTAAGCTGTCGTTTCATCAAAGGCGTTATCACCATGAGAGTATGTCTTGATCAATTCCTTCCGACGAGAAGCTGGAAGTGTAGCGGATAGCAGTATTACAGACGCGCCAAGTGTATTAAGCCAATTCAACAACCTGGTCACAATGGTCGTCATGTATGTATCGTAGGCATGGACCTCATCAAGGATGACCACCTTACCCGAGAGACCTGCCAATCTGAGTGAGGAATGCCTGACGTTTAGAGCGCCGAGTTCGATCTGGTCGATCGTACCCACGCCGAATGGGGCGAGCAAAGCTCTCTTCTTCGAATTGAACCAATCCATCGCGGGAAAAACGTTGGATAAGTCCTCGCCATTACCAAGCGGTCTCAAGGGAACGATGTCCTGGGTAAGAAACGCCTGCCCATGAACAAGCTTAACCCCCGCATCCAACTTCAATTGGTCATGGATGAACTCTTGCACACGCAGGTGCATTTGATTGGATGTCGCCATGGTTGGCAGCGCATAATAGAATTCGTCGGAATGTCTCAATGCTGCAATGCGGTGCGCAACAGCCAGCGCCGCTTCGGTTTTACCCTCCCCTGTTGGAGCTTCTATTACGACCAAGCAAGGTTCTTCGATAAGACGTACAGGAATTTCATCAATTGCGACCTGCAGCGGTCTTGGGTCTGTCAGTTGACTAAAGAGATTTGTAAATTCTGTCGGTGTATTGCTGAATGTTGAAACAGCAAAACCATCATCTGCAATGGCTTTCTCCGCGCTTTCTTTGGATATTGCGAGGTATTCAGCGAGATCATTATTAGGATGTGGCGTAAAAAAGCGCTGGTCAGACCCGATCCAGTCGCAAAGCGTTGTGAAACCTGTCAACTCCATGATCGCTGATGATAGGTTTCCCGGATCAGGAAGGTTACCCAATAACGTATCGAGTAGCAGTATTGCTAGAACGTGGAAGACATCGCCGCGTATTTCTTTCCAGGTGTTTGGCTCTTCAAATTTGAGCTTCATTTTTACATTGCCGATATCAGCCGCAGCTGCAAATATGCCATGGTGCCCGGCTGCCATCTCGCAGAGGATCAATTTATGTTTGTCAGAGATCGCCGAATTGCCCAGGTCAGGCCATTCATGCCAGATGAAGTGCCGGCTTACCTGCGCGTGGGGAATATCCTGCGATCGTCCAAATTGCACACCCTCTTTTTGCAGCCTTTGATGTTGCAGAGGATCCTGTCTTTGAAACGCCGCAGAGAACTTGCCGATATCATGCAGGGCAACATAGAATGGGATGAACTTTCGCAGTTCATCTTGATCAACGGCGAAGACGTCAGATAATACATTCCGCCACCGTTGCGAACAGCCTTTATCAAGCAGCATATTGGCCACATGGGCAACATCAAGAATATGAAACAAGGCAGGATGAAAATACGATGCGTCCTGCGAGTGCTTATCCGTTTTGCCCCAGAACTTTATAAGCTTATCGATTTGTTCTTTCTTAAGGTTTTCCGTATCAATAATATTCACCAACTCAACCTTCTCTTGGATTACTTTGAAGTAATATCCATTGTCCAGGAACCATTCATAAGGATGGTCAATAAAACCACATCTGAAGGAAGGATCTTCTCGCCTGAATAGGGGCCGATCTCGTTGAGTATCAAATCTCTTCCATCGCTCGTGAAGGCGTAAACAATGAAGTTATCCTGCTCTGTTGTAGAAAAAGTGACAATATCGGGCTCTCCGATAATCACAACGACGCTGTCTCCAATACCCTCATACTTACCGGGGATTTGGAGCGTATCCATGTACTCGACAGAGAAAGGATACAAAGCGATTACCCAATTGCCGCTTGACATAATTTCGAACCGAGAAACTGGCTCTTCATTTGCCATCACCCCGATCAGCAATTTGCCGTGGTAACTTCCTATTTCATTTACAAGAAGATCAATGTAATTGCCATACTGGTCATAGCTCTTAATGACGAAATTTGATGAACCAGAATTTGTGATTTCTACAATCCGCGGTTCATTCAGTGGATCTTCCAGGGTTAATATTTTGTCACCACTTCCCTCAAATATAATTGGCTCAGGTACCGGTGTATTTGTGGTTGTTGGTCTTGGTGTGGCTGTTGGCTTGGGTGTACTGGTTGGTTTTGGTGTATTCGAAGGTAAAAGTGTTTCAGTTACAGTTGGACTGACCTCCACTAAATCCCGGCTCTGTGTTGTGGCCGGACTTTTTTCACATCCAGAGACAATAAAAACAAGTATGACAAAGACCCCCATGAGTTGTTTCATGTTTCCTCCCCTTTACGTATCCTCGTGATAGATTTTGACCAGGTTCAATACCTCCTGGCTGATTTCTTCCCTCATCCATTCCGGCTCGAGCACTTCTACATCAGATCCCCAGCCGCGCACCCAGGGCATCATTTCTCTCGGTTCATCAATTAACGCACGCCAGAGCAAACGCCCATCCTCTCGGAGTTCGATCTGCTCTGAACGATGCCAGCGGGTTTCCCCTACGCGTTGCGCCGCCCGCGGTTGAAATAGCAATGTTACCTTTTCTGGTTCCGCATCCGTATACCAGATCCCCCATGCATCTGAAAGTAGCTCAAATGGATCAAAATCAGTCGGTATTTCATAAGTATCCCTGAGGATCTCGACCCTTTCGATGCGTTCGATCTTAAAGGTTCGTATCGCACCTGGTGGATCGCTAAAGCCAAAGACATACGTTGATTGACCGATTGCATAAGGCTCAATGTAATAAGGCGAGTACACGTAGGTTTTGATCTCATGGTTCTTATCACTGCGGTGCCACACTTGCACCTTCTTGCACTCTGCCCATGCCAATGTAAGCTTCTCGAGCGCTTGCAGGTAAACTGGGTCTTGTTTCTGCCATACCCCTCCCATTTTCTCCGCTGACCTGGAAATGTACTGACTGATCATTGGTGCAAGTGATCGCAGCGAGAGCCCAAGTTTTTCCAATGCGGTTGCGGCATGTATATTCTGCCGATCCATCCTTGTCGCCAATAACCGGGTGGCCAAGTGTATGGCCATCGCTTCGTTCAGGTTGAAACGGACCTTAACCAGGTATGCCAGCCGGTCAATCTTCCAGCGATTTCCATCCAAATCATCAATGTAAATGTGCTGAGGGAGATCTGGCAAGTAACGATTGACTGTGGAACGGTTTACTCCAAGTTTACGGGCTATATCAGATTGTGACAGTCCCTCCGGGTTCGCAAGAAGCAGATCTTCTATTTGGAGCAGGCGGGCTGTTTTCGTTTCTGCACGGCTCATGGTCAACTCCATTCAATAATAAAGGAGTGTTGTTGCAAGTTAAGCAACAATTATTAGAAAAATGGTAATTTTCCTTGATGTCGCCATACCGATAAGCAATAAGCAAATTATAGACCTATTGTTCCAATTATGTTTCCTTTCAGGAATTACGATAGAGGACAACTCAAATTAGTCACAGATCACGACCTTGTTAATCTCATTCCGTTTTGATAAAATCGCAGATGACAAAGCTTTTTCGATGATCGGTTTTATGTCGGGTACCGTAGTAGACAAAACATCCGAAAATCAGGGGCTTTAGGTACTCCAGGGCGCGTGGCTTCGAAGATCCCCGCAGGGGACAGTTGGGTAGAGCGCACGTTTCACATCTGTGTTCCCATTGAAAGACCATTGAAACACCATTGAAAGAACTGTTTACAATCTAGTCCAAATAGAATACAATCATTCCCAACGGGAAAGTGCTCATACAAAAAATGGGATTTTCGGCTTCAAGAGCATATCCGGCGTGGTAATAGGCTCACGTTTTTGGCAGATTTGGAGTTGTTTTACAGATGTCGCGAACTTGATTTTCGGTATTTTGGGCGGATATCTCAGTTGGTTAGAGAGCTTCTCTTACACAGAAGAGGTCGCAGGTTCGAGTCCTGTTCCGCCCACAAAAAAACACTCCAAAGGAGTGTTTTTCTTTAAAACCAATCCCTACGAATGAAAATGAAGACAACCACCATGCTAAGAACGGCAAGTATGGCAATGATCCATAAAAAAGCCAAAGGATTTTGTTGGAGTGGAAGATCTACATTCATGCCATAAAAACTTGTAACAATGGTTGGAATGCTTAATACGATGGTGATCGATGCGAGGAATTTCATCACCACATTCAGGTTATTGGAAATGATCGATGCAAATGCGTCCATCATGGAGCTGAGAATGTTGCTCGCAATCCCCACCATTTCAATTGCCTGTTGATTTTCAGTTAAAACATCTTCCAAAAGATCTTCGTCCTCCGGAAAGCGGTGGAATAAGGGGGTTTTCTTTAGTCTTTCCATCATAAGCTCATTGGATCGCAGCGCAGTGGTAAAATACACGAGGCTTTTTTGATACTTAAGCAATTCCATCACTTCCTTGTTGCGCATGGAAGCCTGTAACCTGTCTTCGACGATTTCGACGGTGTGGTTGATTTCTCTCAGGTAAGACAGATACTGTGTCGCCGTTATCAACAGAATTCGAAGAATGAACCTTACCCTCTTCGCTGTTGATATCCCCTTTGAGCGTGTCCTCAACAACTCGTCCATAATCACATTGTTTTTCTTGCAAACCGTTATCACCATGCTGTCAGTAAGAATGATGCCGAGTGGGATGGTCGAAAAAGGTACATCAAATTTTTCGCCCTGGAAAAATGGGATACTAAGCATGATCAAAGTGGTACCGTCATCTTCTTTCTCAGTACGTGGCCTTTCATCAAGATCAAGGGCATAAGTGAGGAAATCTGAGGGAACACCCAGTGCTTTGATCGAATCGATCTCATCAGTTGTCGGGTCAATGAGATTAATCCAGCACCCTTCAATGGGGGTTTCTATGCGGGTGATGCCTGTTTCTTCATTCCCTTTGTAGATGTTCTTCATGAAGGTCCTCCAGGATTAATTTACTGTTCAATTGTACTCCGAGTTATCCTTGTGGTTAACCCCTTTGCGTTTATAATTGAAGAGCACTGGGGATGACAGGCTTCGACGGGCGAGGCTGGTCCCAGACTGCAAGCCGAGAGGTACCGACCTCGTAAAATCAGTACAAACAACAAGTGCCAAACGCACAAACTTTGCTGCTATGCCCCTCGCCGCCTAGGCGTCGATTGACACAAGCACAAATGACGCCCTAATCAGCGTCACGTCTGCCTGCTCCGTTCCTCAACCGGTAGCAGAGCGGGCGTCACAAGGTTGAGGTGCCATACATCAAGTTGCGGGGTGTGTGAAAGAGGGCTTTCGGGCTCGAGCAACTGGCGCTACTACGATTTTGTTTGTTTCTCGCAGTGGTGTGAAATCCAAAACAAACTATGCTTGTAGATGTCTGAGGTCTAATCGTTCGGACGCGGGTTCGATTCCCGCCATCTCCACTTTACCGGGCACTCCTCGATCTTACGAGATCGAGGAGTTGTTCTTCCCCGATGATCGTGACGCCTAAAGACCTGGCTTTATCAAGTTTTGAACCGGGGTTCTCACCTAAAAGCAGGTAACTGGTTTTTTTGCTCACGCTATCCGTTGTTTTACCCCCGTTCTTTTCGATCAATTCCTTGGCTTCTTCCCGTGACAGCGACGCCAGGGTGCCGGTCATTACAAATGTTAATCCGGATAACGCATCGGTTGATCGAGCGGTTTTCTCCATCGATGGCCAAATACCCAGGGTTTTGAACTTGGTCAGCAACTCCTGGTTCGTTGGACGATCCAGCCAATCCCTGATCGATATGGCGATGTTTGGTCCTATCCCGCTAATTTTTTGTAATTCCTCCGGCTGAGCAAGCATCAGGTTATCCAGGCTGCCAAAATAATTAGCCAGGTCAGTTGCGGCTACCTCTCCCACACCGTGAATACCAAGCGATGTAATGAACCGATCAAGTGATTGGGAGCGTGAGCGATCAATCGCTTTGATCAGGTTGTCTGCTTTTTTATCTCCAAATCCTTCCAATTTCAACAGATCATTTTTGGTGAGGAGATAGAGATCAGCCACGTCCTTGATCAGACCCTGTTCCGTCAACAATTCAACAATCTTGATCCCCAACCCATCAATATCCATCGCCCCGCGGGAAACAAAATGTTCCAGGTTGCGCACCAGTTGTGCGGGACATGAGGTATTTACACAGAAAAAAGCCACTTCTCCCGGGAGGTTTTCCACTGGCTGGCCACATGATGGACACGTGGTTGGTATTGTGAATACTTGCTCATCCCCGTTCCTCGCAGAAATAATGGGACCAATCACGTAAGGAATCACGTCCCCAGCTCGCTTGATCAATACCCTGTCTTTGATCCTGATATCTTTTTCAGCAATGAAATTAAAATTGTGCAGCGTTGCCTGTCGTACGATTACACCACCCAACTCGACCGGTTCCAGGATCGCAAAAGGGGTAATCACGCCGGTGCGCCCTACATTGACACCTATATCGTTTAATAGTGTCGCTACCTCTCGCGCCGGGTATTTTAAAGCGATCGCGCCGCGTGGATCCTTTCCGGCGATTCCAAGTGAATTTGCTGTAACCAGGTCATCCAGTTTGATTACAACGCCATCCACCTCGAAAGGAATCGAATCCCTGGTCTCCATCCATTTTGGGATCTCAGCGATTACATCCTGTAATGTTGATACTTTTACCGAAAGTTGACTTACAGGAAAACCTGCCGTTTTTAAATACTGCAGCAATTCCCATTGACTTTGGGGAACTGGTTCAGAACTGTCCACAATAGCGTAAGTGAGTAGATTTAATGGACGTTTGTGAGTAACCGATGGATCAAGCTGGCGTAGTGACCCTGCCGCAATATTACGCGGGTTCTGATATGTTTTTTCGCCATTCTCCAATAATTCCTGGTTTAACCTTTCAAAGTCTTTCAATTTCATAAAGACTTCTCCGCGTACGACCAGCCTATCAGGAATCTGCATCTCTTTGTTTGATATCGGGATCTTTAGTGGTAGTGAACGAATCGTTTTAAGGTTTTCTGTTACATCCTCGCCGATTTCTCCATCTCCACGGGTAGCACCCCGAACAAAAAGACCGTTTTCATAATGCAACACCACCGTTAAACCATCAATCTTGGGTTCCAATACAAAACCAGATCGATCCACATTGGAATCCAATTTTCGAATGCGCTCATACCAGGTTTTCAAGTCCTCAATATTAAAGGCGTTGGCAAGAGATAAAATTGGTGCGGGATGGTTAACTTTTAGGAATTTTTCCAGTGGTTTTGATCCGGAGCGTTGTGTGGGTGAATCGGCCGAGATCATGTCTGGATATTTTTGCTCCAGCTCTTGCAGCCGTTTCATCATCATGTCCCATTCATAATCACTGATGATCGGATCATCCAGAACATGGTAACGATAATTATGCAAACTGATCTCTTTTTGCAGCCTGCTGATCTCTAAACGTTCAGGATTATTTTCCATTTTTACCCTTCACCTGTTATTATTATAAAATTCTAATATAAAATATAAATGCGGATAGGGTTTACAATACAAGATCATGAACCATTATTGAAAGTATATTGGAGGAAAGATGAAGATCGTAGCATATATTGGCGCAGGTTTGTTAATCCTATTTGGTGCATTGATGGTTATTGGCGCCACAGATCCCACCACTACTAATTCAGGAACCTGGCTCTTCATAGGCTTGATATTAATCGGTGTTGGACTTGCTATTGTATTCATTGCTGCACGCCGTAAACCGGTTGCTCCCACCACGAATGTAACCCTGAATGTGGATCTTCCCGGTGATGTCAACCTGGATTCTCTCAAGTGCAAATCCTGTGGTGGTACGCTCACTGCAGATAATATCACCATGGTTGCCGGCGCGCCAATGGTTACCTGCCCATTTTGCCATACTGCCTATCAATTAACTGAAGAACCCAAGTGGTAATTACACTGGCCTGTGCTTAAGTAACCGGAGGAATCCAATGAAGTTCTTGAAATATCTTAGCCTTTTCCTTGTCATCATTATGTTGGCCGGCAGTGCAACCCCTGTATTTGCTCAGGATTACGTGTTCCAGGTTCCTGAAATGGCAGTGGTTGTGTCTGTGAACCAGGATGGTTCTATCAATATCGACTATACAATGACGTTTAAAAATGACGGAAATGCGCACGAGATTGATATCGTGGATATCAGCTTACCCAATTACAACTACAATCTAAAATCGATCAGTGCTGAAGTGGACGGTAATCCGATTAAAAAGATTACAGCGTCTGACATCGTCTCCCCCGGCATTTCTGTTTATTTACAGGATTACACAATCCCGCCCGGTGGTTCGGGAACGGTTCGGGTTTATATTCAGAATGTGAAAGAAGTGATTTACCCTGCAACCCAGCAGGAAAATGAAGAATACGCATCTTTGCTTTTTTCTCCGCATTGGTATTTTCCACAGAATGCTTACGGTAAGACCAATTACCAGATGACTTTGCTCCTGCCAACTGGTGTAGGTGAAACTGAAGGCAGGTACTACATTCCTGAAAACTGGCCTGGCAACCAGGAACCGGAATCCATGATCATGGAAGATGGTCGCATTTTCTACACATGGGTTTCAGACCAGGCGAACCTGTACACACAATACTACTTTGGAGCCAGCTTTCCCAGCAGATTTTTATCTGCCGGTGCCATAGTAACTGAACCATATGTTCCACCATCTGAGCAGCAGCCCACTGGCGGCACGATCAACCTTGAAAATATTTGCCCGATCATCTTTTGCTTCGGGTTTGCGCTCTTCTTTGGCTTGATTGTCTATTCAGCAGTGGTAGGTGCGAAAAAACGCAAGTTGAAATACCTTCCCCCAAAGATCATGATCGAGGGCAACGGAGTAAAGAGGGGGTTAACCGCTGTAGAAGCTGCGGTTCTCATGGAACAACCGATGGACAAGGTGTTCACTATGATCCTCTTCTCATTGCTCAAGAAAAGCGCTGCAGAGGTTATCACAAAGGATCCATTGGAGATTAAGCCCGCTGATCCTTTACCGGCTGATCTTTATGCATATGAGACTGATTTTGTGAAATCTTTCAATCTGAAAGGCAATGACCGTAAGAAAGCGCTGCAGATCACGATGGTGAACCTGATCAAAGCCGTTACCGAAAAAATGAAAGGATTTAGCCGAAAAGAAACCATTGAATATTATACGGAAATCATGAAGCGTGCCTGGTCTCAAGTGGAGCAGGCCGCAACACCCGAAGTGAAGGCACAGGTCTACGAAGAAGTAATGGATTGGACGATGCTGGACAAACAATATGAACACAAGACCGAAGAAACTTTCAGCGGTCCGATCCTGATCCCAACGCCCTCCTGGTGGTGGCGTTATGAACCATCCATACCCCGACCCACAACTTCAACGATTAAGCCGACCGCTGCTCCAGCCTCATCCACTTTTTCTGGCTCTGGTCCAGGCATCCCATCCACTGTTTCTTTGCCCACCATGCCTGGATCAGCTTTTGCTGCATCGGTTGTGAACAGCGTATCCTCGTTCTCATCAAATGTTTTGGGCGGATTGACCGGCTTTTCTGGCGGAGTAACCAATGTCACTAATCCCCCACCACCACCCTCAACTTACCGCGGCAGCTCATCAGGCCGCGGCGGAAGTAGTGGTGGTCACTCTTGCGCATGCGCCTGCGCTTGTGCGGGTTGCGCGTGCGCCTGTGCAGGTGGCGGCCGTTAGCTGCCCGAGAAATTTTGCATGAGTCTTTTTGACAGGTTTCACTCAAGGCAGGATTCTCCCTCGATCAAGCCTCCGGATCAAGGTCTCTATCATTTCCAATGGGATCACGGAGAGCAAAAATCACGCTTGCACTTACGTATCGATACGGACGATTCTGGTTTACTCATTGTTAATGCGAACCGGGTGTTTCATTTGAACCCGAGCGCCACGCACATGACCTACTACACACTGAATAAAGTTCCGCCAGAGCAGGCTGCAAGACAATTGTCCAGACGGTTCAATGTCCCGATTCAAACACTGCAGGAAGATTATCGGTCATATAGCGAATCGTTGAACGACCTGTTGGATGATCGGGTTTGTCCAATCTGTGATCTCGAATTGGAAACTTCCATTCCGTTTACTTCAAAACCCACCGCTCCGTACCGGATGGATATTGCGCTTACCTATCGGTGCAATAATGCCTGTGCGCATTGTTACAACGCCAGGGCGCGCAGCTTTCCGGAGCTAAAAACATTGGACTGGTTTGAGATCATCGACAAATTGTGGGAGATCAAGATCCCGCACATCGTGTTCACAGGCGGAGAGCCTACCCTGCGCGAAGATCTCCCTGAGTTAATCCGGCACGCGGAAAATAACGGACAGATCACTGGGCTCAACACCAATGGCCGGAAACTGGCAGATCGAGCCTATGTGCAACAACTACTGGATTCCGGACTTGACCATGTACAGATCACTTTGGAATCACATCTGCCTGAGATTCACGATCAAATGGTGTGCCATAAAGGAGCCTGGCAGGAAACGATTGCCGGAATTCGGAATGTACTGGATACCCGCCTCTATGTGATGACCAACACCACAATGCTGACCCACAACAAGTCCAGCATTCCTGAAACTTTACAATTTTTAGCAGATTTGGGTGTGCCCACCGTCGGGCTTAACGCCCTCATCTATAGCGGCCGGGGCAAGTCTGTGGGCACAGGCTTGAATGAAGAGGAGTTACAGCCTTTACTTGCCAGTGCTCAGACGCTCACTTCCAAAAATGGACAACGCTTGATCTGGTATACACCCACCCAGTACTGCAACTTTGACCCTGTACAGTTCGGACTTGGTGTAAAGGGATGTACAGCAGCTTTGTACAACATGTGCCTCGAACCTGATGGGGCAGTTTTACCTTGTCAATCCTATTATCATCCGGTTGGAAACATTCGGATCAATTCCTGGCAGGAGATATGGAATCACGATCTCTGTCTCGGGTTAAGGGAGCGGAAAAATCTCCCGTCCAAATGCTCTGATTGTTTGATCCGGACTGAGTGCGGCGGTGGTTGTCCATTACGATTTGATGATTACGCAGAAGATGATTCCTGGAGGTCATGATGAAGAATAAATTTGATCAGTTTTTTGAGCGCATTTTTTATACACCTAAAACCTTAACTCCCGGTTTATATAGCTCAATGATTGACATCGATAATAAACCCCATCGACTTCACTTGCGCATCGAACACGATGGCAATGGAATTCTCATCCTGGATGCATCCACCGTTTTACACCTCAACCAAACCGCCACGGAGATCGCCTATTACCTGGTGAACGATCTTGAGACCGAAGAAATCATGGCTCAATTGGTGAAAAGATACCAGGTAAGTAAAGAAGTAGCCGGACAGGATATTGAGGATTTCCAGGAACGCATTGAGACATTAATTCGCACACCCGACCTTGATCCGGAAACGTTTTTGGATATGGATCGAGCCGTCCGCCATTCTTCAGATACCAGCACACCATTCCGACTGGACTGTGCCTTGACTTACCAGATTCCATCAGGTGGGTCTGATGAGTACACTCCAGCAAAAAGGGTTGACCGTTTATTGAACACTGAGGAGTGGAAGAAAGTAATACAAAAAGCATGGGAATGGGGGATTCCGCACCTGGTGTTTACCGGCGGCGAACCTAGTCTGCGCCCGGACCTTTGCGAATTGATTCAATACGCTGAAGAACTAGGACAAGTCACAGGTTTGATCACCAACGGTTTCCGTCTTACAGAGAAGGAATACCTGGCGCAACTATTACAATCCGGGTTGGATCATCTGATGCTCATTTTCCAGGACAATGAGGAACTCACCTGGGAAGCGATCAGGGATGTGGTTAATGAGGACATTCATTTATCAGTTCATCTCACTTTGAGTAAATCCATTACTAATAGTCTTGATGAAATTCTAAACAAGCTCGTTACCATAGGTGTACAGAGTATTTCACTAAGCGCACCTTCGCCCGTGAATGAATCCACCCTTGCTTCAGCCAGCCGTCTTGTTGCTGAAAAAGGTTTACGCCTCATCTACGACCTGCCGGTGCCTTATTCTGAATTGAATCCAGTCAATTTTGAACTGGAAGAAGATCAAACGACGATCAAAGGTGCGGCTCGATCGTGGTTATATGTCGAACCGGATGGAGACGTATTACCCGGACAGGGCTACCTGGTCAAATTAGGCAACCTCTTGAGCGACTCGTGGATGACAATTTCTGCCAATCGTAAAGATTATCTTTCAAGTTAATATGGAAATTGATTGGCACGCCCGCTTTACTGAACAAGCTCGCTGGACAAAACCACTTCGTAATTACCTGCTGCACGATTTTCAAATATCCCCTGATTCTTACTGCCTGGAAGTCGGCAGTGGGACTGGTGTGATATCAGCTGACTTTGCTGCTTCCCAGCCATGCAAAATGGTGGGAATCGATCTTGATTTTTTTCGATGCGAATCATCTACGCGCAATTACCAGAATATTTCTGTCTTAAACGGCGACGCTTACCAGTTGCCTTTTCCATCTGATACTTTTGATTGCGTCTTCTGCCATTATTTCCTGCTGTGGATTAGAACAGCCAGGGATGTATTAGATGAGATATTCAGAGTTTTAAAACCCGGTGGTAATTTTTTTGCGTTTGCTGAACCAGACTATAATGCGAGGATTGACCACCCGGCTTCGCTTCAGCCGCTCGGAAAATTGCAAACCGAATCTCTGGTTGATCAAGGAGTCAATCCTACCGCAGGTCGTGAACTTCCCTCCATGGCCATAACATGCGGTTTTACGAACTGCAAATTTGGTATTTCTGGTTACGAACAGTCAACCGGGGTTCTTCCGGATTGGTGGTCTTCAGAATGGGATGTCATCAAACAGGATCTTGAACCACACCTGGATAGACAATCATTGTCGGATTGGCAACAGTTGGATCGGAATAGCTGGTTGAATGGCATGAGGATTTTATGGGTGCCAACCTTTTATTTGTCATGTAATAAACCGCTTAATTGATTACAGAATTAAGCGGATAATCACTATGGTTTGTCTGACGAAGCTTGTAAACTGATTAGGAAAAGCCGGAATAACATTGTCGCCCACTTTGCGCAATTTCGGCTTTTTCATTTTAATTTCGCCATTTGCTTCATTGCAAAAAACGGGTAAAGGCGATATAATTTTGCTCTGTTCGGGGCGTGGCGCAGCCCGGCTAGCGCGCTTGCATGGGGTGCAAGAGGTCGAAGGTTCAAATCCTTTCGCCCCGACCAAATAACCGCAGATCATAAGAGGTCTGCGGTTTATTATTAGGCAGGAATTATCATTGTTTCACAGTACTTAAGTTTTAGAAACTGGCACAATAAGGTCTCATTTTTTAAACTTGTTAGCGGTCAATTTTTTCGAGCAACCTTATTGCATTCTCAATCCGCTCCAGCACCTTATCCCGGCCGATGATCTCCATGCTTTCAAACAGCGGGGGACTAATCTTCTGTCCTGTGACAGCCACGCGCAAGATCCCAAAGACCTGGCCGGCAGAATAACCTGATTGCTCAACGTATTCACGCATAATCGGCTCTACATCTGTTACGGCTACCTGCCCGAACTTAGAAAGTAAAGCGTGAGATTTCTGTAGCACATCTATGGTCTGATCTATTGACATTCCCTTGCCGATCAATTCTTCAGTAATTGGGTGAACATCGTCCTTGAAGAAGAATCCTGCCATGCTAATGGCATCATCAAGCGTGGCTACCCTTTCCTTCAATATAGGTGCGATTTTCAGTAAGATTTGCGCGTCGGCCACAATCCCGGCTTGTGAAAAGTATGGAGCGATTCTCCGGGCAAATTCATCGTCAGAAAAATTGCGAATATGCAGCCCATTAAAATGATCCAGTTTTGTGAAATTGATCGCAGCCGGCGAAGGGTTTAAGTGCTCCAGGTTGAATTTCTCAACCAGATCGTTTAGTGTAAAAAACTCAGTGTGATCGTCGTAACTCCAACCCATCAATGCCACCCAGTTAACCACCCCTTCAGGTGTGTAGCCTAGATCTTGCAGGTCTTTAATAAAGATCGAATAACCATCCTTTAACAGGTCAGCTGACTCCCGTTTACTCATCTTTCCTTTTCCGCTGGGTTTAAGGAAAACAGAAAGATGAATCCAGACCGGTTCCTGCCAGCCAAATGCACGGCAAATCAAAGCATGCAACGGTAATGATGGAAGCCATTCCGATCCCCTGATCACGTGAGAGATTTTCATCAGATTATCGTCAACCATCGCGGCCAGGTGATAAAGCGCCCAACCATCTGATTTAATGAGAATGTAATCATCAAGCGTCTGATTTTCTACTGTGATCTCACCACGGAGCAGATCCTTAACCGTTGTTGTGCCTTCCTTCGGGGTCTTGAATCGAATGACAAACTTTTCCCCTGCCTGAATGCGGCGTTCAGCTTCAGTAATGGAAAGTTGACGACAAGTGCCATCGTAGTGTGGCGGTTCCTTGCGTTTTTGTTGCTCCTCACGCATTTTGGTCAATCGGTCTGGAGTACAGAAACAATAATACGCCTTATCTTCTGCAATAAGCCTTCTTGCGTGATCAAGGTAAATTTCTTTTCTTTCAGATTGCCGATAAGGACCGTATGGTCCACCAATATCGGGTCCTTCATCGAATTCCAAACCCAGCCATCGTAAACCATTGATCAGTTCTTCTTCTGCGCCGGGCATATAGCGTTTAAAATCAGTGTCTTCAATTCGCAGGATAAACTGACCGCCGGTTTTTTTTGCGATCAGATAATCGTATAAAGCTGTTCTCGCACTTCCCAAATGCATGTGCCCTGTCGGGGATGGTGCAAAACGTACTCTCACAGGTGCGTTTTGTTGATCCATGTTGCTCCTCTTTTACGTTTTTCGATGGATTAAGACACTTTGAATGAGGCCAATTCCAAGTAAAAGCGATAATAAAGAACTGCCTCCGTAACTTATAAATGGCAGTGTTTGCCCCGTTACCGGAATTACTCTTAAGTTTACACCGATATTGACCATGGTTTGAAAACCGATTAATGTAGCAAACCCATAGGCGATCAAAGCTCCATAGGAATCACCTGCCTCACGGGCTGCCTTTATGCAACGTAATATGATGAATACCAGCACAGCAATGATGATTAACGTTCCTACAAATCCGAATTCTGCGGCAATGGCGGAAAAGATATAGTCAGTAGAGCGCACTTTCAGAAATCGTAACTGAACCTGTGTCGCTGCTCCATAACCCTGTCCGAGTAATCCCCCACTACCAATTGTAATTAAAGCCTGTTCAACATTGTATGTGTTCCCGTATCTTGCTTCTTCGTCTGGTTGCAGAAATGTCAGGATCCTTTCCTGCTGGTATTCTTCCAGAAATGGAAACACGCTGATCGCGCCAATTACACCTATGATGCCCATGATCACCACATACTTTGTCGGTATACCGCTGATCCACAACATCGAAAACCAAATCACAACCAACAAGATCGTAGTGCTGAGATTTGGCTGAAAGTAAATCGGTAGCACGATTCCGCCAACGATTAATGCACTTGTCCCCATCCAGCGCACGTTTTTTCGTTTATTGATGGAACTCGAAAAATAATGTGCCAGTACAAGAATGATAACGATCTTTGAAAGCTCTGCCGGCTGAATATTCACCAGACCCACTTCCAGCCAGCGTTGTGCGCCGAAGCTGGTTGTACCGATCAATAAAATCAGACCCAGGAACGCCAGAATGAAAATATAAATATACTTGGATAGGCTCTTCCAGTACCGATAATCCAGCACGGTTACGACAATTAAGACAACTATACCGATACCAAAAAAAGTCGCCTGACGGTTTACGTAGTTCGCAAGCTCAATATTCCCGGCAATCGTCGAGCGAATCATGATTAATCCAAAGATACATAGGAACAGGACCGCTCCAAACAACCAGAAATCAAAATTACGCCAGAATTCCCTTCTAAACATTAATATTTCCTAATTCACCCTGCCCAATTTATTGTCCATTTTCATTTGCGATATCAATCGCTTTCAGTTCAAAATAGGTATCCAGCACGCGCTGAACAATAGGCGCCGCCACGCTGGCTCCTTCACCGCCGTTATAAACAAATGCAACGACAACAATTTCAGGATCATCGAACGGCGCGTAACCCGCATACCACGCGTGAAAAGGCCAGGTCTCACGTTGGCAAAGTCCTTTTTCCTGGGCGACATCATCACAATACTCCGCCGTTCCTGTTTTTCCTGCTGAAGGAATTTCAAGACGTGCCATGGCATCTTCTGCTGTACCGCTTACAACTACCTGGCGCATGCCCTCCTTGGCATATTGGATCACCCATGGTTCCACAACCTTTTTTTCACCGGTAGGTTTGTTGTTTTCATCAAGTATGTCTATTACAGGTTCTTTAGTGATATCCCTTACTAATGTAGGTTCAAAGGCCTTAACTACATTACCCTCTGTATCCAATATTTCTCTAATAAGGGTCGGTTTCATATATTTGCCATCATTGGCCATCGTAGCAAAAGAGACCAATACCTGTAATGGCGTGGCCAGAACATAACCCTGACCAATGGTCATGATATACGTATCGCCAGTCGACCAATTCTCAGCTTTGTTGATGCGTTTCCATGTTGGGTCGGGAATGAGACCCGCAACCTCACCTGGCAGCTCGATCCCGGTTGGCTCTCCATAACCGAGGGCTTCTGCGTATTCTTTAATTCGCCATGCGCCCAGTCCGCCGTCCGGAATGTCCGGTTCGAAACCGCCCCCAATCTTATAAAAGTAAATGTCATCCGATAGCGCTACGGACTTAACAAAATCACACATGCCGTGACCTTCACGATCGTACCCATAGTAGATCATCGGTGTTCCGGGGTCATTTGGTGAATATTTTTGTATGATCGAAATCGTCCCCGGACAAGGGATTTGCTCCTCGGGTCCAATGACTCCTTCGTTCAAAGCACCAACTGCAGTAACCATCTTGAAGACTGAACCAGGGGGATGTTGGGCTGAAACGGCATGATTCAGCAGTGGTTTTAATGGGTCCTGGCTTAACTGGTTGTAATAATACGCCGGGATAATGGTCTCCATGCGATTATTTTCAAAAGTCGGTTCCGAAACCAATGCCAGAATTTCGCCGGTCTTTGGATTCATAGCAATTACCACACCATTCAATGATCGGATCTCATTGAACCAGATATTCCAGGTGTTGATTTCGTCGTTCAGGATTGTTTTGGCGGCAGCCTGTAAACGCGTATCGATCGTTAATTTGAGGTTATAACCGGGTACCGGTTCTTCAGGCTCTTCGATATCGCGCAATTCCTTACCAGCAGAATCTACTTCTACAACCCGTAGACCATTTTTCCCGATCAAAACGTCGTCCATTGAATACTCAATACCGGAATATCCCACTTTATCTCTTCCCGGAATAAAACCCTTGTCCCTGTAGTACTCCTGGTTTTCTGCAGTCACCGGGCCGAGAAATCCAATTATTTCTGCTGTAAGGTAACCTGTTGGATATTGTCTGACCGGATCAACTTCAATGGTCACTCCAGGCCATTCATCAGTTTTTTCACTGATCACCATTGCAGTTACTCTGTCAACGTTGCACTTTATGTACACGGGATCGTAGGGAGCGTTATTGCCACCAATTAATACGATCTCTTTGATCCCGAAATCTGTGTTGCAGGCAACGAATAATCTTGCAGTCTCGTCCGTGACGATCCCGTTTGTTACGGGAACATCGATTAAAGTTGATAATTGCCGATAAATCTCTTCGGATGTACCGGGATCCTCAGGTAAAAATGCCGGGGTAATGGCAACATTGTAAGAAGCCGAATTCCTCGCAAGCACGTATCCATTTCTGTCGTAGATATTTCCGCGTTGAGTCTGTACGCTGACATTAGTAATGCGGTTCTCTTCAGCTTGCTCCAAATAGGTCTTTCCATTAATTATTTGCAGACTGAACAATCTGATCACGTAAATTGAAAATACAATCGCCAATATCGCGTAAATCACCTTGAAACGCCATTGTTCCAGTCCGGATTGTAAAGGTTTTTCAGTGTTCATTCGATTGTCTCCGATCGGAAGATCCATCCGCCAAGGTCTTTCACGATCGCGTACATAGGTATCGCAAGTAGCAAGTTCAGAAAAACGGATGGAATAATGACACTCGTAAGTGAAACCTGCCAGGAATAATTGGTTCCATTGATTCGTAGACCGATCATGGTAAACAAGTAAAGTAAGATGCTTGCCACAAGTGTAATCGCAAACATAGACAATAATGGTGACTGCCAAAGTTGTTTAAACACAAATCGCCCGAGAAAAATAACCGAGAGGTAAGCCATTGGAAAGACGTACCAGGGCAATGCCGATACGTAGGAAACTAATCCACCTGCAAAAAATGCCAGTAGGTAACCCGAATTATCCTCACTGATTAATCCCCAGGCTGCCAGCCATACCAGCATCAGGTCTGCCGCGCCATTGATCAATGTAATCTCACTGGCAATCGTAGTCTGTAAGATCAGTAAAATTAGCAGAATGGGAACAGAAACAATAATGCTCATGTTATTGCGCAGGTGTTGGAATCAACGGACCAATATCAACTTCCCGGAAATTTGTGATCACCAGAACAGCCTGCAAATTGGCAAAATCAACCGAGGGCTGGACAGCGGCTGTCTGAAAAACTTCGTTTTCCTTCGCCTGGATCGAGACGATTTGCCCGATAAGCAGTTCTGCCGGATATGTGCCGCCTAAACCGGAAGAGAAAATCAGATCACCTTCCACCAGTTCGATAGCAGGGTTCACCATTTCCAAAGTAATATCACCAGTAACAGAACCTCTGATCTGGGCTTCTGTGTTGCTTTCCTGAAGTTTCACATTTACTACAGAACCCTGGTCAGTGATCAATTGAACACGTGCTGCAGATGCCGTAACCGCATCAACTTTTCCGACCAGACCTTGTTCTGTAACGATAGGCATTCCCCGGAAAATATTGTCGTCTGATCCTTTGTCAATGATCACGTATTTAAGGAACGGACTCGGATCCTTACCGATCACAGCCGCAGCTATGTATTGGTTATCTGGATTCTCTCTGGCGAAGTCGAGGAGAGCATAAAGAATATCTGTTTCAACCAGTTGCTGACGTAATTCCAGTATCTCAGATTGAAGCCGTGAAACCTCGTTCTGCAGGGCTGCGTTTTGTTCCCGAAGGGAGTTAACATCTCTAGGGACTGTAAAGAAATCAACAGCGGCCTTTACCCTGGTCGACACCCAGGATTGCAGACCAACCATAGGATCAATTGCTTTCCCAATGATCTGTCCCAATAAACCGCTTATGGCTAGTACCAGCACTCCCGCTACGATCAGGACGATCGCCAGCGTTTGCCATGTTCTTCTTGATATTCTTTTCATTCTACCTTGAGATAAATTTTACCCTCTGGAACTGCTTCTCTCCAGGCTAACCAGGAATCGTTTGTACTTGGCAAGGTTTTCCAGCACAAGCCCGGCACCCCTGGCTACACATGTCATCGGATCATCTGCTACCCATACCCGCAAATTGAGTTCATCCTTTAATCTGGGAACTAAACCCAGTATCTGCGATCCGCCTCCAGCCAGACACACACCTGAATCCAGCAGATCTGAGATCAATTCAGGTGGTACCTCATCCAAGGCATCTTTAATCGTGTCCACAATAATCTGGATTGAGGGATTGATCGCTTCTCTAATCTCAACAGACGAAACCTCTACAGACCCGGGGAGTCCGGTGATCAGGTTCCTGCCCCTGGCGGTCATGGTCAACTCGCTTTGAAGCGGGTATGCTGACCCGATTGTCATTTTCAATTGCTCTGCCATCCGCTCCCCGATCAGCAGATTGTATTTCTTGCGAATAAATTGCAGAACATCTTCATCAAGTTCATCGCCAGCGATGCGCAATGATCTCGAAATCACGATCTCACCCATCGAAATCACCGCGACTTCTGTTGTGCCGCCTCCGATATCCACTACCATGGTACCTTTGACATCGCTAATTGGTAACCCTGCTCCAATCGCTGCAGCACGCGGTTCCTCGACCAGGTATGTCTCACGTGCTCCCGCGGCCATGGAGGCATCGTAAACTGCGCGTTTTTCGACTTCTGTTGCTCCTGAAGGGATTCCGATCGCTACACGAGGTCTTGGCATGGGTACAATCGCCTGCTGATGCACTTTACCGATAAAGTATTCGAGCATCGACTTGGTAATCTCAAATTCTGAAATGACACCGTCCCTCAAAGGACGGATAGCTACATAATTTGCCGGTGTGCGGCCAACCATTTCCTTGGCAGCATTTCCAACAGCGATAGTCTCTTTTGTGCGCTTGTTGATCACGACCCATGAGGGCTCGTTGATGACGATACCCTTACCACGAACATTGACCAGGGTGTTTGCTGTACCTAGGTCAATGCCAATGTCTAATGAAAAAAAACCCATCAACCAACTTAATATATTGGCTGCCAATGGTTACTCCCAAGTTCCGAAATACAGTAACAAAAAAAATTATACCATAGCGACTTTGTCAAGTACTCCAGAAACATTGCCGCCTGATTGACTAGATCCCGGAAGCAAAACCCATTATTCTTGACATCATGTTTACAAGTCGCTATAATCCTTTCCGTTAGCGGGTGTGGCCAAGTGGTAAGGCATCACCTTCCCAAGGTGATATTCGTGGGTTCGAATCCCATCACCCGCTCTTATTATTTAACCTCCTATAAATTTCAACCTCTTTCCACACAATTTATAACTTAGTTTATTGTCATATAATTGTTAGGCATTGGCATTATTGTAAGTTTACAAATAAACATCTATGCTAGAATAGTTTATCGACAAAGGTGCTAAAATGCCGCCCGCCAAACTCATACTTCACATCGAAGACAATTTCGATAATCGAATTCTTGTCCGCAGATTACTGCATTCAGCCTCTTACAATGTCATCGAGGCAGAAAATGCTCGCCAGGCGATAGCCGCCCTATGTAAATACGCCCCTGATCTAATCCTGATGGATATCAATATCCCGGGAGTGGATGGCTATACGCTCACGTCAAAACTTAAGACGATTCCCACTATGAAGAAAATTCCGATTGTAGCAATCACGGCAAATGCAATGCGTGGTGATCGTGAGAAATCTTTAATCGCTGGTTGTGACGGCCACATTGAAAAACCGATCGACATCGATAGTTTTCTGGATGTGATCGCCCATCACCTTAATCACAATGGCAGGCACTGACCGCCTCATGATAGAAACCAATCCCCCTTCAAATCAGTTATCGAATGATAAACCAATCACAATTCTTGTCGTGGAGGACAATGTTGGTAATTTTATGTTAATTGCACGAATGCTGGACAACGCTGGAATCCATTGTGAATGGAAAACATCTGGTTTTGAGGTGGTAGAGTTTGCCGAAACTCTTGATGACCTTGACCTGGTACTTATGGACATCAGGTTACCCTATGAGGATGGTTATGGTGCATTTCGCAAATTGCGCAACAACGCAAAATTTCAGAACATCCCCATCGTTGCAGTTACAGCGATCACCGGGTTGGACCAAATGCGGGCTGCCAGGCTGGCTGGATTCAACGGTTTCATCGGAAAACCTTTGAACCCTGATCGCTTCCCTCACCAGGTTAATAGGATCCTGGCGGGAGAATCCGTTTGGGAATATGAATAATTGATCAAATTATTTTAATCTGAGAACATTATTAATTTATAGTTTTTTCCAGCCGTGGAGGAAAAATGGGACAGCAAATTGACACCACCAACCAGATGAATGCTGATCAAACTGTTTTTACACCTGGTTTTGATTACAAGAATATCACTAGGACATTTATCGGCGTCAGTGCCTTGTCCTCCACGTTGTTCATCATCCTATCCTATCTAACCAGTGAGCTCGGGTACTATTTACTTGCCGGCAGTTCACTCATTACGCTCATTTTTTCCATTGCAGCGTTACCTAAACCACCTAAAAAACCAGCTGCATTTATTGTATTCTTGCTGTCCTTGTCTTACCAGTTGCTGGTAATCCTACTTGCCAGTATTTTGCCATCTTACCTGGGCATACCCTATGCAATCGTCTCGGTGATGCTTGCGTTCATTTTTACCTCAATAATCCCACGTAGCGCGGTTAGCGATTGGATCGTCACAGTCGGTATCCTGGGCGCAATTGCATCTCTTGAATTGACGATTCTTGCTCTCCTTCCTCAAGTTAACAACCAGGCGATCTCCAGCATGATCGTTATCATCGCAGTTTTACTGTTGATCAAAGTAAGCGAAATGGTTGGAGAACATCGCATTGTTGCATCCATTCGAACGAAATTATTACTCATTTCGTTGGCTTTAACCCTGATTCCATTGATCGTTCTTTCCTTTATTAGCAACCGTTTTCTCCAAACCTCTATTCAGTCACAATCAAATGAAGCGTTACGCGTTGCAGCTGATCAAACCCGCCTGTCAGTAGACAGCTTTTTTCAATCCAACCTGGATTCATTAGAGATTGAATCAACGCTTGGTTCCATTCGCAGCTATTTATCAATTGCACCTTCTGAGCGGGCGAATAGTGTGGAAGAATCAGCCATGCGTTCAACCCTGTTATCTTTACAAACAAAGGAACAGATATACCAACCATCTTATGCAATTCTGGATCTCACTGGGACGAACCTTTATGATACGGACCGCAACAATATCGGTGATTCGGAAGCTGAAACAAGCTACTTCCAGTCTTCTTCGTTAACCGGTGCGAGTTATGTGAGTTCAGTCGAATTCTTGCCAGATTCAACTAAAGGTTTTATTTACTTTATTACCCCAATTAAGAACGTTTCTGCTCAAGTGATCGGTTACCTTCGTTCCAGGTATGATGCAAGGATCCTGCAGTCCTTACTGGATGATAATGTCAGTTTGAGCGGTAACCGGTCGTACCCGATTCTGCTGGATGAAAACGGACTCCGGCTTGCCGATGGTTTTTCTCCAAATCTGATCTACCACATGATCTCGGATATCCCCCAGGAAACCTACGACGCACTTGTAAGCACCAAACGCCTTCCTTCAACAATCTCTTATGAAGAAATATCATCACCGATGAACGAGTTGGCTGTCGCACTGAACTCACCGGCTGAGATCGCTTTTTACACGGCCAATCTACAAGTGCAACAAAGGTTGATCCCTCATTCCGGTGCATTATTGACAACAAGTTCACAACCCTGGAGCGTTGCTTACATGCAGGACCAATCCGGTTTAACTGCATCCCTCTCTGAACAGAACCGGCTATCCACGGCAATCTCTCTATTAATGGCAGGAATTGTCAGTATTTTTGTCATCCTCGCAGCAAATCAGTTTTCAAAACCAATTATTGAGATCACCCGTTCGGCAGAAAAAATTGCTGATGGTGACCTGGGCGTCCAGGCAAAAGTGACTTCCAACGACGAAATTGGAACACTTGGTACAGCATTCAACTCAATGACCAGGCAACTGAAAGACCTGGTGGATACGCTGGAGAACAGGGTACGCGAACGTACACGCCAATTGGCCTCCCAGAACGAAGCACTCCAATTCCGATCCCGTCAACTGCAGACTGTTGCGGATGTAGCACGCAGCATTGTATCCACCCGTGAAGTGGATTCCCTGCTTAACCAGGTTACCAGGCTTGTTAGTGAACGGTTTGGTTTTTACCATGCAGGCATCTTCCTCCTTGATGAGGATGGTGAATACGCAGTTTTGAGGGCAGCAAATTCACCAGGCGGTAAAAGAATGCTTGATCGCCAACACAAACTAAAGGTTGGCCAGATCGGTATTGTTGGTTATGTTACCGGTTCCGGTGAGCCCCGCATCGCCACGGATGTAGGCGAAGACGCAGTTTATTTTAACAACCCTGATCTGCCTGACACCAGATCAGAAATGGCGTTGCCATTGAAATTGGGAGGCTCCATCATTGGAGCTCTTGATGTTCAATCAAAAGAATCGGATGCTTTCGGTGAAGATGATGTCGCTCTGTTCACTACGCTTGCTGACCAGATCTCAGTGGCGATCGAAAACGCCAACGCGTACGAAATATCCCAACAAACCGTGGAAGAAATGAAAGAGCTCGATCGTGTCAAGAGCCAGTTCCTCGCCAACATGTCGCACGAACTTCGCACACCACTTAACTCTGTGATCGGTTTCTCTCGCGTTATCTTAAAAGGTATTGATGGCCCGATCAATGATACACAGGAACAGGACATCACGGCCATCTACAACTCAGGCATGCACCTGTTAAACATGATCAACGAGATCCTTGACCTCTCTAAGATCGAAGCAGGAAAGATGGACCTCCAGTTGGAGGAAGTCAACATTTCCGATGTCGTGAACAACGCAGCGAAAACCGCAGCCGGCTTGATCAAGGATAAACCGATCCAGTTGATCACTAATGTCGAACCTGATCTTCCCCTGATCATGGGAGATGAGATCCGAATATCCCAGGTAATCACCAACCTGATCGGAAATGCTGTTAAGTTTACCGAGAAAGGTACCATCACTCTTGAAGCTTCATTGAGTGAAAACGAGAAGAACAAAAAAGAGATCTTGTTCACGGTGGCGGATACTGGAATCGGTATCGCTCCTGATGATCAGGGTAAATTATTCCAGCGTTTCTCACAGGTTGATGATTCGCCCACCAGGCGAACCGGTGGTACCGGCCTTGGACTCTCAATTTGCCGCTCACTGGTAGAGCTGCACGGAGGCAGGATCGGTTTGCTCAGAAGCGATGTCGAAAAAGGCAGCACATTCTTCTTTACTCTACCGGTCGCGGCTGAGCCTGAACAGGTGGAAATTGCCGCTGAAAACACGGATGGTAACGTGATCCTTTCCATCGACGATGATCCACAAGTGATTACCTTGTACGAGCGGTTTCTTGAGCCGTACGGTTACAAAGTTGTCGCTTTAACTGATCCCGAACAGGCGGTACAACGGGCGCGGGATCTAAAACCCTTCGCGATCACCCTCGACATTATGATGCCAGGCAAGGATGGTTGGCAAGTCCTCAACGATCTAAAAAGAGATGAGGAGACACGAAACATCCCGGTGATGATCTGCTCGATACTGGAAGAGGAAGAAAAAGGTTTCAGCCTCGGTGCTTCTGAATACCTGGTAAAGCCGTTCCTTCATGATGATCTGGCAAACGCAATCAAAAGGCTCAACCGGGAAGCAGATATCCATGATGTTCTTATCATCGATGATGATCCCCAGTATTTACACTTCCTACAAAAAATGATTGAGGATGAAGGTCAATTCCTGCCGGTTCTCGCTGATTGTGGTAATTCGGCTTTGAAATTATTGGTTGAATTTACCCCTGACGTGATCATCATGGATCTATTCCTCGAAGACATCAATGGTTTTGAATTGCTCAACAAGTTCAAGGAAGAACCCAGGCTAAAACAGGTACCTGTGATCATCATCAGCGGATCTGAATTGAATGACGAACAAATTCAATCGTTGGGTACTTATGGTGAGCAAATATACTCCAAGTGGACGATCAACAAAGAGGATCTGCTCATGAACTTGCACGAGACACTAACCCGTATCAAGCCAGTTGATAACGCGTCATAAATGACTGCTCATTTTTTAGCCCGCTGCCTGGATTGCGGTTACCAGGCTGAATTTGATCAGCGATTCCCCGCCTGTCAGAATTGTGGTTCTTACTGGCGGGAAGCTATGTATGATTATACGAATATAGCTGGATTTATTACTGATCAAATCGCAGGTCGCCCTTTTAATTTGTGGCGCTACGCGGAACTGCTGCCAATACAGAAGCCAGACCTGTCATTACAAATGGGCGAAGGGGGCACTCCTTTGCTACATGCCCGCAACCTTGGTTCAATGTTGGGTAATCCCAACATCTTTATCAAGGACGAACGACAGAACCCGACCTCTTCATTCAAAGACCGGCAGGCTGCCG
>AMWB02002282.1_pt3 | contig 29672 bp, 30 predicted proteins | sample 200311 | NCBI WGS metagenome assembly AMWB02 (sample SAMN02737377, study PRJNA173069) | bioreactor metagenome | biome: anode biofilm in microbial fuel cells | place: USA: California | collected 2010-12-16
AGGTCTCAGACCTGCCGCTGCGGTTTGTAGATCAGGGTTATCCGGTGGAGAGCCACCGTACCGGCAGATGCCGGTTACAGGTGAATTATCCGCCCTGATCCGGATCGGTTGCATGGCGGGCAAAAAAGATCTATTTCTGAAGTATGCGTATTTCTCCCCTGGTGGCGTCAATCCTGATGGTTGACAGTGACGGTCCGCTGCCTGTAGTGACCTTTGTGAGGAACAGCTTGTCCTGCGCACTGATCTCGGTACGTTCAGGTTCAGGAGTGATGCCTGGCAGGGAGACGAAGGCGTTGGCATGCCGTATCTCAAGGTCATAGGCTGATCTCTCCTCAAGCGACAGATCCAGGTCGGCATATGACGACCTGACATCGATCAGCCTGAATCTGCGGTGGATGTTCTCAAAGGAGATGTTCCCGTACTTTACGGATATGCTGAGTTCTCCGGCCAGGTTGTCAGCGATGATGTCGCTGAAATAGCTTGTTCCTGTCAGGACATCAATTGTCCCGAAATGCAGATCATCCCGCTTGGAGTCGAGGTCAACCGTTCCGCAGGCGTCAATCCATGCCTTCGATGAGACTGACGCCAGCTTGATGTTGCCTGTCTCCCTGGTTCTCAGTTCACTGAACGAGAGAGTCACTTTTCCTTCCCTGATAGTCCTGATGTTGGCCTTGCTGAAGGTTAGTTCCAGCATCTGTGCGTTACCCACGGCAGCTGCGTCAAGGTTGCCGTTTGACAGTTTCAGTGCAAGCACCGGCACCTCATCACCAATATAGACATCGCCGTAGCTGTTTGTAATATGCAGCACCGTTTCAGCCGGACACTCTACAAAATAGTCAATCTTCATGCGGGAGTCGAAGTTGATGAGGTTCTTTGTCAGTCCCTTGAGGCTCTCGAAAAGGGGTGTTATACCTTTTCTGAATGATGTCTCTGCCCTGACTGTCTCCGCGGTCATCGAGATATTCACATCCACATCCTGCATCATCGCGTCGGTCTTGTCTCCGGTGTTCGAGGAAGCGGTGATCTCAACCCGTATTTTGATTGAATCGCTCTGAGACTGAGTGATGTGAACATCGCCGTATTTGTTGCTGACCTCCACGACGGGGTTGGCGGTGGCCCGGAATGATTTAATGAGGGTTTTGCTGTCCGAGACCTGCTGTCCGCACAGGGCGAGACCGGCAGGCAGAAGAGCGGCCAGGAGATACAGTTTTTTACAGTTCATTGCCAGTGGTTTGTTCTGTTTCATTGTCATGCTCTTTCATCAGCCGGAGCATATCTTCCAGCAGCTCGATGCGAAGCCTGTAATTACCGATAAGGGCTTCTATCACTTCGCTGCTTGCGATGTTTTCATTCAGGTCCATGATAATCCGGGCAGAGAGGCTGTCGAGCTCCGTCAGCCCCGTTGTCAGCTCGTGGCTTATCTCAGGGTAAGAGGTCATTAACGGTTCAGCCTCCTCATAGAGAGAGCGGATTTTATCGTCATAATACCTGTATGTCTCCTGCACCTCCGCCACCTGCGGGTCATTGAGCCTTTCCGAGGTGCGAAGCATGCCGGCAATAACCGCCAGTGCCGCACCTGCAACTATCACTGCTGCGGCGGCACGCCAGAGGCTGCTGCGCAGGCTTCGCTGCCTGCCGGGAAGTCCGGATTCGATCCTGGCCCAGAGACCCGGGCCGGGTTCGCGGATGTCCATTTCATCCCTTATGCTTTTAATATGCTTCTCAAGTTCATCCATGAATGTGCATTTCTGATAATATCTTTTTCAGTTTTTCCTTTGCCCTCAGATACTGCGTCTTGGAGGTTGACTCCGATATGCCCAGTATCTGGGATATTTCTGTATGATCATAGCCTTCAAGCAGGTAGAGGCTGAATACCACCCGGTAACCCTCCGGGAGCCTGTTTACCGCCTTTGCTATTACCTGCGGAGCCGGCCACGCCGTCTCCTGAGGCTCTTCCTGCTGCATCTCGTGCTGGCTGTAATCTTCAACATAAACCAGCTCTGCCTCTCTCTTCCGCAACCTGGTTATGCAGCGGTTGATTACAATTGTCTTAAGCCAGGCGCCAAAGGTGGAGTCAGTGCGGTATGTCCCTATCTTCCTGAAACAATCGGTAAACGCCTCCTGCAACATATCCTCGGCTTCCTCCCTGTTGCCCATAATGCGGTATGCCGTATTGAGCATCGCCTTTGAATAGAGTTCATACAACCTGAACTGTGCTTTCCGGCTTCCCCTGCGGCACTCTTCTACGAGCTTATCATGTATGTGCAATTCCGGTGTTGCCAAGTATCAGTTCGTTCTGGTTAAATGACGCATCAATGCTAAATTAGTTGCATATGTCAAAGCATATCTGTTTTTTGATGTTCTTTTTCGTAAAATATTGGATTCAGGGATTCGTTTTTATTATATTTGCATAGAGCAGAGAATCTGATCAGACAAAAGATACTAAGTCATGAGACTTTAAAGAAGCTTTTTACTGTCCAAAAGCAATTTTTCCATTCTTTTCATGGCTGCCCCGACACTTAGTCGGGGCTTTTTTTGTCTGTTATCAGCCGACTGGATCCGGTTGCATTCTCCGGTTGGCATCCGGCAGTTCCCGATCCTCAGTCAGCAAGCCTTGCCATGCGCCCACACCCTCGTCCCAGGGTTTCGCACACCACGCCCTCTCATCTCTCCTCCGTGGCCACATCTTCTCCCCACGCCTTCGCACCTTCGCCCTCCCGATGATTCATTCTCATACATTTAACCTTTTTTAATTCTTTGGAAGGGTACGGTTCGTGACAATCAGCTATTGATATTCATATATTAGCAGGGTCAACCAAAGTGACCATTATGCGTACGAAATATTTTCTGTTGTTACTGTGCCTTATAGGTGTTTCATGTACAACCAGCGAAGAGAAGATCAGCCGTAAGGCCGAGAGGATGCATGACAGCTTCCTCTCAATAGATACTCACAGTGACACGCCCATGCGTCTCACCCGGGGCGGGGGATTTGACCCGGGCATTCGCAATGACCGTGGCTGTGTCGATTTTCCGAGGATGAAGGAGGGACGTCTTGATGCGGAATTCTTTGCAATCTTCCTGGGACAGGGACCCCGCACCCCGGAGGCATTTGAAAAGGTCCACATGCAGACACTCGCCACCTTTGACTCTATCTACGCCACCCTGGCACGTAACTCCTCCATGGCAGCAATAGCGCTCACCCCAGAAGACGCACAGAGAAACAAGGAGCAGGGTAAGGTCTCAGTCTTCATTGGCATCGAGAACGGGTATCCCCTCGGCAATGATCTCTCCAGGATAAAACAGTACTATGACCTTGGCAGCCGCTATATTACCTTGTGTCATTCATCAAACAACGACATTTGTGATTCATCCACCGACAAGACCGGCCCTGAGCACAACGGACTCTCCGCCTTTGGCGAAGAGGTTGTCAGGGAGATGAACCGCGTCGGGATGCTGGCAGATGTCTCTCACATATCCGATGAATCCTTCTATGATGTATTGGCCGTGTCGAAAGCGCCGGTGATTGCATCCCATTCATCATGCCGTGCCCTCTGCGAAAGCCCGCGTAACCTGGATGACGAGATGCTGCAGGCTCTGAAGAAAAACGGCGGTGTGATACAGATTTGCATTCTGAGTGACTACCTCAGGCAGCCTGAGCCCAACCCTGCACATGAAGAGAAGGCTAAAGCGCTTCGCGAGAAATGGTCGGCCATGGGTGAACTGACCGATGAACAGCAGGAACAGCGCTGGGCTGAGTACTCGGCACTGAGGCAGGAATATGTCAGGCTGGCAACGGTGGAGGATGCTGTTAACCACATAGAGCACGTGGTTGACGTAATCGGCATCGATTATGTTGGCATTGGTACTGATTTTGACGGCGGCGGCGGCCTCCAGGATTGCCCTGACGTCTCAATGATGAAGAACATCACGAAAGAACTGATACGCCGCGGTTACAGCCGTGATGAGATTGCCAAAATCTGGGGAGGGAATTTTTCAAGGGTGATGAGAGAGGCGCAGAGTTTGGCTGTCAGCCAATAGGTACAAGCTATCGTCTCTTTTTTACCCTCGAAAATCTAAGTGACTTGATCATCCAACTCGGCAGCGGTTTGTGCGGGTCACGGCGTCGCAGATCAAGATACCATCCCAGCTTTTTCAGTATTGGCACCTTGTGTGTCTCGACGAACTCTATCAGTGTGCCGTCAGGATCCTCAATATATGCAAAATGGCCTGCCGCCTCACCCATGTCAAAACTGTCACCTGAGCGGCTCTCCTTGCTGTCAACGGTAAAGGGGAATCCTGCCTCCGAGCAATACTTCCTGAGGTTATCCATGCCGCTGATGTCATAGCAGAGGTGGATGAATCCGGGATCACCCCATAGCCGGCCCTCGAAGATCCTGGTTACAGGGCGGTCAAGTGCCTGAACCAGCTCTATCACGCTCTGTCCGAATATGGGATTGAACCCACCGTGGAAAGGTCTGGCGGGCGCCAGCAACACCCTGCGGAAACGGCCGTTGCCGCCCGGCACGGGCGACAGGTCGTCAAAGGTACCGGTAACATCATACACCACCCTGTCATAACCGAGAATCCCGGAATATAGTCCAAGAGCCCTCTCTATATCGGATACTCCGATTATTGCTCCGTATGATCCGCCTGATAACTTCTTCAGATTCATGAACCAGTCGGTGGCGCCTACTATATGGAAGATATTGCCGAAAGGATCCCTGACAAAGAAGCTCTTTTTTCCGGCCGGATCAGCCATCGGTTTACCCAGTACTTCCACATTGTTTTCGGTCCAGTATTTCCAGGCCGCATCCACATCCTTCACCTTCATCTTGCATGAGAAGATACCGAGATCACCCAGAGTGGTCTCGCGGTCACGGTATTCCGGTTCCTTTCCCTTGTGCTGCCACACCTCGAATCCGCCGCCGCTCTGCAGGTTCATTGCAAGCACGGCGTGTCTGCTACGCGTCTCTCCTCCTGTATAGGGAAGCATCAGCCTCGCTTCCGCCTCATCCTCAAAGATGCGGCAGTCCATCCCGAACGCCCTGATATACCATTCCCACGCTTCTGTGAGGTCATGGACCCCGACACCCATCTGTTGTATACCACTGATAATATAGCCTTTGATCTTCATTACTCCTTTACATTGGTTTAATCCTCCCCGCTATCCTGAAGAAGAGCGCAGGCAAAAATCTCCTTATATGCAACATCAGCAGTTCGCTGCTGCCGACCAGTATTTCCCTTTTGTTTTTTGACAGACCCCTTATGATCTGCCGTGCAGCCTTCTCCGGCGTTACGCCTCCCTTCTGCCCGTCGTCCATTTTACCGTGTTCCTTGCCTGCTGCTGTCAGCGCATGCATTGAGATGGCCGTCTGTACTCTGCCCGGGATGATTACCGAGACACTGATGTTATCCTTGCCATGTTCCAGGAGGAGGGTCTCGAAGAATCCGTGCAGCGCCTGTTTTGACGCCGAATAGGCTGAACGGAGCGGAAAACCGAAACGCCCGGAGATAGAGCTCGTGGCGGCTATATGCCCCCCTCCTGAGGCAAGCATATACGGCAGCACAGCCTTCGTAAGGGCTATTGTGCCGAAGTAGTTTATCTCCATGATCTTGCGGTCAAGCCATAGCGGCGTATCCTTAAGCATGGCCCGCTGACTTATGCCGCCGATATTGAGAAGCATGTCAATCCGCCCAACGCGGTTCGCCACATCTGCAGCAAGTTCTTCAATTCCCGACGTATCCCCGAGGTCGAACGGAACAGCAATCACACTTCCTGGCAGTGATGAGCATTCGCTCTCCACCCTGGCCAGCCCGGAGCTGTCATTGGATGATGCTATCACCCTGCTTCCCCTGCCGGCGAAGGCCTTCACCAGCGCTTCACCAATGCCTGACGATGCCCCGGTTATCCAGACCACTTTTCCCGTGAAAATATCTTTCATTGTCAGAGAGATGAGACCCGTTTAATGATCATGGAATAGGTTTCCTGCAGTCTGCTGAAGAGTGCATTTCCCGTACGTCTGAGATTCCATATCCTTATCCCTCCAATGGTGCGGAGCAGCAGCAGAAACCAGTTCCAGGCAAGTATGCCCAGCACCGGTATCATCATGAATGCCAGTATTGCCATCCACCAGGGCTTGATAAATATCAGGGCGAGGATAAGATAAAGAGGACCGAAGATAAAGCTCAGCCCAAGGAAGAAGCCGTAGCGGGCAGTGCTTATAAATGCCGGGTCCTTTGATTTTATCGCCTGCAGATAGGAAACCTGGTAGGTAAGTATGTTCAGTGCTGCCCCGGCCAGGAATACCGGAAGACTGGCAAGCAACAGCAGGGATGACATGAATAGCCATAAAGGACTGTGCTTCTTCTTCCTGAGATGACGGTAAGAAACCTTCAGTTTCGTTGCCATCTCCCTCACTGAGAGGGTGTCAGCGCACAGCTCCCGGTAGGTTTCTGCATCTGTTTTCCGCACTTCATTGAGCTTGTTCACAAGCTGCTTATCGCGAAAAAGCTTCGGATACTTTACACTGTCACTGTACTTTTCATTGACAATGCTGCGAAGCTCGTTGATGGCATCGTAGTTCTCCTCATCCTCGATGTGAACCATCACTTTCTTCATATCGTCCGACAGCCTGTCGCGTAACTCGGCTATTGCCCTGTTCGGGTTCTCGCGGTATGAATCATAGTATTCCGATACATGTATCGGATGGCCGTAAACCACTGTAAGCACCTGCCTGAAACGCCAGTAGTGTGAGTATTCGAGCCCAACCGGCAAGATGTTTATCTCCGTATCGAATCCCGATGCCTCTGCAGTCTGGAAGGCGACGCGGCAGATACCTTTCTTCAGCTGTCTTAGCTTCCGGAAGGTTGCATGGTTGCCCTCAGGCAGGATGACCACCCCGTTCTTATTTTTCATAACACGCAGGGTGTCACGGAAGGTATCATCATTCTGTTTTACTGCATCAAAACCGTCCCTTATCCGGTAGACCGGAAGCATCTTCAGAAAATAGAGTATACGTGCAACGAACTTTTTCCTGAATATATCCCCCCTGGCCAGGAAAATGAGCTGGCGGTCCAGAGTGCTTATCACTGCCATCGCATCCATCAGGGCATTCTGATGGTTGGGCGCCAGGATGGTTGGCACCGAGAAATCCGTGTTGTCCTTGCCGATTGCAATAACCTTTCGGTAGAAAATATAGTTGTGCCAGAAATCTACATACTTCTTCAGAAGCTGATAGAAAACATCATACTTCTCAATGTTTTTCTTCCCCATTCCGCAACCAGGTTTTACCTTCCGATTTATATATTCCTGAGCCACAGGCGTCAATCAGATGCAAGTTAGAAAAAGTTTTTCCGAAGCGCCCCGGGGATTAGGTTTTCTTAACAGTGCAGGCTTATTTTTAGGTATTTATACCACCCGTACGGGCTGGCATTTCCGGATGCCGGGCAGTCTCCGGGAGGTCTATTCTCCCATGAAATCTTCCAGCTCTCTTCTTTCGCGTTTCGTTGGCCTTCCGCTGCCGCGAGGCCTGAAACCGTTGACTGTTTTTCCGGCAATAAGCTTATCCTTCTCCTCCTGCGGAGTGAGGTCAGTGAGGTAGTTGCTTACGAGCGGTGCCCCGATCCTGCTTACAGGCAGCCCTTTTACCGAATAGGTCCAGGTAACCGGCGGTTTTCTCACCGTCAGAATGGCTCCCGGGCTGATCATGGCAGATGGCTTGACCGGCTGGAGGCCGACAAGAATCCTTCCCTTTTTGCACTCCCCGGCGGCTATTGTCCTTGATTTATAGAGCCTGACGCTCCAGAGGAATTTATCAATCCTCTCCTCTCTTTTCTCCTGAAACATCGGTAAGTGTTTTACCTCTTTTGTTGTAGGCAGTCATGGTGAGTTCACATCCCGACAGGGCAAAAGAGAGCATCATCTCAACCGCCAGCGGGATGCGTTTTTCGAGGATGGCAAGCTCATCCGGGCTCCACCGGCCCAGTACGTAGTTCACCTGCCCCCCCCTGGGAAAGTCATTCCCGATCCCTATGCGAAGACGCGCATACTGGTCGGTTCCCAGTACCTCGCTGATACTCATGAGACCGTTGTGACCTCCGGCACTGCCGAAGGCTCTGAGCCTTATGCTTCCTGTAGGTATGGCGATGTCATCAGTAATAACCAGCAGGTTTTCCAGTGTGATCTTCTCCTTTTGCAGCCAGTATCGGACTGCATTGCCGCTGAGGTTCATGAAAGTGGACGGTTTGAGCAGTACCAATTGGGCATTCTTATGACGCAGTGTGGCCACGGAACCGTAACGGCTGTCCTTAAAAGAGATACCGGAGGCCGCGGCTGCAGCATCCAGTACCATAAAACCTACGTTATGACGTGTGTTCCTGTATTCGTCGCCTATGTTGCCAAGACCGGCAATAAGGTGCTTCATCACGCATCAGTGCATGATTATTCCTTCTCGGCGGCAGGTGTCTCAGCGGCAGCCTCAGCTCCCGGAGCTGCTTCCTCCTCCTTGAGAGAGATCCTGGAGACGTCAACGGATAGAACCATTGCACGCTTGTTGTCAATGATCTCCAGGTTTTCGTAAACAAGATCCCCGATCTTGATCGACTGTCCGATCCCGAGGCCTGTGATATCTATGGTAAGATGATCAGGCAGATTTTTGGTGAGGCCCTTGACCTTCAGTGATCTCCGCTTGATACGAAGTTTACCGCCGGCCTTAACCCCTGAGCTCTCGCCGGTAATCTTCAGCGGAATATCCAGGATGATGGGGCGGTCTGTGGAAACCTGCATGAAGTCGATGTGCAGCAGCCTGTCAGAAACGGGATGGAACTGCAACTCCTTCATTACGGCGCTATAACTCATGCCGTCAACAAGCAGGTTGACAAGAAAAACATCCGGGGTGTATACCAGTCCGCGGAATTCCTTTTCGGGCGCATAGAAATGCAGATTCTCCTTTTCCCTGTACATCACGCATGGTACATTTCCATCTGCCCGCAGGCTTTTTGTGCTCTTCTTGCCGAAATGTTCTCGTGTGACGGCTTTGATCTCAATAGTCTTCATCAGTCTTTAATTTGTTGTGCTACTCAAGGTTATCTGCCACGTAACCTCCCATTGCACGTTTGACGTTTTTTTGGAAAAATTTGGCCTGCAAATATAGATAAAAAGCTCAGAAAATAAAACCCGAGCTTATGGAGGTGTTTGTGTACACCGCTTTTATTGCTTCCGCGAAGATTTCACCCACTGACAGGACCTTTATTTTCGGCGAATGTCCCCTGAACGGGATGCTGTCAGTTACAACCAGTTCCTCGAGGGGTGATTTGTCGATCTTCTCGATGGCATCGCCCGAGAGAACCGGGTGTGTAGCCAGGGCCCTGACGCTAAGTGCACCGCGGTCTTTCATCACGGTGGCTGCAAAGGTCAGTGTGCCTGCTGTGTCAACCATGTCATCAATGATCACCACATGCCTCCCTTCAACATCACCTATGATGGATATCTCCTCTACAACGTTCGGCTTCTTCCTCAGCTTGTAGCAGAGAACCATCTCTGACTGCAGGTGACGGGCATATGCGTTTGCCCTCTTCGAACCGCCCATGTCAGGCGCTGATACCGTCAGGTTGGGGAGGTTCAGGTTCCGTATATAGGGAGCGAAAAGTGCAGAACCGAACAGATGGTCTACCGGCACATCAAAGAACCCCTGTATCTGATCGGCATGCAGATCAATTGTTATTATCCTGTCAACGCCAGCCTTGGTGAGCATGTCCGCAGTCAGTTTTGCTCCCAGGGAGACCCTCGGCCTGTCCTTGCGGTCCTGCCGGGCATAACCGTAATAGGGTATGACAGCATTGACCTTGTATGCTGAAGCCCTCTTCGCCGCATCAATCATCAGGAGCAGCTCCATCAGGTTCTCTGCGGGTGGATTGGTAGACTGGATGATGAAGACGTGACAGCCGCGGACTGACTCGTCAAAACAGGGCTGAAACTCACCGTCACTGAAACTCAGCAGGGAGCTTTTGCCCAGTTCAATACCAAGATGATCAGCTATTTTTTCAGCTATACCAAGTGATGAAGTACATGAAAAGATCTTAAAGGGAGCTCTGCCAAGCATGTCTGGAATTTTATCAGGGTTAAACTGAACGATGCCCCAAAATTAATACTTATGGGCAATATCATTTAACTCCGGTGAAAAATATCATAGTACTTTCTATGTAATCGAGCAACTCTTCCCTGCCTGTTCCCTTCGGGGCTGATGTGATGAAGGTTTGTGGCAGGCTCTCCCATGTACGGAGCATGGTCTTGTCATGTATGCTCCTGTTTTTTTCGGCCTCGGCGGCTGACACCTTATCGCTCTTGGTGAAGACCCTTGCAAAGGGGACTCCGTTGTGTGCTAGCCTCTCCATGAATGCCAGGTCAGAGCTCATCGGCTCATGCCTGGCGTCAATCAGCACAAACAGCGAGATGAGGTTTTCTCGATGGGTGACATAGGCGCTGAAGAGCCTGTTCCACTCTTCCCTCATCTTCTGCGAGACCCGGGCATAACCATATCCCGGCAGGTCTGCAAGATACCAGCTCTCATTGATCAGAAAGTGGTTTATGGTCTGCGTCTTGCCCGGACTTCCCGATGTTTTGGCAAGCCCCTTGTTAGACACAAGCATATTGAGAAGTGAGGATTTCCCGACATTGGATCTGCCAATGAATGCATATTCCGGACGGTCCGGCGGAGGCAACTGACTTATTTTTGCACTGCTGGTAACGAAGGTGGCTGACCTGATGATCATTGCCCGTTCATTTTTTCCTTGAACCGCCTGTTGTCAATGATGTATCTTTCATGCATACCCTCACCTATCTTCCCGTTTTCGTCACTTGCCTCCACGTGAAAGAGGAGCCTGTTGCCGTTGACCTCCCGGAGGGTGGCGGTGCAGGTGACTGTTTTTCCGACCGGGGTGGCCTTGAGATGCTTCACATTGACCTCGGTCCCTACCGTACCTTCCCCCTCATTAAGACATGCCTCAACGGCTTTCATGGCCGTCTGTTCCATGATGGCAATCATAGCAGGGGTTGAAAGAACGTCGTGCAAACCTGACCCGTAAACCGAAGCAGTATCATTGCCGGCTACTGTCCTTGTTGTTGTAAGCCTGATACCAGGCACCAGAATCTGTGACATAACTTTTAATTTAGATCCTTGTATGGTAAAGGTATGACCAGGCGGTAATAGAGCCTGTTGCCAAACTGTGTGAGGTATGATGCAACCACCACCACCGAATCAGCCTTGTGGCCTGGCGTCTTCTGCAGGTCGAGATAACCTGTCGTGGCAGTCTGAAGCAGAGGTACCAGCGAGTCCAGGTCCACCAGTCCGTTAACATAATCGCCCCTGTAATATCTGACATTCTCTGCCATATCGGTCATCTCGATGAATATTTTGTAAAGACCTCTTTCATTGTACCGGTCGTTGACCCTGTACCTGATATCAGGGTATCCGGTAACCTTGATGCCGTCCATCATATACTCTTCCAGTCCTGGGATCCGTTTTCCGTCCGAGTAACCCAGTTTGGCTTTTATGCGCCCGCTCTTGTAATACTGTATCTGTTCACCGTGAATGGTGTCATTGACGTAGGGGGTGGTCCTGAAGAGCTTGCCATCGGGGTAATACCACTTCGCCTCACCGTTTTTCTTGTCATCTGAGTATGGGATTTCCTGCTCCAGTGCGCCTCCCTTGTAGAATGTGCGTGTCATGCCTTCACGGATTCCGTTTTTGAAGGTTGACTCCTTTACCTTGATGTCATCCCTGATGTAATTCTTAATCCCGGTATATCCGGTATCAGGTACGTGGCCGGCCTTGCCGCCATTGCCTTCCCTGCCTGTGCCTCCACCGCAGGCGGAGGCAATTATCATTATTGCTGCAAAGAGCATGACTGTAATCTGTTTCATCTCATTTTTGTCTTTTAGGTACGAATACTTCAAGGAGAGTAGCCCTCCCCCGGGGAATGATTGTAACACTGTCTGCTGAGGCCGGTACAAGAATGGTCTCCCCGGCCCTTAACTCCTCACTGTGCCCGAAGCACTCTATTATCGCCATGCTTTCAGTGCAGATATATATTATGAAAGAGTCTGTCAGACTGTAGTCTTTAATTATGGGACTGTCGAACGTGATCAGGCTGGTATGGAAATAGGGGCTCTCAGCCAGCAGGACTGTTTTGTTCAGTTCAGGTTCTTTACGGATCAGGTTGCTGGTGTCAAGACTGAAGTTAATAGCGTCAAGTGCCAGTGCCGTATGCATTTCACGAGGTTTACCCGAGACGTCAGTGCGGTCCCAGTCAAAGATGCGGTAGGTGACATCGGACGTCTGCTGTATCTCGGCCAGCAACACTCCTGCTCCGATGGCATGTACCATTCCTGCGGGAATGAAGAAGGCATCGCCGGCTCTTACCGGTGTGGCATTGATTATCTCCTCCATTCTCTTGCCCGACAGGCAGTCAAGATACTCCTCCTTCGTGATCTTTTTCCGGAAGCCGGTGTATATTACTGCGCCGGGTTTAGCGTCAATTACATACCACATCTCCGTCTTTCCCCATGCATGATGTCTCTCCTCCGCCAGCCTGTCATCAGGGTGAACCTGTATCGAGAGCCTGTCGTTCGCATCAATGATCTTGATCAGCAACGGGAACTCAGTACCGTACCGGTGGTAAACCGATTCTCCCAGCAGTTCGTCCATGTAAACCTCGGCTATCTCCTCCAGAGTGTTCCCCTTAAGGTAACCATTGGCAACCATAGAACTTTCATCGGGCATACCGGATATCTCCCAGCTCTCACCTATCAGGGCTCCTGCGGCGGCTTTTTTCCTGAAACGCTCCCTGAGGGCGTTCCCTCCCCAAATCGTCTCTTTAAGTATGGGCCTGAACCGGATTGGATAAAGTGGTTTCATCTGTTCAGAAGTTATAATCAACTACCAGTTTGGCCTTTTTGATACCTGACGTTGCTGCCACTGCCTCGCGGTGCGGCTCGCTCCCCTGGTACCGCCTGAGATCCTCAACAGAGCTGAAGGTGGCGTCAATGACGAAATCTCCCGCATGATCATCAACGGTGATGTTGACTCCCGTCCGGTACTCGACGATATATTTGAGTCTGTTGCCCAGCGGCCCGAAGGCCTCCTTCAGCTTCATGACCGATTTTCCCTTCTCTTCAGGCGTAAACGGAGGTGAGAGCTTAAAGATCACAATGTGCTTTACCATAAGGTTATTTTGCTACTTTTGATACAAAAATAATCATTTTATGCTAATTGTCGGGATCGCCGGAGGCACAGGTTCAGGAAAGACAACGGTTGTTCGCAAACTTATCGGGATGCTACCTCCGGGTGAGGTTGTGATCATGCCGCAGGACAGCTATTACCGGGATAACAGTCACGTGCCTGTTGAGGAGAGGCAATACATCAACTTTGACCACCCTGACTCGGTGGAGTGGCCCCTGCTGATAGCTCACCTTTCTGAGCTGAAGGCAGGAAGGCCTATCAACATGCCCATATACTCATATCTCACCTGTGTGAGATCGCCTGAGACCATCCCGATCAAGCCCGCCGAAGTGGTTGTGGTGGAGGGTATCCTGGTCCTGGTTGATCCGGGACTGCGTTCGTTGCTGGATATCAAGGTTTTTGTCGATGCCGATGCCGATGACCGTCTTGGAAGGGTGATACAGCGAGACATAGTCGAGCGCGGACGCTCAGTAATGATGGTGCTCGAGCGCTATAACAAAACAGTAAAGCCTTCGCACCTGCAGTTTATAGAACCGTCAAAGCGATATGCCGATATAATAATTCCCGGGGGAGGGGAGAACCTGGTTGGCATTGATGTGCTTCGGACCATTGTCGAAAAGCACCTGAGATAGTCATCCTGTCAGCTCCTCTGCAGTTCGCGCAGGTACATCTGTATCGTGTTCTCCAGCCCGAAATAGAGAGCGTCAGAGATAAGGGCATGCCCGATGGATACCTCCATCAACCAGGGTATGTGACTGTGCAGCCATGCAAGATTGCTGAGGTTGAGATCATGGCCGGCATTGATTCCCAGCCCGAGCTCACGTGCCGCTTCTGCAGCCCTGACGAAGGGTTGTACTGCGGCATCCCGGTTCTGAGGATACATCGTGGCATAGGGCTCCGTGTAAAGCTCTATCCTGTCAGTGCCGGTGCGGGCAGCGTATTCAATGATATCAGGGTCAGTCCCGGTGAATATAGATGTCCGGATTCCCTTTTCATGGAATCTGGCAATGACATCCTTCAGGAAGGAGAGGTGTGCCCTGGTGTCCCATCCGGAATTGGAGGTTATTGCATCATGAGCATCAGGCACCAGCGTCACCTGGTCCGGCACTACTTCCAGCACAAGCTTGATGAACTGATCCTCCGGATTGCCCTCGATGTTGAATTCTGTTGTGATGATGTCCCTGATATCGTAGACGTCACTGTAGCGGATATGCCTCTCATCCGGCCTTGGGTGAACGGTGATGCCAGCGGCACCGAAGGCCTGACACCTGACCGCAGCCAGTTTGACATCCGGGACATTTCCGCCGCGGGCATTGCGGATCGTTGCGATCTTGTTTATGTTTACACTTAACCTTGTCATTACTTTCATCTGCTGATTCCACGGCCAAAGTTATAAAGATCCGCAGTTTTTTGTACTTTTATTCGCCAAATGCATCACAGAATGCTTGCCAGAGATTTGATATCGGACGTGGTCCCGGCACTGAAAACCTCTGATACAGCTCAGACTGCACTGAACTGGATGGAGATATTCAGGGTCTCGCATCTGCCCATTGTAAACGAGAATGATTACCTCGGGCTGATCTCGGACAGTGATATCTATGACCTCAACCAGCCGGGTGAACCTATCGGCAACCATTCCCTCTCGCTCCCCAGACCTTCGGTGAAAGGCCACCAGCACATCTATGAGGTCCTTGCCCTGGCTGCACGTCACAAGCTCACAGTGGTGCCCGTGGTGGACGATGAAAACCATTTCCGCGGGGCAATCACCTACAATGAGATGATAAGCGGCATAGCAAAAATCTCGGCCATCGAACAGCCTGGCGGCATCATCATCCTTCAGGTGCTCCAGCGCGACTACTCGATGAGCCGCATCTCACAGATCGTGGAGAGCAATGATGCCAGGATACTCAGCATGCATATCACCTCTGATCCTGACTCCACCAGCCTTGAGATTACCCTCAAGGTAAATACAAATGACCTGGCCTCAATTATCCGCACATTCGAGAGGTATTCCTATGAGGTGACAACCTGGGTGACTGACAATGACGAGATGGATCGTTTCTATACAGACAGGTACAACATGCTAATGAAGTATCTCAATATTTAACCCTGCATCCCGATGGACAAAACGATTGCTCTCTACAGCAAGAGCCTGACGGAGAAGACCACTGCCGGTCTGATAAGGGTCATCGATACCCTGTATGACAAGGGTATCACAATTTATCTGAATATAATGGATCCTGATGGCCATCACTTTGATCAGGACCACCGTGTAACCCTTTTCACAGAGTTAAATGACCTGCCTGCAGATGTCTGCATGATACTGAGTGTGGGCGGTGACGGTACCTTTCTCGAAACGGCAATGCGGGTCCGCTCCACCGGAATTCCTGTTGCAGGCATCAACACCGGGCGCCTCGGCTTCCTGGCCAACATCCCGGTTGAAGATCTGGATCAGTCAACAGATCAACTCTGCTCCGGACAATATGAGCTTGTAAACCGCTCAATGCTGGAGATTGCCTCGCCGGCAGATCTGTTCGGGAATGGCAGTGCAATGGCTCTGAATGAGATAACAATCCAGAAAGCTGACCAGAGCATGATCACAATCACCGTAAGGGTTAACGGTATATTCCTCAATACCTACCGTGCCGACGGTCTGATAATCTCCACAGCCACCGGATCAACTGCCTACAACCTGAGTGTCGGAGGGCCGATACTCTCGCCTGCCGATGACAGCATAATCATTGTGCCCATGTCACCCCATAACCTGACAATAAGGCCTATCATCGTCACAGGCAGCAGCATCATTACCCTTGAGCCCGGGGGCCGCAGCAGCCACTGCCTGGTCACCTGTGACTCAAAGGCTGTCAGGGTGCCTGCCGGCATCATCCTCAAGGTTCGTCAGTCAGATGAACGCCTGAGTACGGTGACAACCGCCGGAAACGATTTTTTCAGCACTCTCAGAAACAAGCTCATGTGGGGCGCTGATCCCCGTAACTGACAATAATTAAGGAATATTTAAGTTTTTAATAGAGTACATTCCTTATATTTGTAGCCGCAACTGCAAGGTGACTGATGGGTAAACGTCTGATAGTGATGTGTATGGTGGTGCTGCTTACAGCGCCATTCGTGTCAGCACAGCTGTGGAAGATGAAAAGATACGAAGCCACGGCCGCTGTTGGAACTACCCAGTTCTACGGTGATATCGGAGGATTTAGCATCGGAGATAATGCATTGGGATTCAGGGATATAACCTTTAGGCAAACCCGTTTCAGCCTTAACGGATCATTCAGGTATTTCATCACTGACAATCTCGCCGCAAGGTTCTCCTTTACATGGGGCATGCTTCACGCCGATGATGTCCGGGGATCGAATGATCTGAACAGGCTTTACGAGACCAGCAGTTTCATTTATGAGCCGGCCCTTCTCGGCGAATACTATTTCGTCAGGAACCGTGAGCGTAACAGCTTCCTGTACCAGACCTACATGTACAGGAGAAACAACAGGCTGCGTGACTTCCTGAGGAGCATTGATGTTTATGCACTTACCGGCTTCGGAGGTGCAGGGTACAATGTCTTCTACGGGAATGACAGGATACAGGCCAAATGGAACGAAGATCCTACTCAGATGCGCAGCGGGTTTGCCGGGGTGATACCCCTGGGTCTGGGAGCCAAAATGACCCTGGATCCGAATCTGCTTGTTGGTATTGAGCTGGCCGGGAGGTACGCTTTCTCCGACTATCTTGACGGTTATACATCACAATGGTCCAAAAGGAATGACGCCTATCATACTTTCAGTGTAACCGTTAATTACAGGATCAAAACAGCACGTAACGGACTGCCATCTTTCAGGTGATGGTTCAATGAAAAGCCAATGAGGAAAGCACTTGTTATACTGACCCTGATCATAATCACCCTGCCGGCATTTGCCCAGCGCAGTGCCGATTACGGTGTCTCGGCCGGTATTGTGACCTATCTTGGCGAGCAAAATCCACTAAATACTTTTTTTAAACCCGGCCCTGCTGCACAGATTTTTTACAGGTACAACTTCAATCCCAGGCAGGCTGTCAGGGCTAACCTGATGGGCGGCTATGTCACTCCCCTCGGACAGCCCATCGGTGAACTGGGAGCAACCTACGAATTCAATTTCTTCCCCTACTCCACATTCAGGAGCAGGCATGTAGACTATTCCCCATACATTGCCGGCGGCGCAGCCATCTCATACATGAGCCCTGCCGGCCCGTTCCTCTCAATTCCATTCTCTGCCGGTTTCAAAGTCAACGTGACCAACCAGGTTGGCGTTGAGATCGAATATGGATTCCGCAAGACATTTACCGACAAACTGGACGGCCAGTTCGAGATAACAGACCCCGGAGGTGAACCGGTGGACCATTCATGGACCCACAACAATGACTGGTACAGCTTTATGGGCATCTCAGTAACATGGAAGATGTACAACAGGCTCGCAGGCTGTCCCGCATTTGCAGAGATTGAAAAGGACAAGAAAAGAAAGAGGAAGTAACATTGGGGTTCAGAGATAAGATAGATATAAACAGGCTGCCAGGGCATGTGGCTGTCATTATGGACGGCAACGGCCGGTGGGCACAGAAAAGAGGACGGGAGAGAGTCTTCGGCCACCAGGAGGGGGTGAAGGCTGTCCGTAAAACCGTGGAGGCAGCTGTAGAACTCGGGATTAAGTATCTCACCCTTTATGCATTCTCCACCGAAAACTGGAACAGGCCTGACGATGAGGTGTCGGCACTGATGGACATTATGGTTGAATCAATAAACAACGAGACCAGGACTCTGTTTGACAAGGGAATCTCCCTGCAGGTCATCGGTGACCTCTCACGTCTGTCAGAGAATGTCCGCAACAGGCTGTTTGAAACGATGAAGATCACTGCCGGCGGAGCCCGCATGAGACTGATAATTGCACTCAGCTATTCATCACGCTGGGAGATCGCCGAAGCCTGCCGCCGGATTGCGGTGGAAGTACGCGAAAGCCGCATGACCGTAGGTGAGATAAACGAAGAGACCGTCAGCGCCAGCCTGACAACATCGGAAATTCCTGACCCGGAACTGATGATACGTACCAGCGGGGAGAAGCGCATAAGCAACTTCCTTCTATGGCAGCTGGCATATGCAGAACTATATTTTACAGAAAAACTTTGGCCCGATTTTGGTAAGGAGGACTTTTACAAAGCAGTGGCAGACTTCCAGAAAAGGGAACGGAGATATGGAAAGACCAGTGAGCAGATCGCTGAAAACAGATGAGAAGATGAAAGGAAAACTTATGCGGATAATCTCCCTCTTTGCTTTGCTCTTGACAGGGCTGATTGCCACAGCCCAGACTGAAGAGAAATATGTCAGTTATACTTACCCGGATGAGTATACTATTGCCGGAATAACAATCTCCGGTGTAAAATTCCTTGAACCCAATGCCCTGATAGGAATCTCCGGACTGAGAATAGGGCAGAAGGTGGAAATCCCCGGCGAGATCATCAGCGGTGCTGTGAAGAAACTGTGGGAGCAGGGGCTCTTCTCGGACGTTAAGATCACCGTTACCGGCAAGGAAGGCGAAAATGTCTGGCTTGACATCTACCTTCAGGAACGGCCGCGTCTCTCCACACTGAAATTTGAAGGTATCAGGAAATCTGAGGAGACCGACCTGCTGGAGAAACTGAGCCTCCCCTCCGGCTCCCAGGTTACAGCCCACCTGCTCAACAGGGCTGAACGTACAATCAAGGACCATTACATCGAAAAGGGATTCCTTAACGCCGAGGTGAATATCATACAGAAGGATGACCCGGACCTGCCCAATAACGTCACTCTGAACTTCATCATAAAGAAGAACGAGAAGGTAAAGATTGATAAGATTCAGTTTGAAGGCAATGATTTTTTCGATGACAAGCGCCTGCGCCGTGTCATGAAGAACACCAAGCAGAAGGACCTGAACATCTTCAAGGGCTCCAAATTCATCGACGAAAAGTTCAAGGAAGACCGCAGCAGCCTGGTTGAGTTTTACAATGAGAACGGGTTCCGTGATTTTCGCATAACGGGTGATTCCACCTATGCACTCGAGGATGGCAAGATAGTCCTTGTGGTTAAGATCAATGAGGGCAATCAGTACTACCTCAGAAAGGTAGACTGGATTGGCAACAGCATATATACAAAGGACCAGCTCTCCCGGGTCTTTAACTTACCAACAGGAGAGGTCTACAACCAGACCATGATTGACAAGAGGCTGAATGTTGATGACGATGCCGTTAGTTCACTCTATCTCAACTACGGCTATCTCTTCTCACGGCTCACTCCAGTGGAGAGGCAGGTTGAGGGTGACTCCATCGATCTCGAGGTCCGCATCTTTGAAGGTGATCCTGCAACCCTGAACAACGTCATCATTACAGGTAACACACGCACCAATGAGCATGTGGCCCGCCGTGAGCTCTTCACAATGCCCGGCGATCTCTTCAGCAAGGATAACCTTATCCGTTCAGCGAGGCAGGTAGCCGTACTGGGCCATTTTGACCCTGAAAAGATCAATCCACAGCCCCTGCTCAACCAGGTTGACGGGACGGTGGATCTGCTCTATGCACTGGAGGAGAAGGCCAATGACCAGTTCGAGATATCAGGTGGCTGGGGTGCCGGGATGCTTGTGGGAACCGTCGGGGTGAGGTTCAACAACTTCGCCATGCGCAACTTCTTCAAGTGGAGCGAATGGAGACCCTATCCCTCAGGCGACGGGCAGTCGCTGCAGATAAGGGCTCAGTCCAACGGCCGTGCATACCAGTCATACAACATATCATTCATAGAGCCGTGGCTCGGGGGTAAGAAACCAAACACCCTTTCAATATCAGCGTTCAGGTCACTGATGACAAACAGCGCCAAGAGGGAGGATGACAACCGGCAGCATATGATAATTGACGGTGGTTCGGTAGGCTTCGGCAAGAGGCTTGAATGGCCCGACAACTTCTTCTCCGTCTATTATGAGGCCAGTTATCAGCGTTACAGCATGCAGAACTGGGAATATTCTGGCTCATTCCTCTTTGACAACGGTATTGCCAACCTCGGTTCAATAACTGCCAGGCTCACACGTTTCTCGGCAGGCCCCAACACAATCTATCCCCGCAGCGGGTCAACATTCTCACTGTCGGTTCAAGCCACACCGCCCTACTCCGCAATAGGAGGCAGGAATCTGACTGGCGCAACTGACGAAGAGAAGTATAAATGGATAGAGTTTTACAAGACTATATTCAAGGCAGATTACTTCCTGCCTCTGAACAACGAACAAAAACTCATACTGAATGCCCGTGCTGCTTTCGGTCACCTGGGCTTCTACAACAAGGACATTGGTCCCTCACCATTTGAAAACTTCACCGTGGGAGGTGACGGCATAACCGGGTACAGTTACTATGGCCGCGAGGTCGTCGCTCTGCGCGGATATACAAACTACTCTCTTACCCCGACTGTAATCCAGGATGGCAAGAGTGTGCAGGCAGGAAACGTCTACGCCAAGCTGACGCTTGAACTGCGTTACCCGGTTTCTCTGAATCCGCAGGCTACAATATATGGCCTTGCGTTCCTTGAGTCAGGAAGGGCATGGTACAGCCTGAAAGATTTCAACCCGTTCAAAATGCCCCGTTCTGCCGGATTCGGACTGCGTGCAAACCTTCCCATGTTCGGGTTGCTCGGCATCGATTGGGCATACGGCTTTGACAACCCGATAACCGGTGGTGAAGATGACAGGGGCAGTCAGTTCCACTTCGTAATAGGACAGCAATTCTGAAAACAGAGCAATAAAAACAGCAGCTATGAAGAAGATCATTATCATGACAGTCATTGTGCTGGCAGCCACAATCACCGGCACGGCACAGAAATTCGCTTTTGTTGACAGCGAATATATAAGGAACAACGTACCTGCATTCACGGCAGCACAGCAGCAGCTTGACAAACTCTCCGAAGGATGGGAAAAAGAGGTTGCGGACGGATATGCCGCAGTGGAGCAGATGTACAAGGATTACCAGGCAGAGGTGGTTCTGCTCTCACAGGATCAGAAGAGAAAGAGGGAGGAAGCCATCATTGGCAAGGAGAAAGAGGTGAAGGATCTGCAGAACAGGTACTTCGGGATGGAAGGTGAACTCTTCAAGAAACGTGAAGAGCTGGTTAAACCAATACAGGATCAGATACTGAAGGCCATAAAGGAGATATCCGTTGAGGGGAGTTATGCAGTTATTTTTGACACTTCCGCAGGGTCAAACATACTCTTTGCCAACCCGAGATATGATCTCTCCGACCAGGTTCTTCAGAAACTCGGTTATAAGAATTAAATAATTACATTTGCACGTTCAAAATTGAAAACTAAGACAATGAAAAAAGTATTTGGGATACTCCTGTTTGCTGCACTCCTATTTACGGCACAGGATGGATTTGCGCAGTCATTCAAGACAGGTCACATCAACCGCGATGATATCATCATGGCCTTGCCTGACTATGATACTGCCATGAAACAGTACAATGCATTCGGACAGGAGCTCACAAATGCTTTGGAACTGATGCAGGTTGAATACAACAACAAGCTTGATCAGTATGTTAAAGACAGCAAGACCCTTACTGACCTGGTGAAGGCCAACAAGGAGCAGGAGCTGGCTGACATGCAGAACCGCATCAATAACTTCCAGCAGCAGGCGCAGGTGCAGCTTCAGGAGAAGCAGGCTGAGTTGCTGAACCCGATCATCGAAAAGGTAACAACTGCCATTAACAATGTTGCAAAGGAGGGAGGATACGTATACATATATGATGTCCGTACCCTTGTATATGTTGATACGGTCAAGAGTACCGACATTGCCCCGCTGGTGAAGAGCAAGCTGGGAATAAAGGAATAATACTTAAAGAATTCATCAATCCAGTGCTGCCCGCCTCCCGGCGGGCAGTCTCACATTACGGAATCATGGAAGCAAGCAACCGTCCGATTGGAGTATTTGACTCAGGTGTGGGAGGGCTCACGGTGGCGCATGCCATCCGCCAGTTGCTTCCCGGTGAGCGTATCATCTACTTCGGTGACACTGCCCACCTCCCGTACGGCGACAAGTCAGAGGAGGCCATCAGGGGCTATTCACGGCGCATCACTGAATTTCTCATGGGATTTGATGCCAAGCTGGTGCTCATAGCCTGCAACTCCGCTTCCGCCTCCGCTTATGAACACCTGCTGGCCGAATACGGTGACAGGGTGATTATACTTGATGTCATCAACCCGGTGGTAGAATACTGCGCTTCCAGGAACTTTACAAAACTTGGCGTGATAGGAACCAAGCGCACTATCAGCTCCGGCGAGTATGCGAAGAAACTGCGCGAAGCTGCTCCGGCAACCACGCTGGCCTCACTGGCAACACCGCTGCTGGTTCCGATGATCGAAGAGGGATTCATCTTTGATGACATAAGCAATGCCATAATACGGACATATCTCTCGGACGAGAGGCTTAAAGATATAAATGCGCTGATTCTTGGCTGCACACATTATCCGATCATCCGCAACCAGATCAGCAAGTTCTTTAATTTTAATGTCGAGGTGGTTGACTCTGCACGCATTGTCGCTGCCAGGTTGAAGGAGACACTTGAAAAGCATAACATGGTCAATAGGGGTGAGACCGGTGAAGATCTCTTCTTCGTCTCAGACTATACTGACTGGTTTGAGAAGATTGCAAGGATGTTCTTTGAGCGGGCCATCAACCTTACGAAGGCTGACATCTGGTCGTGATTAGCTCCCGGAACGCAATGCCCAAAGTGTCCGGACAACATGTCACAGTGGCATTTGATGATACTTCGGCGTCATTTCAGGCGTTAAGTCAAACATGACCAAAATCATACGGTTCTATCAGTGTAATTCTGAACTTTGCTTCATAATTTACGGTTACTCCTTAAAAAGGGTTTTAACTTAAAATCAAATACGTTACCAACATCATGGGAAAAAGATCAAAGGTCATTAAGAAGGATGAAGTGGTGATCAGGTTCTCAGGCGACTCAGGGGATGGGATGCAGCTTACCGGCACCCTTTTTTCCAACACGTCAGCCCTGTTCGGACATGATATCTCCACCTTCCCTGATTATCCGGCGGAGATTAGGGCTCCGCAGGGAACCGTCGGAGGCGTTTCCGGCTTCCAGGTACACATCGGGCACAAGCTTATAAACACTCCTGGTGATTTCACCGACATCCTTGTGGCGATGAATCCTGCTGCCATTCGTGCCAATGCCAGGTGGCTCAGGAAAGGCTCAACCATTATTTATGATTCAGACAACTTCACTGAAAAACAGATACAGCGGGCCGGTTACAAAGAGGATCCGTTTGCGGAGGATAAGCTGGACTCCATGAATCTCATCGCGGCACCCATCACGACACTTGTGAAGGAAGCGCTTAAGGACATGGAGATTGATCCAAAGACCGTACTGAAAACGAAGAATATGTTCGCTCTTGGCATGGTATACTGGCTCTTTGACAGCAAGCTGAAGTACACTGAGGACTTTATTGAGGAGAAATTCGGCAAGAAGCCGCTTGTGGCTGAGGCCAACAGCAAGGTACTGAGGGCCGGTTACTATTACGGTGAGACCATTGAGGCACTGACACCATCCTACAGTGTTGGTCCTGCTCCCATCTCAAAGGGTACCTACCGCAACATCAACGGCAATCAGGCCACTTCCTGGGGTTTGCTTGCCGCTGCCGAGAAGGCAGGTCTGAAACTCTTCATCGGTTCATACCCCATCACCCCGGCCACCGGTATCCTCGAGGAGCTGGCGCTGAGGAAGGACATGGGCGTCAAGAGCCTCCAGGCTGAGGACGAGATAGCAGGTATCTGCACCGCCATCGGAGCCAGCTTCGCCGGCCGCCTGGCAGTTACATCCACCTCCGGACCCGGCCTGGCACTGAAGTCAGAAGCACTTAACCTGGCAGTGATGACAGAGCTGCCGCTGGTTGTCATCAACGTTCAGAGAGGCGGACCCTCAACCGGGCTTCCCACCAAGACCGAACAGGCTGACCTGTGGCAGGCCCTCTACGGCCGGAACGGCGAAAGCCCTGTTCCTGTTATTGCTTCCGGTACACCGTCTGACTGCTTTCACTTCGCCTTCCAGGCAGCAAAAATAGCAGTAGAGCATATGACACCTGTTATCCTGCTCACTGACAGCTACCTGGCAAATGGATCCGAACCGTGGAAGATACCGTCAATGAAGGATATGCCGGAGATTAAAGTACCATATGCCGTGAAGAGTGACAAGGATTATCTTGCATACGAGAGAGATCCGGAGACACTGGCCCGCAAATGGGCCATACCGGGTACCCCGGGACTCGAGCACCGTGTCGGCGGTCTGGAGAAAACTATAAAGGGGAGTGTCTCATATACACCCGAGAACCATGAATTCATGGTCAGAACCCGCGATGAAAAGGTCGAACGTATCGTCATGGATGTGCCTGACCTTAAGGTTATTGGCCGTAAGACCGGAGACCTGCTTGTGATTGGCTGGGGCAGCAGCTACGGACATATTGCAACAGCTGTCACTGAACTGCAGGCAGAGGGTTACAAAGTATCCGCAGCCAATTTCAACTATATCAGGCCGCTGCCGAAAAACACTGCCAAAGTATTCTCCGGATTCAGGAAGCTGGTGGTGTGTGAACTGAACACCGGGCAATTTGCCAACTACCTCAGAATGAAGCACCAGAAGTACAACTATCACCAGTATAACAAGATTCAGGGGCTTCCGTTCACCGTACAAGAGATCAAGGATTACTGTATTAAACTGCTGGAGGGTAAGAAAAATGGCTGAAAAGAATAACAACCACTACGTAGCGAAGGATTTCAAGAGTGATCAGGAAGTAAGATGGTGCCCGGGATGCGGTGACCACGGTATCCTGGCCTCCCTTCAGAAGACACTGGCCGAGATGGATATACCGAAGGAAAAATATGTCTTCGTATCGGGTATCGGATGCTCTTCCAGGCTGCCGTACTACATGAACACCTACGGTTTCCACGGTATTCATGGCAGGGCCGCGGCAATCGCCACGGGCATCAAGGTTGCCAATCCTGACCTGATGGTCTGGGAGATGACCGGTGACGGCGATGCACTGGCTATTGGCGGGAACCACTACATCCATGCCATCAGGCGTAACATCGACATCAAGATCATTCTTTTCAACAATGAGATCTATGGCCTGACAAAGGGGCAGTACTCGCCCACGTCAAAGAAGGGTCTTACAACCAAAACATCGCCCTATGGTACTATTGAGGAACCGTTCAAGATCGGTGAACTGACCATTGGCGCAAACGGACGCTTCTTTGCCCGGACAGTTGATTATAACCTGCAGCTATCCAACGAGGTCTACAAGACGGCCGCATTATTTAACGGTACCGCGGTGGTTGAGGTTCTCCAGAACTGCGTCATCTTCAATGACGGAGCCTTTGATGCCTTTACCAGCAAGGAGACACGTGATGACAACACCATCACCCTGCACCACGGCGAAAAGATGATCTTCGGCAAGAACCGCGACAAGGGCATCATCCTGAAGGATCTGAAGCTGAAGGTGGTTAATATCGGAGAAGACGGTATCACCGAGAAGGATATTCTCACCCATGATGCCCATGAACCCAACCCCGGCATTCATTACAGGCTGGCGGGCATGTCCCTTCCTGATTACCCCGTTGCACTGGGAGTGATCAGGGCCATTAACGCCCAGACCTACAGCGCCGCCATGATTGAACAGCATGAAAGGGTGCAGGCGAAGTCAAAGATCAGGACTATGGACGAGCTCCTGAGAAGCGGCGCCACCTGGGAAGTGAAATAATCAATGCCTTAATAGCCCGTTACCGGAGGGTGACAGGTACTGAATATCAGCCGGTTTCGCAAAGAGCGTGACCGGCTGATCCATTATATCCCGTTTTTGTTTATTTTGGCACCTGACTTTACCTGATGCCCCGATGAACCACATACCCGAATCCGGCAGCGGCTTCACACGTGAAATACATGATCAGCAGGAGCGCCTGAAGGAGCTTGCCTGCATCAACCGCGCAACTCAGATACTCAAGGAGAGGAAGCCGGTAGAAGAGACACTGATGCACCTTGTGCTGGAGCTTCCCAACGCCCTTCAGTTTCCTGAATTCACAGTTGCACGTATAAAATTCAGCGGACAGACATTCGAGACCCCGGGGTTTACCGAGACCGGATGGAAGCTGTCAGAGGATTTTGAATCCCTCAGTGGCAAAGGCTCAGTTGAGGTCTGTTATACATGCCCATTCCTTGAAGAGGATGAGGGTCCCTTCCAGAAGGAGGAGCGTGACCTGCTGGTCAACTTCGCAGGACTTATCTCCCGCTATATTAACAGCCAGGCTGCCGAACAGATCCAGTTCCTTGATACAATACCGGAGCCGGACCAGTCCGTACCTATTCACCCCGACAGCAAGTCAATACGAAGATTGCTTCAGCAGTTCCTTGACAGGCATAACGCCGAGAGGGATGTGTTTCATGACCTTATGCCATTCATGGTCAGGGAGATCCTGCTTGTGGCCAGCCTCTATGATGCCTACTCCATCGAGGGAGAAGGACGCTTCTCTGATTACATGCTGGGCGAGTATTACCAGATGAGTCTCACTACAATACCCCGTATAACCGGAGTATCAGGAGAGGATGAGGCTTTCTCCCGCCTCGAGGCTCGTCACTATGACATGATCATCATTATGCTGGGGGTAGATAAGAGCAACCCGATGAACCTCTGCCGCAGCATCAAACAGAAGTATCCGTATATTCCCACATACATACTCCTCAACAATCCGGGCGACATACCATGGGCACAGGAGCAAAGGCGCCACGGCGTACCCTTTGATAATCTATTCGTCTGGACCGGCGAATCAAGGGTCTTCTTCGCCATGGCCAAGCTCCTTGAAGACAAGGTGAATGTGGCTAACGACACACGAAAGGGGCTTACCGGCGTCATACTGATTATTGAAGACGCCCCCGATTATTACTCAACCTACCTGCCGATGCTCTACACCCTGGTGCTTGAGCAGACACGGATACTGATTGAGGACGTCTCATCGGACGAGTTATACAAGGTGCTCAAACTAAGGGCCAGACCGAAAATACTGCTGGCCACTACCTGGGAAGAGGCCATGGCAGTGTATGACAGGTATAAGGACAGACTGCTGGGTGTCATCTCTGACATGCGCTTCCCCCGAAAGGGAACGCTCTACGAAATGGCCGGTTATGATATCATTAAGCTTATAAGGGAAGAACAGCCAAACCTGCCTACCATCCTGCAGTCGTCTGACCCCGGTAATGCCCGCTATGCTGAGCAGCTGAAGGTAAACTTCATCAACAAGAATTCGGAATCGCTGCTGCAGGATATCAAGTCATTCATAACCTATTACCTCGGCTTCGGCCACTTCGTTTACCGTGACACCAAGGGACGCCAGATAGCCGTTGCAAAGTCGATGAAGGAGTTTGAGGCATTCCTCAAGACGGTGCCCGAGGATTCCCTCGTCTACCACGCGATGAAGAACCACTTCTCTCTCTGGCTGATGGCCAGGGGTGAGGTGAAGATAGCCAAGATCATCAATCCCGTGAAGATATCAGACTTCGCCAGCCTTCGGGAGATGCGAGAGTTTCTTCTCAATATCATCCGCAAGCGGCGAAGGGAGATGAACAAGGGCAAGGTGGTCAACTTCGATGAGTCAGTCATGATAGACGAATCGAATGTGGTGAGCTTTTCCGGAGGATCACTTGGCGGGAAGGGCAGAGGCCTGGCCTTTATCAGCACCCTGATATACAGCTTCGAGCTGGGCAGGCTGCTTCCCGGTATCAACATACGCACACCTGTCACGGCCATTATTGGCACTGACGAGTTTGATCAGTTCATGGAGACAAACCGCTTGTGGGAGGTTGTAAGCCATGAGAAGGACTTCAAGGCATTGCAGAAGCAGTTCCTTGCCGGTACGCTAAGCGATGACCTCGAGCATAAGCTGAGAATATTCATCAGGCTAAATGCCAAACCACTGGCGGTGAGGTCTTCAAGCCTCTTTGAGGACTCTCTGAGTCAGCCTTTCTCGGGGATCTTCGGTACCTATCTTCTGCCGAATAACCACCCTGACCCGGAGGTAAGACTGATGCAGCTCATCGGGGCTATCAAGCTCGTCTTCTCTTCGATCTATTCTGACAACTCCCGTATTTACTTTGAAGCGGTCAACTACAAGGTGGAACAGGAGAAGATGGCTGTTGTGATCCAGGCGGTGGTAGGTCACAGTTACGGTGATATCTTTTATCCTCACATCAGCGGCACCGCCCAGTCGTTCAACTTTTATCCTGTGGCTAACATGACTCCGAATGACGGTTTCGCAGTGGCGGCTGTCGGACTTGGCCAGTATGTGCTTGACGGCGAGAGGGCCTTCAGATTCTCTCCTTCATACCCTGCCCTCGACATCGTCTCTATCATGGACCTCACCCGCTACTCTCAGACGGAGTTTTATGCCGTCAACCTTGGCTGCAGCGAGATTGACCTGCTGAAGGGAGAGAATGCGGGACTGGTGAAGCTTGAAATCTCCAGGGCTGAGCGTGACGGAACGCTGAACCATTCTGCATCTGTATACAGTATTGACAATGATACGCTTATTCCCGGACTGAGTATGCCGGGACCAAGGGTAATCAACTTCGCCAACATTCTAAAGTATGATCATACTCCCCTGGCACACACACTCAAGACCGTGCTTGAGGTGGTGAGGGAGGCGTTCGGGGCGCCGGTGGAAATAGAGTACGCGGTTGATCTCGACAAGGGTGAGGATGGAAAGGCTACCTTCTACCTGCTCCAGATAAAGCCTATGGTAGGCAGCGTAGCAGGCTACTCCATTGACCCGGAGAGCGTATACACCGATGACATGCTGCTGGTCTCCCGCAAGAGCATGGGCAACGGGCTGGTAGAGGGAATCAGTGACATTATCTACGTTGAGCCGGACATGTTTGATAACCTCATGACCATGGAGATGGCTGACGAGATTGATGCATTAAACCGGAAAATGATGGCACAGGGGAGAAAGTATGTGCTCATCGGTCCAGGGCGATGGGGAACCAAGGACCGTTTCCTGGGCATACCCGTTGAATGGCCCCAGATATCCAATGCCAGAATTATCGTCGAGGTAAGTCTCCCCACCTTTCATGTTGATGCTTCACAGGGTTCACATTTCTTTCATAATGTCACATCGATGAGCATCGGATACCTGGCAGTTAACGAGGCAACCGGTGACGGGGTTATTATGTGGGACAAGCTGCGGAAATGCAAGAAGATTGGCAAAGGGCACTGGTTCAGGCATATAAGACTGCCCAAACCGCTGGTTATCAGGATGGACGGAAAGATAGGGATGGCTGTGATATCCCTGGGTATGGGATGAGAAAATGATGATTTTGCGGCGGG
>AMWB02160351.1_pt1 | contig 29665 bp, 41 predicted proteins | sample 200311 | NCBI WGS metagenome assembly AMWB02 (sample SAMN02737377, study PRJNA173069) | bioreactor metagenome | biome: anode biofilm in microbial fuel cells | place: USA: California | collected 2010-12-16
GCAGGTAAAATTTCATTGGCTTCTTCAAGGGAACTATACTGCAATGGATTGAAAACCGTTACCTGATGTCCCGAATCCTGCAACTCATCAATCATATGGAACCGCTGCCATTGTTGCATGTAAGAGGAAGATTCGGCAAGAAAGTAGAGAATATTCATTGGTTAAGGAATATTGAATTTTTCTCAAACTTATACAAAATAGGCCATCTAAACACCACGGGGATAAAGGTCGAATGAAAAAATAAAGGAAATTTATTTCCCGAATAACATATCGAAAATTATTTAATATTTAATAATTTTATGTTTTTATAATATATCATCCAACATTAATTTGATAATTATGAAAATGCGTCATTATTCTCATTCAATTCTTTTCATGGTAGTTTTTATGTGCATCACATTAACAGGCTGTGAGAAAGAAGCAGAAAATACTTTGCCGACTGCCAGTTTCAATATTTCTCCGGAAATTGGAACACCGGCCACTGAATTTACATTTGATGCAACTTCCTGCAGCGACTCAGAAGATCCGACAGCGTCGCTTCTTGTGCGGTGGGACTGGAATACTGATGGTATTTTTGAAACTGATTTTTCTACAAATAAGATCATATCTCACAAATTCTCAGATCCGGGTATTTTTCAAGTCACGCTTGAAGTCAAAGACAGCAAACAACTTGGCTGCTCTATCACAAAAGCATTGACCATTGAAGGAAAAATTCCTGATATAGTTACTGATACTGTTTCAAATATTGAACCGTTTTCAGCTCTTTGCGGAGGTGAAGTCATTGATGATTTCGGACTTGACGTCATAACTCGCGGCTTATGCTGGAGTACAAATGCAAACCCAACCACATCGGATAGTGTTACAACCAATGGCACGGGCATAGGAAAATTTGAAAGCCCCCTGACCGGATTATTGAAGAACACAAAATATTATATCCGTGCATATGCTAGCAATAGCATTGGAACGGCTTACGGCAATCAGGTTGAATTTACGACGCTTTATGTGTGGTCGTGCGGTGACTCAATTACAATAAATCATACCATTGGCGACGTTGCACCGGTTGACAAGACAGTAACCTATCATACGACAACCAACATTCCCGGTGAAGAGACCAAATGCTGGATAACGCAAAATCTTGGAGCGGATCACCAGGCTGAAGCTGTGAACGACGCAACGGAAGCTTCTGCAGGATGGTATTGGCAGTTCAACCGAATGCAAGGATATTTGCATGATGGGACGAATCGAATTCCTAATTCCACCTGGAATTACATTGATGAATATACTGAATGGGATGCTAAAAATGACCCGTGTCATATTGAACTTGGAGAAGGCTGGCACATTCCTACAGAATCAGAATTAACAAATATTCATAACATCGGCAATTGGACCAATTGGAATGATCTCTGGAATTCAGGCTTAAAGCTTCATGCAGGTGGATATTTGAACTACATAAACGGAGAATTACAAGATAGAGGAATTTACGGTTCTTCATGGAGCACTTCACAAAGTACGAATACAAAAGGCTGGCTGTTGACATTTGGTTTAAATACCTGCTATATGAGCAGCAACTTTAAATCATTCGGATTGAATATGCGTTGCGTGAAAGATTAAGTATAAGTTACCGAAATTGTTCCTCAGTTCTACTTAACCAAGGCATCTTTTTCGCAATGCCAGTTAAAATCTTTCCGAACTCTATATTCAAAAAAACCGGTTTCTACCAGGCATGTTAATCCGCTTGACCTGAATAAAAATACTTTAAAAAGAAACTTAAAGTTATTATAAATTAGCACTTTTTAATGGACCTTTCTAAATCAGCATTCCGGATTGGTAATAATTAAATGAAAATCATTGGGAATCATTAAGCGACAAGCCTACGCAGGCACAATATTAAGCTACCTGGGCGTAATTATCGGATACATCACCACAGCGGTTTTATTTCCGGATTACCTGACCACAGCGGAAATCGGCCTCCTGGGTGTTTTTTTATCCTATGCTTACATTTTCGCACAACTGGCCAGTCTTGGACTGGGCAGGGTAACGATCGTATTTTTCCCTTATTTCAGGGACCGGAAAAATTACCATCATGGATTTTTCCCCATGATCATCGGAATCGCTATCATCGGGCTAATAATCGCGTTGGCGGTTATCCTGGTTCTCAAAAAAGTCCTGATCAGCAATTCTCATGACGATTCAACCCTTTTCGGCCAGTATTTTAACTATTTATTCCCCCTTGTCATCTTTACGTTGCTTTTCCAGTTAATGGACACCTTTAACACCACGCTTTTCAATGCAATCAGGGGTATTTTTCTCAAGGAGTTCCTGCAGCGGGTGGCCATTTTGGCTGCAATTTCCATGTATATCCTGACCTGGGTCGATTTTAACCGGTTCGTCATGCTGTATGTCATCGCCCTGGCCCTGCCGGGTGTAATTCTGATGTATTATGTGTTGAAGTACAAAGAATTCACTTTCAGGCCGATGAAAAGCCCGCTGATCGTCGAAAAATCGCGAGTGATGGCCGATGTGGGCCTTAATGGGATATTTATCGGTTTTTCCGGGATGATCATCCTTTATGTCGACCGGATCATGGTTGAACGGTTGATGGGACTTGGATCCACCGGTATTTACACGACAATGTCTTATTTTGCCACCTTGATCGCTATACCTTCCAGGGCATTGCTGAAAATTTCCGATCCAATCATTGCACAGTCTTGGAAAAACAATGATCTGGCAGGTATCCGTGACAATTATTACCGGAGCAGCCTGAATCAATTCCTTGTCGGCAGCCTTCTTGCCATTGGTATCTGGGGAAATATCGGGAATATCCTGAGAATCCTGCCCCCTGCATTCGCTGAAGGCACCTATGTCGTACTTTTTCTCAGCCTTGCATTCCTTGCCGATATGATGACCGGTACAGCAACTTATATACTGGCGAATTCAAAATATTACAAGTATCAGACGTATTATATCCTGATATTAGTTGTGCTAATAATTCTCTCGAATCTGATCCTGATCCCCATTTTTGGACTCAATGGTGCTGCCCTGGCCACTCTCCTTTCAAAAATCATTTCGAATATTATACGACACCAGATTTTATACAGAAAATTCAAATTACAGCCTTATAACGGAAAATTTATACTCATTCTGCTAGTCGCAGGAATATCTTATATTTCACAGTATTACATTCCTGAAATCAGGAATCTATACCTGGACATTATTATCAGAAGCGCAATAATGAGCCTAGTTTTCATTGGTCTTGCACTTGGATTAAGAATATCAGAAGAAGTTAATGAAAGGTTTGTTTGGTTGATCAGAAAGCTCAGGTAAAGGCCTTTTTACAGCTTTTTTTTCAATTCAAAAATGCCACAACCATAATTGCATCCATAGTTAGCTTTGACCCTGACCGGCTCTATTTCAACGTTTTCTAATAAATCGCCGAAATCATCCACATAACTGAAAGATATTAGCTGATAAAACGGAAGAAGCTTGTCCAAAAGGTATGCAACATCAAAAATTCTATGGGCATTATATTCTATTCTTTGTTTTCCGATAGGAACAGAAAAATAAAATTTACCACCAGGTTTGAGCAAGTTATAGATATTTTCAAGTGCCTTCAAATGTCCGTCAGGATCAAGCGGATCTCCATATCTTCCTAATCCGAAATGTTCAATTGCATGCAATGAGGATACAGAATCGCAGCATAAATACAAATCCTCCGGCAACTGCATGAAATCAGCCTGGCGGAAAACAATATTTTTATGGGTAGTTGTCTGTGGTCTTATATCAAAAACCTCAATTTCCCTGAAAACGGCGACATGCGCGACAAATCCATCGGTGCGGGAACCAATATCAATATGCCGCTGGGGATTCTGTTCAAATATTTTTTTGGCAACAAGCAAATCCTGATGAAAGTAGGCTCCCTTCATCTTGCCGCTGGATTGCTTTTTATCGAGGGTGACCGGGTAAAAATGGCCGAATTTAAAATCGGAATTCTTGCCGAGTAATCTTTTAAACTTAAAATAGTCCCTGAAAAAGCCAGGCAGATGAAAAAAGAAATGAAAAAAAATCAGAGGATTGAATCCAATCTTAATCAGGAAATGATAGAAGTTTTTCATAGCATGATTTTTTCACATCAGTTTTCATCTGCCAGTTTCAATATAAACCTTTTTTAATACCTGTTTAAAAACTTAAAGCTCTTTCCCGGGTAATATGCTGAACTCCCTAATTTCTCCTCAATACGGAGCAACTGGTTGTATTTCGCGATCCTGTCGGAGCGGCTGGCACTACCGGTTTTGATCATCCCGGTATTTAATGCGACAGCGAGGTCTGCAATCGTTACATCTTCAGTTTCGCCCGAACGGTGGCTGATCACAGCGGTATAGGCATTGGTGTAAGCCATGTTGACGGCATTGATCGTTTCCGTCAGCGTTCCGATCTGGTTAACCTTGATCAGGATGCTGTTAGCTACACCCTGGTTAATACCGTCTTTAAGGCGGATCGTATTCGTCACGAACAGGTCATCACCAACCAGCTGGATTTTCTTTCCGAGCTTATCGGTCATCAGCTTCCATCCGTCCCAGTCATCTTCGGCCATACCGTCTTCAATGGAAACGATGGGGTATTTTTTAACCCATTCCGCCCAATAGTCAACCATTTGCGCTGAAGTAAGCTTTTCACCGGTTGATTTTTTAAGATGATAAACTTTTTCTTCTTCAAGATAATATTCCGAAGAGGCCGGATCAAGGGCGATATATACATCTTCTCCCGGTTTATACCCGGCTTTTTCGATGGCTTCCAGCACGACCTGGATGGCTTCTTCGTTCGATCCGAGGTTCGGTGCAAAGCCACCTTCATCGCCAACATTGGTGGAATAGCCTTTTTTCTTCAGGACGCCTTTGAGCGTATGAAAAACTTCGGCACCCATGCGCAATGCATGGCTGAAGCTGGTCGCCCCGATCGGCATGATCATGAATTCCTGGAAATCGATGCTGTTATCAGCGTGGGAACCTCCGTTCAGGATGTTCATCATCGGGATCGGCAGCGTATTGGCGTTAACACCGCCTATATAACGGTACAGGTACTGCCCTGTTTCCGTGGCACCGGCTTTTGCGGCGGCAAGGGACACGCCAAGGATGGCGTTAGCACCCAGACGTCCTTTATTCGGTGTACCATCGAGTTCGATCATCCGCTGGTCGATTTCTCCCTGGTCGGTTACCTGGAAACCGACAATTTCTTCTTTAATGACTTTGTTGACATTATGAACCGCTTTTAAAACACCTTTTCCAAGGTATTCGTTTTTAATTTCATCACGAAGTTCAACTGCTTCATGGATACCGGTGGAAGCACCTGATGGAACCGCTGCGCGCCCAATGACGCCTGATTCGGTATATACATCGACTTCGATGGTCGGATTGCCCCTGGAATCCAGGATCTGACGGGCATGGATATCAATTATCGCACTCATAGCTGAAATGTTAAATTTTAAATGTTAAATTTTGAATTACATGGTTTAAAAAAAAAAGGATAAAGCCATTGACTTTATCCTCTATCAACTCATATTTCATTGATTTATTATGCTTTTGGTTCTTCTTCCGGTTCTGAAGTTTCAGCTTCCGGTTCAGATTCCTCTACGGTTCCTGTAACTTCTTCAGCCTGGGCGATGACTTCCGGCTCAGCAGGAGCTGCTGGTTCTTCCGCTTTACTTTCGGGTTTTGCTGTCTTCACTTCCGGGGCGCTTACTGCAGCCACATCCTCAGCTTTTTTACCGCCACGTCTGCCCCTGCGGGTTCCTTTGGCTTTCACAGCCGTCTTTTCACCAAGCAGGTTCACATTAAAGTCAACCAGTTCTATCATCGCCATTTCGGCATTGTCCCCAAGACGTTGTCCAAGTTTGATGATCCGGGTGTAACCACCTGGTCTTTCAGCCACTTTGGAGGATACGTCCCTGAAAAGCTGGGTCACCGCATCTTTACTCTGCAAATGACTGAACACGACCCTTCTTGAATGGGTGGTGTCTTCTTTGGAGCGTGTAATCAGTGGTTCAACATATACCCTGAGGGCTTTGGCCTTGGCCAGGGTTGTTGTGATTCTTTTATGGATGATCAGTGATGTTGCCATGTTGGACAACATTGACTTCCGGTGAGCGCTTTTTCTACTCAGGTGATTGATTTTCTTTCCGTGTCTCATCGCAATTATTCCTTATCGAGTTTGTATTTTGCAACATTCATTCCGAATTCCAGGCCTTTGGTTTTCACCAGGTCTTCAAGTTCGGTCAGGGACTTTTTACCAAAGTTCCTGAATTTAAGCAGGTCATTTTTATTAAACTGGACCAGGTCACCCAATGTTTCCACATCAGCAGCCTTGAGGCAGTTCAGTGCCCTGACGCTAAGGTCCATATCGACCAGTTTGGTTTTCAATAACTGGCGGATATGCAGAGAGTTTTCGTCAAATTCTTCAGCTACAGCTTTTTCTTCGGTATCGAGGGTAATTTTCTCGTCCGAGAACAGCATGAAGTGATGAATAAGGATCTTTGCCGCTTCTTTAAGGGCTTCTTTGGGTTGAATTGAACCATCGGTTTCTATTTCGAGGGTCAGTTTTTCGTAGTCGGTTTTTTGTTCCACACGGTAATTATCGATATGATATTTCACATTCCTGATGGGAGTGTGAATAGAATCGATAAAGATGGTGTTGATATCTGCGTTCAGAACCCTGTTCTCTTCACTGGGAACGTAGCCTCTGCCCTTCTCGATATTTATCTCCATGGTCAGTTTGATACCGGTATCCAGGTGGCAAATTTCCACTTCCGGATTAAGTACCTGGAAAACCGACAAATATTTATTAATATCGCCAGCCCTGAATGTATCCTGATCACCGATCACCACAGTAACTTTTTCACTGTTTTCAGTATCGATCTGTCTTTTAAACCTGACTTTCTTTAAGTTAAGGATAATTTCCGAGACATCTTCGACCACTCCTTTGATGGTTGAAAATTCGTGAGACACGCTGTCGATTTTAATGGAGGTGATAGCAAATCCTTCCAATGACGACAGCAATATTCGTCTGAGCGCATTTCCGATGGTCACACCGAATCCTGGTTCAAGGGGTCTGAATTCAAATATACCCTTTGACGCATCGGTTTCGACCATGATGACTTTTTCGGGTTTTTGGAAAGCTAATACTGCCATAAAGATATTTTTACGGATTGATGAAAAAGTTCAGAAATTATTTCGAATACAACTCAACGATGAGCTGTTCGCGGATATTTTCAGGAATTTCCTCGCGAGGGGGATAATTCATGAATTTACCCTGTTTCTTTTCCTCGTCCCAATCGAGCCAGGAAAATCTGTTGGATCTGGAGGCCAATGCATCGGTGATCACTTCGAGCGATTTTGCTTTTTCCCTGACACCGACCACATCGCCTTCCTTAAGTGAATAGGAAGGAACATTGACTACTTCACCATTGACCACGATATGCCTGTGGGTGACGAGCTGTCGTGCAGCACGGCGCGTTGGAGCAATGCCAAGGCGGAACACCACATTATCAAGGCGGGCCTCAATGAGCTGCAGGAGTATTTCACCCGTAATGCCGCTCTTTTTTGCAGCCAAAGCAAATGTTTTTCTGAACTGACGTTCCAGGATGCCATAAGTGTATTTGGCTTTTTGCTTCTCCTGAAGCTGAACACCATATTCCGATTCCTTTTTCCTGCGGTGTGATGCACCATGCATCCCTGGCGGATAAGGTTTTTTATCCAATGCCCTGTCGGGTCCGAAAATGGGTTCCCGGAATCTTCTTGCGATCTTTGATTTAGGGCCTCTGTATCTTGCCATTTTATAAAATGAATTTAATGTTTGCTTTCAATGATTATACTCTTCTTCTTTTGGGTGGACGGCAACCGTTGTGCGGAAGCGGGGTCACATCCTGAATTTCGGAAACTTCGATTCCGGCGGTGTGAATTGTACGGATCGCAGATTCACGTCCTGCTCCCGGACCTTTAACAAAGACTTTCACCTTTCTTAATCCCTGGTCGAAGGCTACTTTTGAACACTCTTCAGCGGCCATCTGGGCTGCATAAGGTGTATTTTTCTTTGAGCCCTTGAATCCCATTTTACCGGCAGATGCCCATGAAATGACCTGCCCGGAATTGTTGGTCAACGTGATGATAATGTTATTGAAAGAAGCATGGATATAAGCCCTGCCAACAGGTTCAACTTTAACGATCCTCTTCTTTGCTGCTCTGGTTGTTTTAGCCATTTTTCTGCAAAATTATGATTAACCTTTAGGTGCTTTTTTCTTATTCGCAACCGTCTTTTTCTTTCCTTTACGGGTACGGGCATTGTTCTTGGTACTCTGTCCGCGCGAGGGTAATCCGAGGCGGTGACGAATACCCCGATAGGTGCCAATGTCCATGAGACGTTTGATATTCAATTGAATTTCAGAGCGAAGCGCACCTTCCACCTTAAACTCATTGTTAATGATGGTACGGATATTGTTTTGCTCGTCATCGGTCCAATCCTGAACCTTCTTGTTCCAGTCGACACCGGCTTTATCCAGGATTTTTTGAGCACTGCTGCGCCCAATACCATATATGTAGGTCAAACTGACCTCGCCGCGCTTATTTTTAGGAATATCGACTCCTGCGATTCTCGCCATAGCTTGCTTTTGTTATTGTTATTGATCCTGTTATTGATCTTGTTTTATCCTTGTCTTTGTTTCAGTTTGGGATTTTTCTTATTGATGATATAAACCCTCCCCTTTCTCCTTACAATCTTGCAGTCGGTTGACCGCTTTTTTACTGATGCTCTGACTTTCATGACAGTCTGTTTTATTATTTATACCTGTAAGTTATTCTTCCTTTTGTTAGGTCATACGGCGACATTTCAAGTTTCACTTTATCGCCGGGCAGAATTTTAATATAATGCATCCTCATTTTTCCTGAAATATGAGCAGTGATGACATGCCCGTTTTCCAGTTCCACGCGAAACATGGCATTCCCCAACGATTCGATAACCGTTCCGTCTTGCTCTATTGAAGCCTGTTTAGCCATTGATGATCAAATTATATTAATTCCACGTTTTTCAAGTTCCATTTCGATATACCGGAATGTCGAAAGGATATCCGCTTGACCATGCTTTACAGCTACCGTATGTTCATAGTGTGCTGAAGGCATCCTGTCAGCCGTCCGGATTGTCCACCCGTCTTTTTCCTGTATGACATTTTTGCTGCCAAGGTTGATCATCGGTTCAATGGCTATGGTCATACCATCTTTAAGCCTTGTGCCGGTTCCCCTTTTACCGTAATTAGGGATTTCAGGTTTTTCATGCAGGTTTCTGCCCACACCATGACCGACCAGATCTCTGACTACGCTGTACCCGAACTCCTCGACATAATTTTGAACCGCAAAGCCAATATCTCCAACCCTTTTCCCATCCGTTGCCTGTTCGATCCCCAGATAAAGTGATTCTTTGGTCCGTTTCATCAGATCCAGCACCTCAGTCCTGACTTCTCCAACCGGAAAGGTGTATGCGGAATCGCCATAAAATCCATTCTTCACAGCACCACAATCCACCGATACGATATCACCTTCCTGCAGAATCCGTTCACCCGGAAAACCATGCACAACCTGTTCATTCACAGATATGCACAAGGTGAATGGAAAACCGTTATAGCCTTTAAAACCGGGAACGGCTCCGTGACTACGGATAAAATCCTCCGCAAGCTTATCAAGGCTGATTGTTTTCACACCGGGTGCAATGATCCTGGCAACCTCAGCTAATGTCTTACCAACAAGTAAAGAACTCTCCCTGATTAACTCTATTTCTTCTTCTGTTTTGAAATAGATCATCTTACATATTATAAGCTGTACGTCCTTTGATCCTTCCTGTTTTGGTCAGACCATCATAGTGACGCATCAGCAAATGACTTTCAATTTGTTGCAGGGTATCCAGCACTACACCAACAAGGATGAGCAATGAAGTACCCCCGAAAAATGAGGCAAACTGCGAATTAACGCCCAGGTTAATGACCAAAGAAGGCATGATCGCAACAAATCCAAGGAATATTGAACCCGGAAGGGTTATCCTTGACATGACGCTATCGATAAATTCAGCCGTTTTTTTACCTGGTTTGACTCCCGGGATAAATCCCCCGTTCTTCTTCATGTCTTCGGCCATTTGGTTTGGATTGACCGTAATCGCTGTATAAAAATAAGTAAACATGATAATGAGGAGGAAATACACGATATTGTACCATAATCCATATGGATTGGCAAATGCAGCTGCAAAAGCCGACATACTTTCAGTATTGGCAAAACCCGCTATAGTGATAGGCAGGAACATGATGGCCTGGGCAAAGATGATCGGCATAACACCTGCCGCATTGACTTTTAGAGGAATATATTGCCTGACCCCGCCGTATTGCTTGTTTCCGACAACTCTTTTCGCATATTGTACCGGTATTCTTCTCGTTCCCTGTACTAAAAGTATAGTAGCAAGGATGATAAATACCAGGGCCACCAGTTCAATGACAAAGTAAACCAGTCCACCGCCCTGCATTTCCATCCGGGAAATGAACTCACCGGCAAGTGCAAAAGGCAGACGGGCAATGATACCGATCATAATGATGAGGGAGATACCGTTTCCAATCCCTTTATCCGTGATCTTTTCACCGAGCCACATGACAAACATGGTACCTGTGATCAGGATCACGATGGAAGAGAACCAGAAAAATGTTGACGGTGATATCGCATTTGGATCAAATGGTGCGATAGCTTCCGCAGGAAGGTTTGCTATAATGACTCCACGGATATATGCCGGAGCCTGAAAAGCAGTAATGACAACAGTCAGGTAACGGGTAATCTGGTTGATCCTTCTTCTTCCGCTTTCCCCTTCCCGTTGAAGTTTCTGGAAATAAGGAATGGCCATTCCAAGTAGCTGAATCACGATGGAAGCCGAGATGTAGGGCATGATCCCCAGGGCGAATATAGAGGCATTACTGAATGCACCGCCCGTGAACATACTTAACAGTCCAAGCAGACCTCCTGAGGTCTGGCTTTGAAGCTGTGCAAGCATTGTCGGGTCAATACCCGGGAGGACTACATAAGAACCCAGACGATATATAACGATGATTCCCAGGGTATAAAGGATTCTTTTCCTGAGATCCTCAATCTTATATATGTTTCTTAAGGTATTTATTAATCTTTTCATGCTTTGGGTTAAATTATTGATACAACACCACCGAGCGCTTCGATTGCTTCTTTGGCTTTATCGGAAAAAGCATGGGCTTTGACATCGATTTTAGCCTTAAGTTCTCCTCTGCCAAGGATTTTGACCAGATCATTTTTTCCGACAAGACCGTTGGAAAACAAGGTTTCGGGATCGATGACCGCGATATTTTTTTGCTCAAACAGTTCCTGGAGTGAATCCAGGTTGATTGCCCTGTATTCGACCCTGTTCCGGTTTTTGAAGCCCCATTTGGGCACTCTCCGGTGAAGAGGCATCTGTCCGCCTTCGAAGCCGATTTTCTGGGAATATCCTGATCTTGACTTGGCACCTTTATGCCCGCGCGTAGAAGTTCCGCCTTTGCCAGATCCCTGGCCGCGGCCTAAGCGCTTGTTCGTCTTGGTTGATCCTTTTGCCGGTTTAAGATTGCTTAAATCCATCTTCTATAAATATCTTAATATTATTAAATCTCTTCAACTTTCACCAGGTGCTCTACTTTTCTGCACATGCCGAGTATTTGCGGGGTAGCTTCGACTTCCACGCTGTAGTGCATCTTTTTCAATCCAAGTGCTTCAAGCGTCCTTTTCTGCCGGAGGGTTTGTCCGATACCGCTTCTCACCTGGGTTATCCGTATTTTTTTCATCGTTTTATTCTCCTGAAGATTAACCATTGAAAACTTTGTTAAGGTCAACGCCGCGGAGCTGGGCGACAGTCCGGGCATCACGCATTTTTGCGAGGGCATTGATTGTTGCTTTCACCACACTGTGCGGGTTGGATGATCCTTTGGATTTAGCCAGCACGTCCTTGATCCCGACGCTTTCGAACACGGCACGCATGGCACCACCAGCGATCACGCCTGTACCAGGGGCTGCAGGTTTGATATAAACTTCCGCACCACTGTAAGTACCGGTTTGGTCATGAGGAACCGTTCCATGAAGAACAGGGACCTTGATCAGGTTTTTCTTTGCATCATCAATTCCTTTTGAAATTGCTGCAGTGACTTCTTTGGCTTTGCCAAGCCCATGACCGACTACACCGTTTTCATTTCCAACGACCACGATCGCTGAAAAACTGAAGGTGCGGCCACCTTTGGTCACTTTGGTCACACGCTGGATACTGACCAGACGGTCTTTAAATTCGATTTCGCTCGACTTAACTCTTTTAACGTTTGCGTTTGCCATATTCAATTAAAATTTTAAACCTCCTACGCGGGCTGATTCAGCCAATGCTTTAATCCTTCCATGATAAAGGTATCCGTTACGGTCGAACACCACTGACTCAATGCCATGTTCTTTGGCCCTTTCAGCAATCAGCTGACCGACCATTTTGGCCTTCTCAGTCTTTGTGCCTTTCTTCTCGAGAATCCCTTTTTCATTGGATGAGGCGGCTACCATGGTTTGACCGGCCATATCATCAATCAGCTGGCAGTATATCTGTTTGCTGCTTCTGAACACACTCAGCCTGGGTCTTTCTGGTGTACCACTGATAACTTTGCGTATCCTGAGTTTAATTCTCAGTCGGCGGTAATCTTTTTTACTATTTCTTTTTGCAGTTCTTAAATTCATGATGAACCTCCGGGTAATTTGTTTAATGTTATTTTTCAGCAGCGGCTTTACCGGCCTTTCTCCTGACTTCTTCTCCCATGAAGCGAATACCTTTGCCTTTATAAGGTTCAGGTTTCCTGAATGATCTTATTTTAGCAGCGACCTGCCCGATGAGTTGTTTATCGCAGGAGGTCATGATGATCGTCGGGTTTTTACCACGCTCAGTCACAGTGGTCACTGTGATTTCCGGTGGCATTTCCAGCACGATATAGTGCGAATATCCCAGGGTGAGTTCGAGCAGTTGCCCGGTTGCCTGGGCCTTATAGCCAACCCCGATGAGTTCCTGGGTAATTGTAAAGCCTTCTGATACGCCCTTGACCATGTTAGCAATCAGTGAACGGTACAGACCGTGCATTGAGCGGTGCTGTCTTTCGTCGCTGGGCCTGGAAAGGGTTAAATGTCCATCTGATACATCTACTTTAATATCAGGATTGACCTTCTGCTCGAGTGTTCCCTTCGGCCCTTTTACAGTGACCACATTTTCGTCAGAAACACTGATCTGTACTCCCGTTGGGAGGCTTATCGGTAATTTTCCAATTCTTGACATGCCGATTCTTTTTTAGCTTACGTAGCAAATAACTTCACCACCAATTTTTAAATTTCTTGCTTCCTTATCCGTCATCACTCCGTGAGAAGTTGAGATAATCGCTATGCCCAAACCATTGAGCACCCTGGGAAGTTCCTCAGAACCGGCATATTTGCGAAGACCGGGCTTGCTGATCCTGGTCAGGCTGCTAATAGCCGGTTGTTTGGTCACCGGATGATATTTCAGGGCGATCTTGATCAGGCCTGGCTTTGTGTCCTCTTCGAACTTATAGTTCAATATATAACCTTGATCAAACAGGATCTTGGTCAAGTCCTTCTTAATATTCGATGCAGGGATCTCCACAATTCTATGGTTTGCCATCACGGCATTCCTGATGCGGGTCAGAAAATCTGCAATTGGATCTGTCATTGCTGTTCTTTATTTAAATTTTACCAACTTGCTTTTTTAACACCCGGTAAGAGGCCCATGTTGGCCATTTCCCGGAAATTTATTCTGGATATTCCGAACTGACGAATGTACCCTTTTGGCCTGCCGGTAAGCTTACAACGATTATGTAAGCGGATCGGCGATGCATTCTTGGGAAGCTTCTGCAGGGCGGTATAATCACCGGCAGCTTTGAGTGCAGCTCTTTTGGCTGCATATCTGTCGACCAATTTTTGCCTCCGGACTTCCCGGGCTTTCATTGATTCTTTTGCCATATCTTGAATAATTAAATATTTACTTTTTAAAGGGTATACCAAACTCTTTCAGCAAAGCGTATGCTTCTTTATCCGTGCGGGCTGAAGTCACAAACGTGATATCCATCCCATTGATCTTGCTGACTTTATCCAGGTCGATTTCGGTGAAAATAATCTGTTCGGTGACACCGAATGTATAATTTCCACGTCCGTCAAATCCTTTATCACTGATCCCCCTGAAGTCACGAATACGAGGAATTGCAACCGATATCAGCCTGTCAAGGAATTCATACATTTTATCTCCGCGCAAGGTAACCCTGACGCCGACCGGCATATCCCGGCGAAGTTTAAAGTTGGAGATATCTTTTCTTGATTTAGTGGAAACCGCGCGTTGACCGGTAATATTTGACATTTCTTCGATACCCACGTCGATAAGTTTTTTGTCGACAATAGCTGTTCCTAATCCCTGGTTAACCGAGATTTTCTTGAGTTTAGGGACCTGCATGATATTCGTGTAAGCGAACTCTTTCACCAGTGCAGGTACGATTTCCTCACGGTATCTTTGCTTGAGTCTAGGTGTGTATTCCATTACTTGATAACCTCCCCTGTCTTTTTAGAATAACGGACTGTTTTATTTGTTTTCTCATCGATCTTACGGCCGACGCGAGTTGGTTTACCGGTGCTATCGATCACTTTCAGGTTAGAAATGTGGATCGGGGCTTCTTTCTCGATGATCCCGCCTTTTGGGGTTTTATTGGTTGGCCGGGAATGTTTCTTAACGACATTCACGCCTTCCACCATGATCTTTTCCTTTTCGATATCGACGACAAGTACCCTGCCTTGCTGGCCTTTGGAGTCTCCGGCGATGACCATCACAGTGTCACCTTTTTTAATATGCAATTTCCTACGCATGATCTTTATTATTATAATACTTCAGGAGCCAATGAAACGATTTTCATATACTGTTTATCCCTCAATTCCCTGGCGACCGGCCCGAAAATACGGGTTCCGATCATTTCGCCGGCGGTATTGAGCAATACACACGCATTATCATCAAACCGGATATAAGAACCATCGTTCCGGCGGATTTCTTTTGTAGTCCGTACGACCACGGCTTTGATCACTGTACCTTTTTTAACCGTCCCTGACGGCAAGGCATTTTTAACGGTGACGACTATTTTATCGCCTATACTGGCATACCTTTTGGCTGTGCCTCCTAACACCCGGATGCAAAGCACTTCCTTTGCCCCGCTGTTATCTGCAACCGTCAGTCTGGATTCTTGCTGTATCATGGTTACTTAGCCTTTTCTATGATTTCTACTAATCTCCAACACTTGTTTTTGCTGATCGGCCTGGTTTCCATGACCTTTACCGTGTCGCCTATGCCACACTCATTTTGTTCATCATGTGCGACCAGCTTGGTCGTTTTCCGTACAAATTTCCCGTATTTGGGATGTTTGACTTTACGTTCGATTTGAACGACAATGGACTTTTCCATTTTATTGCTGACGACCAGGCCAACACGTTCTTTTCTTAATTTTCTTTCCATAAGAACTTTACTTGTTTTTTCCAGCTTCGATTTCCCTTCTTCTGAGTTCGGTAAGCAACCGTGCCACCGTGCTCTTGTATTCTTTCATTTTATGAGGATTATCAAGGGGTGAAACCGCATGAGCCAGTTTCATCTTAATAAGCTGCTTCTTTTCTTCTTCAAGGCGCTCTTTCAGCTCCTCGTTGGTCATTTCTAAGATCACTTTCTGTTTCATCACGCTTTAGATTGACTCTTCGACATAATCTCTTCTCACAACAAATTTCGTAGCAATGGGTAATTTCTGGGCAGCCAGGCGCAATGCTTCCTTAGCTACTTCCATCGGTACACCTTCTGCTTCGAACATAATTCTGCCGGGGGTTACCGGGGCCACAAAATATTCGGGTGCGCCTTTCCCTTTACCCATACGGACTTCAGCCGGTTTCTTGGTGATGGGCTTATCCGGGAATATCCTGATCCAGATCTGGCCTTCACGTTTCATATGACGGGTCAGTGCCTGACGGGCAGCTTCGATCTGCCGGCCGGTGATCCAGTGGGTTTCCATCGATTTAATTCCAAAAGAGCCAAAAGCCAGCTGGTTGCCCCGCTGGGCAGTCCCCCTGGGGACCATCTTCTGTTGCTTCCTGTATTTAGTCTTTTTTGGCTGTAACATGATCTTGAAATTTTCTGATTACTGATAAATGAGCCTAAAATTATCGCCTTCTCCTCGGGCCTTTTCTTGGGGCCTGTTTCTTGGCCGTATCACCCGCCATGGGCACAATCTCCGGCTTGCCGTATATTTCACCCTTGCAAATCCATACTTTAATACCGATCCTGCCGTATGTCGTATGCGCTTCAGCCCGGGCATAATCGATATCGGCCCTGAGCGTATGGAGAGGTGTTCTACCTTCCTTGTAAAGCTCATTACGAGCCATTTCAGCTCCGGCCAACCTTCCCGATATCTGAACTTTGATCCCTTCAGCACCCATCCTTACCGTGGATGAGATCGCGGTTTTGATCGCACGACGGAAGGAAATCCTGCCTTCGATCTGTTTTGCAATCGCTCCGGCAACTATGACGGCATCAAGCTCAGGGCGTTTAATTTCTGAAATGTTGATCTGGATCTCTTTTCTGGTCAGTTTCTTAAGTTCTTCCTTGAGCTTATCCACTTCCTGTCCGCCTTTCCCGATGATGATGCCCGGGCGTGCGGTGAAAATAGTCACGGTGACCAGTTTCAATGTTCTTTCGATCACGATCTTTGAAATCCCTGCCTTTGACAGACGTGCATTGAGATAATTGCGGATTTGCTGATCTTCAACCAGTTTTACGCTGAAATCTTTTCCACCGTACCAGTTTGAATCCCATCCCCTGATGATACCCAGTCTGAGGCCTATCGGATTTGTTTTTTGTCCCATTCGGATTAAAAATTATTGTTTTCGATTAACTTTCTATTTCTTGAATACGGCTTCCCAGCGTCAGGGTCACATGATTTGATCTCTTGCGGACCCTGTATGCTCTTCCCTGCGGTGCCGGCTGGACCCTTTTCAGCATCCTTCCGCCGTCGACCATTACTGTTTTCACAAAAAGGTTACTGTCTTCCAGCTTGGTACCTTCATTTTTTACTTGCCAGTTAGCAATAGCGGAAAGAAGAAGTTTTCTCAACCGGCCTGCTGCCTGTTGCGGGGAATGTTCCAGCATATGCAGGGCCAGTTCCACTTTTTCTCCCCGGATCATATCGGCGACCAGCCGCATTTTACGCGGTGAGGTGGGGCAATTGTTCAGTTTAGCCATATACTGGCTCTTGCGTGCCTCTTTGCTCTTTTCTGATCTAAGACGTTTACGTGCTCCCATGATGATGTATATCTTTACTTTTTGCCTTTATCTTTACTTCCTGAGTGTCCCCTGAATATGCGGGTCGGGGCGAACTCACCCAGCTTATGGCCTACCATGTTTTCGGTGACATAAACCGGGATGAACTTATTTCCATTATGAACGGCTATTGTTTGTCCTACAAAATCCGGTGAGATCATCGATGCCCTCGACCAGGTCTTGATGACGGCTTTCTTTTTGCTCTCGACCGCATCCAGGACTTTTTTCTCGAGCTTATAATGGATATAAGGACCTTTTTTCAGTGATCGTGCCATTCCTGTTCCTTTTTATAGATTAATGCCTATTTTTTCCTTCTTTCAATGATGTATTTGTTCGAAGCCTTGGTCCGTGACCTGGTCTTCTGTCCCTTTGCATACTTGCCTTTCCTGGAGCGCGGGTGACCGCCGGAAGCTTTACCTTCGCCTCCACCCATCGGGTGATCAACCGGGTTCATAACCACACCACGTACCCTTGGACGACGTCCAAGCCAGCGGTTTCTACCCGCTTTTCCATGGCTTTCCAGGCTATGGTCCGTATTGGAAACCATTCCGATGGTTGCCTTGCAAGTCTGCAGGATCATCCGGGTTTCACCGGAAGGCAGCTTGATAATGGCATACTTGCCGTCACGCGACAAAAACTGTGCATATGAACCTGCACTGCGTGCCATCTTGGCACCTTCACCAGGCCTTAGCTCAATATTGTGAATGATCGTACCAAAAGGAACTTCGCTTAGGAAAAGTGTATTTCCGATCTCAGGCGATGAACCTTTTCCGGAAAGCACTTGCTGGCCCACTTTCAAACCGTGAGGTGCAATGATGTAACGCTTTTCTCCATCAACATAGTGAAGTAAAGCAATTCGTGCAGTCCGGTTTGGATCATACTCAATCGAATTGACTGTTGCAGGGATGCCTTCTTTATCGCGTTTCCAGTCGATCAAGCGGTAGCGTTGTTTGTGACCGCCACCGATATAACGCATCGACCTTCTTCCCTGGTTGTTCCGGCCGCCGGTACTCTTTATAGGTTCCAGCAGGGACTTTTCCGGTGTACCCGTTGTAATATCGTCAAACGAGCTTATCAGCTTGTATCGTTGACCCGGAGTTGTCGGTTTGTACTTTTTTAGAGCCATTTATCTAGATATTGCTGTAAAAATCAATAGTTTCACCTTCAGCTAACGTAACAATCGCTTTCTTATAGTCGGCTGTCCGGCCTAATTGGACCCCTGATCGCGTTCCGCGGGATTTTAACGTCCCTTCGTAATTCATCGTGTTGACCGCTTTCACCTGGACACCGTATAATTGCTCGACTGCCTGTTTAATTTGCAGCTTATTGGCCTTTTTATGAACGAAAAAACCATACCTCACCAGTTTTGCACCAGTTTCGGTCATTTTTTCGGATATGATCGGCTTCAGAATGATTTCCATATCTTTCAGCTTAAAATGTTTACTTTCCTAAAATTTCTTCAATAATCGGTACTGAACTTTCAGCGATCAAAAGGTTGTTCGCATTGAGAATGTCATAGGTATTGAGCATCTCGGCGCGCATGACCTTCGCCTTTTTCAGATTGCGGGACGACAGAACAAGATTCTTATCGGTATCCGGCATAACAAAAAGTGTTTTCCTGTCCGAAAGCTTCAAGCTATCGAGCAAAGCCGTAAAGTTTTTCGTCTTTGCTTCTTCAAATCTGAAATCCTCCAGGATCATGATGTTGTTTTCCTGGGCTTTGTATGTCAGGGCAGATTTCCTGGCCAGGGTCCTGAGTTTTTTGTTCAACTTGAACTCATAATCCCGCGGGCGTGGTCCGAAAACCCGTCCACCGCCTCTCATCACCGGAGAGTTGATATCACCGGAACGAGCGGTACCTGTTCCCTTTTGCCGTTTAATCTTCCTGGTACTGCCGGAAACTTCTGAACGTTCCTTGGCTTTGCTGGTTCCCTGGCGCTGGTTGGCCAGAATCAGCTTCACATCAAGCCAGATCGCGTGATCATTCGGGGTAATCCCAAAGATATCATCGCTGAGCGTGACTGTCTTGGCAGTCTTATCGCCACTTATTTTATAAACTTCTAGCTCCATCTTTCAATAATTACATATGATCCATTAGCTCCCGGAACCGCACCTTTGACAAGGATCAAATTCTTTTCCGGAATAATTTTTAAAACCTGGAGGTTGATCATCTTCACGCGATGATTTCCCATCTGACCGGCCATGCGCATTCCTTTGAAAACGCGCGAAGGATAGGATGAGGCACCGATTGAACCCGGAGCCCTGAGCCTGTTGTGCTGACCGTGGGTGGTATCGCCAACACCACCGAAATTATGACGGTTTACGACACCCTGGAATCCCTTTCCTTTGCTTGTCCCTACCACATCAATAAATTCTCCTTCTTCAAATACATCAACTAAAAGAATGTCGCCAAATTTTTTCTGATGGCCGACTTCAAACCTGGTGAATTCCCTGGTAATCCTTTTCGGAGCAGCACCTGCCTTAGCAAAGTGGCCTTTTAAAGGCTTATTGATGTGCTTTGGCTTTGCATCATCAAATGCAAGCTGAATGGCATCATAACCATCTACATCCTTGCTTCTGACCTGGGTGACCACACATGGGCCTGCTTCGATAACGGTACAGGGGATGTTTTTCCCGTTCTCATCAAAGATGCTGGTCATTCCTATTTTTTTTCCAATTAATCCTGACATGTCTCAAATATTTTACTGTTCAAATCGTAAACCGTCATCACACTTTGATTTCAACTTCCACGCCACTGGGTAATTCCAGCTTCATCAGCGCATCAATGGTCTTGGAGGTAGTGCTGTATATGTCAAGCAAACGCTTGTAGGTCGAAAGTTCGAATTGCTCTCTCGATTTTTTATTCACGAAAGTTGACCGGTTTACCGTGAAGATCTTCTTGTCGGTCGGCAGAGGGATCGGTCCGCTGACAATAGCACCCGTAGACTTTACGGTCTTCACGATTTTTTCTGCTGACTTATCGACCAGGTTATGATCGTAAGACTTCAGTTTTATGCGAATCTTCTGGCTCACGTTATTTTGATTTTAATTATTTAATGCGTAATATCCTTTGATCTTATACAAAATTTCATCCACCAATTCTTTTGGAACAGCCTGGTAATGGCTGAATTCCATATTACCAGAAGCTCTTCCTGATGTGATGGTCCTTAATGAGGTAATATAACCGAACAACTCTGAAAGAGGTGCTTTGGCATAAACAACCTGGAATCCCAGCATGGCGGCAACATCTTCAATATGACCCCTTCTCTTGTTTACATCACTGGCAACATCACCGACATATTCTTCCGGTGTTGTAATTGTCAGCTTCATGATGGGTTCCAATAATGTAGTGGAAGCCAGACGGCTGGCATTTCTGAAAGCTTGTGCCGCAGCAATCTCAAAGGCAAGCGCATCTGAATCAACTGGATGAGTCGCACCGTCAAGAAGCCTGACCTTAAGGTTGATCAACGAAAAACCAGCCAGGATGCCATTTTGCATTGAAGTTTTAAATCCTTTTTCAATCGCTGCAATATATTCTTTAGGAAGAACTCCTCCCCTGGTCTCATTAATGAATTGCAGGCCTTTGATGCCTTCATCGGCAGGCCCGATAGCGATGGTCAGGTCGGCGAATTTTCCTTTACCACCGGTTTGTTTCTTATATACCTCACGGTATTCAATTTCGTTCAGGATAGCTTCGCGATAGGAGACCTGCGGCTTTCCCTTACTGATATCCACACCGTATTCCCTTTTAAGCCTGTCGGTAATAATTTCCAGGTGAAGTTCTCCCATTCCACGGATAATCGTTTGTCCGGTTTCATTATCATAATGAACATCGAATGTCGGATCCTCTTCTGCAAGTTTTCTCAGGGCAAGGTTCATCCGTTCCATATCATCCTGGGTCCTGGGTTCTACGGCAACATTGATCACCGGTTCGGGAAATTCAATATTTTCAAGGACGATAGGATGCTGGAGATCGGTCAGCGTGTCACCAGTACGGATTTCTTTGAATCCAACGGCAACGCCGATATCTCCGGCGGCAATTTTCTGCAATGGATTGCGCTTGTTGGCATGCATCTGGAGAATGCGTGCAAAACGTTCCCTTTTATTTGTATTGGTATTTAAAACAACATTGCCTTCTTCGATCTGCCCGGAATAGACCCTGAAATAGGCTATTTTTCCAACGAATGCATCAACGGCGATCTTAAAGGCAAGTGCTGCAAATGGTTCATTTTCATCAGCCTTCCTGGATTCCTTCTTTTCAGTAAAAGGATTGATCCCTTCAACAGGAGGAATATCCATCGGGCTGGGTAAATATTTTACGATAGCATCGATTAATTTCTGTACGCCTTTATTATGGAAAGATGATCCGCATAAAACAGGTACGATACGGCTTTCGAGCGTGGCTTTTCGAAGGGCCTGGGTAATTTCTTCCGGAGTAATCGAATCGTGATCTTCCAGGAATTTCTCCAGCAGCGCTTCAGATTCCTCGGCAGCACCCTCAATCAGTTTCAACCGGTATTCCTGCACCATTTCGAGCATATCCTCCGGGATTTCCGTTTCGAAAAATTCGGTGCCATAAGACGCGTCATCCCAGGTATAGGCTTTATTCTCAATAAGATCCACGACACCGGTAAATGTATCTTCCACGCCAATAGGCAACTGGATGGCTACCGGGTTGGCTTTCAGTTTGGATTTGATATGCTGGAGGACCCGGAAAAAATCGGCACCGGAACGGTCCATTTTATTGACATAGGCAATGCGGGGTACATGATATTTGGCAGCCTGGCGCCAGACCGTTTCCGACTGGGGTTCGACACCGCCGACTGCACAGAAGATGGCAATCGCACCGTCGAGGACGCGCAGCGATCGTTCAACCTCAACCGTGAAGTCAACATGGCCCGGGGTATCGATGATGTTGATCTTGTATTCTTCGCCGCTATGTTTCCAAAAAACAGTTGTAGCTGCGGATGTGATGGTAATGCCCCTTTCCTGTTCCTGCACCATCCAATCCATAGTGGCCGTACCATCATCAACTTCACCGATTTTATAATTGATACCGGTATAATACAGAATGCGCTCCGTCGTCGTGGTTTTACCCGCGTCGATGTGCGCCATGATGCCGATGTTTCGTGTATGGATTAACCGTTCGGACATTATATTCTGTACTTCCCTTGATTTATTACATTAAAACCTGAAATGGGAGAAAGCTTTGTTTGCTTCAGCCATACGGTGCATATCTTCTTTCTTTTTGAAGGCTGATCCTTCTTCCTTATAAGCCGCCATGATTTCACCGGCGAGTTTCTCCTGCATGGATTTTTCATGCCGGTTACGGGCGAACTTGACCATATTTTTCATGCCGATGGACTGCTTTCTTCCGGGTCTGATCTCTGATGGGATCTGGAAGGTAGCACCTCCAACACGACGGCTTCTGACCTCCACTGAAGGGGTGACATTGGCCAGGGCTTTTTTCCAGACTTCAAGGCCGTCTTCTTTGCTGCGCTGGGTAACCAGTTCGATGGCTTCGTAAAATATATCGAAGGCAGCATTCTTTTTACCCTGTAACATGATGTTATTGACAAATTTAGTCACCATCAGGTCACTGAATTTAGGGTCTGGCACGAGAATTCTCGATTTTGATTTGCCTTTTCTCATGAGTTATAGATATAAAATTACTTCTTGGGTCTCTTGGTTCCGTACTTTGATCTCCGCTGCTTACGGCCATCGACACCGGAGGTATCGAGAGCACCACGGATAATATGGTAACGCACACCGGGAAGGTCCTTCACCCTGCCTCCACGGATCAGTACGATACTGTGTTCCTGCAGGTTATGGCCTTCACCAGGAATATACGAGTTAACTTCTTTACCGTTGGTCAGACGAACCCTGGCCACTTTTCGCATGGCTGAATTCGGCTTCTTCGGAGTGGTCGTGTAAACACGCACACAAACCCCACGCCTTTGCGGGCAGGAGTCCAACGCCGGAGATTTGCTCTTATCAATCAATTTAGCCCGTCCTTTTCTGACAAGCTGTTGAATTGTTGGCATACGCTTAGATTAAATTATAAATTCCAAATTTGAATTTTAAATTGATCCGAATTATCGCGGACCATCCGTATTATCAGGACTTTTTTCAGGAAAATATACAAGGCGGGCTCTTTCGGAGACTGAGCAAGCTTGATTTTCTCTGCTCTGAACCTATAGTGTCTCACCTTGTCAGGTTCCTAAGTCTTTCTGGATAAGCTCAGAAGGACTATCCTTAAAATTCGGGCTGCAAAGGTAGAAAATCATTTTGAATTACCAAATGATTAACGAAATATTTTTTTTAAAGATTACCCCAATATAGAACTTTGGTACTGTAATTTTCATGTTGGAACTAATGAATATCTCGCTATCTTTGTTCAATAAGCGCAAGTTTTTCATCCACCTTTTACCTTATTTATTATGTTGAATAATATAAAACATTGCAGAAAAGGGATCGTTGTAATTGCACTGGTGATCCCAATGATAATTACTTCATGCGGTAAAAAAGAAACTGCCCCTCCTCCACTACCAAAAGTAAAGACGGTTGATGTCTGGCAAACGAATGTTCCTGTCCCGGTCGATTTTGTCGGGCAAACATATGGTTATAAAGACATTCCCATCCGCGCCCGCGTTGATGGTTTTCTCACGGGAATGTTTTTCAAAGAAGGCACCCTGGTAAAAAAAGGCCAGTTGCTGTATACCATCGATCCGGAACAATTAAAGGCGGTTGAGGCTGAAAAACTCAGTGGACTTTCGGAAGCACAGACAAGACTGGTTAAAGCAGAAAGCGATTTGAAAAGGATCCGTCCTCTTGCTGAGATAAATGCGGTCAGTCAAAGGGACCTTGACGCAGCTGTCGCCGAGTTTGATGCGGCCAAAGCAAGGGTTGCCGCAGAAGAAGCACAAGTGCAATATGCCCGGATTAACCTGGGCTACACCAGGATTTCTTCTCCAATAGACGGAATAATCGGAATGACAAAGGCAAAACCCGGCGAATATGTCGGGAAAAATCCCAATCCGATTGTTTTAAATGAAGTATCCAGTATTGATACGATCCTTGTCAATTTTTCCATCAGTGAAGGTGAATTTCTGAACCTCTCCAGGATGAGGCAGGCCAAACTCTCTGATACGACAAAAGGGGCGAGTGATAAAAAAGCACAAATATCACTTGTTCTTTCTGATGGAAGCCTTTTCAATCATCCCGGGAAATTCAATTTCGCTGATCGCCAGGTTGACCCCGAAACCGGTACGATATTATTCCAGGCTTCATTTCCCAATCCAGATAAACTCCTGCGTCCCGGACAGTTTGCCCGGATCAAAATCGTTTTGGAGGAAGTTGAAGGCGGACTCTTGATCCCTCAACGGTGTGTCAAAGAACTTCAGGGTATCCACCAGGTATATGCAATCAATGCGAATAATGAAGTGGAATTGAAAAATGTAAAACTTGGCATTAAAGTTGGCGGAATGTGGATGGTCGAAGCTGGACTTAATGCAGGAGAAACCATTGTTTTCGAAGGGCTGAACCTGGTAAGACCCGGAATGAAAGTTGAGCCCTCTAAAGTTGAAATCCCCCAGGAACTTAAAAATTTCTAACCCTTAACCATTAAAACTATGGCTGAATTCTTTGTCAGAAGGCCGATCGTTGCGATGGTTATCTCGATCTTCATCGTGATCATTGGCGTCATTTCTATGATGCAACTCCCTATTGCCCAGTATCCCGAGCTAACCCCGCCGATGGTTAACGTTACGGCCATGTATACTGGAGCAAGCTCCATCAATGTGGAGCAATCAGTAGCCACTCCCCTGGAACAGGAAATCAATGGTGTGGAAAATAGCTTGTATATGCAATCCATCAATACCAATGATGGTTATATGACCCTCCGTGTTTCGTTTGATGTCGGGACCGATCCTGATATGAACAATGTGCTGACCCAAAACAGGGTATCCTCAGCTACACCGAAATTACCCGAGGATGTTAAACGATTGGGTGTCACAACAAAAAAATCACTTGCTTTCCCACTTATGCTGGTGACGATCTTTTCACCAGAAAAAACATATGACAGCCTGTTTCTGTCGAATTACGCAAAAATCAACATCGGTGACAAACTCGCGAGGATTCCAGGGGTTGGGCGTGTTGATGTCTTTGGTGCCGGTGATTACGCTATGCGTATCTGGATCAAACCCGATATCCTGGCAAAGCTTGGAATCACTGTGCCCGAAGTGGTCAATGCCGTTCAGCAACAAAATGTTATTGTTGCCGGTGGCCAGTTTGGTGGTTTGCCTGCTCCTCCCGGCACTGAATTTACCTATACCGTCAGGCTGAAAGACCGCTTGCAATCCGAAGCCGAATTCGGTGAAATCGTTATTCGCCAAAATGCAAACGGATCACAGGTTAAGCTAAAAGATGTGGCCCGGACTGAAATGGGGACAGAGTCTTCTAAAACCTTTGTCAGGCTCAATGATATGCCGGCCGGCGCCATCGCCATTTATCAGTCACCAGGTTCCAATGCGCTTGATATTACCAATACCATCAAAACCTTGATGGCGGACATATCATCAACTTTCCCGGAAGATATCGAATATGATATTTCACTGGATACAACACTGGCTATAACCGAAGGAATCGATGAAATCCTGAAGACGCTTTATGAAGCACTGTTTCTCGTGATTATCGTAGTCTTTATTTTCCTCCAGAACTGGCGTGCAATGCTGATCCCTCTATTGGCTGTGCCGGTTTCACTGATTGGTGCTTTCATTCTCTTTCCGGTACTGGGATTCTCGATCAATACATTATCTTTATTAGGCCTGGTGCTGGCAATCGGGATTGTCGTCGACGATGCAATTGTCGTCGTTGAAGCTGTTATGGTGAATATCGAACATGGGATGAATCCCAAAGAAGCAACCATCCAGGCCATGAAAATGGTGACAGGCCCCATCGTGGCAACAACACTGGTCATGATCGCCGTATTTATTCCGGTTGCCGCTGTTGCTGGAATAACCGGTGCTCTTTACCAGCAATTTGCCATTACGATCGCAGTTTCGGTTTTGTTCTCTGCCATAAACTCACTCACTCTCAGTCCGGCACTGAGTTCCTTGCTCCTCAGACATCCCAAGCCTGCCAAAGGTATAGCCGGAAAATTTTTCGGTGGATTTAACAAGTATTTTGATAAGGCTAATGTAAAATATACCAGCTTTAGTCATGTAATCGCACGGAAAACTTCCAGAGGATTGATCTTTATTGTCCTGATCTTCGCTTTGGCCGGTTTATTTGGTAAAATTCTTCCCGGAGGATTTATTCCGGAAGAAGATATGGGCTATTTCTTTGTCAACGCCCAATTACCCGAAGCGGCTTCCTTGCTCCGGACCGATAAAGTTGCTGAAACCATTGAAGATATTCTTAAGACCGAGGAAGGCGTTGAATATTATACCACGATAACCGGTTATAGTATGCTGACGGGCGGGTATTCAAGCAATTCCGTCTTTATTTTCGTTTCCTGTAAAGAATGGGGAGAACGAGGAAAAGAGAATACAGCTGCGAAAATTATTCATCGGCTGAATGGAAAATTCAGAAGCAGGATTCAGGAAGCGGCAACTTTTGCATTCGGACCGCCAGCTATCCCGGGTCTTGGTAACGGTGCCGGATTTAGTATCATGATCCAGGATAAAGCGGGCAACACCCCTCAATATCTTGCCGAACAAACCCAGAATTTCATCCAGGCTGCCAGAAAAAGACCGGAAATCGGATCAGCTTTTACAACCTTCCAAGCTTCCTCACCGCAAAGGTATCTCGACCTGGACCGCGAAAAAGCCCTCTCCATGGGACTGAACCTCAAGGATGTATATACGACCATCGGTGCATTTCTTGGGGGCAGTTATGTCAATGATTTCAACCGTTTTGGAAGAGTGTACAAAACTTATCTTCAGGCTGAACCCGAGTACCGTTACAGTGATAAAGAATTGCAACTATTCTTTGTGAAAAGCAACGAAGGCAAAATGATCCCGTTGAACTCCATAGCCAGGGTGGAAGAAATATCTGGGCCTGAATTCACGTTCAGATTTAATATGGACCGGGCTGCGGAAGTGACCGGTGCACCAGCCCCGGGCTACAGCTCTTCAGATGCTTTAAGGGCATTGGAAGAAGTGGCCAAAGAAGTGCTGCCTTCCGATATGGGTTATGCCTGGAATGCCATGTCATTCCAGGAAAAAAAGGCCTCGGGAACTGCCAGCGTGGTCTTTATTTTCTCCATCCTTTTTGTATTTCTAATCCTTGCCGCTCAATACGAAAGCTGGTCATTACCGCTGGCCATCCTGCTGGGTACACCTTTCGCCGTCTTTGGTGCGTTCCTGGGCACCTGGCTGGCCAGGTTCAGTTCTGATATATTCGTGCTAAACGTTTTTGGACAGGTTTCCCTTATCTTGCTGATATCTCTCGCGGCTAAAAATGCCATCCTTATCATTGAATATGCAAAAGATGAGTTTGAGAATAAAGGATTGTCCCTGATGGAGGCTGCTATAGAAGGTGCCAAGTTACGCCTCAGGCCTATCCTGATGACTTCCTTTGCTTTCATTCTGGGGGTAGTGCCGCTGATCACCGCTTCAGGTGCAGGATCAGTGGCCAGGAACGTAATGGGTGTGGCCGTATTCGCTGGAATGCTTGCAGCAACTATGATCGGGGTCTTTATTTATCCAATGCTTTATGTAGTGATTGGAAAAATGGCCGGATATGAGAAAAAGCGCGATCGAGAAAAAAACAAATCTGTTGAACTTAAATCCCATGAATAATATGGTACGGCATTTTAAAATATTTGGTCTGGTTCTACTGATTATTACTTTTTCAGGATGTGCCGTGGGGCCAAATTTTCAAAAACCTGTGGTCAATGCGCCTTCCGAATTCAGATTTGACCTTTCCGGACAGGATACTGTCGAAATCCTTTCCTGGTGGGAACTTTTTAATGACCCGGCACTTGACACCCTGGTGAAAATTGCCCTGAACGAGAACCGCAATGTCAGAATTGCAGCCTCCAGGATCGAAGAAGCACGAGCTAATGTCAGGTACAATAAAGCCAATTACTGGCCCTATATCGGGTACGAAGCCAATATCAGCTCGGGCAATATTAACAATGTGCTTACACCCCCCGGGAATACGGATTATTTCACGAATTATTACGGAGCGCCGGTTCTTTCATGGGAGCTGGATTTCTGGGGCAAGTACAGACGATTAACCGAATCAGCAAAAGCAGATTTGCTGGCTCAGGATTACTCCCGAAGAAGCATCATGATCAGCCTGATTTCCGATGTTGCGACTTTGTATTTCCAGTTACTGGATTATGATAATCGTCTTGAAATCAGCAGGAATACGCTGATTATCCGCCAGGAGTATCTCAATATAATGGAAGAACGCTATGATAAGGGCATTGTTGCCGAAATAGATGTGAACCAGGCTCAAATCCAGGAGGCGATTGCCGCTGCCGCAGTTCCGCAATATGAAAGGGCGGTGGCACAAATTGAACACGCACTCAGCATTCTCCTGGGAAGAAATCCCGGTCCGGTCTTACGAGGGATTCAACTTGAAGATCAGGCCATCCCTCCGGATATTCCCCCGGGATTGCCTTCTACGCTTGTCCAGCGCAGGCCAGATATCATGGAGGCCGAACAATATGTGGCCGCACAGAATGCCATGATTGGCTATGCCCAGGCAATGCGGTTCCCTGCATTCAGCCTGACCGGTCTCCTGGGTGTTGCAAGCCCCGAACTGTCCACTGCAGCGTTAAATGCCGCATGGTCTGTAAGCGGCACCATCTTTGGCCCTATATTTAATTTTGGAAAAAATAAGAGAAGGGTCGAAATGGAACGAAAAAAGACTGAACAAGCTTACCTTATGTACGACCAGTCGGTCCTGAACGCTTTTAAAGAGACGGAAGATGCACTGATTGCAGTGACCACTTATAAAGACGAACTCGTGGCTGTTGTTCGCCAGCGTGACGCAGCAGCAAATGCCGCCAAACTCTCCCGGGCCCGCTACGATGAGGGAATCACAAGTTACCTTGAGGTCCTTGATTCCGAACGGACATTGTTCGATGCCAGCCTTAATGCTTCGGCTACACTTCAGAACAGGTTGAATTCATACGTAGACCTGTATAAAGCCATTGGCGGAGGCTGGATCTCCAAAGAAGAAAAAGCAGCAGCTGAACAAGCCGCTAAAGAGCAAG
>AMWB02019597.1_pt1 | contig 29625 bp, 19 predicted proteins | sample 200311 | NCBI WGS metagenome assembly AMWB02 (sample SAMN02737377, study PRJNA173069) | bioreactor metagenome | biome: anode biofilm in microbial fuel cells | place: USA: California | collected 2010-12-16
ATTATGTGAAAGATTTGAAAAATAAAATTCCAAAAGACTGTTATCGTTATTTGGAATTGGATTCTGAATCCAAATATTTGGCTCAAGTATATATTGATGAAAAGATTCTTGGAATTGCCAATTATAACGATGCTTATCATATCGCGTTGGCTACAGTTAACAGACTTGATGTTCTGGTTAGCTGGAATTTCAAGCATATTGTGAATTTTGATAAAATCAAATTATTCAATTCAGTCAATATACGCCTTGGGTATCCAAGTATTGATATCCGCTCACCATTAGAATTTACCGGCGATGAAAACAACAACTGAAAAATCATTTGATACCGTCAATTTCTTCCGAAATATCAAAGCTAAATTAGCTGAGCAATTAGCTAAAATGTCTCTCGAAGAGCAAAAAGAGTTTTTGAAGAAAGTTCGCAAAGGAGAAATCAAGATTGTTTGATCAACCCCGCGGCATAATCGAGTAGACGGACCCGCCAATAGAGCTTGACGAGGAGCGCCTATCACAAAATGATTAAAGAAATCCCATGAAATTTATCTTGTCTTTTTTGTTATTCGCTTTAATAACAGGATGTTCTAATCATTCTTTGAAGAACGATGTTTCCAACACGACTGATTCTGTTGAATCCAAATATAGCATGCCCGCTGATGCTTTTCCGGTTCAATTCAACGGTCGGCATATTTTCGTCAGGGCGGTGATGAACGACTCTATTGAAATAAATTTACTTCTGGATACCGGTGCGCAACAACCTGTATTTGACAGTTCATTTATCGCTAAAAACAATGACCAGCTTGGCATTGAAACAAAACCAACACATGCCATTATCGAATCTCCAAGCGGATTAATCAATATTACACACAGGATCACCGGTTCCGTAAAACTGAAAGCTTTTACCGCGAATGAGGAGTTTAGTGGCGCTTTGATGATAGCAAATATCAAAAAGCTGAATCTCGGGGCCGATGCAATTTTCCCCACCAGTTTATTCTTTGAAAATAAAATTGTAATGATTGATCTGAAGGATCAATATATACGGATCCTGTCACAAGATACATTGAATGACCTGAAGAGTCAATACGTTTGTTTCCCTTTGAAGGGTAATCAGTATACATTCTTTTCAATTCCAGCAAAGATATTCATTGATAAAGTGCCGAATCTCCCGGTAAACATTAATGGGGATTTGCAAATAGATCTCGGAGCACCCGGATTTTTGTATTTGTTTATGAGTCATAAGGTTATAAACACTGCATTCACTCCCTATATAAAATCGATTAAAATTAAAACACTCGCATTTAACATGACAGATACTGTGTATAGTGCAGCTATTGTTTCTGATCAATTGCGATTGTCAGATACCCTGAGTTTCAGGAATGCAAGAATCTCCCTGTTAAATCATTTTATTAATGTGGATACCGCACAAATCGGTCTCCTGGGAAACGAATTTCTCAGAAAGTTTTCGGTTATATTTGATTACAGGGATAAACAATTCTACCTGAAGCCAAATAAGGAGTATTATTCGCCATGCAGGAACTCCAATTTAGGCATGAGACTTAGTAAAATACCGGATAAGGATTCATACACAGTAACTTCACTCTACGAAGGCACTCCGACATCTTTTGCAGGCATTCAAATTGGAGATGAAATTCTTTCAATCAATGATATACCAACTGACAGCATAAATGAGGCGGAAATGGATTCGATCCACCTCAGTCCAATTGGGGCAACATATAATTTCCGGATAAAAAGAAATAATATTGTGTTTGATAAGGTGATTACGATAGGAAACTTCTGGTGAAATTTATCTTAACCAATCGATCCTGATCCATCCCTTTTGGAAAAAACTTGTACTACCACTATAGTGGGACTACGAGTTTTGTGTTGATTTAACTTTTATCACCGGTTTGAAATATCTTTATCCTGGAATTGAAAAGGCGCCCTGTATATAAATCAATTGCCGAAGCTCTTCATGATCTCATAATCCGTGTAAAATGAAAACTTTTGTTGGATTTGGTTATAATGCCGATGATGCATGGATCAGGTTGCGCTGAAAGGTCCTGATTTCTCCTGGACCTCCGATTATGAATCTGTTAAATTATTACCCATTAACCTTGAAAGTGACTGATCATGGAACTGGAAAATCATCATTACCGGATATCACAGGAAGAGCATTAGCAGGGTGAAGACTGGTGGAAATGGGCGGTCTGGATTGAAGGTGATGAAATTCCCCTTTCACACATGTTGATCCTTACTTACCCCGATGGTACCGAAAATATCGCCTGACACACTTTTTTGAACACTCCCCCTATCTTTTCCCTATTTTTGTAAATCGTCCATGTATCCTATGAAACTCTTTAAAATCCACATAAAACGCAATTATAATACAAAATACCCCCTAATCACCTTACCACCTTACCACCTTACCACCTTGCCACCTTACCACCTTACCCCCTTACCACTTTACCACCTTCTCATCTTGCCACTGCTCCTCTTCCCTCTGCTTCTTACCTCCCAATCCTTCTTCATGCAGGGCTGGTACTGGGATTATCCGAAGACCAGCAGCGGGGCGAACTGGGCGGATACAATCGGGTTGAAAGCCCAGGAACTCGGCGAAGCCGGTTTTACCGACCTCTGGTTTCCTCCCCTGCCGCGGACCAGCTTCGGCATCAACAGCAACGGCTACGACCCGAAGGATCTTTACGATTACGGTGAGTTCGGCGGTATTTCGGGATACGGCTCCCGCAGCGACCTCGACAGTATGGTAAATGCACTGGACAACGCCGGGATCAGCCTGGTGGCGGATATGATCTACAACCACCGCGATGGTGGCCAGGCCGAAAACAATCCCGGCCTTGAAAGCTATATTGACAACTATGGCTGGGATAAAGCCAATAGCGGTGCTAGTCCTTACCCTTACGACCGGATGCGTTGCATCCTGCCGCTTGGCGGATCATCAGGCAACGGAGCAGGGCACTATTACTTTAAAACAAGTTCTGCCTCACAACATGCACGGTTCCATAACTATGAGTACAGGGTCTACATGCAGACCTCGACCGTTGGCTGGCAGAACCTGCCTGACCTGGCCGAATCGGAACCTAACGGGGGCGGCGACTGCGGACAAGCTTACAACGACATCACACTGGGCCGCAACATGAATGCCTGGATCGATGGTTCCGGCTGCACCGTGGATGAATTCCACCTCGAGCTGACCACATCGGATTTTAACACTGCAGGCGATACACTTTTCATTTATTTCGATAAACGAAACAGCAGCTATTCCGACATGCGGTTTTACGGGATATGGTCGGCACCACGCAGCATGGATATCATCAACGATCTTGTGTACCAGACATACACCGACTTTGCCTACATGCCTTCAGGGCAGGGCGCCATGAACTGGTCGGATTTCAAGCCAAACCTGGACCATAGCACCGGTCTGTCGGGTGACTGGGACTATCCCTACTTTTTCTACGATTACGACCAGTTCCAGGACGATACCCGACAGAAACTGATCGACTGGACACAATGGAACTGGCTGGATGACGGCGTTCGCGGATTGCGGATGGACGCTGTAAAACACTTCACCCCGGAATTTGTCGGCGACCTGCTCGACAGTCTTCATACTTCGGGTATGGATCCGGACATCGTGGTGGGTGAATGGTACGGCACTAACACCACCGAGTTAGCGGGTTGGGTGAACAGCGTGCTCTCTTACATGGAACCGGCTACAAAAACGGCCATTTTCCCCCGAATCTTCGACTTCTCCTTACGGGAAAACCTCAGGCAAAGCTGCGATAATCCCGGCTTTGACGCAAGAAATGTATTCGCTGGAAGTATCGTTGATGCAACAGGGCTTTCCGGATACAACGTGGTGACCTTCCTGAATAACCACGATTTCAGGGATAATAGCGGCTTCGCCTCGCTGGTGCATAACGATCCAATCCTCGGTTATGTCTATCTCCTGACCAACAACAGGGTCGGTCTGCCTTGTGTATTTTATCCCGATTATTATGGATATCCTGATAATCCTGACGTTTTTCCCTATTTCCCGGCAGGTTTGTCACCCTTGAAAAACGACATTGATAAACTGATTCAATTGCATCTGGCTTATATTTACAATTCCACATCAGTGGATTACCTGAACCGTTTCTCGACACCTTATGCCGCCAACTATATCAGCGGTTCAGCCGACAAGGTGCTGATCTATCAGCTGAGCGGCGGCGTGGGTGGGAAAGAAGTGATTGTGGCCATAAACTTTTCTTCTTCAGTATTAAAAGTCGATCATGGGATCAACCTGGTGAACGGCATGGGGACTGGAAGCGAGCTTTACGACATCACCGGTAATTCGGCCTATGATTATGCTGTTGTAAATGCCAGCGGACAGATCTACATCGAGCTGCCGCCACGCTCGTGGAGCGCATGGGTGCAGGGGAATCCCGTTCCACCGCTGGCTCCGTCTGGACTGAGGGTACTTTCGGCATCGGAGGAGAAGATCGTGCTGGGGTGGTTGGATAACTCGATCAATGAGGAAGCGTTTGTTGTGGAACGGAAGTTGGGAACCGGTGGAAACTGGGAGGTTATGGCTGAGGTTGTCAATTTTACCACAGAGGACACAGAGGAATACACAGAGGACACAGAAATCCAATACAGGGTGAAAGCCGTCAATGCTACGGGAAGTTCGGCTTACAGCAATTCAGTCAGCACCTTGAACCACATCACCTGGCTGGGATTTTCAGAAGACTGGGATAATCCCTACAACTGGAGCCACAAAGCCGTCCCCGGGCAGGATTGCGATGTAGTGATCCCCCAGATGCCGGTGGGTGGCCTTTATCCGATATTGAATACCGGAATGAACAGTCAAATCCGTAAGTTGACCGTCGAATGACTGATCAATAACATGCGAAATTATAACTTTCCATTTCCCCTTTGAATCATACAAAAGGACTGTATTCTATATTCATAACATATTTCAGTTGAAATTTCTTTTTTAATTGGGGAAAATATCCTATTTTGCAGTCCTTCATCAGATATATACGAATCGTATAAAGATTTCTTGCAGGATGTCATCAGAAATGTTTATAAGGATTATCTTAGAATTACCTTACTGGTCGTGGCTTTCGGTGACTCCTGGACTCGCCTGATTTTTCACTTTAAATTCAGTATTATGATTAAAACTACTTTTTACTATTTGTTGGCTGGTCTATTTGTGGGAATCGGCCTGAATTCAACTGCCCAGGTATCGATCAGTTCTTCCTCAGCAGAACCCGACCCTTCCGCTATGATGGATGTTTCATCGACTGACAAAGGCATCCTTATCCCCCGCATGACCCTGTTGCAACGCAATGCCATCGAAACACCAGCGCAGGGTCTCCTGGTTTTTATCACCGATGACATGCGCTTTTACGCATATAATGGCTCGGCGTGGGAAAAGGTTCTTGCCGGTGTTGACGGTGGATGGAACACTTCCGGTGACAATCTTATATCAACGGTTTCAGGCAATGTAGGCATCGGGACTCAATCTCCCGTAAGTGATATTGAGGTGGCTGATGCGGGTAATAATATCTATGAATCAACGGAAGTGAGGCTGTCGCTCTATTCCAACGGTTCAAGCGCCATGCCCAGGTTGTCGTTAGTCAGAACACACAGCCCTGTGCTGGAAGATGATACTTCTGCTGAAGCTGTAACACAGGATAATGATATCCTGGGAAGGATTTCCTTTAGTGGAGTGCGGATAAACGGGGAGGGTGGAAGCAGTTCAGGTGCCGGTTGGATTGAGATGGTACAGAAAGGGACCCCCAATTCCCTGGGCGTACCAGGACAGATAAATTTTACAACAGCCAACGGGAGCGGAAACCGCACGACCAGAATGGTCATCAATCCTAACGGCATGGTGGGCATTGGCACCGTGGAACCTACCAACTCCCTTCATGTTTACAGCGAAACCGCTGCAGCTTTGTTGTTGCAGGGAGATGACGGTTGGATCGGTATGGAGTTTCGGGATCAAACCGCCACGCAAACAGGAGCCTTTGGCTTTATGAATGCCGGCAACGGAATCAACAGCCTTGATATCACAAACAGGAAATCCAACGGCATGATCAGTTTCTTTACAGATAACGGCACGACATTTTCTTCTAAAATGGTTATTAATGGTGAAGGCAATGTGGGGATCGGCACGAGCTCTCCCTCTGCAAAGCTGGATGTGGAAGGTACGCTGGATATGAATGGTAACCAGATTAAGAACATGGTGATCGAAAACCGGACCTCTGATCCTTCCAACCCTGCTGTCGGACAAATTTGGTTGCGTACTGATTTATAAAAGGAGTCGCTTATGAAAAAAATTTGTCCAAATTTTTTATTTGTGGTCTTCCTATGCTTTTTAGCGGGGACTGTAAATGCTCAGGAGGTTTTAGGATATTTTAAAGTTCACGATGCTGATGGACCATTAATCTTGCGGGTTATCAGCGTGGCCAATGCAAGTGACGCCGGGAACGGAGTGATTAAAGTGGCTTTGCCCGGAGGTGTCATCGGTGCGGCTGATCTGGTAGAGACCGGCAACGCCATGGCTTCACCGGTGCGGGTAAAGACTCCTTACGGGATCCACGCCTGGAGAAAAGAAAGCCTGTTTTCCTATGTTTATGGCGGCACAGGCGCCGATCTCTTCACAGGACTGGCGCTCACAAATGATGGGGGAATTATACTGGGAGGATATACGAATAGTTGGGGATCAGGTTATTATGACCAAATGATGATTAAAACCGATCTGGCCGGCTCCATCACCTGGTCTGGTGTGTATGGAGATGCCCAGTCGGAGACCGGGCAGTCAGTCATTCAAAAAACCGATGGTGGGTACCTGGTTCTGGGTACAGCTTCCAGTGGTTCAGAGAGCTACATGTACCTTAACTTCATTAATTCATCAGGCTCGTCAACCCTGGATGGATATTTTCTGACACCCACCGGCTATACCTATGGAAATGACGTCATTCAGTGCGAGGACGGGAACTTTATTGGAGCTGGTCATGTGACAGGATTTGGCGCAGGTGGATATGATGCCTATGTAAAAAAGTTTACCAGTTCCGGCGGCAATGTTTGGGGATATGCGATAGGTTCAATCTATGATGAAGTAGCAAAAGAAATTGTTCAACGAGCAGATGGCGGATATGCGGTGACCGGATATGTCACCGATGAAAATTCAGATTATGATGTTTATTTTTTAATGTTAGATGCAGAAGGAAACCCTGAAATAGCTTATTCACTGGGCGGATCCAGCGGAGATTATGCTGAAGCTATATGCAAAGCTGATGATAATGGCTTTGTCACCATAGGAAGGACCTGGAGTTTTGGTTCCGGGTCATGGGATTATTATCTTATAAAAAGAGCTTCTAACGGGGATTACTCCTGGGCGAAAGCCATTGGTGGAACCGGTGCTGACCTTGGTGAAGATATCGCCTGCACCAATGACGGAGGCTTCATTCTTACTGGTAAAACCGACAGTTTTGGCGCTGGTGGACTCGATCTCTGGCTGGTCAAGACTGATTCTTTCGGAAATGCGCAATGGTCATGGGTGTTTGGCGGAACGGGAAATGAGGCAGGGTATGCGGTAAGGCAAGGCTCCGATGGTTGTTTTTACGTTGGAGGAATTGCAAGTTCTTATGGAGCTGGGGGTAATGATGCACTCCTGGTTAAGTTCACGCAGGATGGGTCCACATGCCTGGGTTACGCCATTGGATTCACTTCCAGTATGATGCCGCTCGATGAAGAAAACTCAATGTTCAAAGCTCAGCATGTGGAAAATTTTAACGTTACAATTGTAAATGACGAGGAAAGGACTCTGGGGGCATCTTCTGTTACGCTTCAAAATCAATTTGTTCAAAGCTCTCGCAAGTCAAGGGATTTTATTACACCGACCATAACGACAGTGTGTAATTAAATAAAGAGACTGATAAAAAACAGATTACTAATTTTATGCTATAATTTTATTGCAGAAGTTAAGGCAAGCATACAAATTAATAGAAATCAATGACCAATGACTTCACCTCCATTCTCGCTATGGGCAGCGAGCGCGTTGTAGCCGACCTTGCCGTAAAGGTCATGGAAGAACATCCGGAGTCGCTGCGGGATATGCTCGACATATGCTGGTTGGAGAAGTACCCCATGTCGATGAGGGCTGCAAGAGCCGCACAGCTTTACCTGGAGTTGCACCACGAAGCTATCTGCCCCTACCTCGACGAAATCGTGGATAAAATCCTGCATACTCGGATTGACGGTGTCAGGAGAAACTTTCTGAAAGTCCTGGCCGATTTCGTGGATACCGACCGGATTACAGACCAGGGAATTTTGCTGAATGCCTGCTTCGACTGGCTCCTGGATGGCGGCATGACCCCCGGGACCAAGATACATGCCATGACCATCATTTACAAAATGGGCCTGAAAGAACCCGACTTATTAAAAGAGCTGGCCTCTTCCATCGAGATCATCATGGATGAAAGCGAAATCTCCATGAAGACCTGCGGGAGAAAAATGCTGGCAAGAATAAGCAGGCAGTCGGCAGTCAGCAGTCGGCAATAATAAAAAGTGACCAGTGACTAGTGACCAATGACAAAAAATCAATTATCATGAAAACACCAACGCAAATCCATGCTGAACTCCTGGCTTTTTGCAAGTCTAACGCCAACGATGAACTTGTAAAGAAGTATTCCCGCTATTTCCAGGAAGGAGGATACGATGCCTGGGGAGTAGCATATCCGTTGATGCAGGAAAAAGTGAAAGAGATCCTGTCGCGCCCGGAAGTCAATCTTGAATATGTTTTACAGGTAAGCAAACTGCTGATACCCGGCCTGAAGTACGAAGAGCCTAGCTTTGCGCTGATGCTGGTCAAAGCGCTGAAGAAGCATTACACGTCCGACACATTGAAGGAAATTGCCGGCTGGTTCGATGTTGGCATCCGGAACTGGGCGCACACCGATGCGCTCTGTTCGGAGATCATTTCGGTCTTTTTGTTGAAGAAGATCGTTGACTACAAAGAAATTGGAAATTGGAAATCGGGAGCCAATAAGTTCCAGCGAAGGGCAGTGCCTGTTTCGCTGATCAAGCTGGTGAAAGAAACCCGGAAAGTCGAGGAATATGTGCGCTTCATCGAACCATTGATGATGGACCCCGAACGGGAAGTGCACCAGGGTGTGGGCTGGTTTCTCCGCGAAGCCTGGAAGATCGAACCGGCTCCGGTTGAGGACATCCTGACGAAATACCGGGAAACGGCCGCCAGGCTGATCTTTCAGTATGCAACGGAAAAGATGACACCGGAACAGAAAGACCGTTTCAGGCGAACGAAGGCTGCTAAACGCTAATGCTGTCAAGTTCATTTTGCTGGTCCGGCATCATCATAAATTGCATTCATAATTAGTTATCTTTGTAATATAGCGATTGCAATCCTCCATGAAAATATTCAGTTTTTTACTGGTCGTTCTCCTATTCTCCTCATGTCAGCAGGAAGAAAACACCCCTCCCCCGCCTCCGCCGACTGAAGTTGGCTTCATGCGCGGGGCCGACCTTTCCTTTCTCCCTGAAATTGAGACTTATCCGTTGGTTTTTTATGATTCGGCCGGGGTTGCCAGGAATATGCTGGATATTTTCAAAGCTGCCGGTTGCAACACTGTCAGGCTGAGGTTATGGCACACACCACAGAACGGACACTCTGGACTGGCCGAAGTGGCCGCTCTTTCCGAACGGGTCAAGGCCGCCGGGATGCAGGTTTACCTGACCATTCATTACAGTGATTCCTGGGCCGATCCGGGTCAGCAAAATACCCCTGCGGCATGGACAGGTCTGGATATTACCCGTCTCAGGGATAGTGTTTATGCGTATACGGAAAAAGTCGTCTCACTGATCCGGCCTGAATTCGTTTCAATAGGCAATGAGACGAATGATGGCATGCTCTGGGAAACCGGCCGGCTCGAAAACAGCAATAACTTCTTTCAGTTGCTGGCCCAGGGCATCAAGGCAACACGGGCGGCTTCGCCATCAACGAAAATCATCATCCATTATGCCGGTCTGGAAGGCGCTGAATGGTATTTCGGGCAAATAAAATCCTACAATATTAGTTATGATATCATGGGAATATCTTACTACCCATTCTGGCACAATAAAAGCTTATATGCTATGAGAACGGCGGTTACCGGGCTGATCGCAGCATTCGGCATGCCGGTCCTGATTGCCGAGACAGCCTACCCCTTCACCCTTGAATGGAATGATTTGACCCATAATTCGATCGGTCTTGAGGAACAGCTCTCAGACGGCTATCCGGCTACACCGCAGGGACAACTGGATTTTATGGCTGATATGAAAGAAATGCTTTCGGATATTGAAAACAGTGCAGGATTTTGCTACTGGGGCGGGGAATTTGTCGCCTTCAAAGGCCCGGATGCGCTGGATGGTTCATCCTGGGAAAATATGGCACTCTTCGATTTTGAGAACAAGGCATTGCCGGTTATGTCGGTTTTTTGAAAAGGGATGGAGTCCCCGGGGCTGGAGTCCCTTTTGTAACGGATTAACACGGATGCAGCGGATTTACGCGGATATTCTTTGTGTGCCTTTGTGAATTACCTTTGTGTACATTGTGGTAAAATTAGAAATATGAATGCTTTAGGTATAAGAATAAGATTTATCATCGCATTTATGGCTTTAAGTTCCGGTTTTGCAATATCACAAGCCCGGGAATTTGCCATCGGCGCCGATCTCTCCTTCCTCAAAGCGGCAGAAGAGAAAGGATTTCAATTTAAAGAAGACGGGAAAACTAAACCCGGACTTGAAATTTTCAGGGATCATGGCTATAACTGGATCAGGCTTAGGTTGTTCGTCAATCCTACCGAACTGCCGAACAACCTGGATTACACCATTGATCTGGCAAGCGAAGCGAATAAGCTGGGCTATAAATTCCTCCTGGATTTGCATTATTCCGACACATGGGCCGATCCGGCCAAGCAATTCCTTCCAAAAGCCTGGGAAAATTTGTCGCATGAGGAACTTGTCAATGCCGTGAAGGATTATTCCAGGGAGGTGATGTTAGCCTTCTCCGATGCAGGCATTATTCCGGATATGGTCCAGCCGGGCAATGAAATCATCAACGGCATGATGTGGCCCGATGGCAAAATCCCGGAGAACTGGGGAAATTTTGCAGAGCTGTTGCAAGCCGGAATTGATGGGGTATACGCCGGTTGTATACACAAAAAGTGCCCGCAGATCATGATCCATATCGACCAGGGAGGGAATCAGGAGAAAACGAAATATTTCTTTGATAAGATCTACGAATACGGAATTCAGTTCGACGTTATCGGCCAGTCGTATTACCCTTGGTGGCACCGGAGCCTGCTTGATTTACGGGAGAACATGTACTTCATGGCAAAAACGTATAAAAAGCCTATTATCCTGGTGGAAGTGGCGTATTGCGCCGAGCCGGCCGAATACATAACCAAACCGGGCCCTTTCCCTGAAACGCCTGAAGGACAACGCGAGTTCCTGGAAGAGGTGACGAAGATCGTGCTGGAAACACCCGACAACCTGGGCGTGGGCATCATGTGGTGGGAGCCGGCTACGGCAGGACTCGGACATGTCGGTGCCAGGGACTTTTTCGATGAGGATGGAAATGTGTTGCCGGTGATTAATGTTTTTGATAAATATACACGATATTAGTTTCATCCGTGAAAATCCGCTCAATCCGCGGCATCCGCGTTCTATTAATGGCACGCGGATGACACGGATTTTGCGGATGAACGCGGATTTTTTCAATTTGTACCATGATAAAAACAACGCATTCTCTGTATGTTTTGGTAATGTTTACGTTGCTTTCATGCAGCACCCAAATCTCAAAACCAATTCCTCCGCAGCTTTTCAACAACGACTGGCAGTTCATCCTGTCGGCCGATAGTGCTGAGGTTTTCGATGCTCAAAACACGCTGGCATGGGAAAAAGTCAGCCTTCCGCACACTGCCCGGCTCGAGCCGCTGATCGTTAACGACCAGTGGCAGGGCATCTGCTGGTACCGCAAAGATTTTGTTCTTCCTGAAAATGTCAAAGGAAAAAATCTCTTCCTACGCTTCGAGGGCGCGATGAATGTGGCGGAAGTGTGGGTCAATGGAGTGAAGAAAATCATACACCTGGGCGGTTATCTTCCTTTTATGGTTGATTTTACAAAAGAAGCAAAAGCCGGGAAACACAACCAGGTCATCGTGAAACTGGATAACCGCGACAATCCCATCACCGGTCCAAAACCCTTGAAACAGCTTGACTTCAACATGTACGGAGGACTTTACCGCGATGTTTTCCTGGTCATTGAAAATGATGTTTTTATTACCAATCCGATTATTGAAAACAAAAAAGATGCCGGCATTTTCGTGACCTACCCGGTTGTGACCCCTGAAAAGGCCGTGGTGCATGTGGAAACGCATGTGAAAAATACCGGGGACGGGAATGGGGAAATTGTGGTAAAAAATGAAATTTTGGGCGTTTGTAATGAAACAGAAGCCGATATCGAAATTGCCAATCCTAAATTATGGTCGCCGAAATCGCCGAACCTGTATCATTTGGTTACCAATGTGTACGTTGACGGAGAATTGGCCGATACCGACACCACGCGGATCGGGATAAGACGGTTTGAAATCACAAAAGACCGGTTTGCCATCAACGGGGAAGAAATGTTCCTCCGAGGGGTGAACCGCCACCAGGAGTACCCGTATATTGGCTATGCTTTAAGCAACAATGCCCAATACCGGGATGCACGGATCATTAAAGAAGCCGGGTTCGATTATGTTCGTTTATCGCATTATCCTCACTCCACGGCTTTCATGGATGCCTGCGACGAGCTGGGCCTTGTCGTGCTCGACGCCATCCCCGGCTGGCAATATTTCAGCGATGATCCGGCTTTCCAGGATCAGGCGATACAGACCTGCCGGGATATGGTCCGCCGCGACCGCAACCATGCCTGCGTTTTGGCCTGGGAAGTTTCGCTCAACGAATCCTGGATGCCTGAAGCCTTTATCGACCGGGCTGTTGCGGCCGCCAGGGAAGAATTTCCCGGCGACCAGTGCTTCACCGCCGGTTGGCAGAAATACGGTTATGACATCTACCTGCAGGCCCGTCAGCACCGGTTGGAACACTATGAAGATCCGGGAAAGCCTTATATTGTCTCGGAATATGGCGACTGGGAGTATTACGCGATGAATGCCGGGCTTAACCAGCACGAATGGTCTGGTTTGAAGCAGGAAGAACGTTCGAGCCGTCAGTTTCTCGGTTCCGGAGAGAAACGATTGCTCCAGCAGGCTGCCAATATCCAGGAAGCCCATAACGACAATTTCAGCACACCGGCGTTTGCCGATGGCTACTGGGTGATGTTCGACTACAACCGCGGCTATACGGACGACCTGGAAGCTTCCGGGATCATGAGCATTTTCCGGCAGCCAAAGTTCAGCAACGATTTTTTCCGCAGCCAGAGAAATGCTGATGAAACATCATCAAATTATTCCTCCGGCCCGATGGTTTCCACTGCCTCATATTGGGATCAGAATTCCGACCCGCTCATCAAGGTTTTCAGCAATTGTGACGAGGTTGAGTTATCGCTCAATGGTGAGATCATATCCCGCCAAAAACCTGATACCGGCCGCACCAGCAATAACCTGGCCCATCCTCCTTTTACCTTCAACCTTAAAAAATTCACGTCCGGAAAGCTCGTTGCAACCGGTATTATCGAAGGGAAACCCATTGTTACAGATACCGTCATTACTCCCGGCCAGCCTGCTGCTCTTAGGGTTTGGGTTGATGAAAAAGGCCAGCCTGCACAGGCCGGTGTAAATGATGTATTGTTTGTTTATGCCGAAGTGGTTGATCAAAATGGTAATCCGGTGCCGGTGAATGATATTACGGTCCAATTTTCCTGTACGGGTGATGCAGAAATCCTTAATCCGGGATCGGTAGGTTTGAGTGAAGCGGGGATTGCCGGTGCATTGATAAAGATCGGGGATGTCCCGGGGGAGATTGAGATAAATGCTGAATCTTCAGGCCTGGAAGGTCATGCACTAAAATTCATGTCAAAATAAAAAATCCGAGGTTATCCCTAAACAACGCTGACGGGTTCCGGTTGCCCGGAACACCGTCAGGTTTTAATATTGAATAGACCTGTCAGCGTCCGACAAAGGAGGACCTGACAGCGTCAAAACAAAAATCTATTTCGCTTCCACCGTATACATCATCGTCGTCATATCCACGGTAATAGTATACTGGCCGGCTTCAGCTGGGGGCGGAATTGACGGTGGATCGGCGACAGTCTCGTTCGGGCGATAGCTCAACACACCCTTCTTGTTGTTCCCTTTATCGTTGGTTCCCCATTGTGGCGCCCAGGCTCCCTGGACTTCCAGGAACTTCATGCCGCCACCGGCATTCAGGTTCGTGGTCAGTGTGAAGACATGCGGGGCGCTTTCGGTAAATGCAATGGCTGCACCGGCATCCCATCCTGCCGGTGTTGCATCGCCCACCAGGAACAGGTTGCCTGAGGTGAGGAAGGTTTCATAAACCAGGTTCAGTGTATCGGCCATGATGTAATAATCACCTGCCTCAGCGGTTAAGAATGGTATAGCCGGAGGATCCGGGACACTTTCAGTAGGACGGTAAACCAAAATCCCGGATTCCGTAGTTCCTGCCGCATCAGTACCCCATTGCGGTGCCCATGCGCCGAGCACGGAAATGAACTTGACATACATATCAGCACCCGTGGCAATGGTTTCTACCCTGGCAAACTTACCACCCCCGATATGCTGCATCGGGAGGGCTGCATTATTATCCCAGCCTATCGTCGTTCCACTTCCAAGCATGTAGATCGGCTTTACAATGACCTGGTCATCATAAGGTGTTATATTTATCGTAACGACTTCCGAATAGACATCCGAATATTCTGTGACCTGGTTGATGAACGAACGGACCCTGAGCTCAAGCGCATGGCTTTCGTCAGGGGTAAGCTCCATAACGCCCAGCAACAGGTTGTTGAACTGGCCGACAGTGGTGACCGTGGAAGTTTCCTGCGTACTGACAAGGTCGATGGGATCGGTGAAATTATTTCCGGCCAGGTCCATTTGCAACACGTATTTGGTATTTTCCAGGTCGTCCAGGTTGTACTGCGTAGCAGTCCATTCGCAAGTCATCAGCGTAGTATCGGCCTGTTCTTTTAAAAGAATGTAGGCCGCCCCATTGGCAGGTGAAGTGATGACCGGTGCAACGGTCAGGCTCATATCCAGTTTGGGATCCTTTTGATCCTTCTCACACGAAGTCATTAAGCTAATCCCGATCAGCGCTGTTAATATGATGTTCAGATTTTTCATCTTCATTAGTTTTTAAAAGTTAATTAGTACCCGGGATTTTGAACCAGGTTCGTATTGGCGGTAATATCGGCCGACGGGATGGGGAACAGGTTGTACTTGGCATCGGTACCGATGCCATCCTTCACAAAACCTTTCCATGGCCACAGGTAATCGCTTCCGGTAAAAAGCCCGTAGCGGATCAGGTCGGTCCTGCGATGGCATTCCCAGTAAAGTTCCCTGGCCCTTTCCTTGAGGATCCGGTCAAGGTCAATGGCAGAAACATTGCCGTTGCTGTTGCCATAAGCGCGTCGTCTCAGGTCATTGAAATATTCTATCGCTGTAGCTTCATCACCACCTGTACCGCCTCTCAGGACAGCTTCGGCATACATCAGGTAAACATCAGCCAGCCTGAACATCGGGAAATCAGTATCGACATAATTCTGGTTGCTACCCTGGTTGCCTTCAATATCCACATTCTTGTATTTCGTAATGGCATATCCGTCAGTGAACGAGCCTACATCATTGATCTCCTTGTTTTGGCCGCTTTTATAGAACATGGCACGGTGGTCACTGGTGTTATTTTCACCGAAAATGTCGACAAATGCAGAGGTGGTGCGGGTTCCGCCCCAACCGCTTTCAACGCCGAAATCAGCTGGCGTCATGGTTCCGCCGATGGCTGCGCGCACGATAAATGTGGTGCCGCCCCAGGTCTGCGTATTGGTACCGTCGAAATTCACGGCGAAGATCACTTCATTCCTGCGGGAATCGTTATCGGCCAGGAACAGGTTTCTGTAGTCCGGTTCCAGCGTGTATCCGGCGTCGATGACCTTTTTACAGTAAGTGAGGCATTCAGTATATTTGGGCGTGCCGGTATATACTTCAGCATTCAGGTAAAGCTTGGCCAGGAGCATCCAGGCAGCGGCTTTATCAGCGCGGCCATAATCATTTTGACGCGGTTCTTTCAGTAATCCTTCAATGGCCAGCAATTCCGATTCGATGTAATTAAACAGCGCTGGCCGGGTGGTTTGTTCCGGGAAGAAGGCCCCGACAGGGTCGTTTTCAGTCACAAATGGCACATTGCCAAAATGGTCAAGGGCATGCCAGTAGCTCAGGGCGCGCAGGAACCTGGCTTCAGCACGGTAAAACCCGATATCGGTCCGGATATCGCCGCTGATCCCGCGTCCGTCAAGCTTGCTGTCGGTTGTTTCACGGATGAATTCATTGCACAGGGAAACCTGGTACATCACCCTGTAATAAAAAGCGGTGATAAACACATCGCTGGCGCCCCAGGTCTGGTAGTGCAAATCCTTAATAGTCTGGTCATTCCAGGCAATGATCGCTTCATCGGTGGTCAGTTCCTGCATGTACCAGAATCCACGCAGATATTGGCCGAATCCTTCGTCAATACCGCTGATGTCGGCATTGCCACTCGGGCCCTGCTGTCCGGAGACGGCCAGGCCGGCATATAATTTGGCCAGGACATGAATGTAAGATTCGGGATCATCATAAACCCTGGCGGAGGTCAGCTCGTCCGGATCGATCGGTACCGTATCCAGGTCTTTCACACAGGAGTAATTGATCAGTGAAAGGGCTGAGAACATTATTAAGATATAGAGAATTTTTTTCATGGGTATACGATATAAAATGGTTAGAAAATCAGGTTAACACCAAGTGCATAAACACGCGGGCGCGGATAGATCCGGTTGTCGATACCCGTATTGATCTCGGGATCGATGCCGGTATAATTCGTGATCGTGAAAGCATTATTCACCGTGGCGGAGATGCGCAAGTCAACTTTCTTGTTGATGATGTCATCAAACAGGTAATTCAATGAGATCACATCCATTTTAAAGAACGATGCTTCCTGGATAAAATAATCAGAAAGATACTGGGGCGCTACAAAATTGATCTCGGTAACATCGGAGGTCACATTGGAGAGATATGGCCCTTCAGCCCTGTAAAGCCTCTGATAAACTGCATTTTCGGAACTTACATTGTTATACACATAGTTCCCGAAATTGGCACGGCCGGAGAAATACAAATCCCAGTTCTTATAACTGAGGTCGGATGAAATGCCGAAGTAGAATTTCGGATTGGCGTCTTTATAATGATAACGGTCTTCGTCCGTCACATTGCCATCTCCGTTACGGTCAACATACATCCCTTCGATCGGGTTGCCATCGGCATCGTAAACCTGTTCGTACACAAAGAATGAATAAGTCGGGTAGCCCACGCTCTGGATCTGGCAGGTATTGCCAACACCGCCTGAAATTCCGCCGGTGAGAACACCCAGGTAATTGGTATCCGAAGAAGCGGTCAGCTTGGTGATCTCGTTATAGCTGTATGTGGCATTGAAATTCAAATCCCATAACCAGTCTTTCGTAACAACCGGTTTGGTATTGATGGAGAATTCGACCCCTTTGTTCACCATATCACCCACATTGGTCAAAATGTAGTTGGTGAGGTTGGAACCGGCCGGAACGGGAATTTCATTGAGCAGGTCATTGGTTTCCCTGTAATAAAAGTCCAGTGAACCGTAAATCCTGTCGGCGAGGACCCCGAAATCCAACCCTATGTTCCAGGTTGTGGTCTCTTCCCATTTGATATTTTCATCATAACCTTCCGGGCGGAGGGTCAGGTAATAATAATCGCCGAACTGGTATGCAGCGGTACTTTCGCTATACGTATACCTGGCCAGGTAAGGATAATCTTCCCCGATATTTTGCTGCCCGGTGATCCCCCAGCCAAGCCTGAGCTTTAACTGTGAAAGGTTTTCAAGTCCTGCCATCCATGGCTCATCATTGATCTTCCATGCAAGGGCAACTGACGGGAACCAACCGGCCCTGTTGTCGGGCGAAAACCTTGACGTGTTGTCATTTCTTACCGTAAATGTCGCCAGGTACCTGTTCTTGAAACCATAGATCAAACGGCCGTAGTAAGAAAGCAGGTAACTTTCGGTGGCGTAACTGGAGCTGTCGTTGATGACGGTACTGTCGACATTGGTCGACAAATTCGATCCGTCGCGGTAGAAATGCTGCCAGGAATAACCGGCCATGACATTGAATGAGCTGTTGATCGGTTCGACTTCCTTTACATAATTGGCATAAAACTCCAGGATCTCATTTTTCTTGTTCTGATCATAGGCCGTCGATAATCCTCCACCGGTTACCGCATCATATTCCCATGGTGCGTAAACAGGTACTTCCACGGTACCTTTGCTCCATGAATCATCGAGCCCGAGGTTCAGGTTTAATCTCAGGTCAGGGAAGAAATGAAGTTTGTAATCCAGTTGCAGGTTACCGATAAGCCGCTGTACATTGGAGTTATCATCCCTCATGTTCAGCAGGGCCACAGGATTGCTTGAGCCCTGGCCGACCGGGTTCTGGTTATAAGGCTGGATCCAGGCAAAATAACCGCCATAAGGATTGGCAAAATAAATCGGTTGTTCTGTTTCCGAATCATAATAATTCAGGGAATCTGCAGAAACGGGCTGGGTGGGGTCATACTGCATGGCTGATCCGATGGCACCCTGGTCTGCAAAATGGTTCTGAATGAATAATCCTTTCACATTCAGATTAATCTTCAAATGATCGTCAAAAAGGCTCGGACTCAAAGCCAGGCCCAGGGTGGTTCGCTTCATGTTGTCGGTTTCCAGGATACCGTCTTCATCGGTATAACCGGCAGAAAAGCGGTACGGCAGTTGTTTCACGGCACCGGACAGCCCGATGTAATGGTCCATTCCAAATGCATTGCGGTAGATTTCGTCCTGCCAGTCGGTGTTGGCATCGCCCATCATCCTCAGGATCGATTCGTTGCCTTCGTACCGCTGGTTGATCAGGGTGCGGAAGTCATCTGCGCTCAGTACATCGATTGTTTTAGGCACTGTATACAGTGAAAAAGTTCCGTTATATTCGACGCTGATCGGTTTGCTTTTTCCATCTTTTCCCAACGCGCCTTTTTTGGTGGTGATCAGGATCACACCGTTGGATGCCCTGTTCCCGTATATTGCCGTAGCAGAGGCGTCTTTCAGGACGGTGAATGTTTCAATATCATTAGGATTCAGTGTACTCAAGGCATTCCTGGTGCCGGTGATGCCATCATTATCAACCGGCACACCATCGATGACATAAAGAGGGTCATTGCTGGCCGAAATGGATGAACCGCGCCTGATCCGGATCTCCGATCCTTCACCGGGCGCCCCGCCAATGGTCGTGATCTCTACGCCAGGGATTTTACCCACGGCAAGCTGGGCCGCAGTATTGATCCCTCCGCGGTTGAAGTCCTTTGTACTGATCGCAGCAACTGAACCTGTCGCATCTTCCTTTTTCTGGACACCGTAACCGATAACGACCAGTTCCTCGAGAAATTCAGCTTTGGCTTCCAATACTACGTTCAGTACCGAGTTTGGTTGTGCATTGAATTCCTGCGATTCGTATCCGATGAAGGAAAACACCAGAACATCACCGGATTGTACAGAAATTCTGTACTTTCCATCCATATCGGTAACGGTACCTAGCGTCGTACCTTTCACCAAAACTGTCACTCCTGCCAGTGGCTGCCCGTCTGTTTTATCGGTCACTTTACCGCTGATATCGCCCTGAGCGAAGGCAGCAAAATAACCGAAAAACACCATTGACAGCAGCAGGATCAATTTTTTCATGTAGTGCTTTGTCATAATGAGGTTTTTAATCGATTAGAAAATTTTATTAGTTTGGTTCACAATGTATTAGACTTGTAAGAATCGGTGTGATAAAATTAACAAAATATTAACATATCCGGTTAGTTAAATTTCTTTGTAAAGAATTAATATTCAATCAGGATCACTGACCTGGCCGGAATGACAATATTGTCCATGGGAATCTTCTTACCGGAAATCACCTCCGTACCGATGATCACGCCATTTTGCAATTCAGCGAATCGTGAGCTATCCAGCCGTATATCATTGTAATTCTTGTTCATCGCGACCATAACGCGTTGTTGGTCATTTAATCTGAAATACACATAAGTACCCTGTTCAGGAACGTAATGGACCATTTTCCCATCATGAATGCAGGATGCAGATTTTCTCCAGTTCAGCAAGGTTTTCAGGAATTCCCGGGCTTCAAGCTGCCTGGTGGTCATCCCTTTGCCTGAAAATGCGTCAACCGGGTCATTTTTCCATCCGCCCGGAAAATCGGCCCGGAGGGCCCCATCGTCTCTTTGCAGCGGGCTTTTCATCAGGATCTCCGTTCCGTAATAGATCTGCGGAATGCCGCGAACCGTCAGGATATAGGCAATGCCCATTTTAAACAGGTTATAATCTTCATTCACCTGGGTGAAAAACCTGTTCATATCATGATTATCGGGGAAAACAACAAGCCGGTCGGGATCAGCGTAAAGAAAATCGTTGGCCAGCATTTCGTACATCCGGATCAGACCGTCTTTATAATAGACTTCGCCTTCTGTAAGTCCCGGTATAAGTGCGCTTTGCAATGGAAAATCCATCAGGCTGCCCAGGCAGGAAGTATATCCGTCAGGATTGGTTTTTCCTTTTTGCCAGTAAGCCACAATGGCCGGATTTTCGCTCCACTCTTCGCCGACAATGCTGAAGTTGGGGTATTCTTCCATGATCGCACACGACCATCGGCTCATAAAATCCTTATCGGGATAGGAATATGTATCCTGGCGAATGCCTGAAAGCCCTGCATATTCAATCCACCAGATGGAGTTCTGGATCAGATAGCGTGCCAGCAGTGGATTTTTCTGGTTCAAATCCGGCATGGATTCGACGAACCATCCCTCCGGGAACAACGCCTGGTCGGAAGCCGAAACATGAGGGTCCTGGATGGTAGTCCGCCGGTGATTTGTGCTGATATACTTTCCACCGTTGTTGATCCAGTCGGACGAAGGCAGGTCTTTCATCCACCAATGTTCCGAGCCGATGTGATTGGCGATCATATCCATGATAAGCTTCATCCCTTTCTTATTCATCGTCCGGCCCAATTCCCTGTAATCTTCATTAGTACCGTACCTCGGATCAACTTTGTAAAGATCGGTAACTGCATAACCATGGTAGGAAGTCCGTGGCATATTGTTTTCCAGGACAGGGTTCAGCCATACTGCGGTAAATCCCATTCCGGCAATATAATCCAGGTGATCGGCGATTCCTTTCAGGTCGCCGCCATGCCGTCCGTCTTTATTAGACCGCCTGGCCGTGTCAGCATATCCGGGCATGTTATCATTGTCCGGATCACCGTTGGAAAAACGATCCGGGGTGATCAGGTAGATGGCATCTGAATTAGCAAAGCCCAACCGGCCTGAAGACCCCGTTTCCCTAGGAAGGAGCTCATATGAATATTGTACTTTTGAGATGCCATCTCGCATGAACCCTAACTCAATGATTCCCGGCTTAATATCCCTTTTCAGTTCAAGTAAAATGAAAAGATAATGCGGGTTGGATAAAGTGGTCGTTTGAACAATCCTGACGCTGGAATCATGGATGACCGGTGTAAGTTCAGCCACACCCGGCCCGTAAACCATTAACTCAAGCATATTATTCTTCATACCAACCCACCAGAACGGCGGCTCTATCCGGGTGATGGAATGTTGGGCGAATGCAGAACAGGAAATAATGACGAAGAACAACTGGAGTATGAAGCGCTTCATTGATGTTAAATGTTGAGTGTTGAATGTTGAATTCGGGAATTCTTTTTCAAATATAATTTTTATCCGTGTCTCATCTGTGAAACTCCGTTTAATCCGTGGTGAAATACACTGATTTATTTCTATTTCTTTTTTTTACTTTTGCACTCCTTGACATACCATTCTTTTTGAAAAGAATTGTTACCATAATTATCCTTCTCTGCCTTATCGCACCGCTGTGCGGATCGTACCTGTATATTTATCTTAAGAAAATCAGCATTAAGAAAGAGGTTGCTGAGATAATAAAAAGCCAGCCCGATGAAAAAGATGTGATCGTTCTAACGTTTTCGGAAGAAGAAAAGAACACAGTCCTGGAATGGAAACACGACCGCGAATTCGAATTCAGGGGCAGGATGTATGATATTATCGATCAAAGAAAAGAAGGGGAGTTATATATTTACACGTGTTATAAAGATCATAAAGAAACCAGCCTGAATCGGGAAAAGGAAAAACTTATCGCCAAATCCCTTGGCCAGGACCCGCAGCAGAAAAAACAGGACAAACAGATCAAGAACCTTTTCAGCACTCTTTTTTGCAAGGATTATTTTGCCTGGTCCTCAAACATCAACCCCCCTTCAAATTTTGAATTTTTAATTTTTAATTTTAAATTCTCTTCAATCATTATCGCTCCGCTTGCTCCTCCACCTAAATTTTTAAGTTAATTTCTTTTTTACCACTTAGGCACATTAGGGCACATTAGGAACACATAGAATTCTTCTTGTGATTTCTATCCATGTCAAATGCTGTTATCGTGTTATCCACTTAATTCACTTAAAAACAATAAAAATGAAAAGATTTTTATCCTTAATGATATTTACACTGGCCTGCTATTCAATCCAGGCACAGCTCATCACCATCAAAGACAAAGAAAATTATCAACCGCTTGAACTGGTTACATTGAGCAGCGAAAACCCGCCGGTTTCCACGATCACAAATGCCCGCGGGCAAGCCGACATTTCAGCGTTCAAAAACACCGCTAAGATCGACATCAGGTTGCTGGGCTATGAATCCATTTCTATGAGCTATCCGGACCTTGAAAAATCCGGGTTTCACGTTTACCTGACCCCTTCCATTATATCACTTGACCAGGTCATAGTTTCCGCTACCCGCTGGAACCAGCTGAACCGCGAAGTGCCGTCAAAGATCACGTCGATCACGGCCAAGGACGTTGCGTTGCAGAATCCGCAAACAGCTGCCGATCTGCTGAGTTCTTCCGGCGAAGTATTCGTGCAAAAAAGCCAGCTCGGCGGCGGAAGCCCGATGATCCGGGGATTTTCCACCAACAGGGTCCTGCTTGTTGTCGATGGAATTCGCATGAACACCGCTATTTTCCGTAGCGGCAACCTGCAGAATGTGATCTCGCTCGATCCTTTTGCCATCGGGAAGACGGAAATCTTCTTCGGTCCCGGTTCCGTGATTTATGGCAGTGATGCTATCGGCGGCGTCATGAGCTTCCAGACCCTCACTCCCCACCTTTCGCTTAACGGTGATCCCTTTGTTTCAGGGAATGCCGTGACACGGTTTTCCTCGGCTGATAAAGAGCTTTCCGGTCACTTCGACATTAACGTAGGCTGGAAAAAATGGGCCATGGTCACCAGCTTTTCACAGTTCAATTTCTCTGATCTGAGAATGGGTACTTATGGCCCTGATGATTACCTCAGGCCGAATTATGTGCAACGGCAGGACAGCGTCGATGTCGTGATCACCAATCCCGATCCGCAGGTCCAGGCACCCAGCGGCTACGACCAGACCAACCTCATGCAGAAGATCCGGTTCTCCCCGAATGCTAACTGGGATTTCACTTACGGTTTTCATTACTCCACAACAACCGATGTTTCGCGTTATGACCGTTTGCTGCGGACCAAAAATGGGTTGCCACGCAGTGCTGAATGGTATTACGGCCCGCAAACCTGGCTGATGAATACGCTGAACATCGAAAACAAAGCCACCGGTGGAATCTATGACCAGATGAACATCCGGCTGGCTCACCAGTTTTTTGAGGAAAGCCGTCACGATCGTGATTTGAACAAAGCTACAAAGTACAACCGGGATGAAAAAGTGTACGCGGCCTCGGTCAACATCGACTTCACGAAAACGCTGAAGGAGAAGCACCAGCTTTTCTATGGTCTTGAATACATTTTCAACCAGGTCAAATCGACCGGTACGGATGAGGATGTGACTACCGGGGAAATTGTGCCCGGTCCGAGCCGTTACCCGCAATCCACCTGGGCTTCCTATGCCGCTTACCTGACCTATCATTACAAGATCAACAGCAAACTGAACCTCCAGGCCGGTGCCCGCTATAACCTATACGCACTGGATGCGGAGTTTGACACAACCTATTACCCTTTTCCTTATACGACGGCGAACTTGAGCGATGGCGCCCTTACTGGCAGCATAGGGCTGGTATACAATCCCGCGGAAAAATGGTCGTTCGGAGCCGATATTTCAACTGGTTTCAGGGCGCCGAATGTGGATGACATGGGTAAGGTGTTTGATTCCGAGCCGGGTTCTGTCATCGTTCCTAATCCTGATCTCGAGGCTGAATACGCTTATAATTTTGAAGTGGATATTGCCAAAGTATTTGGTAATTTCCTCAAAATTGATCTGGTCGGTTATTACACTTACCTGAACAATGCCATGGTCCGTAGGGATTATACGCTGAACGGGCAGGACAGCATCAAGTACGATGGTGAGATGAGCCAGGTGCAGGCTATGCAGAACGCTGCCTTTGCAACGGTTTACGGTATCCAGGCAGAAATTGAAGCCAGGATCCCCGGCGGTTTCGGATTTTCCACCCAGTTCAATTATCAGAAGGGTGAAGAAGAGCTTGATGACGGAACGACCAGCCCCTTGCGCCATGCCGCACCGTGGTTCGGCCAGTCAGGTCTTTCATTTTCGGCCGATAAGCTAAAGCTTGATTTCTATGCGACTTACAGCGGGGAGGTAAGCTATGAAAATCTTCCCCCTGAAGAACAGGGCAAGGATTACATGTATGCGAAGGATAAAGACGGAAACCCATATTCGCCATCCTGGTATACATTTAACTTCAAGGCCATGTACCAGATCACCGATATTTTCTCAGTCAGCGGTGGTGTGGAGAACCTGACGGATGTGCGCTACAGGCCCTATAGTTCAGGTATAACTGCGCCCGGAAGGAATTTCATTCTTTCTGTCAGGGCAAGTTTTTAAAAAGGAAAACTGAGCCAACAAAGGGACTTCCCCTGGAATTTGTGCTCAAACGACTCTGCATGGAATTGGTGCTGAGACTGTCTTAAAAGTCATGAACGCCTCTTTTTTTGGTAGTCCGACGACTGAAGCCGTCGGTTCCAATTTTTTAACACACTGGGAACCAACGGCTTTAGTCGTTGGAGCACAAACTATTAAAAGGAAAAATCCCATTCAAAATTACTTTTGAAACAGTCTCAAGAAAAACCCGGCAACCGACGGCTTTAGTCGTCGGAGCACCAATTAATAAATGGAAGCAGTTATAAACTATTACTTAGATACAACTTCTTTATACAATTTTTTAATTAATAATCAGTTATATATGTGAACTGTAACTGCCTGCTCCATGAAACTAGAATTTGACTCCACAGATGAAGAACTAAAATTCCACCGGCAAATCCTTGCTACTTTTCCCATCAGTGTCATAGTATTACAAGTTGAAGACATCAGGGATCCGCTTTCTTTCTCCTATGTCTGGTCGAATAAAAGATTTCATGAGTATACCGGATTGACTGAAGATGAAATTTCCGGCATGGGCTATGATTTCTTTATGAAAATCATTCATCCAGGCGATTTCCACATAATTTATAAAGCTTTAAAAAAATTTAAGCACGATATGACCTTTGTTTATGGTGGATTAATGAGGCTTAGAAATACGGAAAAAAGTTACCACTGGTTCCTCGGAAGTATAAGCGTCATGGATAAAAAAGCCAACAAACCATGGCGGATCAGTGTTATCCTTGGGGAAACCAATGGCCTGGAAGATTTAAATAAACAACTCTTTCAAATTTATAAAGATAATAGTGCGATAAGTAATGCCGAAAGAATTAACAGTCTGACGATGAGAGAAAAAGACATTGTTAAACTGATTGCAGGAGGACTTACGGATAACGCTATTGCTGATGAACTTCATATCAGCCAGTCAACGGTGAAAACGCACCGCCATAACATCATTCAGAAGCTCCGCGTAAGCAACAAAGCGGCCATTGCGCAATTTGCGACAGAGAACGGTCTGGATTGAGTCAAATATACACCATAGGGTGTATAATTTCATGTCCGTGCCCGCTTTACTTTTGTAAAAACTTTTCTAACACATTGAGACACCAATGAAAAAGATATTGAATGGTACAAAATAGCCTGAGAATTATCTGTATCGTTGAATAGATTTGTCAAGGTGTCTTTAACTTTTTTAGTAGTAAATGAAAGCCATATCCGGAGGGATGTGGCTTTTTTATTTTATAGCAATTAATACTAGCTTTGCATAGAAATAGCCCATATATTTAATGCAAATATTCCATTGAGGGGAGGACTTCAGTGAAAATCAGGCCAAAATTCAAAAATAGCCGGCTTTATATCGTTTTCGGACTTCTTATAGTCCTTTATTCAGGTACTGCCCTCGGCCAGCTCCAAGCCTGGGGCGACACGACGATCTGCTACGGCGGACATGCTCAGCTTCACGCCTCCAGTGATGGCGTAAGTTACTTATGGAAGTCTTACCCCACCGATCCTTCCCTGCTCATCCCTCAACAGCAAAATCCCATCGTTTCGCCACATGTCAACACCATGTATGTCGTCCAGTCCAACATCGCTACGGGCAACCTGATCCTCAACGGCAGCTTTGAACTTGGGGTTGTGGGTTTTAACAGCGAATACGTCAATAACCAGGTCAGCATCGTGGATGAAGGAACCTATGCGGTGGTCAGTGATGCCCATACGGTCCATCCAAATTTCTTTTGCAATGAAGACCATACGTCAGGCAACGGTAAATTTATGGCAGTCAATGGTGCAGGTGAAGCCAATGTCAAAGTCTGGTACCTGACCCTGAACAATGTCCAGCCCGGCCGGAGATACGAATTTTCAACCTGGATCACCAGCCTGCACGAAACGAACCCGGCCACCCTGCAATTCAGCATTAACGATGTTCTCATGGGCGAGCCTTTCCAGGCTTACCCGTATACCTGCGACTGGTACCAGTTTTTTTATGTCTGGGAATCGGAAACCAATGAAGAGGCCACAATCAGCATCGTAAACCAGAATACTATCCTGAGCGGCAACGATTTTGCCCTCGATGACATATCTTTTGCTACGGTTCTTGTTTATTATGATACGGTTTATGTCGATGTCCTTCCGCAGTTCAACTCCCCGTTTACGGCACCCGGACAAACCTGCACCAGTGAAATCATCCAGGTGACCTATACGGGGAATGCACCTGATACGGCCGATTTTTATTGGGATTTCGGCAGTGCCACAGTGCTTTCCGGCTCCGGGCCAGGCCCTTATGAAATCATGCATAACGCCATCGGAAATAACTCCGTCAGCTTATGGGTGGATGGCCCCGGCTGCAGATCGGATACAACTTACCGGTCAATCACTGTCGGTGAGAGCCCTGTGGTTACGGCCACCGCTGATGATGCGATCCTTCCTTACGGCTCATCGACCACCCTTCACGGAACTTATTCGGGTGGCCTCGGTCCCTACAATTTTTCCTGGAACCACCCGGAACTGCTGATGGATCCGGCATCACTTGATCCGCAGACTATCGCCCTGGAATATACGACATCATTCATCCTTTCGGTCACGGATCAGTCAGCCGGCTGCACAGGCCACGATACGGTTCTGGTGCAGGTCGCCGGCGGTCCGCTCGGGATAGGGGTTACGGCTGATTTTGAAGAAATCTGTCCCGGTGAACAGTCGGTCATTACGGCCCAGGGCTATGGTGGAACAGAAAATTATTCGTATTCATGGTCATCCGATCCTCCGGGGTTTAATTCGACCCTTCCTGAAATAACGGTTGAACCCGTCATCACCACACATTACATAATTACCATCAATGACGGCTTGAGCACCATCAGTGAAACCATCACCATCACCGTTCATGAGGAACCTTTGCCTTACGCAGGGATTGATCAGACTATTCCATATGGAACAAATACATATCTTCATGGCTCAGCAAGCGAAGGAAGCGGAAACTATGGCTATTCCTGGGAACCATCCGACCTGGTCAGCGACCCTTATGCAGCAGTCACGCAAACCGTGAACCTTATCGGCACAACATTCTTTAATCTTACTGTAACTGACATGGTTACAGGTTGTGCCGGAGTACCGGATGAGATGATTGTCTATGTCGAAGGCGGTCCACTGGCTGTTGTCATAAATTCGGAAACAAACGAAATCTGTGAAGGAGATTCTGTCACCCTGACAGCGTATCCAAGTGGTGGAAACCAGGGTAATTACAGTTATTCATGGAGCGATAACCATGGCAACAGCTATCCGTCCACACCCCAAATAACCGTAGCACCGATGGATACCACCATCTATAACGTGATTGTTAATGATGGATTTAACAGCATCGGAGGATCTAAAGAGATCATTGTTAATCCCTCAACTGAATTTGACTGGCCTGGCGGAGCGACGGTTATTTATGCCTGCCCCTATGATCAGGTAACCCTGGAGCCTTATCCAAAGTTACCCGGCTGGAGCTACCTTTGGTCAAACGGTTCGGTGGAAGATCATATTACGATTGGTGTAACCGGCATCGGGTTCAGTATGGATACGTACACTTTAACAACGACCAGCGAGGATGGCTGCAGTTTTTCCAGGTCTGTCCTGGTTATTTTTGACTTTTCATACTGTGCAGGAATCCATGAAAATGAAACTGAAAGTGAACTGAGAATAATACCCAATCCGGGGTTGGGTCGGTTCAGGATTGAATGGGATGAAATTACAAGTTTTGATCAAATCACTATCGTCAATTCTGCCGGCGGAGAAATTTTATCGTCTGATATACGGGGCCTGTCATCCATCGAAACCAACCTTAAAAATTATCCATCGGGTGTTTATATCGTTCACCTCCGGGGGCATTCAAAGATGGTTTCAGGCAGGCTGGTCATCCTTCCGGAATAATAATCAACAAACTAAATATCAAATTGTATATTTTTGTGGCGGCAAACAATTCACACGAATGTTTGTTTTAAGCCGATAAAGTCTAATTGAGGATTAATGGAAGAAAAAACAAAACTCTCATTCTTTAAAAAGTGGTGGATTTCCTCCCGCCCTTTTTCATTTCCGGCATCGACAATGCCGGTCATTTTCGGAACCGTCCTGGCCTATGTTTATGGCGGCCATGAATTCAAACCATTGCTGTTTATCCTTTCATTTATAGCGATGGTGATTCTTCATTCGGGGGCGAATGTGCTCAGTGACATTTTTGATTATCAAAAAGGGCTTGATAAGGAGCCAAATCCAACCAGTGGTGGGGTTGTCAGGGGCATTATCAGCATCAGGGAAGCCTGGATCGGCTCGGTCAGCATGCTTGTTTTCGGTACAGCAATAGGTCTGTACCTGGCATGGGTAAGCGGTCCGTGGTTGCTGGCCATCGGGA
>AMWB02073835.1_pt1 | contig 29519 bp, 35 predicted proteins | sample 200311 | NCBI WGS metagenome assembly AMWB02 (sample SAMN02737377, study PRJNA173069) | bioreactor metagenome | biome: anode biofilm in microbial fuel cells | place: USA: California | collected 2010-12-16
TGATATTCATTAAATTCCATTATTAAATTACCTCCTCACAAAATTTTCTACATGACTGATCATAGTCATTTTTTGGTTCCTCATATCCACTATGAATAGTTTTCATTTCTACTTCTGCAATCTTTTGTAAATACGTTAAAACCATTTCTTTTGTCCAACCAAGAAGTGGAGCAACTAATTTGATTGGTTTTACACTGGCAACTTTTAACATTTCATTCATCTTTATAATATATTCTTGGTAGCAATCTGGAAATAAATTTTCTCTATCTGAATAGTCTGCCCCCATCCATATTTCTGACACATCAATATTTTCTGCAATTGAATAAGCAACAGAAATAAACATTGAATTGCGACCAGGTACATTAACAGGATTTACATCTTCCCATCTACCAACTTTAAAATCTCCAGTTAATCCACTGTTAAGTCTCAATCCATGTAATTTAACTACTTGATATGAAACATTTAATTCACTCAATTGCTGTATTGCATAGTCTAATTCTCTAACATGTTTTTGTTCATAATCAATTAGTATACAATAAGGTTTTCGACCAAATTCTAATGCCCAATGAAGCATTAACCTACTATCTGCTCCACCGCTATATAGAATAACCAAATCAAAATTACTCATATATAACTCCTTTCAATTTTATTTTTTGTTCTCAATCGGAAAATTTTGTTCTCAAAATTTATATCGGTTTAAAGCTATATATATCAATTGTTGTAATAATAGAATTTATTTTTTTAAATCGTTGTTGTCGTTATTTTTTACCAACAAAGGAGGAAAACGTGACACGTGTAAGACGATTGAAAAAGAAGTTGCTGTGTGTAACAGAACAATATAACCAAACAAGTGATCCAACTGAATTATTGGGTCTATCGGAAGAAATCAAAAATATAAAAATTCAATTGGATGAAGCTATAGTTAAAGAAAACGAGAAAAATAAAAATACCGAAGTACCTATAGTAGAAGAAAAACCACTTTATAAAAAGATTTTAACCTGGACAGCTATTTCAGTTGTAACTGTTATAGTTGCAGTCGGAGGTATTTTAATATATGATACTTTTTATGACAATTCCGATTCAGATACGGAATAAGTTATGGGCAGAATAGGTAGAGAGTTTTTAAAAAATGAACCTATTTCTCCATCAATTTCTGATCAAATTGACATTTTGATTATCAACTATAGTGAATGTCTTCGAATTCACAAATTAATAAAAATACAAGAAGAAGAAATAAATTTTAGAAGAAATGCTGCACATATAGAAATCAATCAAATAAGAAAAACACTTGAAGATTTAAAAATTTCATCTGGTATACCAAAGAAAGAATTGATCTCTTTACAAAAAAGAAAAACTGAACTAATTAAAATAAGAGATGATGAACATCCTATTATAGACACACTCACAGGAGAACCATTACAAATGACTGAGTTGGTCTATATTATATTAAAGTACAGACAAGTTATGGATAAAATAGAATTGTTCGACAATTATGTGTTAAAAAAGAAAAATAGTTTAGTAAATTGGGTGTTCAAAAATCCATTAAAAAAATTATTGAAAAAATTATTATTATCATCTAACAACAAGAAAATAAATGACTTCATAGTAGAACTATACACAATAATTAATTAGATTTTTTATTCAGTTTGGGAGAGGTGTTATAACTTCTCCCAAACTTCTATATTTTTTTTGTTTATTTCATCAAATGATAAGTATGTATTAATTGCTTTTTTAACATCTTTTTTATAATCGATATGAATATTATCAACTATTTTACTAACTATATTTTTATCATTTACTTCAACGACACCATCTCTTTTATAATATGACAACAATCTGGTTCTTTCATGGATAATTAATGGCAATCCACTCATTAAAATTTCAGTTGAAACTCTCGGACAACCATCTAATCTATTACTTAAATTTAATCCAAAAGAACAATGTTGAAATAAACGATTTAATTTTTCCCTATCATGGTGTCCTGAAAACTCTATATTTTTAACGTTATATTTTTCGCATAATTTTTTACCTATTTCTGGTTTATTACCTATATGAATAATTTTTAATTTCTGTAACTCTATATTTTTAGAAATCAAATTAATAAAAAATTCTTGACCTTTATAACTCAATTGTGAAAAATTACAAGGCCAGCATATATCCCAATAATTTTTATAAAAACCATCTAATGGTTTAAAAATATTAGGAGCCGCTGTTTTATAAAATGGGTAAGTTCCTTTATATACTTGTAAATCTGAATCATCTTCCATTAATATCGCATCATAAATACCACCAAATTGAGGTGTACATCTTTTACCAGCAGATAGATATAATTTCAATCCAAAATGATTCGGATTTATTTTCGTAACCTCATCATATTCCTTAAAACCACCTCTCCAAAAAGACATAGTACATGGATCATATTCAAATACTTGATTGAAATTTTTACACCATCTCTGAATAAACTTCTTTCCATTTACATCAAAAATAATATCTGGTAATTTGGTATCAGATAATCTCCAAATAACAACTTCATCAAATATATTATTTCGTAACATCCATAAAGGAAACAATAAATAATAATCATGGCATTTATTTTCAAATGTTTGTAAATCTTTATAATCATGATAATATTCTAACGTTTTTAAATTACTACGAAAAAGATAAAATCGACGCATTAATAATTCCTTTCTTTGTTTTATAAAACAAATGGATCAACTCTTACAATTTTTTCTGTTCGGTCATCAACAATAAAATCTCTTGGCCATACATCCCATGGATTTTTATTATTAAATAAATTATTATAACCAGCAGATTTATAAGCCAATGAAATCATGTTACTACAGAAAAGAGGTTCTTGTATCATTGAAATTTCTTCTGGTTGTAAAGTTTTATCTTTTAAAAATGGAAATAATTTTCTTCCAGTAAAACGATTCCACATTGTTTTTAATAAATCAGATGACTTATAATCCAAACCAACTCTTTCTCTTACGAAATTACAAGCCTTATCAATTTGATTTTTTGATACATCTTTTAATCTTATTAACATCATTTCTTCTCGATCATTAACAAATTCATCATATGTTAATTTATAGATTTTATTATCCTCTGGTTTGTCTATTATTTTAATCCCGTAACCTGCTACATGGTTATCATCTATAACAAGTTTTGATGATGTATAAGGACTACCTTGAAAAGATGCCATTATCTTACTTATAAATAATAACGATTTCTTATTAACATGTAATATTTGTTTCTTTGCTGTAAACGCAACAACAATATCACCTTTACGCATATTATCTATAAATTCTTGTTTATGAACAACTGGAACATTATTTATAATTTTTTTAACAGTCGGTGATGTAAAAAATGTCAATTCACTTATAGAAATTAAATTTTCTTTTAATAATTCTATCATTAATTCTTCTTTAATATTTTCATACATCTATTTAATCCTCGCATTATTTATATTAAACTTTAACAAATTCCTATAATCAACTTCCATACAACGAAGACCTATCATAGATAAACTGTTTAATGTTATATAATTGCATCTTAAACAATTTCTATTTAAATCAATATTTGGAATGCCACTAGAAGCTTTTCTGGCATTAATAGAATAAACTTTGGATAGTGGAGATTCTCTTAAAAATTTCTCAAATAAAAATTTAATAACATCTACTTTCATTTTTTTACCGAAATCACAAACTAAATGAAATGAACTCTTTCCAGTAAATCTAATTTTTACAGTTTTGATAATTGGAACTTTATCCATAAGATAATCATATATATTTAAAGTTGCTTTCTTTGCTTCTCTTAAACCATCATAATCTGTAACATCTACATCTATAATACCAAATGACTCATATAATCCCATACCAGAATGTATACTAACTGTTCTGCCAGTCATAACCATATCATAATTTTTTTGTGTTAACTGGAGTCTCATATTGTCTGCCATTTTTCTTTTAACTATAGGCGTATTTAACTGCGTGAATATAAGAAACATTAAATCTCTATTTAATGTTTCTTTAAGAATTGATGGTTTTACAGATTGATAATAATTCCAAACATCTAGCTCAGTTAAACCATGTTTATAATACTCATTTTTAATTACAACTGAATGTGGGTTATTAGGATAGCTCATTTATAATATCCTCTATATTTCTCTTAATAATATCTAAAGTAGGAAAAGGATTGAAATAATTATATCTTAAAAATCTCCACCCAAGTTCTTCTATTTCTTTTTGTCTTTTATTATGATATATAATTGATTCTTCACAATTGAAATGATAATAACCATCATATTCAATAGCAATTTTATAATCCACTAAAGCAACATCCACTGAATAATTTAAAATAGAATATTGCCTCTCATAATTAAAATTTAATTGTTTAATTATATCTTCCAACATAAACTCTTGTTTTGATTGTTTTTTTATTCCTTTTAAAGCCTTTTGTGAACCACCATTTTTCATATAATACGATATTTTCATCTGTCTTTGTTCAGAATTAAACTTACTTTTTTTATCTTTCCATTTAGTTTTCATCATTTTAATATGATTTTCTCTATATATTTCATTCTTCCATAATTCTTTTGTTTGTTTTCCTCGTTGTTCTTTAAAATTTTCAGTATTATGGCTTTTTTTTATTCCATTTGATAAATTTTCTCTATATCTTTTTGAATTAAAAACACTACTTTCATCCTTCCACTTGGATTTCATATTATCACTCTTACATTTTCTAAACTCTTTAGTTTCTCTTTTTATTGCATTCCTTTTTAGTTTTTCTTTAACTTCAATATTGTTCATTCCATTTTTAACTGATTCTGAAAATATTTGTTTAAAACTTGGATCTTTATGCTTTTTTCTTAATTTTTCTATTCTTTCTTTTTTACTTATAGAGTCTTCTTTTTTCATTGATTCTCTTGTTACTTCACTAATAATCTTTCTTCTTGTTGGGCATTGGTGATGATGTTTACTACAACACCATTTACCATTTTTAAATTGAAATTTACCTTCCTGACCACAAGAATAATCACACATAGTTGTCATTCTTAAACGTCTCCTTATACTAAAAAAAATAAAATAAATATTAAACAGCAGCACATCTTATTTTGTAAAACTATTTAGTTACTCATATTTATATAATCATTCTTTTATTTTTGTTCTAAAAATATATTTTTGTACTAAAATTTACTGTGTAAATAAGATCATATTTATATATATTACTATATGAAAGAAAATAAGAAATTATTATCTTTCGGTCATTGCGAAGACCTTAACAAACGCGACAGGCCGAATGTGTTGGGTGCCTGGATAATAATAACTAACACGAAAAATATTTAAGTCTCCCGAACAAGAGATAGTACGTGCCATGTCCTATAAGAAGGAAAAACACCTCATGGTGAGGTTGGACGGCAATTCGGGAAAAAAAGGAGACAATCATGAAGCGTTATATGAATTATGTAATTATCACCATCATCACTCTGGCCTTCATCGCCCCGACCACTTACGCCGGTCAGCTCAAGGGCAAAGACAACTGCGGAAAGCACAATGGTTATGCCTGGGCCTGGGGTCGTCTGAAAAACAATGACACGGCCCGCCATGAAGTCTTGGGTATTCTGGCCAAGTACAAGATGACCCTGGCTGACATCGGCTATGCCGAACTCGGTGCCTACTACAAGGACACCGACAATCTGAAAGCCGAAAAAGACGCCTATATGAAGGAAAAAGCTAATCTCCAGATCCAGGCGGCGAAGAGCACCATTCTGGAACAGAAGCTTGATAGCTGTGGATATTCCAATCGCAGCTATGCAAGTCAGATCACTGCGTTGACCAGCAAAAATGCCGAACTGGAAGCCAATGTTGCCGAGTGTAAGGTTGACAATCAGTTTGGTTGCCCTGTGTGCCCGGTGGTGGTTGCTGCGGAGGCTAATACGACTGAAGTCGTGGAAGTTTCGGATGCTGCTGAAGCTGCTGAAGAAGTTCCGGCTCCGTTGGCCGACACCCGTAAGTTTGCGATCAGCAAGCTTCAGGGTCAGAAGGCTGGTATTTATACCAACCATTTCGCATTGGATGATGAAACCAGTGCCAAATTGGAAGGGATGGATGCTGGCGTCTTCCGTATCCAGGTGAAGATCACGGATATGGAGACCGGCGCCGAAGTCGAAATCGAAAGCACGACTGAAGCTTTCGACTGGACCAAAGAAGGGTACGACTGGTTCATTGGCCAAACGATCTTTGGCTAATAACCAATAAAGATTGGGGGGTGGACGTTCATGTGTCCATCCCCTCTGATAAACCAATATATATATATTTAAAAAATTTTTTTCTCTTTTTTGTCCTAATATATAACTATCTGTTATATCAAGAAAGTCTGTCTCATCAAAACTCCATATATGAGTTTTATCTGGTCGGTTATTCTTATATGGTGCTCCAACAATCAGTGATTTTTTTGTAGCTTTAATTAAATTGTTCATAACCAATCTTGGATTATCAACGTGTTCTAATGTCTGTAAACAAATTATATTATCAAATTTTCTTGGTAATTCTTTTGAGATATCAAAAGTAAAAAAGTCAACATCTTTTAATTTTTTATTACTTTCACATACTGAAATTGCATTCGATGAAATATCACTTCCATAAAATTTTGTTATATTTTTACATTTTTGTTTTAAATATAATATTCCATCACCAAAAGAACAACCAATATCTAATAAATCACCATTAAATTGTGTTACATCATATACTTCATTGAGAAATTTATAATCTTTATTTCTCCAACTATCGCCATATTTTTCTTTTATTCTATCAAAAAAAATATTCCATTCATCATCTTGTAAATATGTTCCATCAATTCTTTCCATAATATATTACTTCCTATTTATGATAAACCACAAATAAGATTTTAAATTCTCATCATATTCTAAATTATTATCTAATATTTCTGGTTTTAAATCATCAAACCCCCATTCAGTGTTAAAATCATGTATCATCATTACATCATCTTTTTTTAATAAGGAAATATATTCTTTAAAAAATGAAACTTTTATGCCATCATTTAAAATCAAAATTCTTTTTTTGCTTATTAATAATTCTTTAATAATATTATTTTTTAATGCATCCATATTATGAAAAATAGACTTGTTCGTTTCTAAATAATTTAAAACATTTTTGTTAGGTTGTCTTATATCAAATGTATAAAAATCAAAGTTATATTGTTGTTTCATATCAGTTAAAAAAACAGACAAACCACCTGGGCATGTCCCTATTTCTATAACTACATCAAAATTATTATTATCAAAAATATTAATAAATTCTTTTAAAATTCCTTTGTATTGTTTTAACTTAAAACCTTTATAAATTTCTCTATCAGAATCTTTAATCATATATTTATACCTCTCACATTTATTTAAACAACCCATTTCATTTTTCTAACAACAAAAGCTTCTGCAAATATGTTTAATTCTTTATTTATTAATGAACCATAGTAACTATTTTTCTTTTTTATAATATCTAGATTAATCGCTCCACATATCATTTGAGATTTATAAAATTCAAGAATTTCTTGTTTCTTTTCAAAATTAATTTCCGAGAATACATTAGGGTTAAAATCATAAGATGACCCACTATCATAATAAATTGTAGTTATATCTCTTTTTCTACCAACTGCACTACCAATTAAAGATGCTCTTCTATGATCTTGATGTGTATCAAATTCATAATGAGTAAAAACAATATCTGGTTTTAATAAATCCAAACATCCAACAATTTCATGTATTTCTTGTTTATAAGAAAATAAATGTAAACATTGATAATTTCTATCTATTTTATTTAAAACTTCTTTCTGTTCTAATAATCTAATTTTTGGTTCGCCGGTTCTATACTCATCTGAACTTGTGATTGCAAAATCTATAACATCTCCATTAATTATATGTTTTAAAATAGTACCACCACAACCAATCTCCCAATCATCATAATGAGAACCAATTACTAATATTTTCATTTAAAAATTCCATCCTTCTGTTATTGGTTTTAAATATCTAGCTGGATTGCCGACATAAATTCCAGATTCTGTAATATCCTTTGTAACAACTGACCCCATACCAACTACAACATTACTACATATTTTAGTATATTGTTTGACAACAGAACTAGAACCAAACCAACAGTTTTCTCCAGTTTGTACTCCACCATTTAAAATAACTCCAGCAGCAAAAGTATTGTTTTTTCCAATTACACAATTATGACCAATATTAGTATAAACCCCAAGATTACACCCTTCATTTATAATAGTTTCTGACATTGTTCCCCTATGAATAATAGAATAAGCGCCTATATTTGTATTACTTTTTATAACAACTCTTCCAGTATGTGTGAATGGAATTTTTCTACCATCTGGAGTATTAACAACTTTTAAACCATTTATACCAATTAAAGCTGTTCTATGAATGTCACAATCTGGCTCAATATATACTATTTCAATATTCTTATCTTTATTTTTTTCTTGAATATAATTATGATATAAAGTAAATTCATATTCTGGAAATTTAGTTAAATACCAAGTAATATTTTTTGTAAATGCACTTGTATTAATTTCTAATGGTGCGATAACAAATATTTCATATTTATAATTATATAAATAAGAAGAATAAGAAGTATCTCTAATAAATGTAACCCTATTTGGTTTTAAATTATTTATTGGTGCTGTTTGTTTATCTCTTCCTAATAAATTTTGCAGGCGTTCCAGCGTAAATTGATCCATCTTCACAATCCTTTCCTACATAAGAATTTGTTCCAATAATTGTATTTTTTCCTATTGTTATATTCGCACCAATAACTGCCGCAGTCCCAACAAAAACACCTTCTTTGATTAATGTTCCATTACTTTTCGTTCCATCTGGTAATGAAAAAACAGTCATAACATTCGGTGAAATGAATACATGATCTTCTATAGTAACTTTTCTTGCAATAGTTGCTCCAAATCTGAGTGTCACAAATGAACCAATATTATTATCACCACTAGAACGAACATAACTGTCAATATAACAATTAGATCCAATTCTGGTTCCTTTTTTGAGTAAGACATAATTTTGCATCTCCACATTATCACCAACTATTACATCTTCTTCTATAATACAAAAATTTCCTATTTTAAAATTAATACCATGTTTAAATGATTCATGAATTATATTCACTCTTTTTTCTCCCAATTTAAAAATTGTCTACCAACTGGTTTATCTAAACCAATTTTTATTTTCCACGCTTTTCCTTTTTTTCCGTTAATTAATGCTTTATCACCTGGATTGGAAAAGATTCCATATTCCCACTTACTTATTAATGGTCTCATATATTCTCTACTATAACGAAATTGTTTCTCTGGATTTAAATCATCTCTCAATAATAAAGCAGCCTCTTTAACAAATTCCCCTTTTATTAATATTGGGTTTAAACCAAATTGTTCTTGCCATCTATTAGCAATATAATATCCATTTTCATTATATGTCCATTTTGCTTGAAATATAGAAAATGTTTTTGCATTAGGTGTATCATATTTATACAATCTAAGAGATGACAATGTTTCATTATTCTTTAAAATTGTTATCATTTTATTTATATCAATACATCTGAGTATATCAACATCATCTTCCCAATGTAAAACAAAAGGAGCAGTTGCTTGACTCCAAGTCCATTTAACAGCATTTGGAAAAGATGGTTCAGAAGCTACATTATATATTATATTTGGAAACCACGTTTTGGCAATTTTAATTATTTCTTTTGGGTTTACATCCTCACCAATTGGATCAATATTTAAAATTAATCTAACATTATCTCTATTTTGTATAACTCTTTCACTAATATTTCTTAAAGTTCCATTTATAATTTTTGGTCTTAAAACAGAAGTCATTGTAATATCTATATTATCAAATTCCATTAATATATTTCCTTCCACTTTCTGTTAGTTCAAGTTGAAGATAATTCGATTTATCTCTGACCATAAACTCTTGTAATCTTGGGTGTATATCTTCACCTTGCCAAAATTGAGCAACATAACCCATATCCACACATCTTCCACCACATTCTTTTATATATCCACTATATATTCTGCCTAATTCTCCAGCACAAACTATATAAAAATCATAATCCTTTGCTTCATTTTTTATTTTATTCATAACCATAGGAAAAGAATTCTTATACTGTTCCTTGTAGTGAGGAACTATTTTTATAACATTTACATTAAACTTATTTAAAACATATTTTAAATTATCATAAATACCAATTATACATACTCGTCTATTTTTCATTATATCTAATAAATTTGGTTTGATATCTTTTAATATCATAAGATAATTTGATTCTGGATTACAATATTTACAATTATCAAACTCTGCTCTACTATATAAATCTTCCCACATTCTTAATTTTATATCTGTTTTTTCTGAAATTTTTTTATTTTTTGTTTTTTGTCTTGGCCAAAAATCACTTGTATAATAAACTTCTGGTGTATCTATAAAATCAGCATTTCTTGCAACATAACCCCATGATTCAAATATATCATATATTTTGTATTGTGGTATTCCTTCTTTTCTACAAATAATATCAAGTTGTTCAACATCATTATATAAAACAGAATGAATAAATTTAATACCACCATCACCAAACCGAATATGAGAAAATGGAATTTTATTTTTTATAGAATAATCTAATTTATTAATAATATCTTTAACTTTATAAATCATTATTTATAACCTTCTAATATTTTTATAAATTTTTTCATGTTTTCTTCTCTCGAACCAATTTCGACAATTTTATTCCAACAATTCATTCCCAACGATAATCGAAACTTCTCATTGGTACATAAAGTTTTAACACCATTAATAAAGCTTTCAAAATTATCTTCAGTAACAACTCCAGTAACTCCATTTACAACATAATCATGAGTCCCGCTCAATTCTGCACATGTAGTTACAACTGGACAATTTGTCATCATAGCTTCTGCTGGTGGAAGGTGATTTCCATCCAGCATGGTTGTTGATAACCAAATATCTATATCGTTATAAAATCTATTCTTTTCTTCCATACTAGGTCGTTGAATATATTTATCATATTTATAATTTTTTGGAGGATCATCGTTTCCAAGTAAATATAATTTAACAGGAATATTTTGTTTTTTTAATTGATTATAAGTATCAAACAACCAAGTTATTCTTTTTATTGCTGAATGTTTTTTATTATATAACCCACCTAATACTATGTAATCTTTTTTTTGTGATGGTAAATTATAAAATAAGTTATAATCATAACCTGGATACACAATAACAGAATCAACGTTATATTTTTTTAATTTATTTTGTAAACCAAGACTATTAACGAATTTTATAATTGGTTGTTTTAAAATATTGTTATAAATCCACTGTTCATCAACTTGCCAAATTTCCCAACCTCTAATCCAAATACATTTTTTACCACATCTTGGAAGAGATTTTAAAGTTGTTAAAACTGATTTATATCCTGTTGCAATTATAAAATCAGCATCTGGTATTTGAGAAGCATTTTCTACAATAACATGAGGAACTTCTAATTTATTCCATGTATGTTTATTCTTTCCATTATCTATTATTTTAACATCACATCCCAATTTCTGTAACATATTTGAAGAATTGACAAGTGTGGCACTACCACCATTATCTCCCAAGCCAACATTCCTCAAATCAAATAGAATTTTCATATTTCTTCACTCCATCTATTATATTTTCGGTTTTTATAATTTGAATATTAAATGGATTTAATAATTTCAAATCATCCTCAGTAGTATTATCATTAACTAATATAATATTCTTTTTTAACAAAATACTCATTAAAAATATCTTAGAGTTGGAACTACAAATTACAACCTTACATAGTTTTATAAACTCAATTAAACAACCAACAATGGTAGAATTTATATAATCTATATTTTTTAAAAGAATATCAACTAAATCATTAAAATAAAATACATTTTCATTATAAATTATTTTTTCTTCATTTGATGATACGTTATCATCAATTAGAATATAATCTTTTTTAGAAAATAATTTCTTAATAATATTTCTATTTTCTTCTCTTGGTGAAAAATCATAACACATTTTATCTCTAGGAAATTGCCATTTTATTTTTGATCTCCAAGAATTAATAGATGGAGTAAAACACTCTAAGATATCATAATTCTTTTTATATTTATCGAAAAAATATTTTCTTATAGTTTCGTAAACAGATAAATCAAAACCATTTATTGTAAAATTTTTCTTTTCTAATTTATCATCATTTGTCAATCTCAAAGGAATTAAAATATCAGCATATTGCCCATATAGATCAAATCTTTGTTGTCTAGTTAAAACTATGATTTTATACTTAGGATAATTTTTCTTGAGATATATAGCATAAGGTGCAAAACGATATAATTCCCAAGAAAATTCTCCTATAAATGGGCCAAAAAGATAAGCTTTTTGTCTCTTTTTTTCTTCAACTTTTGATAACATTTTTAATGTCATTGATTTCTTTATTAACACCTTTTATAGTTTCTTTTAATGTATCATTTTCATTCTGTAATCGTTGTATCTCATTTAAAGCACCGTCTAATACTCTTTTGATATCCATTAAATTTAAATTACCACCATATGACCCCATCATATGATATTCAATTAAACGTCTTCCAATAATATCACTGTTTACTTTGTTTACTTGTAGCCACGAATTTGTGTTTTTCATCACTAGTTATTCCCTTCTTTTTATTTTTTAATATTCTTTTCAAGTGATCAAAAAGAACTGTTGGTTCTATTGTATAATATAAATCTTCTATAAAAGTTATTGGTGTTTTTTTTGGATTATAAACATTTGTGTGAAGAGATTTTTGACAACCAAATTCCAAAACTTCAACTCCTTTTAAAAGAGAAATATTTGGTATAGCAGATTGACTACTTACTGTTAAAATTGTTTTTTCCATTATTGCTAATAAAATACCAGACAATGAAGAGTTATTACCAAGTTGAATATCATTCATATCATAAAATCTCTTTTTCTCATCTGGAATATATTCACCAGGTTTGCCACATATAATAAAGTTATAATTATTCATCATAAAAGAATCATTAGAAATAAGAGCATATAATTTATCCCATTTGCCCCAATTTCTACGAAATCCTTCTCTATATCTAGGTGAAATTATTACATTCTTTTTTGTATTATTTGGAAGGAACTTTTCAACTAATTCATAATTTTCAGTTCTTGGGGCATAATCAAAAATATAATTACGCCCATCATATTGATTTTTATTACAATATCTTCCTTTATCTATACTTGGAAACACATGTTCTAAAATATTATATTGTTTTGAATATTTATTTTTAAACATTTCTGCTAATTGATAATAATATTTTTCATTAAACTTCAATAAACGAAAACATTCAGGTTGGTATTTATCATAATCACCTTCTATTCTCAGTGGTATAAATATATCAGCTCTCTTACCATATAAATCAAATCTTTCTTCTCTGGTAAATATAATATATTTAATAGGTTTATTTAAATATTTCCTGTTAATATAAAAAGGAAGGATTGGAGCAAATCTACCAGCTTCCCAATAAAATTCACCAATAAATGGACCAAATAAAATAGCATCAGCCATTACCAATCTCCAATCAATTTTTTATCATTTTCTATCATCTTATAAAATGTTTCGAAATCCATATCATCAATCATTTTTTCAGCTTCTTCGAAATTGATTTTTTCTAACTTTTTAGGATCATTTCTCAAAGATGTTAATTGATTACAAATACTACCAGCAATTTTTCCACAATGAATTCCTAATTTTTGTTTAACACCCATTATATAAGGATTATTATTTGTACTCTTTGCTAACTTTTGCCAGTATAACTGATCATGTCTTTTTGATTGTCCAACTAATTGTTTTAGATCAAGAAACCCAACTTCTCTAAAAAAGTTTGGGCGAATTGACCATAAACCACTTCCTCCCAAATGACCAACCACACCATCTATATCATTAAATTTATGTTTAGTTTGATCTTTTTGTTTTATACCACCTGGTATTTGCCCTATAACTTTAATATTATTCATTTTATTTTTATTAACATAATCCCAAGCAACTTTTATATTTTTATCCCAATTTGGCATAACAATTATATCATTATCAAGAACCATTAAAAAGTCATAATTATCTTTTTTTGGATCTTCTTCATGTTGTCTTCCAAATATATTAAATGTTGTTGCTTTACTAAAAGCATTAAAATTAGATGAGTCTGTTGTAAATGTAACTTGTGAAATCACACCTTTTGTATACATTTTATAAAAATAAGTAAAATGTTCAGCTATTTTATAATTTGTCTGATTATCATATACATATATTTGGTGAGGAAGTGTTGAATGTTTATTAAGTGCTGCTATACATTTTTTTGTAATTGCTAATCTATTTCTAACACTTAAATATATTTTAATCATTGTCGAAAAATTCCTTAATTTTATTTAACAAATTTGTAAGTTTTTCATCAGTATCAATTAATGAATTATAACAAATACTATAACCATCAATATCTGCCTGTGGGCAAGGTTTATGACTATGTAAATAACAAGGAGAACAAGGTATTTTAGCATTAACCCAATCAGCTTTTTTATATGTTTTTAATCGAATTTCGGCAGGAAATGGTCCAAATATACCAAAACATTTTTTATCAAGAGAAGCAGCTATATGATTTATAGCAGAGTCAGTTCCAATAACACCATTTGATAACGTAATAAGTGCGATAGTATAAGAAATATCTTTTGAATATTTACAGAAATTAAATACTTTTTCCTTATTTTTACAAAGAGAAATGAATTGATCTATTTTTTCTGTTTGCCTTGGATTATCTGTTAAAACAACATTAACACCAACATCTGTCAAACCATTGATTAATTTTAACCAAAAATTATGAGATGGTGTTCTAATAGGAGAACTAGCACGAAGTTGCATAACTATAAAATTATTAACTTTGTTATATTCTAAAATATCTTTACATTCTGTTAAAATAGAATCAATAGGAGTTTGTTTTGGAATTAATAGTTCGTCTGGTAAATCAAGTCCTAACCATCTAGAAAACAAATTATAAGCGTTTGTATATTCTGCTTCTTTACATCTCTCAATAACTCCCTCAAATAACATATGATAATCTGCCTCTTGAAGATACCTCAGAGAAAATGGAAGATCTAATAATTTATCAACACAAGGCCAATTTTTAACCATTGGTTGATATTGTGGTCCACAAGCAAAATAAATTTTACATGTTGGGTATTTCTCTTTAAGATAAATTAAATTTGGTTGAATAAACAGAAGATCACCAATTCCACCTGTTCGAAAAACAAGAACTGTTTTATCATTGAGATTTTGCCCTCTATATGGTGTATATAGATTTTTAAACTTTATTGGCGATGGTTTTAAAAGTTTCTTCTGTGTATGTGGTTCTATTCTTAATTGTTGGTAGACACCCAACCCCATTACATATTTTACTCTCTTAGTCAGTTCTTGTTTTTTAAAGTGATTTTGAATAAATCTTGCTGTTTTTACAGCTTCTGCAATCACTATATTTGGCGGATTTTCTTTTAACTCTTCTATATTTTTCACATGTTTGATATTATCAAATGATAAACCAAAATCTCTAATTTCTGTTGCACTTATTGGTTTTAATTTCACATTTAAACTATCAGTTTTCCAAATTCCTTTATTCTCATTTTCAAGCATTATTTAAAAATCCTTTCTCTTTTATTTACATTTTATTTTCTAAGTGTTTTCTGAATCTTCATAGTCACCAGATTTTTCTTTTTCTGATTTCCACCCCCACTCTACTTTATTAAAAAATTCTTTTTTCTTTTCATCATCTAATTCATCTGGTGAACTGACACCATATTTCTTCAACATGGATTTAAAATATGTTCTATATTCTTCACTGTTGGTCTCATCTTCTTCAACCATCATTTGTTCATCAAGTTCATCACCTTCCATCTCATCTTCAACATCATCAAATAAACTTTCTATGTCTTGGTTTGGTACATGATTAATATCATTTTCTAATTTATCATCATCCATTTCATATGCTGGTTCTTCACCACTGTCATATTCAGAACCAACAAAATCTTCATCATCATTATAAACATCATCTTGGCAACAACCTTCTGTATCTTCTTCTTCATCTTCACTGTTAAAATAGTTTTCTAACAGTTTATCAACTTTTACCATAACCTCTTTATTTCGTTTATAAATTTCATAACCACCTTCAGAAAGAATTTCTTCTACTAACTGTTCAGCAATTTTTATTTTTTTATCAATCATACCCATTTTATTTTTTCCTCCGATAATTAAACTTTCTGACGCACCATCGCCAGCAGCATCACCACCATAATCTAAATCATCTATTTCACTATCTGGATCTAAAGGCTCATATGCAACACCACTTCTAGCATATTGTAATCTTGTATCATATCGATTCTTTATCTTAGCTTGTTTTCTAACTTTTAATTTTAATTTATCTTTATCTTTCTCAAAATCACTTATCCCAATTTTTCTATTGGCGATACCATTAAAAGAATCTATTCTACCTCTATAATCACCAGTAGCATTTTTTAAATAAATATTATAAAGAGAACCTTGATGTCTATGTCTTAACTTCATAAAAACATTAATAATTTCCTTATCATCAGTTCCTAATAACTTTTTAAATCTTTCAATTTTAAAACTTTCTGGATCTGTATCTTTATCATTGATTTCTTTCTCAAGTAAATTAAAAAAATTATATAATTTTTTTGACATTATTAAATCCTCTTGGCATCAGCCATCGTTTTTATTAATAAACCATTTGCTACAGTTGTTAAAGAATTCTTCGAAGCTCTTACCTCTGATACTTCGAAAGGTAATTCATAATTTGATAAAATTGTTTTAAACAAGTCAACAAAACCATCTGGTGTACTTGTTCCACCAGAAATAACAATTGGAATTGGTTCTGATAACTCTACATCAACCTTCTCATTAAATTCTTTAATAATCTTTTTTACTGTATAATCAATTAAAGCTTTATAATAATAATATAAAGCTTCTAATACACGTTTCGTTTTTTTATTTTGTACATCTACAGCACCAGTTAATTTCATATATTTTTCTTTTATATTAGTAACTCTATTTTTAACCATATCTAAATCTTTGGCAACTTGATTATCAATCCAATCACCTGAACGAGAAGTAGAAAATTTTAAAGCCTCAATTCCTTTTAGAGAAACACAACAGTTCATCATACCAGCTCCAAAAGAAATACCAATACCAGAATATTTTTCATTAGAACATTCTGAATAAACAATAGCCATAGCTTCATTAACTGGAGAATAATTTGCACCCAAACTCTTTAATATTCTTGCAAAAACATTTTGATGATATATAACAGATCGTTCTTCATCAATTGGTTCTGCTGGTATAGAATATGATACATATACATCTTTGTTTTTCGTTTCACCAATCAATTGTTTTATCATAATAGTTAAAACGTCAATTGCGGAAATTTCCTTCGGTGAAATTAAACCTTTCTCCATTGGTCGTGATACTTCTCTATTAAATAAATTAGCAAAATCAAAAGCATCATTACCAATTATAAACAACTCACCATCTTCATTTTCGACATAACTAACATTGCTCAATTGATTAATATTAACAGTTTCTTTGTCAATTTTGAGAAAAACATTTCTCATCAATGAAACTTTATCACTATCAGATCTTGCGCAAACTAAATTCATGGTTCCGCAGTCTAAACCTACTGAAACTACTGGATTTTTTACTTCGTCTTTTTTCTCTTGTTCGGTCATCTTATTCCTCCAAAATTATTTTTCACCAATCAATCTAGATAACAAATCAACTTTATCATCTAAATCATCTTTTTCTTGTTCTATTATTTCTTGATTACTATTTCCTTTAACCTCAATATTCTTTATATCAATCTCAGGAATAAACTGTAAACCTAATTCCTCTATATCTGGTTTTTTATTTTCCTTTTTTATTTCTTTTGTTTCTTTTATTGGAGAAACAATTTGTTTTGATAGTAACTTCTCAGTAAGAACCTCTAATTTTTCAAGTTTCTTTGTAATTTGTTCTGAATTATCAACAGTCTTTTCACTTTGTTTTTCTATAAATTTCATTAACAAATTTTCTAACTTATTAATTTTTTTATCTATTGTTAATTTCCCTTTTTTCTCTGCTAAGTTGACTTCTTGAATAATTTCTTTTTCCTTAGTCTTCTCATTTTCAGAAATAATTTGATATTGTACAATTCCATTCTTTTTTAAATAAGAAATTATTAATGGAATATTTCCATTTGTTATATCTATTTCAGTAGGTGTTCTTACTGGTAAAAATCCTGGTATTTCTAGAAAATACCCTTTTTGTTTTACTTTTAGTTTTATCACTGAATTCTCTCCAAATATTCATCAATAACATTATTTTTTGTAAATCCATTCTCTGGATAATTTACAATTTGATTATCTTGGCTTAATATTTTAATAGCAACTTTCTTTTGATCTGGAATCAAAAATAATTCAGCTTCACCAGACTGTGAAATCCAACGATAATCTTGATGTTCTTTGCTCAATTTAACTTCTTGATTTTCATCTTTCATTTTACATAAAAAATTATAACATGTTGTTAATCTTGTTCCATTGTCTGCAATATATTGAAATTTTTCTATTAATTTAACAGGTACAATATCTAAACCGGTTTCCTCTTTAACTTCTCTGACAACACAATGATGTAACTTTTCCCCAATTGGTTTATCACATTTTCCACGAGGAAATTCATAATAATTTGGCCAGTGATCATCAGATGATCGTTGGATAACCAAAATATATTTTTGTTCATTAATTTCTCTAACTATAATTGCACCTGCTGCATTCATTTTAACTTTTACTTTTGTAGTATCTATCATTATTTTTCCTCAGTCTTTTCTTTATTTTCCTCTTCATTCATTTTCCCAACATCTTTCATCATAGTTTTAATCCAACCAGGACACGCGAAAAAACTTGTAGAACAACAATGTTTTCCACTATAAATATATTTTGCTTCTTTTCCACAACCAAACTCGCATAGCATATTAATATCTCCTTTTAAACACATAAAGTTCTAGTACCATATTAGGTTCCAAGACTACTGTATCAACTCGTAATACAAGTGTATTACCATTATTTATAATTGAATAATGATCCCCATAATCTAGTTTTCCATATTTACTGTTAACAACTAATGAATTAATATCAAGAATCTGTTCTGGTAAAGTTATTTCAACATTAACAACCGAGGTTGATTCACTCTGAGTTACAATATGAAAATATCTAGTATTAAATTCATATTCATAATCACCCTGAACTGAAGTAGAATCAGGTGCATATAAACTGTTTGACGTTTCATCCAAATTAGTTTCGAATTCTGTAGTAGTTTGTAATGTAGCACCAGGAATTGTATAATCATATTCAGAATAAACAGAAGCCGCATTTATTTTCATATCTATTTTTTCAACAAGATAATCAGTTTTTAAAGTTAAAAATGCTGGTACTTCTATTTCATAATGAATTGTAGCTGTTAAACGCCACTCAGAAATATTATCTAACCCACCATATCTATTGCTTCCATCACTCATACCAGTTAATTTATATATTGGTTTTATATTGCATGGAAGAACCAACTCATTTCTATTTGTTGTTCTTACCAACTCTGTATAAGCACCAGCAGAGGACCAATCAATATTATATATCAAACCAGTATATGGATTACTATATTGAAAATTTATAAATTCTTCAGGAAGAATTATAAATGTTGTAAAAAATTGAGGATATATCCATCGTTCATAACCAGCAAATATCTGAAGAAATAACATTCTCAAATCACAATACTCATAAAAAGAATTTAAAAGCATTGTTAATTCTAAATCTCCCTGTATTCTTATAAACCCAACATTTGCTTGAATATGCTTATCTTGATATATAGGATCGAGTATTCTTCTTATTAAACCAGGAGCAAGATTTGGAAATCTCCATAATTGTTTACCACCAGCATTTGCATCTGCCAATTCAAAATCACCACTAGGATTTAAAATAATTGCAGGTAAATTTGGTTTATCTGTTTCTTTTCCATCTTGACAAAGTTGGTGTAAATATTGCACAGACTTATCATATGTTCCAACAATCTTATGTTGAAATCTAGGATAAAGATGCAAAGAAAAATAATCCAATGCATCCTTAAAAAAATTTGCATAAACATTGTGAATAAAAAAATATTGTTCTATTAAACCTTCTTTTTTTATTCCACCAATCTCTGGATGTGCTCCCATTTATATGTTCCTCTTATAAGTTTATCACTTCTTTTGGAGGTAAAATATTACTCTCTATGCCAATTTTACCAGATGTTAAATGATCTTGATGATAGTCATTCAACATTTTAAGTGACTGGTTAGATGCTATTTGTATACCACTAGTTCTTACTATTTTTTTACCTAATTTTTTTATAATATTATGTCTTTCCGTTATTATAAATATAAATTCATTATAAAAATGATTTAATGTAAAACCATATAAGTTGAGGCAGTCAAATACCGATTTATCTTCATCTATATCGACTTTAGAGAGGTTTATTGTTTCGTTTAATATGAAGGATACCTCGTGAAAATAGTCGCTCTTAATGCCCTTATATTGATTCACAATGTCTAATGTACTTTTTCTATAATTATGCAAATCTATAAAAGTTTCACAAAATTTAGACGATTCTAAATTTTTAAACATATTAACTTGCATTGCTTGAGTGTCAACTTTACTATCTGACTCTACTCCAAATAAAAGAAATGTTGATTTTTTATTTAAAAATATTTCAACATTATAAAAACCATTCATAAATGGAAGTCTAAGCTTATAACTTCTATCAAACGATTTTCCCAATTTTAAAGACATTTTAATTTCCTTTCTTTTTACAAACTAAAATTCCAATCATCAGATACAACTGTTTCATTTAATCCAATATCTGACCTAACTTTCGTTAAAATTAATTCTTTAGTCATTATTTCATTTTCAACAATAACATGAAATTCTTTATAGTTATTTTTTATTACAACATCATCTGGATTCCATAAATATAAAGCTTTTACTATATTTTCTCCAAATTCGTCAATAATAAATGTTGTTGTTTTCAAATCAAATTTGGTTTCATTATATCTTTTCAACTCAGTTAAAAATTCATCTTTATATTGTGACGGAATTTCTTTTTCAAAAAACTTACATACTCTAAATAAATTATTCAATTTTTCTTCCTTTTTAATAACTTCTTTTCTTTCTTTTTTTGATATAAATTTAATAATTTCATCTGAAATTTTATATTTTTCTTGTAACTTTAATAAAATCATTTCATCAGTAAGATCTTTTCCCATTTTCTCTGCTAATTCTAATGGCATAAGCTCGTTTAAAATTTGTTCTAAACTAAACGGGCTTTTAGTCATAAGTCTTGTCCATTTGGTTTCATATAAGTTTTTATGTAAAACACTTATTGATTCAGTTTTATTTATAGCTTTTTCAAAAATTTCAGAACAAGATGAAGTTATATCATTTTCTTTAATATCAGGACATTTATAATCACTTAATAATATTTTATATTTTTCAAAAACACCAACTGAATCATAATATTTATATCTATTTAAAATAATTGATGAAAAAGTATTTTCATCAGAAACTAATTTATCTAAATAAGAAAATACAAATACATCTGTAAAACATCTCAATTGTAAATAAAATAAAGACTTACTAATAGAAACGTCTGTAGTTCTACCTTCTAATCTCCTTCTAAATGCACGTATATATATATTGAATAAAAATAAATCATAAACAACTTGAGCAATATCATCAGGAATGTCTTGTGTTACTTTATATTTAAAAACAGGTATAGCATCTGTTATTGATTCATTTTCTTCAATATATTTTTCATAATTTATATTAAAAAATAATTTTGATATATAATAAATTGATTTTTTATCATCTTCATTTAAATCATGTAAAATACCATCATCGACAACATTATTTTTTATAATATCATCCTTTATTAAATCGATTGGACAAGGACTTAACATATATGAGTTTAACATGTTTTCTAAATTATATAGATTATTTTTTAAAATATTTTTAACAAATTTACTTGAAACTTCCGTTATAGTTGGAGTAGTGATTATATTCTCTTCCAATTCACTAATTTTTATATTTTCCATATTTTCACCTAAAAATTTATCTAAATCATTAATTGTATTTTGAGTCATTTGAATATTATCAGGCGATATATCATTTTGTTGTATATTTATATTTGATGGTGATACTTGGTATGAAATTCCTTTAATTAAACCAGGTAAATTTTTAATAATGTTTATAGTCTCAGATTGAATTGATTGAAATAACAAATCTTTACAAATTGAAAAATAATTATTCTTAAAATTATCTAATAAAAATTTAAAAGCTGAAAAAGTTTGAATTGGAATTATAACTTTTGAAAAATCTGTTTCACTACTTTTTAATTGTACTATTATAAGTCTTTCTTGTAAATTTTCTTCAAAAAAACATTTAAAATAAAACTCAATATCTTTGTATCTTTTGTATATTTCTGAACCATTTGCATCTTGTTGTTTAACTAAAAGATCAAAAGATTTTAATAAATCTGAAACATCACTCAATGTCAAAAAACATGTTTTTTGAAAATTATTTGTGATTGAAATATTGAATGTAGGTGCATTAAATTGTGTAAAATCCATTGTATTGGTATTAATAGATAGTCTTAAATATCCTTCAGTACCATATCTACGATCCTTGTAAGTCAACATAGTTTGACTAAACCATTTCGTATTCTCGCCACTATACATTGATTAATCTCCTTTTTCTTATTTTCTGTATTTGTCCTTTTGTTCTAAGACAATTTCTTATGGTCTACAAATTGAATTAAAATAACATTTACTTCAAAACCAATAAATAAATATTTTATTGAAAGTTTGAGGATGTTCCTGAACAACCGTTCGCGTCAGCGAAAAGGTTGTTTGAAGGAACATCATCTCATAACAATAGAATTAAAATATAGACTGAATATAAAAGTATTTTAATATTTTTTGTTTGTTGTTTTATTTTTACTATTTTTTAACGTCTTGAGCTAATTTTCCAAAAATCCTAGATTATATTCTAAGTATATAGCCTGGATATTTAGCCTGGAAGTTCGACCTGGGTTGGTTTGACCCCTATATTACTATATTACTATATAAGTGAACAAAATTTTTTCAATTTTCTAATTAAATCAATTAATTAAAAATTTCAAGTGTAACATAAAAACACGATGAGCGTAACATAAAAACACGATGAGCGTAACATAAAAACACGATCATTGAGCACGAGAAGATATATTAAAGGATATATTATTAGATAGAAAATATTCTTTTTTCTTTATTTCATCCCATTCAATTAGTTTTTCCAAATCTGTTAATATATTTTTTATAAATTGATATGCTCTCCTTCTGTTTGATCCAAAAGTATCAAATGAAAAATAATCACAAATTTTATCTAATTCTATATTTACTTTATTATCCAGTCTCTCTTTCCTATTTTTACATAAAACAAATCTTTTATAAAAGAAATTAGAAGCAGAATTTTTACATTCATAAATTAATGGATCTATAACTTGAAAATTCAACGATTTAATATTATGTTGAAAAAAGAATCCAAGTGGTGTATCAAAATATATATTAATTTCACTATCAATTATACTTCCATCTTTTTTTAGTTTTATTGGTTTTTCTACTACATTAAATATTTTTTCATGATTTTTCATTTCATAAATAAACCATTGATCTATTAATTTCACTTTATAATTTAATTTTATTCCAATTGAAGCAGATGTGAAAAACTCTTTAAATTGTTTATTTGTAAAATTATTAAAAATATATGGGTATTCTTTAATTAGTAATGATTTGTCTATTTTGATGTGGTATATATAAGGTAGATTATTTTTAACAATTTCATCTTTTAACTCATTAGTCAATTCAACACAGTTTTTAAAAACAGATAAATCATTAAAACTTCTTGGAAATTGAGTATGTGGTAAATTATATGTATTCAAGTAGATTAAATCTGATAATATATCTAAAACATAATTTTGTTTATTATACCACCTTCCAACATATGATATATCAGAATCTATATTTGGGTTTAATGCCGTGAATATAAATTCTCCATTAATTGGTATATTCTTTTTATGAACGTATCTACCACAATAACAAAAAGTTTTTTCACTTACTAATTTATTACGCATCTATCACCTTTTCATTCTTTAAAATTCTCCATCGTTTTGGTAACTTCAATTATTATATTGTTAAATAGTTTTTGTGTATTTTTAATTTTTTTAACACCAATTTGACTCAAAATTATATTTCGTAAATCAACTAAAAATTTATTAATATCTGTTATGTTAACATTTTGAGGAGGTATGATAGTTTGTTGTTGAACATTTTGTTTTGTGCTCGAAGATTGAAAATTTTGAGGTTGTTGAGGTTGGGTTAATGGACATTTTTCTCCTGGTCTTATTGGTGGATGAATAAGTCCACATTGAGAACATTGTCCAAAATTAATTGGCATATTATTTGTTTGCATTTTAAAAATCCTTTCTTTTGTAATTTTACTTTTTTGTTCTTACTTATTTTTTTAACGGCTACAGTGCTATATATATTAATTGTTGATAACTAATACGGATCAATTAGTCTTAATTTCTTAACACAGAACAAATAACTGATAGGAGGATATATGGAAAATTTTTATGTTGTTAGTGAGAAACATATGACTTTCTGGAAGAAAGCTTTCATCATCTTAGGTGTATGTTTCATCTTTACATCTGGTTTATGGTTGTATGTGTACAGCAACGTAATTTCCAATCAAGAAGTTATGCATCGCAATGCTGTACAGATGACCAACGTAATTAATGAACTCAAAGATGAAAAGAAAATCAACGATGAAAAAGAAGTCATGAAAAAAGATATCAGAGGATATATTAAAAATAAGTATAAAAATATCCCTGATAGTATTGTTATCGAGATAGCCGAAAACATCGTCAGTATGTCCAGTGTTTACGCTATTTCAACTGAATTGGTCGTAGGGATCATGGAAGTTGAAAGTAGCTTCAACCCTATGGCAACCAGTTCAAAATCTGCAAGAGGTTTGATGCAGGTTATGCCTGAATGGTCAAGAAAATTTGGGTTGAAAAATGAATTTGAGCTACACAATATTTCCACAGGTATAGAAAGTGGGATAAAAGTGTTTCAGATTCATTATGAAGAAAACAACAATGATGTATCCAAGGGTTTATACCATTATGTTAACAAGGATACAGCATATGTAACAAAAGTTTATGCATCTATGGGACAATTCGTGTCCTATAGAACGATGAGTGCAAACGAAGAAACATTAGAAGTTTCTAAGAAAGATGAGGTGAAAAAAGAAAAGGATATATGAACAATTTAACAAACGAACAAAACCAGGTGTGTGAAAACATTTTGGATACCATGAAACAATGTGGTTATCGAAATGTTTTCACATACTTTGGTGAATCTGAGAGTATTTTTATTCGTCGTATTGGTGGATTTGCTGGAACTGGTAAAACCACAGTTATATCAAATTTAAGAAATATGATAAAAAAAGGATATCCTAAATTGAATGTTGCTTTTATAACATATACTGGAAAAGCTTCAACTGTTCTAAGGGAAAAATTAGAAAAAAATAATGCTTTATATGATCAAGATTATATAGGAACTATACATGGATTAGTTTATAGAGCATTAACTGTATGGGATTCTGATCTGAAAACAGCAATTGTAGTCGGATGGGAAAAAATTCCAAAAGATTTAATTAGTCAAAATATTTTTATAATAGATGAAGCTTCTATGGTTAGTGAAACAATATGGAATGATATTATTTCGTTTGATAAAAGTATTATAGCTGTTGGTGATCATGGGCAACTACCACCTATTGGTGAAGATAAGTTTAGTTTAATGAGTAATCCAGATATGTGTTTAACAGAAATACATAGACAAGCATTAAATTCACCGATTATTAAATTGTCAAAATATGTTAGAGAAAATGGAAATATTCCAAATAATATTTGTTTTGAAGATAAAAGTGTATTTAAATTGTCATGGAATAATAGTTTATGTAGAGATTTATGGAATAAAAAGGTCACATTTGATAAAGATTTAATTGTCCTTACAGGCTTTAACAAAACAAGAGTTGCTATGAATAATATTATAAGGAATAAATTAGGTTATGGTGGTATGAAAACACCAGGCCCAGGTGAATCTATTATATGTTTAAATAACAATCATTATATTAAAGTTATGAATGGGCAAATTGGTAAAGTATCATGGGTTATGCCAGAAACAGAAAATCTTCATAGAATTACATTAAATATAAATGATACATTATATGAATGTATGGTATCTAATTTCTGTTTTGGTAAAGAAGAATACAGTGTAATGTATGATAAAGAATTATTTAGAAAAGAATATAAACATATTTATAAAAATTCAAAAAGAAAATTTCAAAAAATAGATTTTTTTGATTATGGATATGCTATCTCTGTACATAAATCACAGGGATCTCAATGGAAGCGAGTAGTTCTTTTCGAAGAAAGGACAAAACGTTGGGATGATGAATATTATAAAAAATGGTTATATACTGCTATAACAAGAGCCGAAGAAAAATTGTTTATAATTTCTGATTATAGAGAGGATTCGAAATAGTGAAAGTATTAATTGATGATATTAGAACAATTGATGATGTGAAGTTTGACATAATTGCTAGAAACTTTGCTGCTGGTATGTTAGTTATGGAATCTGGTGCTGTAACTACATTATATTTGGATCATGATTTAGGTGATGAACATAGTGGAACAGGATATGATATTCTTCAAATATGTAAAACTAAAAGAATTCTACCAGAAAATATTCATTTAATCACAATGAATCCAGTAGGATTAAAAAATATGCAAAATTTCCTTCGTGATAATAATTATACATCACCAGATGGATATTATTTTTATAAAAGAAAACAATTTGAATAAAATTAAGACCCTCTAAAAATTCGAGTCATTAAAAATATATTTTAGAACATAAAATAAAATAAAATACATTTTTGGAGGGTTATTTTTTAATGTGTGTTGAATTAAAAACGAAGTTAGATCAGTATGGTATTGAAATATATGATAACTATTTAGTTGAAGATGAAGAAGTTTATACTCATTGTGATAAAATGATTATAATTTATAATAAAAAACAACAAACTTATGCAGTATCATTTGAAGCTTCATCTAAACCAGAACTTGTTGGAAACATGATGATTATTTTAAATCAATTAAATAAACCAATAGAGATTATGGAATCACATACATATAATAAGAAAAATATTCCTATATTTGGCAATGAAGCATATGAAGAAATAAAGAAAAATATAAATACTGAAACAAAAAAGAAAATAGAAGAAGATATGTATTTTCAGGAATTGTTATCAAATGTAACTCCTGATGATTGTTTTAAATGTTAAGAAAGGAGAAAGAATGAGCGATATTGTAGATTCATTGTGGGTTGATAAATATAGACCAAAGAAAATTAATGATCTAGTTTTACCACCACAATATAAGGATGATTTTGAAAGAGTAATTGCAAAACAATCTTTACCAAATTTGTTACTAGCAGGTGCTCCAGGTTCTGGTAAAACAACACTTGCTCTTTTGTTATGTTCAAAGTATGGTGTATTATTTAATCCAAAAGATAATCTTCTAATTGCAAATGGTTCTGCAAAACAAACTAGAAATATTGCGTTCGTCGATTCTGTAATAGAACCATTTTTAAAATACCCACCTAGTAAAGATAAATATAAAGTTGTTTTTATTGATGAAGCTGATAAAATGACAACAGATGCATATGACTCATTTAGAGGAATTATTGAAAAATATCAAGTTGCATATGGTAGATTTATATTTACATGCAACTATTTATCAAAAATACCAGATGCATTACAAAGTCGTTTTACAACATATATTTTTCAACAAATTTCAAAAGAATATGTTTATAATTATTGTAAAAATATTTTAGATTGTGAAAAAGTAAATTTCACTGACAAAGATATAAATTTTATAATTAATAACTTATATCCAGATATTAGAAAAATAGTAAATACTTTACAAAGAAATTCAAAAGATGGTAAGCTTGTAGTTAATGAACAATCTGTAGTTACAAAAGAAAAAATAATTATTTCTTCTATTGTTGAAATTATTACATTTCTTGAAAAAAATGAAGATAATAAAATAGGGAAAAACATTAATATAATTATCGAGACATTAAATGATCAAGATATAGAATATAAAAATTTATATAACGAATTATTTTTTATGCAAAAAATCCCTCCTGTGGTTAAGGTTATTGTAAATAAATATTCTATGAGTCAACAAAATAGTATTATACCTCAAATGAATTTTATGGCTATGATTTTTGAAATTGTCAAATCGTTACAAGAATATAGAAAATTAGCGATTGGTAAATAAATATGATAGGAATATATCAAGATAATTTTGTTGATTTTTTAAAAAAAAATTTGGGTGACTGTAAAACTACGCAAAAGAATATTATAACAGTATGCCCTTGGTGTGAATATGGAAAAAAGAAAGATCATTATCATTTACACATTTCACTAGACCTTCCAATTTTTCATTGTTTTCATGGTTCATGTGAACAAAAAGGAACAATAGGAAAATTGATATCGAAAATACAAGGTAATGATATTTCAGATATATTTGTAGATAAAAATAAATTAAAAGAATCAAATAAGAAAAGAGAAATATTTGTAAATAAAGAAATAATATCAAAAGATATAATAATCCCACCATTAAATAGAGAAAAATTTCTGTCAAAAGAGTTATATTTAAAAAAACGATTGAAGTTTTTTAATATAAACAGTTCGTCTATAAAGGGATTAATCTATGATTTTAATGAGTTTTTAAATATTAATCATATTCATTTGCAGCAAAATGTTGCAAAGTTGAAGGATTACTTACAAAATAACTTCATAGGTTTTTTAACAGAAAACGAATCTACTATTATTTTTAGAAATATAGATTCGTCTCAAAAAATGAGATATTATAAATATAAGATTAAAGAAACTAATTTTTTAGATTATTATAGGTTGAATGGTTCAGATATAACTTCTAACACCATTGTATTAGCAGAAGGAATATTTGATATTTTTTCAAGCTATTTATTTGATAACTTGAATATTAAAAACAAAGTAAGACTATATGCTTCAGCACTATCTGCTAAGTATCAGGCATTAATACATAGTCTTGTTTTTTATGAGAATATTTACAGACCTGATATTATAATTTTATCAGATAGAGGGATTGATATCGAGTATTATAAA
>AMWB02103834.1_pt2 | contig 29396 bp, 37 predicted proteins | sample 200311 | NCBI WGS metagenome assembly AMWB02 (sample SAMN02737377, study PRJNA173069) | bioreactor metagenome | biome: anode biofilm in microbial fuel cells | place: USA: California | collected 2010-12-16
GGCGATCATCAGGGATATCACTAATATAAAGAAGGTGGAAAGGGCCCAGAGGCTGGCCAATCTCGGGGAAATAGCGGCAAATGTGGCGAACGAGATAAATAACCCTCTCCAGGTCGTGCTTGGGAGGGCGGAGCTCTTGCTTATGGCCGAACAACCGACAAAGGAAGAAATGAGAGAGTCTCTCAAGATAATACAGGACCAGTGTTCCAGGGCCAGGAACATAATAAAACAGATGCATATAATATCGAATCCGGCTATCCGCGATATCGCGGTCGTCGACATAAACGAATGCGTGGAAGAGGTGGCAAAGTTGATGGAATACCAGTTAAGCCTTAACGGCATAGAACTGAGAAGGAAATACGGTTCCGGTCCTATACTGGTAAGGATGGACGAGAATAAGATGCAGCAGGTCATCCTTAACCTTTTGAGGAACGCCGCTGACGCTATCGAGAAAAAAGGCGCGATCACCGTTACTACCCAGAAGAAGGAAGGGAAAGCCCTTGTCGACATATCGGATACCGGACGCGGCATACCCAAAGACATGATAAAGAAGGTGTTTGACCCGTTCTTTACCACAAAGGACGGCAGTACAGGGCTGGGGCTATCGATCAGTTACAGTATAATAAAGGCTCATAATGGGGAGATAAGGATCGCGAACAATGTACTTGGCCGCGGTGCCGCGGTCAGCATAAATCTGCCGGTCGCGGGCGAATGAGCTCAAACTTAAACGGCAGGCAACGGCATTAAAAAACCCGGATCTGTAAAGATCCGGGTTTTTTTTGATCCGTAGCGGTCAGGAACGCGACTTATTCCTGCACGATAGCTTCCGCCGGGCATACGCTCGCGCAGGCGCCGCAGTCTATGCATGTGGCCGGGTCTATGACGTAGGGATTACCCTCTGTTATGGCGTTTACCGGGCATTCCGGCAGGCATTGCCCGCATGCTACGCATTTATCCGTTATCTTATAAGCCATTATTTCCTCCCTTTTTAGGTGTATTTTAAGATAGGATCCCGAATTGTAAGACTTGGGAAATTTAACTTATAGGAAATATACCACACCTTACAGGATATGGCAAGAGTTAAGGAGAGGGTCAAAATGTCTTGACACAAGCGTAAGCGTATCTGTTATAATGGGGTTCACGTAAGGCTTTCGCGGGAATTTAAGGAAGAAGAAAGCAAAGATCTCTCGTTCGCTTTTAGAGGATACGAGATATGCTTTTCTTTTATGGATAAATATAATTAGGTAGAAAAGCGGAGAGGTTGCCTAGTTGGCTTACGGCAGCGGTTTGCTAAACCGCCATAGGGCCCAAAGTCCTATCGAGGGTTCGAATCCCTCCCTCTCCGCCATTGTTGACGCTCAGGCGAACCCTGTTCGGTGCTGGTAACAGCAACGGGCAGGGTTTCCTGTTTTTTAGGGTCAATTTGGCAAGTTAGTTCCTCGAAGGGTTCCCCGATGTGCATCCGCATTATCACATGGTCATCATGGACGTCTATAGCTTTAATAAGAGCCTTTAGCAGGGTTATTTGGGCTTCTGCGGGGGCTTTGTCCAGATGCGCCATGGCGAACCGCAGGTTTGAGTATAAGTATTCGCTGGAGTGGATCGACATGTCAGCGGCTCTGCGGCGTGCCAAAGCCTTAGATAATTGATCTTCCAATACTGTGACCTCTTTCTCGTATGTATCCATTTTCTCGGAGTAGGTAACGCCTTTTGAGATCACTTTGTCTATGGCAAGGTTTAAGAGTTTAGCCGCCGCTTTTTTGGCTTTATCGAGTTTCTTTTGGATGGTTTTGATTTCTTTTTCGTAGATGTCCAGTTTGGTCGCATTATCTTTGATTGCGCTTCCCATCGCCTTCACGATTATTTCCTGATCTTTTGACGCTCGCCTAAAGAAGGCAATTACCGCTTCATCAAACGCCGTAGCGGATATCCGCTTGGTGTCACACCCGAGTCTTTGTCTCGCCCGGCTACATTCGTAATAATAAAAAATATTTCCATTATGGCTATGAGCTATGGTGCAGACGAGACTACTGCCGCATTTCCCACATCGCAATAATCCTTTCAAACGCTGATTGTAATCTTTAACTATTTTCTTGAATCTGTGCCCGGGCAGGTTCGCCGTGATCACCCGGTTTGCTTTATCCCAGAGTTCATCATCAACAATAGCTTGGTGTGTGCCTTTGTGTAGTTCTCCGGAGTAGGAGATCGTGCCTTTATAGAACGGATTCTTTAAGATTTTGGCTACGGTTTGTTTTCGCCAGAGCTGTTTCTTTGCGGTCGGCACTTCATTTTGTATAAGGGTATGTCCGATTTCGCTCAGGGTCTTATTGTCAGCGGCCAGTTCAAAGATGCGCCGTATGTGCGGAGCTATCGTTTCATCAATTTCGTTTTTATGGGGTTGTCTGCCGTTTGGCAGGGGCTCGCCGTCTTTGACTTGCTTATAGCCAAATGGCGGTTTTCCGGCAACCCATTTGCCTTGTCTCGCCCGGGCGATCGCTGAGGCTTTGACACGTTCGCCGGTAAGCTCACGCTCGAAAGCGGAGAGAAGACCGATAATACCGATGACAACTCGCCCGATAGCTGTTGAACTGTCGAGATTCTCACGCACGGACAAAAAGTCTACTTCCTTCGCCTTGAAAATATCGATCATGCTGTACAGGTCACGAGGGTTGCGAGTGAGACGGTCGAGGCGGAAGAAAATGATCCCATCGAAAGACCTTGTTTTATGAATGTCTTTCAAGATGGCTTGTATGCCCGGGCGGTTTAGATCCTTTCCTGAATAACCATCATCGTTAACCACGCCGTTATCGCCAAAACTCGCCAGCTCGTAGCCGAAGGCATCCATCATGTTTTTGCAGTGGTGCGCTTGGGCGTCCAGCGTAGTGTAGTCGCCTTGTGCCTGATCATCTGTGGAGCATCGAGTGTAAATAATGAATCGTTTTCTTTTCTTATCTTGGACTGGTGCGATCATCGTTTTCCTTTCTTTACAACACCCCTATAACAACCCCTCGGACAAGTCAAGCTATATAGACCCATTCAGCTGTTAATTCCGCCTAATTGTATATTCCGGTTTTTTTGGTTTTTTGTCGGGATTTTCCGACACTTTCGTGAGATTTCCGGAATGTACGCCCTAGAGGTGATACCAAATGGGCAAACCGTTAGTTAGTCAGTTCCAAAAACGCTTTGGCGATCGAATCACGGCTGTTTACGCAGACAAGCCCCGCACTGTGGTTGATGAGCAAACGCAGGGGGAGACTCTGGCGAAAGCCGTCACGCAGGTTATCGCAGGGATTCTTAAGCGTGAACCCACACAGGAGGAGTTGCTCGGGCTTGTTGATATATCTGAAGCTAACTCTCGTCGGAAATCCTAAATCACGGAGCCCTCCGTGATTTTGTGAGGGGATAAAAAGCGATATCCTTTAGTTGGGCTCATTTGAGACACCGCAAAAAAAAGAAAGCGGAGGTGTCTCATGATGAGTCCAAGGTACGAAGGTCTGTTTCAAGATTGGGAAATCGGGGTAGCGAAAAACGTAATTGAGAGATTCCGGAGGCAGTGGAAATGTTTGGAGCTGGAAGGGTTCGATGATCTTCTTCAGGAGTGTCTTTCAGACTGGCACTTCTCAAAGGATGATTACAATCCTTCGGCTGGAGCAAATGTGCGAACGTTTATGTCCCGGGTTGTGGCGCATAAACTTCAGCACCTAATCGAAAAGCACACAGCGGAAAAACGCAAAGCCGGAATTAACAACGTTTCATTAAATGAGCAAATCTCGGATGAGGATGACTCACCCACCTATTTAGATCGGCTTTCAGAAGATGAAGACCACGCCACAAATCTACACGTCACCGCATTACTAAAAATCGATATTTCAAGAACTGTTGAAAAGTTGACCCCGCAACAGCGGGAGCTGTGCCGTCTTTTGGGTGAGGAGGGTTTGACTATCTCGGAAGCCAGCGAGTTGCTCAAGACGCCCCGAAGCACTCTGTACGAGGACATCAAGCGTATCAAAGCCATATTCCGGCAGGAGAGCCTTCATGAATATCTCGATTAAAAAAGTTCCGACACTTTTGGAAGTTTTCCGGAATGTACGCCTTGGAGGGAAAACAATGCAGGTTTGCAGATTCAAATTCAACAGAAGTTTAAGCCGAGAGCAGATTGAAGAAAAGATCGCCTTCGCTGTCGTGTCCGCTGAATGCACGTTCGGACAGGCGAAGGTCAGGCTCAATGCGGCGTATCTTGCGGCGGACAACAAGGTCGTTATCGATGTTTCCAGCCCGGTGGGCGAACACATAGCGGAGGTGTTCACCGGGCTTCTTATTAAGGATTACGGGGAGCAGTCATTCACCGTTGAAAGGGTGCGCAATGAAAGTGGTTCGGGGACTAAAGGAAATCTATAAGCGCTTGAGTTGGTACAACCGCATGCGTTTGCGGGAAGCCAACTGCAAGGAGTTAAGGAGAAAGCAGTGAGTCTTTACAGGCACCAGAAAGAGGCTGTTGAGTTCGCAATCCGGAATCGTGGATGTGGGGCGTTCTTTCACGATCCCGGATTGGGCAAGACCCGCACAGGGCTTGAGGTGTTTCGCTATTACAGAGGAAAGCACCCCGGGCTTCGGCTTTTGGTTGTCTGTCCGCTTTCCTTGGTCAATGCGGCGTGGGGCGAGGACATTAAGAAGTTCACCGACTTCACGTACGCACCTTTTAAAGAGATCAAGGGCGAGGTGCCGGACATTGTGGTCATTAATTACGAGTGCCTTATCTCGAAAAAGAATTTGCCGCTGGTTGAGTCGCTTATTTGGAAGCACCGCTTCATGTGCATTCTCGATGAGAGTTCCCGCCTAAAAAACAATAAGAGCGTTACCACAAAGACGCTTCTTGAATTAACCGATTGTTTTCAATATCGGTTGGTCGCCTCAGGTACCCCGATGCCGAATAGTGAGCTTGAGCTTTGGGGACAGATGAATTTCGTTCAGCCGGAGTTACTCCATAAGTCTTTCTACGCATTCCGTAATACTTATTTTCATTTGGAGCGTAACGGCATCATGCGGCAGGGGAGCCGGTACATGAGCAAAGACGAGATTCGGGAAATCTTTAGTCAAGGATGGAAGTACGCCATCACCGATGAGAATAGGGAACTGTTGATGAACGAAATTAAGCCGTTCACGCACTGGGTTAAGAAAGAGGAGGCGTTGGATCTTCCCGAGAAGATTGATGAGAGTCGTGAAGTCACTCTCTCGGCGCAGGAGCGCAAGGCTTATAAGGAAATGGAGGACTTGCTTATCACCGAGATTGATGGTGTTGAGGTGACGGCGCAGATCGCTCTCACAAAACTCATGAAGTTGCGGCAGGTAACAGCCGGATTTTTGTATTCGGCGACAGGGGCGGCGCTCCAAATCGGAACATCTTCAAAACTTAAAGAGCTTGAGGATGTGCTTGAGGAGTTGGGCGGACAGCCGGTCATCATCTGGGTGCAGTTTCATCACGAGGTTCACGCTATTCAAAAACTCATCAGCGATAAATATGGAGCAGATAAGGTCACGACCCTTTATTCCGATACGCCCGATCGGGACGAATCAATCAATAAATTCAAAAATAATGAGGTGCGGTATCTGATAGCGCATCCACGGTCAGCGGCGCACGGGCTTACGTTCGTGAATTGCTCGGCGATGGTGTTTTTCAGTCTCGATTATTCCTACGAGGCGCACGCTCAGGCGAGGGATCGCATTCATAGAATCGGGCAGAACAAGTGTTGTTTGTATGTCTATTTGGTGGCGAAGGATTCGATTGACGAGGAGCTTTTGAAAGTTCTGCAACGCAAGCAGTCATTACAGGACGTGGTTTATGGAATCGTCAGAAAAAAGGCTAAAGGAAAAAGTACTCGCAATGCTTAGGAAGGAGTTTGGCGATGCGTGGGTTTATAAAACGTCGGATAGATGGAAAGCGGGAATCCCGGACGTGCTTATCTGCAGAGAAGGACGCTTTTTTGCGGCCGAGCTTAAGGTCGGGAATAACAAGGCTACGAGAATACAGCTTTACGTTCTTGAACAGATTAAACGTGCCGGTGGGCGTGTCGCTGTGTGTAGTAGTGTGGATCAGGTCAGGAATCTACTTACTAACGAAGGAGGTGATTTAAATGGTTAAGGTCGGAGAAAAACTTCTCATCGCCGTCAAGGTGATCAGTATCACTGAGACTGAGAGCGGCGTCTTTTACAAGGTCGCTCCGTTGGATAAGGAACGGCATTACGACACGATGAATATTTATGACAAGGATATTCAGTCGTGCATGGGTCAGGAAATAAAGGGAGGTAAATAATGCCTGAGAAAGACACGGAAAGAGAGTTGCTGTATCGGTTCAAATGCGCCCGAGAACGCCGGGAAGAAATGAAGGCGGCGTTGGACGAGTCGCAGGAGGAATACGAGAAAGCGGAATCAAGGCTCATTGAGTTTTTGGAAGCGAATGGGGCGGTATCCACAGCCAAGTATGAGGGCATGGGATACGCTCAGATTCAGAAACCGAAACTTTATGCGAGCTGTAGGCAGGAGAACATGGACAGGCTTTTTGATTTCCTTAAAGAGCAGAGACGTGAGGATCTAATCAAAACAACTGTCATGCCGCAGACCCTTTCGAGTTTCACGAAAGAGTGCATAGAGGGTGGGGTCGAGGTTCCGGAGTTTATCAGTTATTACTTAAAACCAACAATCAGGCTTTACGCCTGAAAACTAAGGAGGCATGACATGAGTCAGGAAATCGTAAAGACACAAAGTGGTTCTCTGATGCAGGCGGATAAAGAACAGAGAGGTTTTGAATCCGGCGTTGATCAGCAGGATTTGATCATCCCGAGAGCTAAGCTCATTCAGGCGTTGTCGCCTGAGATGCAGGAAGGATTGCCCGGCATGAAGATCGGGGCGATCATCAACTCACTCACGAAGGAGGCGTTACCGGAGGAGTTTATACCGATATTCTCCTTCAAGAATTACATTCGTTTTAACCCGAGAAGCAAGGACGACCCTAATTTCGACTCGGACTTTGAGCCGGGAGCGATTATCTGGCGGTCAGCGGACCCGAGCGATCCGTTGGTTTTGGAGCAGACGAAGTTCGGGCCTAACGGTGAGAAACCGGTGGCCACGACGTTCCTTAACTTCTTCTCATATTTCCCGGGTGTTCCTATGCCGGTGATCGTGAGTTTCGCAAAGACGAGTTATCGAACGGGTAAACAGCTTTTGTCGCTGGGAAGGTTTTGCGGCGGCGATATGTTTTCCCGCAAGTACCGTTTGACCTCGCAGATGGAGTCAAACAATATCGGCACTTACGCTGTGCTACGAGTGACGCCAGTGGGCGATAGCGCATCTGAGGAGTTCGCCGTGTGCGAGAGGCTGTGGAAAGACTTCGCCGCTAAAGCGAAGGATATTCAGGTTCATGTTGAGGATACCACGGAGGAAGAAAGACCATACTAAAGAGGACAAGGGGTGGGGACATTTTGTCCTCACCCCTGTTTTTATAGGAGCGTTTTATGACAATACCGGAACAGTTACGTGATAACCGGTATGGTTTCCTCAAACTTCGTGGTCAGACAAAAATGCCGCTTGAGACAGGATGGCAGAAGAAACCGTACCGTTTTACAGATATTGAGCCGTGGGTTAGCACGGGCAACAACTACGGCGTGATGGGCGGCGAGGGTGAGCTGATCATCCTTGACGCTGATCAGAAACGCATTAGCGAGATCGCCGAGTCTGATTTGCCCAAAACATTCACGGTGAAGACGCCGAAGTGCGGGCATCATTATTATTTCTTATGCGCAGAGATCACACGCAAGATTGTCCTTAATAAAGATAAGGAACATTTCGGCGAGATCATCTCAAGCGGGGCGCAGGTTGTCGGGTGCGGTTCAATTCATCCTGACACAAAAACGCCGTATGAAATGTTTCGTGATTTAGGGATAACACGCATCAGCAGGGAGGAGATATTCTCACCGCTGGCTGAGTTTTTGGTTGGCGACAAACAGTTGTATGACGGCATTAAGCCGGAAGATTTGGATATCCTGACCGTTCTGCAAAAGAACGGTATTGAGTTAAAGAAACTATCCGGACAGTATTCTTGCGCTCACCCGATTCATGGATCAAAGACGGGGATGAATCTTGTGGTTCATCCGCAGAAGAACGTCTGGAAGTGTTTTCGCTGTGATTCCGGTGGCGGAACACTTCTTTTGATCGCTGTGCTTGAGAGGATTATTGAATGTCATGAAGCGAAGCCCGGTATTTTACGTGGTGACTTATTCAAGAGGGTGGTCAAGATTGCTGAGGAGAAGTATGGATTCAAGATTCAGAAGCAAGGAGGCATCGCTGTTCCGGCCGGATTGTGGAATGACGAGTGGAACGCTAAGCGGCTTGTTGAGCGGCACGCTGGCTTAATCAGAAATTGTGATCATCTTGGAGGCTGGCATGTATGGAATAAGAAGGCGTGGGTTGCTGATGAGATTCATTCGATAACCGCTCTCGCTCGGGATACTGTCGGGACGTTTCATGATTATTTACATGATATGGATGAGGATGGACAACAGGCGTTCATTAAACATATCCGCTCATCCGGTAATGAAACAAAACTTAAGGCGATGGCGAACGTAGCCCGAAGCTGGCCGAAGATGTCAGTTCGTTCTGATGATTTTGACGCTGATCCATATTTGCTTAATTGCCAGAACGGTGTTGTCCAGCTAAAGACAGGCAAGCTGATACCGCACAGTCCGGATTTGCTTTTAACGAAGATCTGCAACACCCATTACGATTCAACCGCACGGTGTCCGGAGTGGATTAAGTTTTTAAACACGATTTTTCAGGGGAATGAAAATCTCATCACGTTTATTCAGAAAGCGGTGGGATACGGGCTTACTGGAGATGTTTCGCAACAGATATTCTTCATTCTGCATGGTGACGGGGCGAATGGTAAGTCAACTTTCGTTGAGACGTTTTATAAGATTCTCGGCAGTTACGCCGCAATAACACCCACCTCGACATTGATAGCGAAACGTGGCAACGAAATTCCCAATGACGTTGCTCGGCTCAAAGGCGCACGGTTTATCATCTCGTCAGAGCTTGAGCGCTCGAAGTTGCTTGATGAAGCCTTAGTCAAGCGGTTCACAAGCGAAGAACCGATTTCAGCTCGTTTTTTGCGGCAGGAGTTTTTTGAATTTAAGCCTACCGGCAAGATATTCCTTTCCACAAATTACAAGCCCACGATCAGAGGCACGGATGACGGTATCTGGCGGCGTATTCGTCTGATTCCGTTTGAGCATAAATTTGAGGGCGCAAATAAGATTGAAAAGTTTGCGGATAAGTTTCTGCTTCCGGAATTGCCCGGGATATTGGCTTGGGCGGTCAGAGGGTTTTTGATGATGCAGGATGAAGGCATGAAGCCGCCGGATATCGTTATGAGCGCAACACAGGAGTACAAATCAGCGGAGGACGGCGTGGGAGCGTTTCTGGATGAGTTTTGCGAACTTGATGAATGGGCGGAGGTTTCCGTGTCTGATCTGTATGCGGCTTTTAAGGAAAACTCTGATTTTTACATGAAGAAGAAGGAGTTCAACGATTACTTGGAGAAGCATGGATACAAGAAAGAAAGGCGCACGGCTGGCGAACAGAAGGGCAGGTTTTTCTGGAAAGGCATCCGGGTGAGCGGTTGTGAGGGGGGCGAAAATGGCAGACCGTACTAAGTTGCTTCACTCGGGCGAGTTTTGTCACTGCCATAAGTCCTTGATTTATAAGCGGTTTCTAAATTTGGCTAGTGATGGAGTGAAGCTGGTGAAGCATTTTGCCATAACTCGTGTAGAAAACATCTTTTATATATATGCGTATAAGCATTTAGGGAAAAACCCTTCACTTGCTTCACTACTTCACCGGAGTTGTTATGGACAAGCATGAGGAATTCAAACGCCTATATAAGAAGTTCGTTGATGGCTCTCGCTGGTTGAATCAGAAGATTCAGGAGGGAACAGCCCGGGAGAAGGATAAAGAGGAATTTAATAAGCGGGTAGTCGAGCCCATGGACGCATTATGGGTGACGCTTACCGATGAGGAGAAGGATTACTGGGGCAAGGTCAAGTACGCAGTTGATCTGTTTGAGGGAACGATTGTACTTGAAGATGAAGAGAAGAAAAGAAAACACATTGAAGAACGAAGCAAGAGGAAGAAGAACAGATGGAGAAACTATTCCCGATCATATTAATTGTTTTAGATTTCGCCGCAGGTGTTGTGTATGCCTGTGGCGGGGACGTGCGGCACGCAGTTTACTGGATGGCCGCAGGAGTGTTGACGATATGCGTGACGTTTTAGACAAGAACTTTTACGGGTCCTTCCGGGGGCGGTTTGGGCGAGGGTCGGGCGAGGCGCATTTTGTGAGTGATACAAAATTTTAAAATGCGTGTCAGTGTCAGTGAGGTCAAAACAAGGCGGTCAAAATGGTCACAAAAAGCTCAAAAAGGCGTATTTCATGGGGAATTCGCTTAAGAATGGGCAAATAAGGAGGAATTTCGATGGCAAACATTAATGTCAATCCTGACATTTGCGATGTCAGTGTGTCAGAGCTGAAACCGGCTCCGTATAACCCAAGAGAGATTTCGGACGAGGCTTTGGCGGGGCTTCGGCAGTCGCTAGAGCGGTTCGGGATGGTGGATCTCTTGGTGGTAAATAGGCGCAACATGAGAATCATTTCGGGTCATCAGCGTTACAAGATTTTGCAGGAAGCGGGCGTTGAGAAAGTCACGGTCATCATGGTTGATGTGGATGAGATATCGGAAATGGCTATGAACGTGACGCTCAACTCTCAAGAAATAACCGGGCAGTGGACTCAGGCAATCATTCCGCTTCTTGAGAAATTACGCACCGAGAATGGCGACGCATATCTTGCTTTACGCATGCAGGAGCTTCGGGATCAAGTTCGGGAGTTTGAGCAGGAGAATAAAGGAATTGGCAAAACCATGCCGGACGATCTTCCGGAACCGCCGAAGGATCTTGTCACCAAGCCCGGGGATTTATGGATCCTTGGGGATCATCGGTTGTTATGCGGCGATAGCACTAAAGAAGAAGATATCGCTCGGTTAATGGATGGACAGCAGGCGGATTTGCTGGCTACCGACCCGCCGTATTGTGTTGATTATACGGGCAAGGATAGACCCAACGGCGGCAGGGATTGGTCGAACGTTTACCACGAGATTGATATTCCGGACGCTTCAGCGTTCATGAGAAGTTTTTATTCCGTGGCTCTTAAGTTTATCAAACCGCACACGGCGTTGTATCTCTGGCACGCATCGAAGCGCAGAAGCGAGATTGAGTGTGTATGTCAGGAATTAAATATTCTAATTCATCAGCAAATCATATGGGTCAAGCCGTGCGTGATATTGACCTACTCGTTCTACTCATGGCGGCATGAGCCATGTCTTTTAATGTGGGTTAAAGGAAAGAAGCCGCCTTATCGGCCGAAAGACAAGTCTATCGGAAGCGTGTGGTCGGTTGACTTTGTGCGTTCAGGCGATCCGACAACGCCGGAATATCACACAGATGTTTGGGATCTTGATTGGGAAGGAAAGAAAAGGGGAAGCTCGATCGCTGAGCATCCTACGGTCAAACCGACTGAGGTGTTCGCAATACCGATGCGGGTTCATACGCAGGTGGGGAATGTTTGCTTTGAGCCCTTTTGCGGTTCGGGTTCACAGATTATCGCCGCTGAAAGATTAAATCGCAGATGTTTCGCCATGGAGATTGAGCCGTTCTTTGTTGATGTGGCGGTCAAACGCTGGGAAGAATATACCGGTAAGAAAGCGGTGAGAGCTTAATGGAAGAAGTAAAGCCAAAACAAAACTTGGCGGATATCGCCCGGAAGAAACGCTACTTGCACTTGATTGAGAAACTGCATAGCGGTACGCCACTTACTAAGGTTGAGATCAAAGAGCTTGAGGAGTTTGAGAAAGAACCGCAGGAACCGACCATCGTTAAGAGCGCAGAGGAAGTGGCTCAGTTTATGGATGTGTCGGAGCGCACGGTTTATCGCTGGCGCAATGAAGGTATGCCGGTCACTAAAGACGGTTATTACGATCTTGAGCGGATCAGGGTGTGGTTTGAGGAAAGGGAAAAGACCGGTGATGGTGAAGGCAAAGCGTACTGGGAAGAAAAGATTAGGAAGTATAAGGCGACGCTTCTTGAACTTGAGTTGAAGAAGGTTCAAAGCCAACTTGTCTCGAGTGAGGAAGTCGAGCGTGGCCGTATTTTAAGGGTCATTGCGGTTAAGCGTGCGTTTTTGGCGTTACCTACACGGCTCGCACCGGCTCTTTCTATGCAAGAGCCGAGAGAAATTGAGGTTATTCTCTATGAGGCGATATCAGAAATTATTGATGAATTTGCGGGAGTTGTAAATGAGAACACTGAAGCAGGACAGGAAAATTTGGACACAGACGGAACAGCAGGCGTGGAAGCGTCCGGCGAAGATAACAGTCAGCCAGTGGGCTGATCAATATCGTTATCTTAATCCGGTAACGTCAGCCGAGCCGGGCAGGTGGAAGACTATGCGCACGCCATACTTGCAGGGTGTCATGGACGCTTTCACGGATCCGTATGTCGAGGAGATCACGGTCATGGCCGCTTCGCAGGTCGGCAAGACCGAGGGCATGTTTAATATGTTGGGATATGTGATCGATCAAGATCCGGGCCCCACGCTGGTGGTCTTGCCAAGGGAGAACGACGCAAAGAGTGTTTCCTATAATCGTGTGCTTCCCATGATTCACGGTTCCCCTGTCCTTCGCAACCGCATGCCAGTTAACGCAGACGATATGACGAAACTTGAATATCGATTTGACCGGATGATTCTTTTTTTCGCTGGATCAAACAGTCCGGCGGATCTGGCATCACGACCTATTCGGTATTTGTTTTTGGATGAGATTGATAAATATCCGAGGTTCTCGGGACGTGAAGCGGATCCGATTAAACTGGCGACAGAGCGGCAGAAGACCTTTTGGAATAAAAAGACAGTCAAGGTTTCAACGCCGACAACTCGTGATGGTTATATATATCGTGAGCTTGAGAAATCTGATCAGCGTAGATTTTTCGTGCCGTGCCCCCATTGCGGCGGGTATCAGATATTGGTTTTTGGTCAGATCAAGTGGCCGGAGAATGAGAGGTCAGCGGAAAGAATCAGGAATGAGCGGCTTGCGTGGTATGAGTGTGAGCATTGTAAAAAGCGTATTGATGACTATCAAAAGCAACAAATTCTTTCTCACGGAAAATGGGTGCCGAGAGACTGTGAGATAAACGAGCAGGGAGAGATTTGGGGCGAGGGGGTTAAAAGTAAACACAGAGGATTCTGGATTAATTCGCTTTACTCGCCGTGGCTTAGTTGGAGCGATATCGCCGCTGAGTTTTTGAAATCAAAAGATTTCATTGAGCTATTGATGAACTTTGTTAACTCATGGCTTGCCGAGGTGTGGGAAGAGAAGATTGAGGAGACCACGGTTGACCGGGTCAAGGCGCACGCATGCGAGTATACCGAGGGAATTGTGCCGGATGAAGCGGTTGTTTTAACGGCGGGCATTGACGTTCAAAAAGACCATTTTTATTACGTCATCCGTGGATGGGGTTACGAGGAGCAGTCTTGGCTTGTTCGGTGTGGGTCACTGGAATATTGGGACGACTTGGTAGAGGTGTTGTTTAAGACTGAATATAGAAAGTTTTCAGGTGATGAAACACTCCCGGTTTATATGACGTGCGTTGACTCAGGCTTTAGAACTGATGAGGTGTATCACTTCTGCAGGCAATGGCACGATCGTGCGAAGGCGATTAAGGGTCAGGAAGAATTAACGGACGGAAGATTTTATCGTGCGTCAAAGATCGATATTAATTCACGCACGGGAAGCATTATCAAGAATGGCCTTGTTTTGTGGAATCTCAATGTCACGCAGTACAAGGACAAGATCAGTCGCCTCGTGGCGAGTAAGGATCCGGCGAAATGGCATTTGTTTAAAGACCCGTCAGATGATTACCTTTCGCAGTTTACCGCAGAACATAAGGTTTTGGTAAGAAATAGAAACACAGGCAAGGCGAAGGAAGTCTGGCAGAAAAAACGCTCCTCGGTTGCGAATCACTATCTTGATGCGGAGGTTTACGCCATTGCCGCCGCCGACATAATCCGTGCTCTTAATCTTCGCAGAGATGAGCGCACGGTTCATAAAGATATAAGGCAGGAACACAGCCGTTCCAGTTGGATTCGTAAAAGAGAAGGGGCATGGATTTAATGGGCGGAAGATGGCTAAATAGGCATAAGAATTGGTTGCGTGAAGAAACACCTCCCGCTCGAGGTTCGCAGTTAGTTGACAGTGAAGATTACGGTGTGCCGTTTTATCCACTTAAATGTCCGGCGTGTGGAAGCAAGAATCATCATTGTTATTCAACTCATTTGCCGGTTCGATATCATGCGTGCAAGGACTGCGGAAAGAATTTTAAAAGCGTAGAAACAGAGAAAAAATAGAAAAAACGCATTTGCTATTTTGTAGTAATGACCCAATTGAAAAAGATTTGGGGTAAGGTAAACTAGAATTAGAAAATTAAAGCGGGACAGCTGATCACTGTTGCCGCACCCAATAGTATTTAAAAGCCATCTCCAGTCGACTGGCGGGAGATGGCTTTTTTATTGGGGTGATGGAGAGGTTATGAGCGCACCAACAAAACAGGAAATGCTTGAGAACGTTGAAACGGCGATTAACGTACGAATGACTGGCGGTGCCGTGCAGTCGTATTCGATCGGCGGCCGCAATTTGCAGTACATAACGTTAGCTGAACTTATAAAACTGCGGGACACGTTGCGGCAGGAGATTGCCTCTGGTAGTTCTCGCACATCGTACGCAAGGTTTGATAATCCGGTATGAATATAAAAGAAAAATTAGCGAATGGATTAGACGGTTTAGTCGGTTTCTTCTCACCGAAGGCTGGCTTAAAGAGGCGCATGTTTCGTGAGGCGATTAAGTTGTCCGACAAGTTCGGAGCTTATCGTGGAGCTGAAAAGAACAGGATGCGTTCGTCGTGGATCCCGGGAGGGGGTTCTGCTGATCAGGACATCATCCCTGATTTACCGGATTTAAGAGAACGTAGTCGTGATTTAAACCGCAATGACGCACACGCCTCAGGGATTACTAACACCATGACAACGAATGTCGTTGGCACTGGTATCCGACCGCAGAGCAGGGTTGATAAAGAGGCACTCGGGATCGCTGAGAGCAAAGCTGATAAGTTCCAGAAGAAAGCCGAGCGGTCATGGAAGATGTGGCTTCCGTACGCCGACGCTGGCAACCGCATGGACTTTTACGAGATTCAGCAGTTGGTTGACAGGCAAATTCTTGAGAACGGAGAGGCGATTGTTATCCCGGTAATGTTTAAGGATAAGAATCGCCCTTACTCTCTTGCGTTGCAGGTTATTGAAGCGGATAGGCTCGCCACACCACCTGATAAGCGTGGAGATAAGACCATAAGAGCTGGAGTCAGGATCGGTGAGAATGGTGAGCCGGTTTCTTACTTCATTCAAAAAAGCCACCCCGGTGATTATCGCTTCACAAAAGCGGATGAACGAGAATTCGTTGAGATCGCCGCACGAAATGAATTCGGCAGAGCTAATGTTTTTCATTTATATCCAGTTCAGCGATCCGGACAAACTCGGGGCGTTCCGTTCTTCTCTCCGGTGCTTACGTATTTCAAGGACTTGGCGGAGTATGCGGAAGCTGAACTTGTCGCCGCACGGATTGCGGCGTGTTTTTCAGTATTTATCACCTCGGAAGCATCGATGGATCTTAACACCGGATATGACCGCAACTTTCAAGGGCAATATTTAGAGTCATTAGAGCCGGGAATGATAAAGCATCTACTTCCGGGGGAGTCTATCACTTCGTTTAATCCTCAGCGTCCGTCAGCGACATTTGAACCGTTTATTGAAAAGATGCTCAGGGCAATTTCAGCGGCGTTGGGATTACCGTACGAGTTAGTTGCCAAGGATTTTTCAAAAACGAATTATTCGAGCGCACGTGCGGCGCTTCTTGAGGCACGCAGGTATTTCAAGGTTAGGCAGGAATGGCTCGCACGAAAACTCTGTCAGCCAGTTTGGGAGATGGTTTTAGAGGAGGCGTATCTCAGGGGCGAACTGGGGGCGATATCGTTCTACGAGAACAAGCAATATTGGGTCAACGCATCGTGGATTACTCCGGGATGGGAGTGGGTTGATCCATTAAAAGAAGCCCAAGCGGCGGAAGTAGGTATCCGAAATGGAATTGTTACTTATTCTGACCTGTATTCAACACAGGGCAAAGACTGGGAGGAATGTTTTGAGCAACGAAAAAGAGAACAAGAAAAAATCAAGGCGCTCGGGCTTGAAATCAATCAGAAGCCAGATTCAGGTGATGGTAAGAGCGCAAATGCAGACAGCGCAGACGCTGGTCGTGGAGGTGATGAGTAAATGAAAAAAGATTTATTCAGAACAGATATCGCACGTTCCGGCAACGTCAGAATTGACAGAGAGGCGGGGACTATCAATGGCTTCGCCGTAGTCACGAAAGGCGTTACGAAAGACAGCCGAGGAGAGTTTGACGATGTTTCGTTGGATTCGGTTGTTGAGTTCGGGAACAAGGTAAAAACGGGTATTAAGTCAAGATTTGGTCATCCCAACATGAGCAGTACCGCTCTGGGTACTTTCTTGGGAAGGGTGCGGAATTTTAGGCGTGATGGAGACATCGTTAGAGCGGATCTGCACATTGATAAGACGGCATTTGAAACGCCAGATGGTGATCTCGCCGGGTATGTTCTTAATCTTGCGGAAAGCGACCCGGAGATGTTCGGTGCGTCAATGGTGATTTATTGGGATGAGGAAAAACGAGAGGGCTTGGACGCTAATGGAAACGAACTGCCGCCGTTCATTCGTGTCACGAATCTATTCTCGGTTGATGTGGTGGACGATCCGGCGGCGAACAATGGTCTTTTTGGCATGCCGTTTTTTTCTGAGAGCGTGCGGCCGTCAGCGGAGATGACAGCGTTTTTGGATAAATTCCTTAACAATCCTGATGCGGTAGAGAGAACCATCGGGTTTTTGAATAGATATCGGTTGAATAAAGAAGTGCAATCCAAACTTAAAGAGGAGGTGTTAGCGATGCATGATTTAACGTTAGAGAAGCTGAAAGAGGAGAGAAAGGATATTTTCGAGGCGGTTCACAAGCAGGGTTTTGACGCTGGCGTTCAGGATGAGCGTGGCAGGGCGGTTGTGATTCTGAAAAAAGCGGAATCGTTTCAGGGGATGAGCGCTCTCGCATTGGAGTCAGTTGAGCAGGGGCTTACGCTTGATCAATCGGTCGTGAAGTTTCAGCAGAAACGACTTGATGATATCGAGAAAGCGTCAGCGCCGGTTGTCGGGCCTGATGGCGAGGAAGTATCTAATAAGAAGGTCACTCATTTGGAGCGTGCTCGGCAGTACCAGAAAGAGCATGGGTGCGGCATGACGGACGCTCTTAAAGCGACAGCGGATAAAAGACAATAACCATAAAGGAGGAGGTAGAAAAATGTCTCAATTTAATATCGGATCAAAAGCGTTTGTAGCGGGAGAGGATTTAGAAGCCTACCGCCGGGTGAAGTTAAGCGCAGGAAGCGGCTCGCAGGTTGAGTATGCGGACGCAGGCGAGGCTTGTATTGGAATCACTGCGGCAAAGGCGGCTCAGGGAGAGCATATCAGTGTGGATTTAAAAAGTACGGGCAGGACGTTCAAAATGGTTGCGGCTGGGGCTATCAGTGTTGGCGGCAACTTTTACGGAGCCAATGACGGCAAGATCAGCGCAGTCGTGAGCGGTTCCATTATTGGAAAAGCGCTGGAAGCGTCGACAAGCGATAGTGAAGTCATAGAAGGGCTATTTGCCTAATTAAAAGGAGGAATAAAAAATGCCAGATTATCAGGGAACAAGAGCAGTACCGAGACTTGAGTTAGGAGAAGCGGCGCTGGAGTTTATCCAGTCGCAGGATGAGTTTATAGGCACCAAGGTTTTGCCTATTTTCCAAACCAAAAAAAAGGCGAGTATCTTTCCGGCGATCACACGGGAAAGCATCACTCGTGAGGCTGATACCAAGCGTGCGCCTCGAGGTAACTACAACCGTGATTCGTTTCAGGCGAAAGATAGACAGTACGCCTGTGAGGAACATGGTCTGGAAGGGCCTCTTGATGATTCCGAACGGGAAATGTATGCCACGGACTTCGACGCCGAGCTTACAACCGTTCAAATCGTGACACGCAGGGTTCTGCAGGCACAGGAGAAGCGTATTGCATCAAAAGTTTTTGACACTTCCGTTTTTACGGGGTCAAAACTTTTCACCGACTATTCGAGCGCACCATGGGATAACGTCTCGAGCGATGTTATCGCTCAGGTGAGAGCCGCTCGTGAGCAGGTGAGACAAAACTGCGGTATAGAGCCCGGTACGCTCATTATGAGTAAGGCGAACATCGACCGGCTTCTGAGCAATAACAAGATAACCGGCGCAATTCAGTATGTCGCAAGGCTTACCGAAGCGGAGATTCTCAACGCCATGGCGGATATTTTGGGCGTCAAGAGGATCATTGTCGGCAGGGCGATTTACAACATAGCGAAGGAAGGCAAGTCGTTTCAGGGTGCGGATATCTGGAGCGATGACTTTGCTATGGTGGCTGTTATCGGCGAAGGGCAGAGATTGTCCGACCCGACTGTAGGAAGAACATTCCTTTGGACAGCGGATAGCCCGGAGAACGCCACGGTTGAGCAATACCGTGACGATGCGGCAAGAAGCGACATCTTCCGTGTGCGTCAGCATGTGGACGAAATGATTGTCGATCCGTATTTCGCTCATCTGATGAAAGTAGACGCTTAACATTTGAGGGTCACCCGGGGGCTTAATCGCTCCCGGGCCCTCGCTTAAGGAGTGTCTATGAGTCTGAAAGAACGGATGCCGAAGGACGCAGTCGGCTGTTTTTTAAACGACGGTGAGTTCGCTGAGGAGATTACTTACACGACAGGAGTTGGTGTTTCCAAGGTGATCAAAGCTGTTGTTGTGCGATATGAGCTTGCGCCAGCGGAAGAAAACATCAACCGTTCGTTAAAAAAGCAGGCGGAAGTTTATATCGCAAACGATGAAATGAATGGAGTGGCTTCGGTAAATAAAAAAGATGACCGCATAACGCTCAAAGACACCGAAGGTGTTGATCACGAGGCGAGAATTAACGATGTCATAACTCGTGATGAGGGTATGTGGTACCTCTTGGTGGGGTGGTAGGTATGGTGCAATTAACCACAGAGATTGATACACGTGCGCTTGAGCGGGCGATTAAGATTGCTCCCCGGGTGCTTAAATTCGAGCTTGCGGATGGTATGGATCGCATAGGCAAGGGATTCCTGAAGCGTTTCAGACAGCAACAGCTTCAAGGGCCCCCGGGCGTGCGAGGATCGTCAGGTCATGGACTTTTTGGCACGTTCAAGCGAGTCTGTCTCGTGTCGCCTGAAATCGAGGGTATGGGAATTGAAATATTTACCGAGTCAAAGATCGCCAAGCTTCATGAGACAGGCGGCACAGTAAGAGACCCGGGCGGCAAGCGGCTGGCAGTGCCTTTATCGGCACGTAGTGAGATGTTTACGCCCGCTGGAAAACTTAGAGCCAGATATAAACGCCCAAAAGAATTAAAAAACGTCAGAGCGATGCGGTGGAAAGGTGAGACGTTTCTCGCCCGGGTGACAAAACGGGCGGCAAAAATATTGCCGCTTTACGTCTTAAAACGGCAGGTGAGGATAAAACCCCGGCTTGGATTTTACCGTACGTGGGACGGCTTAGTTAATTACCGCATCGATATTTTAAATAAATCAATCGCCAATGCATTGAGGAAGATTTAATGGAAACGGTAAGAGAGAGAATACTTCAAAACATAAAGACCACAATCGAGGCGGTTACGATCGCTAATGGATACAACTTTGATTTCACGCCGCAGACGGTTCAGCGTTGGTCAATGCACGGCAACCGCATGGTCGATATGCCGATGGCGGTTATCAGTCCGGGCGATGAAGACGAAACGAGTTCGCCGCATCCGTTTGAGGAATGCGTGTTGGCTGTTTATTTAGACGTGTTTTTTATTAACGACGAGAACGATGTGGTGCCGACAGACACGTATTTAAACAGATTGCAGGGCGATATTAAGAAAGCGATTTTGTTGGATTCGACTCGTGGCGGAGACGCAATCGATACGGATGTTTTGGGAACAACCCCATTTGAGACAACAGAGGCGCAACCATACGCTGGAATCATTATGGAGTTAAGGATTCGTTACCGTCATTTACGGTTTGATCCAACGGCAAAGAATTAATAAGGAGGGATTGAGATGTCAATGCTTATAAGAAAACGCCAGCTTGCGGCGAAGATTGAGGCTGTCGAGGGTTCTGCGGAAACCCTCTTGGCGGCTGACGCAGGCATTCTGGTCAATTTCTCGCCAAAGGCGAGTTACGATCCGCAGATGTACCAGCGGGATCCGGTTCGGGCATCACTCACAAAAATGGGGAAGCTGGCTGGTAAACGTTCGGCGGGGATTGATTTTAGTGTTGAACTTAAAGGTTCGGGTTCAGTGACCATCGAACCGGAATGGTTGCGTTTAATTAAGGCATGCGGGTTCGCCTCTAACAATTTGAAGAAGATATCGATTGGAGCGATTACCTCAGGGCCTTATCTGCATGGTGAAACCATAACTGGTCAGACATCGGGGGCGACCGGCAGAGTGGTTGTAAAGACGGTTAACGGAACGACTACGATGTACTTTGTCGCTTTAAGCGGAACATTCGAGACTGGTGAGGTTATAACGGGCGAAACGTCAGGGGCTACGTCAACAGCGACAGCGGATCCCACAAACGCAGGTTTTGAGATTAAGCCGATTAGCAGTTCGGTGATTTCGTTGACAATGGGATTGTTTGAGGACGGTATCAGAAAAGTCCTTAAAGGGTGTCGGGGAACAGTAAAGTTTAATTTTAAGATCGGAGAACCAGCGACATTGGATTTTAGTTTTAAAGGTGTTGAGTCAGGTGTTGCGGATGTGCCTATGCTGACGGGTGTCAGTTTTGACGCTACTGTGCCGCCGGTGCTTTTAAACGCCGTGATGTCTTGCGATGGCGTTTCGCTTAATATCGGCGAGATGGAAATTGATGTCGCCAATACGCTCGCATCAAAGGACAAGATCGATGACGCAAAAGGGATTCTTTCCTTCATGATCACTGGCCGTGACATGCAGGGATCGTTTAATCCTGAGATGGTTCCGGTCGCCACGCATGACTTCTTCTCGAAGTGGTTTGGCAATACGCCGATGGCGGTTGATCTGGCTTATGGCGAGACTGAAGGCAATAAGTTCAGATTCTACGCTCCCGGGATTATTTACAACAAGGTCGATGACGGTGATCGTGACGGCATTCAACTGGCGCAGACGTCGTTTGATTTGACCGGGTCAATGGAGCCCGGCGATGACGAACTGGCTATATTACTTTTATAAAACAGGAGGTGTTCCATGTTAACAGGTATTGATATTAACGCTACACGAGAGCACGTGTCCAAGTTGGACACGGACAAAGAAAATCCAACGGTGTTTCATATCGGGATATTGGATCCGGTATTAAGGGCTGAAGTTGATGACGAAAGCAGTACCTATGAGATGAGTTCAACGAATCCCAACGATAAGGCGAAGGTGCGGCTTAACTGGAACAAGCGGCAGATCACGGCGATTAAGTTTGGACTCAAAGGTATGGACAATTTCCTTGATCCGCAGACCAAGAAGCCGATTGAGCTTAAATTCGACACAGTTCATTACGCAGGCAAGATGAGGAATGTCGTTCCGGATAGGATAATCGCCATGTTGCCAAACGAGCTAAGGCAGGAGCTTGCGGAAGTGATTCTGAACGAATCAAAACTGTCGGAGGGCGAACAAAAAAACTGATCGTGGCGGTTCATCTGGGCGACCTCACCATGAACTGCCGCAGTTGTTTAAGCGGGAGAAAGATTCAATGCGAGTATGAAGTGCCCGGACAGGAAGTCTGGGAACTATACGGCGAGCAATATCGAGGGTGCCCTTTTAAAATCGTCACGAGACAGTCGGCGAATTTTTTAAGGGCATTTCAGTTTTATAAGCAGGGCTATTTGCCGAACGATGGCAGTTGGATTGAGCAGTCGGCAAAGATGCTGGACGCTTTTGAGGTCATTGAGAAAGAGCTTCAGGCGATTGACCTTGAGCGGGAAAAAAGAAGGAATCGGTTTAAGCGATGACGAATAAAGAGCTGTCAATCATATTGCGTTTACGTGATGAAGCGACGAAACGTCTTGAGGGCGTGCGTGGCAACTTGCAGAGGTTTGCCAATTCTTGGAAGCAGAACTGGCTTGCAATTACCGCCGCTATTACGGCGAGCATCTTGGCGCTTCGCAAGGCGTGGGATCTTATGGAAATGGGAGCGAAAGCCCAGCAGATAGAGGAAAGTTTCAAACGCATGGCCGAGAGTGTCGGTATCAATTCTCGGGAGATGAAAAAAGCGTTAATGGAAGCGTCGAATGAGACGGTTAATTTTTCAAACGTGGCGGATAAAGCCTCGGCTCTTATGGCACAGGGGTTAAATATGGATCAGGTCACGGCGCTCATGCGGCAGGCTCGGGTGGAGGCACGAATATTTGGCACGACCACGGAAGAAGCGTTTCAAAATATATCAAGCGCAGTCACCGGCGGATTGGTCACTACACTGCGTAGGTCGTATGGGCTTCAATTATCGCTTAAAGATGCGGCTGAGGAATACGCAAAGGCTACGGGTAAGACTACCGAAGAAGTGCAGAAGTATTACATGGCGCAGGCGCTCGCCAATCACATTTTGGAGAGAAGCAAGTCACACCTTGAAGCGGTGAACCTTGAGTTGATGACCAGCTACGAAAAGGTTCAGATGCTCAAATCCAAATGGAACGATTTCATGGAATCGGCTGGTCAGATGTTATGGCAGGTACTCGGCTTTCTTCAAGGATTCGCCAACCAATTGGTGACAGGTGTGTTCACGATCCTTGAATACGGGGCTGGCGCTGTGAAGGCGTTTATTCAGGGAATCATTAGCGCTCTTAACGGACTTTTAGAGTTTGGGACAGATTTTTTTCAGAAGCTCATGGTGCCGCTCATTAAATTTTATGAACTCTTGGGAAAACTTCCCGGTTCAGTTGGTGAGACGTATAGGCAGGCGGCGGCTGAGGTAGAGCGGTTCTCGCAGTCATTAGAGGATAACACGATCCAGTTCAATGTTGATGGACTCACTCAGGGGCTTGAGGAGGCGAGACAGGCGTTTAATCTTGCCGCTCAGGAAAGCGCAAAAGAGGCGATTGCCCAGTATGACCTTGTTTTCGCCAAGGTTAAAGACACTGGCGATAAAACCGCCGAGATATTGAAGAACGTGGCGAAAGAGGTTGGCAAGGGTGCTGAGGAAGCAGGAAAACAATTTAACGCCATGGAGGAGTTCGCTAAACAATCCGCTCGGAATATGCAGAACGCTTTTTCAGACTTTTTCTTTAAGGCATTTACTGGAGAACTTCGCAGTATCAAAGATGTGTTCGCAGATTTCGGCAGGGCGGTCTTGCAGATGATCTCAAACATCTTGGCGAAGCTGTTGCTTATCAAGATGTTTACCGCTATGGCAGGCGCTGGCGGCACGATATTCGGTGTGCCAGTGGCGAGTTTGTTCCATCAGGGCGGTACCATTCAAAGGCGCAACCGGGCGTTTATCCGTGCGCATTCTGGGCTCGCCCCCGATGAGGTGCCGATCATAGCGCAGACAGGCGAGGGAGTGCTTTCCCGCAGAGGGATGCGAGCGGTAGGTGGGTCGGATAATTTACGGGCGCTCAATAACGGCGAATCTATCCAAGGCGATGGGATCACTATCAACGTCAATCAGGTTATTCAGGCGTGGGACGCACAGGACGTGTGGAGAAATCGCAAGATGTTATCAAACGCTATCGCCGATGACATTTATAACAACGGCAAGATTCGTTCGGTGATCAGGAGTTACACATGAGTGATTTCACGTATTTGCCGGATTTTGTTTTTGAGGAAACGCTGGAGTACAAGACGCTTATTTCGGAGTTCGAGAGCGGTGCGGAGCAACGCAGACGAAAATGGGCGGCTCCGCTACGTAAGTGGCGGCTGAGATTTAACAGCCGGGTGAAGGCTGACATGCAGTCGGTGCGGGAGTTTTTTAAAAGCAAATACGGGGCGTTCATGGCGTTTACTTGGACGAACCCGAATGATTTGGTTGAGTATTCAGTGCGATTTGTGGAAGACAGTTTTAAGTTCACTATGAAAGCGCACGAGGTTTATGACTTTGAGTTTGATTTGCAAGAGGTGAAGTAATGCCCAGAGATGTTGATCTAACGTTTAAAGAAGAAAAGGCGAAGCAGGAAAATGCTCCGATATTCCTTTACACGCTTGAGGCGTATGACGGGGTTAATGATCTGCGTCTGGCTGGGTTTGATCAGGATGTTACGTACGACGGTGTGCTTTACTCTAAATTTCCTATAACGCATGAGTTTATAGCGGAGAACAATCAGGGTCAGATTGAACAGGTGAAGGTGAGGCTCGGTAACGTTTCACGGCTTATTCAGCTTTATTTAGAGCAGTTTGATTTTAGGAGCAAGAAGGTCGTTATTCGTATGGTTTGGGCTGATCAACTGGCGGATCCGGACGCTCATATGGATGACGTGTTTTATATCGACAATTACTCGGCTGATCAAAAGAACGTTGAGTTCACGTTGACCGGCAAGTTTGACGTGTTGGGTGTGGATTTGCCCGCACGCAGGTATGCCCGAAATTATTGCGCTTGGAAATTCAAGTCAACGGAGTGCGGGTATGTGGGAGGAGAGAGCGCATGCAACAAGACGAAACAGCGGTGCAAACTGCTGGAGAATTACCATCGGTTCGGGGCGTTTCCGTCTGTGCCATCAAGACGAATTTACGTGATGTAGAGAAACGCATGGTTGAGAAATATCTCGGCGTTTCCTATCGGCACAGAGGACGCTTGATGGAGGGGCTCGATTGTTGGGGCTTTCTTAAATTGGCATACGCCGACTTAGGAGTCAGTCTTTTTGATGTTGAGGACTTGGAATACAGCAAAGTTTGGGGGATTAAAGGCAAAGATTACTTTAAGGATAACTACGCCCATGATTGGGAGAAGGTGAGCGATCCACAGGTTTTAGACGGCATTTTGTTTGTTAACTCAAAGGGGATCGCTAATCATGCGGGCATAGTTTTAAGCAACAGGCGGTTCATTCATTGTTGTCGGCAGGGCGTGATCGTGTCACGGCTTGATGATGTTTCATGGGTTAAAAAGATTGAAGGGTTTTATAGGTTAAGAGCATGGTCATAATTCGTAACATAGCCAATCCGTTTAAGACTGAGGACGCAGACGTCCGGGAGTTTAAGTATTCCCGGAGCAAATGCGTGCGGGATTATCTTGATGAGGCGGGTGTTGACTATCAAGGCAAGCGGGTAATTGTTACCGGAAAGCGCATTGAGGATTTATCAGTGCGACTTGATAACGGGGATGAGATTGTGGTTGTGCCGGAAGTAAAAGCTCCGGTTGTAGCGGTTGTGTCGTGGATTATTTCCGCTGTCTGGGCGGCGGCCGTGGCGCATCCTTTTTTGTTCACGTTCTTTGTACTTTCCATGGGCTATTCGATTTATCAGTACATGAACCAGCCAAAGATGCCGGATTTCAATTTGGGGTCAGGAACGGGTATGGATGAGGGATCGCCAACATATGGCTGGGACGGCGTGCAGACCATTCAGGAGGTCGGCGTTCCGGTGGCGGTAGTCTACGGCAGGCATCGCATAGGCGGCAATATTGTTAATCAGTTTTTATGGGAGGACGGTGATAAGCATTATCTCAATATTCTGCTCGCTCTTTGCGAGGGCGAGATTGAGTCGATTGAGGAGATAGAGCTAAACAACAATCCGATCGGTAACTTTGACGGCGTTTCTTTAGAGAAGCGTTTCGGAACAAATTATCAGAGCATGATCTCTAATTTTGAGGATCTACACAATGTTTATCCGGTCAACGCCAATCTGACGCAGAACAATCCGTATGTATATACCACAATCGATTCCGACGTCGAGGCGTTTGAGATTCATTTAAGGCTTAGTAACGGGTTATATCAGCAGAACTCGGGTTCCGGTGATATCCAAAGCTGGAGCGTGACTTACCGAGTTGAATACAAACTTCATTCAGAAAGTGTTTATATCGACTTGGGAGAGACGACGATATCAGGGCAGTCACGCACAAGTGTCCGGCGTGTGTTCAGAAAAATAGGGCTCACGCCCGGGCAATACGATATCCGCATTACCCGCACCAGCGAGGACAGTTCGCTTCAACCGTTAAAACAAGGCGATCTTACGCTGTTTCAAATCGACGAAATTAAAACCGATGATTTGGTTTATCCCAACACCTCATTGCTCGGGCTTCATCTCTTGGCGACAGACCAGTTGAGCGGATCAACGCCGAACATAACAGCGGTCGTGGAAGGTAAAAAGGTTTTAATCCCGGATGTGCGCAACGCAGGAGCGTCGGTTGATTGGGAAGATTATTACTGGGATGGGAGCGATTATCGGTTGTTCGCTGATGACACGCTTCTCTCTTGGGATGGCGTTACATATGTTTTGAAATACTCAGCGAATCCGGTGTGGTGTTTGCGGGATCTCGTCATAAGCAAGAGGTATGGTCTTGGTGAATTTATTCTCACGGACAATTTGGATAACGCCTCGCTTCTTGAGATGTCGCAGTATTGCGAGGAGAAAGTACCGGACGGTCAAGGTGGTTTTGAGAAACGGTTCAGAATGGACGTGGTGGTGGATAGCAATCATAAGGCGTTGGATATTTTGATTCAGCTTTGCGCCACATTTAACGCCATGCCGGTATATAGCGCAGGGGGTCTCGCATTCAAGATTGATAAACCAACGCTTCCAACGCAGTTATTTGGTATGGGCAATATCGTCAAAGATTCTTTCGCTCAGAGTTGGAAAACGATGAAAGAAGTGCCGAATGTGATCGAGGTGCAGTTTACCGATAAAGAAAAAAACTATCAGCAGGAGACAATCGCCTACATTGATGAGGAATCACTGGCTTCGGGCGAACCAATGCGCAAGAGCCAGATTCGTTTGTTTACGACTGGGGCTAGTTACGCCATTCGTGCGGCACGATACGCTTTGAAGGTCGCTCGGTATATCAACCGATCAGTCGCTTTTAAGGCGGGTATTGACGCTGTGGCTTGTCAGGCGGGGGATATTATTTCTATCTCGCATGATGTTCCTCAGTGGGGTTTCTCGGGCAGGGTGCAGGATGGTAGTTCAGCCACGCTTATTAAATTAGACCGGGCGATGATTGTTGAGGACGGCAAGTCCTACAAGATACAGATTCGATTTAGTGATGACACGATTGAGGAGCGGCTTATCACCTCGCCAACGGGAACGCATACCGAAATCGCTTGTGAGGCGTTCTCCGATGATCCGCAGGTGTTCGATGTTTATGCTATTGGGGAAACAAACAAGATAAAAAAAGATTTCCGGGTCGTATCAGTTCAGCGGGAAGGCAAGCATGAGGTTCAGATATCGGCGCTTGAGTATAACGAGGCGGTGTATGACGATTCGGACATCATCTTGCCGCAAAATAATTATTCATCTTTATCGAGTGAGATTCCAACGGTCAACAACCTTAGTTTGACGGAGTCGCTCGTTAAGAAGACAGATGGAACGATCGAGAACGCAATTGACGTTTGGTTCGACCGCCCAGCGTATGTGGATCATTATGTCAAGTCATACGCCAAGGCGAAAATTTATTTAAGCGATGATAACGGTCAAAGTTGGCGTGCGAGAGGCGAGACCACAGGAACGCAGTTCCGCATCATTGGTGACATTGTTGATGGGCATACCTATAAGGTCAAGGTGACTTCGCTTGATTCATTAAACGAGGAGAGTTCGCTTGCCACGGCGCCAGAGAGCGAGATCACGGTTGTGGGTAAGTCAGCGCCGCCTTCCGACGTTCCTTCTTTTTTGGTTAACCGCAATAGGGACATGCTGTATCTCGGATGGACGCCTATCGCTGACGTTGATGTATGGGGGTATGAGATCAGGAGAGGGCTTGATTGGGAGAGCGCTGAGTTTATCACGCTTCAACAGGGGACGCATTATCTCACCAAGGATGTTAAAAGAGGCGTTGGCCAGCGGTATTGGATTAAGGCAATAGACACGTCCGGTAATTATTCCGTGAACGCAAAAGAGGCGGTTGTGACAATCACGGAGATTCCGTTCAGAAATATCATCGCTGAATATCAGGAACAGCCACTGTGGGAAGGGACAAAAGTCAATATTGAAAAGGTGGACGAATCAATCGTCATCACAGACGGCGTTATGTCAGGGGCATATATTACGCCGGTTAGGGATTTCGGGTACGTGGCGAGTGTTTATATCGGGATTGATGTGATCGTCTCGACCTCTTTGGGCAGGCGGTTTAACAGCGATGGAGTTACAAAATTTACTGATAGCCCATCGTATCGTTTCACTGGTCAGGAAACCCTGAGGGCGGCGAGCTTTCGTATAAGGACTTCAGAGGACAGCGTCACATGGAAGGATTGGGAGGATTATCAGCCCGGCGATTATTACTGCCGCTACTTTCAGATCGAGTTGACGTTGTATCGGGAGAACATTGGTGACGCTATTACCTGTTCGACGTTTCAGTATTTCGGGGATCTTCCGGACGTTGATGATTATGGCAACGATACGGTGCTCTCAGCGGTTGATGGTAAGCAGGTATTTTTTGGCAAGACGTACCACGAAGAACCGAGCGTGCATATTGAGATAAGAAGCGGGAGTGGGATTTATTCGCAGTTTATCGAGAAAGATATCACGAGTTTCAAGGTGAAATTGTACGACGCTCAAGGCGTGGCGCAGGTCGGCATGTTCGACTGGCACAGCCATGGGATTTAGGAGGTTTAAAAGATGGCGAAAAAGCTGATTCCTTACAAGGTGGTTATTGAGTTTGAAAAAGGCGAGTTTTTGAACGGTGTCATTTTATACAGGGTCAACGATGGGGGTGTTATCGGGCGCATAAAAAGCGTCGGGATTACGGACGCAAATTTTAATAAATCGACACTGAATGGTTTGTTGCAGAAATTTTCCAAACACGCAAACCAGTCGGAAGGAGTGGAAGATGGACAAGTTGATTTGTAACAGGTGCAAGAAAGAAATACCGGACGACATGGCATATGTGTCGGTCAATGGCGACATCATTTTGCGTATGCCGAAAAGAAAGCCGATTGTTTTCACTTGTGCCGAGCAGGC
>AMWB02013247.1_pt2 | contig 29361 bp, 36 predicted proteins | sample 200311 | NCBI WGS metagenome assembly AMWB02 (sample SAMN02737377, study PRJNA173069) | bioreactor metagenome | biome: anode biofilm in microbial fuel cells | place: USA: California | collected 2010-12-16
CATGCGGCCGGCAGCCTGCCGCTCGGCAAGCAGCGCATCGTCGAGATCGCGCGGGCGCTCGCCGCCGATCCCTGCCTGCTGCTGCTCGACGAGCCGGCGGCCGGGCTGCGCTTCCTCGAAAAACGGTCGCTGGCGGAACTGCTCAGGCAGCTGCGCGCCGGTGGCATGGGCATCCTGCTGGTGGAGCACGACATGGAGTTCGTCATGGATCTGGCCGACCGCGTCGTCGTGATGGAGTTCGGCAAGAAGATCGCCGCCGGCCTGCCGCGCGAGGTGCAGAGCGACCCGGCGGTGATCGAGGCTTATCTGGGTGGAGTCGATTGAGATGAGCGCATCGAACCGCGAACCCATCCTCGAGGTGAGCGACCTCTGCGTTTCCTACGGCAAGGTCGAGGCGCTGCACCACGTTTCCCTCAAGGTGCGGCCGGGCGAGATCGTCACCGTGATCGGTCCGAACGGCGCCGGCAAGACGACCCTGCTCTCGGCGATCATGGGCGTGCTGCCGCTCAGCCGCGGCGAGATTCGCTATCAGGGCGAGACCTGCCGTCATATCGACATCGAGCGGATGGTGGCGCGTGGCATGACGCTGGTGCCCGAGAAGCGCGAGCTGTTCGGTGAGATGAGCGTCGAGGACAACCTCCTGCTCGGCGCCTTCATGCGCCGCCGGCTCGGCTTTCGCGACGAGCGCCAGACGCTGGCGCAGGTCTATGAGATCTTTCCGCGCCTCAAGGAGCGCGAGCGGCAGATGGCCGGTACCCTGTCCGGCGGCGAGCGCCAGATGCTGGCGGTCGGACGCGCCCTGATGGCACAGCCGAAGATTCTCATGCTCGACGAACCGAGCCTCGGCCTGGCCCCGCTGATCGTGCGCGAGATCTTCCGCGTCATCGGCGACCTCCGCCAGACCGGCGTGGCGATCCTGCTGGTCGAGCAGAACGCGCGCGCCGCCCTGCAGATCTCCGATTACGGCTACGTGTTGGAGACCGGCGAGGTCGCGCTCGAAGGGGCTTCCGCTCAGCTCGAGGACGATCCCAAGGTGATTGAGAGCTATCTCGGCCTCGGCGGCGGCCAACATTGATGTTTCACGTGGAACCAGAGCGGGACCGGTTCCACGTGAAACATCCGAAGCGTTTTTTTGGCTGAAAGGGAATGGCGGCGTATGATTGCGCCCCTTTCCCGGCCGCCCTGTCAGCACCGAGTTTTTAAATGATCTATCCCGAGCGTTTTGACGTCATCGTGATCGGCGGCGGCCATGCCGGCACCGAGGCGGCGCTTGCCGCCGCACGGCTGGGGGTGAAGACGCTGCTGCTGACGCACAACATCGAGACGCTCGGCGCGATGTCCTGCAATCCGTCGATCGGCGGCATCGGCAAGGGTCATCTGGTCAAGGAGGTCGATGCGCTCGGCGGGGCGATGGCGGCGGCGACCGACGAGGCCGGCATCCAGTTCCGCATCCTCAACGCGTCGAAGGGCCCGGCGGTGCGCGCGACGCGCGCACAGGCCGACCGTTCGCTCTATCGCCAGGCGATCCGCGGGCGGCTCGAGAACCAGCCGAACCTGACCATCTTTCAGCAGGCGGCGGACGACATCACCGTCGAGGGCGACCGGGTCACCGGGGTGGTCACGCAACTGGGCGTGCGCTTTGCGGCGACGGCGGTCGTGCTGACGGCCGGCACCTTCCTCAACGGCCTCGTCCATGTCGGTCTGGAAAACTATCGGGCCGGCCGCTTCGGCGACCCGCCTTCGCTGTCCCTAGGGGCGCGCCTGCGCGAACTGAACCTGCCGGTCGGCCGGCTCAAGACCGGGACGCCGCCGCGGCTCGACGGCAAGACCATCGATTTCTCGGTGATGCAGGAACAACCGGGCGACGCGCCGGTGCCGGTGTTTTCCTTTCTCGGCAAGCCGGCGCAGCATCCGCGCCAGGTACCGTGCTGGATCACCCACACGAATCCACGTACGCACGACATCATCCGCGGCGGGCTCGACCGCTCGCCGATGTTCACCGGCGTGATCGAAGGCATCGGCCCGCGCTATTGCCCCTCGATCGAGGACAAGATCCATCGCTTCGCCGGCAAGGATTCCCATCAGGTCTTTCTCGAACCCGAAGGCCTCGACACCCACGAGTACTACCCGCAGGGGATTTCGACCAGCCTGCCGTTCGACGTCCAGCTCGAACTGGTGCATTCGATCCGGGGGCTGGAGAACTGCCACATCACCCGCCCGGGCTACGCGATCGAGTACGACTATTTCGACCCGCGCGCGCTCAGGGCGACGCTCGAAACGCAGGCGATCGGTGGACTGTTCTTCGCCGGCCAGATCAACGGCACCACCGGCTACGAGGAGGCGGCCGCCCAGGGCCTGCTGGCGGGCCTGAACGCCGCCTTGCATGCCCATGGGCGGGAGGAATGGTGGCCGCGCCGCGACGAGGCCTACCTCGGCGTGCTGGTCGATGACCTGATCACGCGCGGGGTTTCGGAACCCTACCGCATGTTCACCAGTCGCGCCGAGTACCGGCTCTCACTGCGCGAGGACAACGCCGATTTGCGCCTGACCGAGATCGGGCGCCGGCTCGGCCTGGTCGACGATGTCCGCTGGGATGCGTTCAACCGGAAAAGGGATGCGGTCGCGGCGGAAGTCGAGCGGCTCAAGCGGACCTGGGTCAATCCCAATGTCGTGGCGATGCACGAGATCGAGCGCGTGCTCGGCAAGCCGATCGAGCGCGAGTACTCGCTGTTCGATCTGCTGCGCCGTCCGGAAGTGAGTTACCAGAGCCTCATGACCCTGCCCGGTGCCGGCGCCGTCCTCACGGCAGCTGACGTGATCGAGCAGGTCGACATCCAGGCCAAATACCACGGCTATATCGAGCGGCAGAAGGAGGACGTGGCGAGGATGGCGGCGCAGGAGAACCTGCTCATTCCGCCCGATCTCGATTACGCGCAGCTCAACGGCCTGTCGTTCGAGGTCCGGCAACGGCTCGCCCAGCATCGGCCGCAGACCGTCGGGCAGGCCAGCCGCATCCAGGGCGTGACGCCAGCGGCGATCTCGATCCTGCTCGTCCATCTGAAAAAGCTGCGGGGGAGGGGATGACGCTGGCGGAAGGCATCGCCGTCCTCGGCCTCGAACTGCCGGCCGGAGCGGAAGGGAAACTGCTCGCCTACCTGGCGCTGCTCGCCAAATGGAACAAGGTCTACAATCTGACGGCGATCCGCGACCCCGGCGAGATGGTGACTCATCATCTGCTCGACTCGCTCGCCGTGCTGCCGGTGCTGGCGCGAGCCGCGCAAGATTCGGCGCTGGCGGGGCGGCCCTATCGCCTCGCCGACATCGGCAGCGGCGCCGGCCTGCCCGGGCTGGTGCTGGCGATCGCGCGGCCCGACTGGTCGATCACCTCGGTCGAAAGCGTCGAAAAGAAAGCGGCGTTCCAGCAGCAGGCCAGGATCGAACTGAACTTGACAAATGTGAGCATTTACTCTGGGCGTGTCGAAGACATGGTCGGAGATTTCGATGGCGTCCTGGCCCGGGCGTTCGCCAGCCTGTCCGATTTCGTGTGTCTGGCCGGCCACCTGTCGCGGCGCCTGTGGGCGATGAAGGGGGCGTATCCTGCCGACGAGGTCGCGGCCTTGCCGGCGGGCTGGAAGATGGTAGCGTGCCATGATCTGGACGTTCCCGGGCTGCAGGCCGCACGTTGTTTGCTTGAATTGGAGAGATAGTGAGCATGCACATATTTGCCATAGCCAACCAGAAGGGCGGAGTGGGCAAGACCACGACGGCGGTCAACCTAGCCGCCGCGCTGGCGCAGGCCGGGCAGCGCACGCTGTTGGTCGATCTCGATCCCCAGGGCAATGCGACCATGGGCAGCGGCGTCGATAAGCGCACGCTGTCCGCTTCGATCTATCAGATGCTGGTCGGGCTGGCGACCATGCCCGAGGTGCGGGCGATGTCCCCGAGCGGCCAGTACGCCGTGCTGCCTGCCAATCGCGACCTGGCCGCGGCTGAGGTGGAGATGGTCGACCTCGAGCGGCGCGAGCAGCGCCTCAAGCAAGCGCTCGCCCGGCATGCCGACGAATACGACTTCGTGCTGATCGATTGCCCGCCCTCGCTGTCGATCCTGACCCTCAACGGCCTGTGTGCGGCGCATGGCGTGATCATTCCGATGCAATGCGAATACTATGCGCTGGAAGGGCTGTCCGACCTGGTCAACACCATCAAGCAGGTGCACAAGAACCTCAATCGCGACCTGCGCATCATCGGTCTGCTGCGCGTGATGTTCGATCCGCGCTCGACCCTGTCGAACCAGGTGTCCCGCCAGCTGGAGGAGCACTTCGGCGACAAGGTGTTCAAGACCCTGGTGCCGCGCAACGTGCGGCTCGCCGAGGCGCCGAGCTACGGCGTGCCGGGGGTTTTGTTCGACCGGAACGCCAAGGGGGCGCAGGCCTATCTGGCCTTCGCGGAGGAGATGATCGAACGCGTCAAGACATGGGAGATGGAGCAGTGAATCCGCCAAAGATGAAAGGCCTGGGCCGCGGGCTCGACGTATTGCTGGCCGGCAACGAGGAGACCGCGGACCGGCAGCGTCAGGGCACCCTGCCGATCGGCGACCTGCAGCCCGGCAAGTACCAGCCGCGCACGCGCATGGATCCGGGCTCGCTCGAGGATCTGGCTGCCTCGATCAAGGCGCAAGGGCTGATCCAGCCGATCTCGGTGCGTCCCGTCGCGGGCGGCCGCTACGAGATCATCGCCGGCGAGCGACGCTGGCGTGCCTCGCAGATTGCCGGCCTGAGCGAGGTGCCGGTGCTGATCCGCGAGATTCCCGACGATGCGGCGCTGGCGATGTCGCTGATCGAGAACATCCAGCGCGAGGATCTCAATCCGCTCGAGGAGGCGGCCGGCCTGCAACGCCTCATCGATGAATTCGGCATGACGCACCAGCAGGCGGCGGATGCCGTCGGCCGCTCGCGCTCGGCCGCGACCAACCTGCTGCGCCTGCTGCAGCTCGCCAAGCCGGCGCAGGATCTGCTGATGGCCGGCGACATCGAGATGGGCCATGCGCGCGCGATCCTCGCCGCGCCGAAAAGCGAGCAGGGCAGGCTGGCGGCCGAGGTGGCCGACAAGGGCTGGTCGGTGCGCGAAACCGAACGCAAGGTGGCGCGCGAACTCAACCCGCCGGCGCACCATGCGGTGCCAGCGAAGAGCCGTGATCTCGAGCGGCTGGAGGAAGAGTTGTCCGATGCCATCGGCGCCACCGTAAACGTCAGCGCGAACCGCAAGGGGGCGGGCGCCCTGACCATCCGCTTCGCCAGTCTCGACCAGCTCGACGGCATTCTCAAGCGCCTGCGCGGATGAAGACTCGGCGCTGGCGGGGCGGCGCGCAAACCCGTGGTCGGCGAGAGCCCATAAAATTGTTGCGAAGCAATAAATTTATTGACTTATCCCACCGTTCAATTTATAGTCGCAAAGTTTTGTGCGGTAACGCTTGTCGCCTAGCGGTCCGGCCGCGGGGCGATGCGATGGGAAGCGGTGCGGAAACGGGGCTGGCGGGATGCTGAAAGCGCTCCTGTTCCAGGCGGCGGCGATTCTGGTGGTGGCGGCGATTGCCGGTTTGCTGGCGGGGTCGGCGGGCGCGCAGTCGGCGCTGGCCGGGGGTGCGGCCTACTTTCTGCCCAACCTGCTGTTCGTGTTGCGTCTGCGCCTCGCCCTGGCAACGTCGGCGACGCGCCAACCGAGTGCGGTGGGGTTCCTGATCGGCGAGGCCGTCAAGCTGTCCGCCGTGATTGCGCTGCTGGTGATCCTGCCGCGCATGATCGAGGTGAGTTGGCCGGCGCTGATCGCCGGCTTGTCTGTCGTGCTGTTTGTGAATCTTTTCGCTTTACTGCTTAAGACCTAGAACATGGCTACCGAGCACGCTCCCACCGCTTCCGAATACATCGTTCACCACCTGACCTTCCTCACCAACAAGAAGCAGGAAGGTCTGGTCGATTGGTCGGTCTTCCACCTCGACACCCTGTTCTTCTCCGTCGGCCTCGGCCTGCTCGCCGTGTTCGTCATGGCGCGCCTCGCCTCCCGCGCGACTTCCGGCGTGCCCGGCCGTTTCCAGGCCGCCGTCGAAATCGTCATCGAAATGGTCGCCGACCAGGTCAAGGGCATCGTGCATTCCCCCGAATCGCGGCAGTTTGTCGCCCCGCTCGCCCTGACCGTGTTCGTCTGGATTTTCCTGATGAACGCGATGGACCTGATCCCGGTCGATTTGCTGCCGCTGATGGGGCAGGCCGTCGGCCTCCATTACCTGCGTGTCGTGCCGACCGCCGACCTGAATGCCACGCTCGGCATGTCCTCCGCCGTGCTGCTGCTCTGCCTCTACTACAGCGTCAAGATCAAGGGCTTCGGCCACTGGATGCACGAGCTGTTCACTGCCCCATTCGGTGCGCACCCGCTGTTGTGGCCGATCAACTTCGCCATGCAGTTGATCGAGTTCGTCGCCAAGACCGTCTCGCACGGCATGCGTCTGTTCGGCAACATGTACGCCGGCGAACTGATCTTCATGCTGATCGCCCTGATGGGTGCGGCCTGGGCCGGCACCTTCGGCAGCGGCCTGCTGTGGATCGGCGGCGTCATCGCCGGCGCGATCTGGGCGATCTTTCACATCCTGATCATCACGCTGCAGGCCTTCATCTTCATGATGCTGACCCTCGTCTATGTGGGCCAGGCGCATGACAGTCACTAAGCAGGACATCTGGCAATAATTTCTTAACCCCACTTTTTCAACTTCATTTTTTCAACACAAGGAGTCGTCATGGAAAGCATCGTTGGTTTCGTCGCGCTGGCCGCCGGCCTGATCATCGGTCTGGGCGCTGCGGGCGCTTGTATCGGCATCGGCATCATGGGCAGCCGCTTCCTCGAGGCATCCGCCCGTCAGCCCGAGTTGATGAACACCCTGCAAACCAAGATGTTCCTGCTGGTCGGCCTGATCGACGCCGCGTTCATCATCGGCACCGGTATCGCCCTCTGGTACACCACCGCCAACCCGTTCATCAAGTAAGCGGCGCCCCTCTACGTTCAACCGACGCTTGAAGGAGCGAGAACCGTGAATCTGAACGCAACGCTATTCGCCCAGCTCGTTGTGTTCTTCATCCTGGCGTGGTTCACGATGAAATTCGTGTGGCCGCCCATCATGAAGGCGCTCGACGAACGTGCGTCCAAGATCGCCGATGGACTGGCGGCCGCGGACAAGGCGAAATCCGATCTGGTGCTGGCCGAGCGCCGTGCCACCGACGAGCTGCGCAAGGCGCGCGAGAGCGCCAACGAGCTGCGTGCCGGCGCCGAGCGCCAGGGTGCGCAGATCCTCGAGGAGGCGCGTGCCGAGGCGGCGCGAATCGTAGCCGCGGCGCGCACTGCCGCAGAAGGCGAGGCGGAAGTTGCCGCCCAGCGCGCCAAGGAAGTCCTGCGCGACCAGGTGGCTCTGCTCGCTGTCGCCGGCGCCGAGCAGATTCTCCGCAAGGAGATCGACGCCGCCAAGCACGCCGACCTGCTCAACCAGCTCAAAGCGGAACTCTGATCATCATGGCCGAGAACGTCACCGTTGCGCGTCCGTATGCCGAGGCCGCCTTCGCGCTGGCCGAAGCGGGCAACGCGCTGCCCGGCTGGCAGGCCGCGCTGGCGCGCATGGCCGCGGCCGCGGCCGACCCGCAGATGATCGAGTGCATCGCCGATCCGCGTGTGTCGTCGGGTGCGCTCGCCGAGCTGTTTCTCGGCGTGGTGGGCGAGCTGTCGCCCGAGCAGCGCAACTTCGCCGGCGTGCTGGTGGACAACCGCCGCCTGGCGGTGCTGCCGGAAATCAGCGTCCTTTTCGACGAGCTCAAGAACGCCCGGGAGGGCACGCGCGAAGCGGTCGTCAGCTCTGCTTTTCCGCTGAACGACGGTCAGCTCGCCAACCTGCTGGCCGATCTCGAGCGCAAGGTCGGCGGCAAGGTGAAGGCCTCCGTCAAGGTCGAGCCGGAACTGATCGGCGGAGTCCGCATTGCCCTGGGCGACCAGGTTATCGACGCTTCCGTCCGTGGCAAATTGAACGCCATGGCGATCTCGCTCAAGAACTAGGAGTTATTCCATGAACCTCAATCCCTCCGAAATCAGCGACCTGATCAAGAGCCGAATCCAGAACATGCAGCTCGCCCCCACCGCCAAGAACGAGGGCACGGTGGTGACGGTGACCGATGGCATCTGCCGCATCCACGGCCTGGCCGACGTGATGCAGGGCGAGATGCTCGAATTCCCGGGCAACACCTTCGGCCTTGCCCTCAACCTCGAGCGCGACTCCGTCGGCGCGGTGGTCCTCGGCGAATACGAGCACATCACCGAAGGCGACACCGTCAAGTGCACGGGCCGCATTCTCGAAGTGCCGGTCGGCCCCGAACTGATCGGCCGCGTCGTCAACGCGCTCGGCGAGCCGATCGACGGCAAGGGCCCGATCGAAGCCAAGCAGACCGACAAGATCGAGAAGGTCGCGCCGGGCGTGATCTGGCGGAAATCGGTCTCGCAGCCGGTCCAGACCGGCCTCAAGTCGGTCGACTCGATGGTGCCGATCGGCCGCGGCCAGCGCGAGCTGATCATCGGCGACCGCCAGACGGGCAAGACGGCGGTCGCGATCGACGCCATCATCAACCAGAAGGGCAAGGACCTGATCTGCATCTACGTCGCGGTCGGCCAGAAGGCGTCCACCGTCATGAACGTGGTGCGCAAGCTCGAGGAAACCGGCGCGATGGATTACACCATCGTCGTCGCCGCGACCGCCTCCGAGTCCGCCGCGATGCAGTTCATCGCGCCCTATGCCGGCTGCACGATGGGCGAGTACTTCCGCGACAACGGCCAGGACGCCCTGATCATCTACGACGACCTGACCAAGCAGGCCTGGGCCTATCGCCAGATCTCGCTGCTGCTGCGCCGCCCGCCGGGCCGCGAAGCCTATCCGGGCGACGTGTTCTACCTGCACTCCCGCCTGCTCGAGCGCGCCGCGCGCGTCTCGGAAGCCTGGGTCGAGCGCCACACCGGAGGCAAGGTCAAGGGCAAGACCGGCTCGCTGACCGCGCTGCCGGTGATCGAAACGCAGGCCGGCGACGTGTCCGCCTTCGTGCCGACCAACGTCATCTCGATTACCGACGGCCAGATCTTCCTGGAGACCGACCTGTTCAACGCCGGCATCCGTCCCGCCATCAACGCGGGCGTGTCGGTGTCCCGCGTCGGCGGCGCCGCGCAGACCAAGGCGATCAAGAAGCTCGGCGGCGGTGTGCGCCTCGCGCTCGCCCAGTACCGCGAGCTGGCCGCCTTCGCGCAGTTCGCCTCCGACCTCGACGATGCGACCCGCAAGCAGCTCGAGCGCGGCCGCCGCGTCACCGAGCTGATGAAGCAGGCGCAGTACTCGCCGCTGCAGGTCGCCGAGATGGCGGTGTCGCTCTACGCGGTGAACCAGGGCTTCTTCGACGATGTCGACAGCGCCAAGATTCTCGCCTTCGAGGCGGCGCTGCACCAGTACATGCGCCAGCAGCATGGCGCGCTGATGGACAAGATCGAGTCGACCAAGGATCTGGACAAGGATGGCGAGGCCGAACTGGCCGCTGCCGTTGCCGCGTTCAAGAAGACCTGGGCCTAATCGGCGGCTGATCGTCTAGGAGAGCGCCATGCCAGGCGGCAAGGAAATTCGCACCAAGATCAAGTCGGTCCAGAACACCCGCAAGATCACCAAGGCCATGGAGATGGTGGCCGCGTCCAAGATGCGCAAGGCGCAGGACCGGATGCGCGCCGCCCGCCCCTACAGCGAGAAGATCCGCCATCTGGCGGCCAATCTCGCGGCGGCCAACGTCACCGAGTACCGGCATCCATTCCTGGCCAAGACCAAGGAAGGCGAGACGCCGAAGCGCGTCGGCGTGGTGGTGGTGACGACCGACAAGGGCCTCTGCGGCGGCCTCAACACCAACGTGCTGCGCCAGACCCTGACGGCGATGCGGCAGTGGGAGGCGGCAGGTGCGACCGAGATCCGGGCCACCTGCATCGGCAACAAGGGCCTCGGCTTCATGCAGCGGCTCGGCGCCAAGGTGATCTCGCACGTCGTTCATCTGGGTGACACGCCGCACCTGGAAAAGCTGATCGGGCCGATGAAGGTCATGATCGACGCCTTCCAGAACGGCGAGCTGGACGTGGTCTATATCGCCTACACCAAGTTCATCAACACGATGCGCCAGGAGCCGGTGCTCGAGCAACTGCTGCCCCTCACCGGCGAGCGGCTCGGCACGCCGGCAGGCAATTGGGATTACCTGTACGAGCCGGATGCGCGCGTCGTCATCGACGACCTGCTGATCCGCTATGTCGAGGCGCTGATCTACCAGGCGGTAGCCGAGAACATGGCCTCCGAGCAGTCGGCGCGCATGGTGGCGATGAAGGCCGCGACCGACAACGCCGGTACCGTCATCAAGGAGCTGCAGCTGGTCTACAACAAGGCCCGCCAGGCATCGATTACCAAGGAAATTTCCGAGATCGTCGGCGGTGCCGCCGCGATCGCGGGCTAACGATTCAAAAGCTGAGGACAAATCATGAGCAACGGACAAATCGTGCAGTGCATCGGCGCGGTGGTGGACATCAAGTTCCCGCGCGGGGAAATGCCCAAGGTCTTCGACGCCCTGATGATCGACCCGAGCGAGAAGGGTGCCGAGGAAGGCCTCACGTTCGAGGTGCAACAGCAGCTCGGCGACGGCGTGGTGCGCACCATCGCCATGGGTTCGTCGGACGGACTGCGCCGCGGCATGAAGGTCAATGGCACGGGCGCGCCGATCTCGGTGCCGGTCGGCCATGCCACCCTCGGCCGCATCATGGACGTGCTGGGCCGCCCGATCGACGAGGCCGGTCCGATCGGCACCGACGCACGCCGCGCCATCCACCAGAAGGCACCGGCCTTCCGCGAGCTGTCGCCCTCGGTCGAGCTGCTCGAAACCGGCATCAAGGTCATCGACCTGATCTGCCCGTTCGCCAAGGGCGGCAAGATCGGCCTGTTCGGCGGCGCCGGCGTCGGCAAGACCGTGAACATGATGGAGCTGATCAACAACATCGCCAAGCAGCACTCCGGTCTGTCGGTGTTCGCCGGCGTCGGCGAGCGCACCCGCGAGGGCAACGACTTCTATCACGAGATGAAAGAGTCCAACGTTCTCGACAAGGTCGGCATGGTGTTCGGCCAGATGAACGAGCCGCCCGGCAACCGTCTGCGCGTCGCGCTGACCGGCCTGACCATGGCCGAGGCCTTCCGCGACGAGGGCCGCGACATCCTGTTCTTCGTCGACAACATCTACCGCTACACGCTGGCCGGCACCGAAGTGTCGGCGCTGCTCGGCCGCATGCCTTCCGCCGTGGGCTACCAGCCGACGCTGGCCGAGGAAATGGGCCGTCTGCAGGAACGCATCACCTCCACCAAGACCGGCTCGATCACCTCGATCCAGGCGGTATACGTGCCGGCGGACGACCTGACCGACCCGTCGCCGGCCACCACCTTCGGCCACCTCGACGCCACCGTCGTGCTGTCGCGCGACATCGCCTCGCTGGGCATCTATCCCGCGGTCGATCCGCTCGACTCGACCTCGCGCCAGGTCGACCCCAACATCATCGGCGACGAGCACTACAGCACCACCCGCCGCGTTCAGGCGACGCTGCAGCGCTACAAGGAACTGCGCGACATCATCGCGATTCTCGGTATGGACGAGCTCTCCCCCGAGGACAAGCTCACCGTCGCCCGTGCCCGCAAGATTCAGCGCTTCCTGTCGCAGCCCTTCTTCGTCGCCGAAGTGTTTACCGGCTCGGCCGGCAAGTACGTCACGCTCAAGGAGACCATCAAGGGCTTCAAGATGATCGTCGACGGCGAGTGCGACCAGCTGCCCGAGCAGGCCTTCTACATGGTCGGCGGCATCGAGGAAGCGTTCGAGAAGGCAAAAACGCTTCAATGAGCCCTGCAATAAGTTAAGGAATCGTCATGGCAATGACCGTTCATGTAGATGTCGTCAGCGCGGAGGAGTCGATCTTCTCCGGCCTGGCCGAGTTTGTCGTGCTCCCCGGCGAAGCCGGCGAGCTCGGCATCCTGCCCGGCCACATGCCGCTGATGACCCGCATCAAGCCGGGCGCGGTGCGTCTCAAGGTGCCGCAGCAGGAGCAGGAAGAGTTGATCTTCGTCGCCGGCGGCATCCTCGAGGTGCAGCCGGGGCTGGTCACCGTCCTGGCCGACACGGCGATCCGCGGCAAGGATCTCGACGAGGCGAAGGCGCTCGACGCCAAGCGCCGCGCCGAGGAGGCGATGGCCGACAAGAGCGCGGAACTCGACTACGCGCGTGCCCAGGCCGAACTGGCCGAAGCCGTTGCTCAGCTCGCCGCGATCCAGAAGCTGCGGCGCAAATAGACCGCGCTCCCGTCGTGCGATAGAGGGCAGCCCAGGCTGCCCTTTTTCTTGGCGGTTCGCAGAGGCCGTGGGCAAGGCAATACAATCCGCGTCGACACAACCCCAGTGACGACCATGCGCCATACAAAAAAGATCAAGGAAGAGGCCGTTGCCCGCATTCGGGCCGGCGACACGCCGTTGCTCGAATTGGCCCGGGAATACGACGTTTCGACCAACACGCTGCGGACCTGGCTGCGGGACAGCGATGCGCGCGCCCGGGCGCAGGACAGCGCCAAGCGCGTCGCGTCGGCCCTGTCGCGCGAGAGATACACCTCGGCCAGCCAGCGCCAGCGTCTGCTGATGCACGCCCTGGAGCAAAGCCCGGCCACCATCATCGTCACCGATGCCGAAGGCAGGATCATCTACGCGAACCCGAAATTCGTCGAGACTACCGGCTACGACGTCAAGGAAGCCGTCGGGCAGACGCCACGTTTCCTCAAGTCGGGCGAAACCTCGCCGGAGGAGTACCGCAATTTATGGAAGGCCATCCTCGGCGGGAACGAGTGGCGCGGCACCTTCCACAATCGCCGCAAGGACGGGAAGCTCTATTGGGAGCGGGCTTCGATCTCGCCGGTCTTCGATGCCGACGGCAAGATCGCGAACTTCATGGCGGTCAAGGAAGACATCACCGCCTATATGGAGGCCGAGGCGGCGCGTCGGCGGTCGGAGGCCGGCTTCCATGCGGTGTTCGCCGCCCTGCCCAGCGCGGTCCTGGTGGTCGATGGCGCAATGCGCATCCTGCTCGCCAATCCCGCAGCGGAAAAACTTCTGGACACCGGGCTGCCGGGCGGGACCCGCCTGGACCGGCTGAATCTGCGCTGGCTCGACGCGTCCGGTGCGATCATTCCGCCAGGGGGGCATCCGGTCCAGCGTGCCCTCGAAGAGGAAACGGAAAGCCGTATGCGATTGGGGCTCGTCCCGCCGCGCGGCGGGACGCGCTGGCTGAACGCAACGGTGCGCCTGATCAGGCTGCCCGAAGAGGAGCAGCCCGCCAGCCTGCTCGTCCTCGACGAAGCGGACTGAAACTCGGCGCCGGCGGAGCGGCGCCGAGGCGGCTATAGGGGCTTCCTGAGCGTGATTGCGCCGCGAATCTCGGCCGCACTGTAGCCGACCGCCTTGTCGTCGGGATAGAGTTCCTGGAGCTTGGCCTTGACCGCCGAATCAAGGCGGTCCGGCGTGCCGTGGCAGCTGAGGCACAGATCCTGCGTCGGCAGGGCCTTTATGTAACGGTAGTATTTCTTGTCGCCTTCGGCGACGACTTCGCCCTTTTCCATTCCTGTCGGCTTTTCACCGGCTGCGGTGCGGCGGTCGAAATCCTCGAGCACGGCTTTTTCCCATGCATCGGGAACCGCTTTCGGATTGCGGTTCTTCAGGCTGACGCGGCGGATCGCCCAGCCGGTCTGCTCAGACATGGCCTTGGCCATTTGCGGCGCCCTCTCGCGGCAGACGGTCATCGCTTCGGCGTGGCCGCTCTTCTTGACCTCGGCATCCAAAACCTCGAGCAGCTTGGGCGGCATCTTGGTGGCGATGCCGCGCGCCTCCTCGAGCAATTTCGCTTCATCGGCCAGCGCGGGGCCGGCCGCACCCAGCAACAGCGCCAAAACGCTTGCGGCGATCACGCTTCTGTTCATTTCATCCTCCTCTTGTCGTGGTTTGGTCAGGCTATGGTCTTGCTGCGTGCTTCAAGGCGGTTCAGATCGGCATTCAGTCGGGCGAGATCGGAACAAAAGGAGGCGAACTCCTGGCGGGAAACCAGCAGAGGCTTTTCCAGCGTCAGATATTCGGCGAGATTCTCGCCGAGGTTCGCAACGGAGCGTTGCTGCCAGGCCGCGAGCCGGCCGGCGGTCGCGACCAGGCGGTGAGCGGCGACGTCGCCGACCAGGCGGGAGAGATCTTCCTCCGCATCCCAGCGCAGGTTGCGGAAGACGAAGGACAGCGCGGTGGCGAACTCGGCGTTGCCTTCGACGCGCGCGCCGGCCATCACGCGGTCGAGGCCCTGCAGGAGGCGCAAAGGGGTATCGGCCGGCAGATGGACGATGACGTCGGGCGACTCGTCCGCGGTCGCGGCGGTGCAGAAGCCGTCGGCAGCGATGACGAAGCCCAGCCGCAAGGGCGGCACGACCAAGGCGGCGCGGCGGCCGGCGTAGGGGGAGAGACGCGCACGCGCCCAGTTCGCCCCGTTCAACAGGTGGTTGAAGCCGGCGAGAAAGGCCGCCTCGATCATGCGGGGGAAATCAGGCGATCTGCTGGATGCCGGCGACGCGCCAGCCGAAGCCGCCATCCACCGGCTTGGTCAGGTGCCAGATTTCGTCGAAGGCGGCCGGTGCGGCAGCGGCCTCCTCGCGCAGCAGGCCCGAGAAGCGCACGCTGGCGACGTGCTGGCCGCCCTCGGTGGCGATCTCGAGCAGCGCGGCGTCGAGCTGAACCACGTCCGTCTGCTGCGCGGCGCGGCCGCGCTCCTGGAACTGCATCTTGAGTTCGGCGAAGACCTCGGGCGTCGTGAAACTCTTCAGGTCGTCCATGTCGCCGCGGTCGTTGGCGGCCTGCAGGCGCACGAAATTCAGCTTGGCCTGACGCAGGAAGCCATCGGCATCGAAGCCGGCGGGAATCGGGCCTGCCGGCGCCGCTTCGCCAGCGCCGAGTTTCATGGCCTCGAATGGCATCGGCTGGACGCTGCCGGTATTGCCGGCGCCGGCGTACTGCATGCCGCCCTGCGGCGCGGCACGCCGGAACAGCAGACGGAAGACGAAGATGGCGGCAAAGACGAGCAGCGCGATCATCAGCAGACTGGCCATTTCCTCGCCGAGGCCGAAATGGGACAGCAGCGCGGCGAGACCGATGCCTGCCGCGAGGCCGGCGATCGGGCCGAGCCAGCTGCGCTTGCCGGCCTGTGCGGCAGCAGCAGGAGCGGCGGCCGTGGCCGGGTTGGTCGCTTGTGCCGGCGCGGCCTGCTGGGCCGGTGTGGCGGGCCTGGGAGGCACGGCCTGCTGCGTCGATGCCGGGGCGTTGCGTTGCATGCCGAAGGACGAGCCCCCGCCGAGGCGCTTGGCTTCGACGTCGCCGGACTGGAAGCCGAAGCCGATGAAGGCCACGGCGACGGAAAGGGTGATCAGCATTCTTTTCATGTCTCTCTGTCTCCTCTTCAGATCTTGTAACCACGATGCAGCGCAACGACACCGGCAGTCATGTTGAAATAGTCGACCCGGCCGAGGCCGGCTTGTTCCATCATGCCTTTCAAGGTTTCCTGGTCGGGGTGCATGCGGATCGATTCGGCGAGGTAGCGGTAGCTGTCCGGGTCATCGACGACCTTACTGCCCAGCCAGGGCAGCACCTTGAAGGAATAGAAATCGTAGGCGGGGGACAGGGGTTCCCAGACCTTCGAGAACTCGAGCACCAGCAGCCGGCCGCCCGGTCGCAGCACGCGGCGCATCTCCGCGAGCGCCTTGTCCTTGTGCGTCATGTTGCGCAGTCCGAAGGCGACCGTGACGATGTCGAAATGATCATCCGGAAACGGCAGCTTCTCGGCATCGCACTGCGCCACCGGGCCGAGCCGGCCCTCGTCGAGCAGGCGGTCGCGCCCGCGCGTCAGCATCGCGTTGTTGATGTCGGTGAGCCAGACTTCGCCGGTCGGCCCGACCTGCTTGCGGAAGGCGGAGGCGAGGTCGCCGGTGCCGCCGGCGATGTCGAGCACCCGCTCCCCCGTGCGCGCTCCCGCGACCTGGATCGTGAACGCCTTCCACAGCCGGTGCAGCCCGGCCGACATCAGGTCGTTCATCAGGTCGTACTTGTCGGCGACCGAGGAAAAGACGCCGCGTACCCGTTTGGCCTTTTCGCTCTCGGGAACGGTCTCGAAGCCGAAGTGAGTGTCCGCCATCAGTGCTTCATTCCGCAGCTGCCACCCGATTTCGGCGGCAGCGTGGAGGTGTCCACGTCGCGGTTCGCCCCGGCCGCCTCGAGGCGCGCCAGGTAGTCCGCCCAGAATTCGTCGTGATTCTTCCCCAGCGAGTAGAGCAGGTCCCAGGAATAGATTCCGCTGTCGTGGCCGTCGGAAAACACCGGCTTGATCGCATAGTTGCCGACCGGCTCGACCTCGGCGATCTCGACGTTGCGCTTGCCGGTCTGCAGTGTTTCCTGGCCGGGGCCGTGGCCGCGCACCTCGGCGGAGGGCGAGAAGACGCGCAGGTATTCGTAGGAGAGGCGGAAATTGCTGCCGTCGGAGAAGGTCAGTTCCATCTCGCGGGATTTCTGGTGGAGCTTGATTTCGGTGGGAATGGGGGTGTTCTTGTCGAGTCCGGCCATGATCGTGCAAACCTCGGAATTGCGTCGGCTTCTACATATGGGGCCGACTATCATAGCGCAAGGCCGGTCGCCTGCCGGCACAGGCGCGCCTCAATCGCGCCGGTCCTGCTCGAGCGCGTGCTGCTGGCGCTGGAGGAATTCCTCCATGCTGTCGATGCCGCGCAGCAGCAGGATGGTCGAGCGCACCGCCGCTTCGAGCAACACCGCAAGGTTGCGACCGGCGGCGACCGGCAGCACCACCTTGCGGACCGGCACGCCGAGCACGTTCTCGGTCAGCGCATCGAGCGGCAGGCGGGCCAGTTCCGAGGGGCCGACGTTCGGCTTCTGCAGGTGCACGATCAGCTTCAGCCGCATCTTGCGCCGGCAGGCCGTCTCGCCGAACACGGTGCGGATGTTGAGCAGGCCCAGCCCGCGCACCTCGATGAAGTCCTTGAGCAGCTCTGGGCAGCGTCCTTCGAGCACGTCGGGAGAAACGCGCGAGACCTCGACGACGTCGTCGGCGACGAGGCCGTGACCGCGCGTGATCAGTTCGAGACCGAGCTCGCTCTTGCCGACGCCGGAGTCGCCGGTGATCAGCACGCCGATGCCGAGGACGTCCATGAACACGCCGTGCAGCGTGACGGTATCCGCCAACTGGCGCGAGACATAGATGCGCAGGGAATCGATGACCTGCGCCGTCGGCAGCGGGGTGGTGAACAGCGGGGTGTCGGCGACCTCGCAGGCGATGCGGATCTCCTCGAGCACATCGCAGCCGTCGGCGACGATGATCGCCGGCGGATGCGCTTCCATGATCTGGGCGAAATGGTGCTTGGCCTTGCTGTCCCCGTTCTTGCTGTGGCGCTTGTACCAGAGGATCTCGGGTGAGCCGAGCACCTGGATGCGATCGGGGTGGATCAGGTTGAGGTGGCCGATCAGGTCGGCGGGCGAGACGTCGTCGCGATTGACGGCGATCGGCCGGTTGAGGGTGCCGCCGACCCAGGTGAGGTGCAGCCGTTCGCGGTATTTCTCGAACAGCTGCGCGACGATCAGCTGGCCGACTGCCACTGGCTGAAGAGCGCGAGCACCGCCGCGGCGTCGGGTGCGGCGGACAGTTGCTCGCGGAAGCCCTTGTCGCTGAACATCTGCGCCAACTCGGAGAGCATCTGCAGATGGTGTTCGCTGGCGGCTTCCGGCACCAGCAGGACGAAGACCAGGTCGACGGGCTGGCCGTCGGGCGCATCGAACTGCACCGGCACAGCCAGGCGGAAAAAGGCGCCGTGCGCCTCCTTGAGGCCCTTGATGCGGCCGTGCGGAATCGCGATGCCGAGCCCCAGCCCGGTCGAGCCCATTTTTTCGCGGGCGAACAGCGCATCGTAGATGCTGCTGCGGGCGATACCGTAACGGTTCTCGAAGAGCAGGCCGGCCTGCTCGAAGACGCGCTTCTTGCTGCTCGCGTCCAGTCCGACGACGATATTGTCGACGGTCAGAAGTTTGGCTATCAGGTTCATCGTGGTGGGGATCGCCCAGGCACCTTGGGAAAACGCCGGGGGAGGGGTTCTCCGTGGCGAGGGGCCGAAGTATACCCCTCCCCTCGCCGCGTGCAAACGGGTGCGATCAGTGCGGCCGGTACGCTTCTGCGCCTCAGCTTTCCGCCTGCGGCCGGTCGTGGCCGTGATCGTGGTGCTTGCCCTTGTACTTCATCACCTGGCGGTCGAGCTTGTCGATCAGCAGGTCGATCGCGGCGTAGAGGTCGGCGTCGCTCGCGTCGGCGAAGATGTCCTTGCCCTTGACGTGCAGGGTGATTTCGGCCTTCTGCACCAGCTTTTCGACCGAGAGGATCACATGGACGCTGGTGACATGATCGAAATGGCGGATGACCTTGTCCACCTTGCCTTGAACGTAATCGCGCAGGGCGGGAGTGACTTCGACATGGTGTCCAGTGATATTGAGGTTCATGATCTCTCCTCTTTCAGAGTGTTTTGCGAAGATTGACCGGCGGAATGTTCATGGATTCGCGGTACTTGGCGACGGTGCGCCGCGCGACCACGATTCCCTGCTCGCCGAGGATTTCCGCGATGCGGGCGTCGGAGAGCGGCTTGTGGCCGTCCTCGGCGCCCACCAGCTGCTTGATCAGCGCCCGGATCGCGGTGGATGATGCCGCGCCGCCGGAATCGGTGGCGACGTGGCTGCCAAAGAAATATTTGAGTTCGAAGACGCCGCGCGGACTGGCGAGATACTTCTGCGTTGTCACGCGCGAGATGGTCGATTCGTGCAGGTCGACAGTTTCGGCGATCTCGCGCAGCGTCAGCGGGCGCATCGCCACCTCGCCGTGGTCGAAGAAGGCGCGCTGGCGATCGACGATCGCCTGCGAGACGCGGGCGATCGTGTCGAAGCGTTGCTGCACGTTCTTGATCAGCCACTTGGCTTCCTGCAACTGGCCGGCCAGATTGCCGCCGCTGCGCTGGCGCCGCAGCAGGTCGGCGTAGAGCCGGTTGATGCGCAGGCGCGGCAGCGCTTCCTGATTGAGCTGCACGGTCCATGCGCCGCGCACTTTCCTGACGATCACGTCCGGCACGACGTAGCGCGTGTCGAGCGGTGTGAACTGGGCGCCCGGCCGCGGGTTGAGCGACTTGATCAGCGCCTGCGCATCGCGCAATGCCTCGTCGCTGCATCCCAGCGCCTTCTTGATGCGCGCGTAGTCGCGATGCGCCAGATGTTCGAGATGCTCGCCGACGATGCGGCGCGCCAGCTCGCCGGCCGGCGTGGCGGGGAGATTGGCGAGCTGCAGCAGCAGGCATTCGCGCGGGTTGCGCGCGCCGACGCCGGGCGGGTCGAGGCTTTGCACATGCCTGAGGGCGATCTGCAGATCCTCGAGCACTTCGTCGGGTTCGCCGACCAGTTCGGCCGGCAGGACTTCGGCGAGCTCCTCGAGCGTCTGGGCCAGGTAGCCGTCGTCGTCGAGCGCCTCGATCAGGAAGGCGGCGCGCAGGCGCTCCGCACCCGAAAGCTGGCTCAGGGCGAGCTGCCCGATCAGGTGGTCCTGCAGACTGATCGCCGCCGCCTGAAGCTCGCCGGCATCGACGTCGCTTTCGTCGTTCGGATCGCGGGGCCCCTTGGCGCTGCCCGCTGTCGGCCACTCCATCCCGTCCGTGCCCCATTCCGCCGGGGCCTCCGCAGGCTCGGCAACGGCGCCGGGCTCTTCGCCGCGGGTACGGCTGAGGGCATCCTCCGCACCGGCACAGACGGCCGTTTCGCCCGGCTCTTCGCGTTCGAGCAGCGGGTTTTCCTGCAGGGCCTGTTCGATTTCCTGATTGAGCTCCAGCGAGGACAGCTGCAGGAGCCGGATCGACTGCTGCAACTGCGGCGTCAGCGCGAGGTGCTGCGAAAGCCTGAGCTGGAGCGACTGCTTCAATTCATTACATCCGGAAGTGCTCGCCGAGATAAACCCGGCGCACATTCTCATTATCGATGATCTCGGCCGGATGTCCAGCCGCGAGGACCTCGCCTGCGTTGATGATGGTGGCGCGGTCGCAGATGCCGAGGGTTTCGCGCACGTTGTGGTCGGTGATCAGCACGCCGATCCCGCGCTCCTTGAGAAAGCGGATGATTTTCTGGATGTCGAGCACGGCGATCGGGTCGACGCCGGCGAACGGTTCGTCGAGGAGGATGAAGCGCGGGCTGGTCGCCAGCGCGCGCGCGATCTCGACGCGGCGGCGCTCGCCGCCGGACAGCGCCGCCGCCTTCTGGTCGCGCAGGTGGGTGATGTGCAGCTCCTCGAGCAGTTCGTCGAGGCGGGTTTCGAGCGTCGGCGCATCGTAATCCTGCAGCTCGAGCACCGCGCGGATGTTCTCCTGCACCGTGAGCTTGCGGAACACCGAGTTTTCCTGCGGCAGGTAGGACAGCCCGAGCCGCGCGCGCTTGTGGATCGGCATGTGCGTGATGCGGGATTCCGTTCCCCCGTCGGCGATGACGATCTCGCCGCCGTCCGCGGCGATCAGGCCGACGATCATGTAGAAGCAGGTGGTCTTGCCCGCGCCGTTGGGGCCGAGCAGGCCGACCACCTCGCCGCCGTCGACATGCAGGCTGACGTCCTTGACGACGGTGCGCGCGCGATATTTCTTGAACAGGTTGTGAACGGCGAGCGTGGTCATGCGTCGTGCTCCTTGAGCAGCCGGCGGATCAGTTCGGCGGAAAAGCCGCGCCCCTGGAGGAAACGCGCCTGCTTCGCCCATTCGCGCGCATCGGCCGGCGGCGCGGCGAATTTCTTCCGCCACACCGCACGGGCACGTTCCAGCTCGTCGGGCAGTTCGGCGGACAGGTCGGCGACCTGCGCCTCGACCAGTTCGGCGTCGATGCCCTTGCTGCACAGCGTCTGGCGCAGACGCGCCGTCCCGAGGCGCGCGGCCTGGCTGCGGAGGTAGCTTGCCGCGAAGCGCGCGTCCGATTGCAGGCCGGTTCTGGCAAGTTCGTTGAGCACGGCGTCGATTTCTTCCGGAGTGCCGAGCGGCGCAAGCTTTCTCGCGAGTTCGGCGCGGGTGTGTTCGCGTCGGGCGAGGAGCTTGACGGCGCGGCTTCTCAGTTCATTCACTCGGCGGGGCGGCGAGTGCGGAGACGCCGACGGCCGCGCGGATCTTGTTCTCGATCTCGCGGGCGACCTCGGGATGCTCGCGCAGGTATTCGCGCGCGTTGTCCTTGCCCTGGCCGATCTTCTCGCCGTTGTAGGCGTACCAGGCGCCGGACTTGTCGACGAACTTGTGCTCGACGCCGAGTTCGATGATCTCGCCCTCGCGCGAGATGCCCTCGCCGTAGAGGATGTCGAAGTGCGCCTCCCGGAACGGCGGCGCCACCTTGTTCTTGACGACCTTGACCTTGGTCTCGTTGCCGATCACCTCGTCGCCCTTCTTGATCGCGCCGGTGCGGCGGATGTCCATGCGCACCGAGGCGTAGAACTTGAGCGCGTTGCCGCCGGTGGTGGTCTCGGGGTTGCCGAACATCACGCCGATCTTCATGCGGATCTGGTTGATGAAGATCACCAGCGTGTTGGTGCGCTTGATGTTGGAAGTCAGCTTGCGCAGCGCCTGGCTCATCAGCCGGGCCTGCAGGCCGGGCAGCTGGTCGCCCATCTCGCCCTCGATCTCGGCCTTCGGCACCAGTGCGGCGACCGAGTCGATGACGATCAGATCTACGCCGCCGGAGCGCACCAGCATGTCGGCGATCTCAAGGCCCTGCTCGCCGGTGTCGGGCTGGGAAATCAGCAGGTCGGGCACGTTCACGCCGAGCTTGCCGGCATAGACCGGGTCGAGCGCGTTCTCGGCGTCGATGTAGGCGGCGGTGCCGCCGGCTTTCTGGACCTCGGCGACCACCTGCAGACACAGCGTCGTCTTGCCCGAGGACTCGGGGCCGTAAATTTCCACCACGCGGCCGCGCGGCAGGCCGCCGATGCCGAGCGCGATGTCGAGACCGAGCGAGCCGGTCGAGACGACCTGCAGGTCGCCCTCGATCTGGCCTTCGCCCATCTTCATGATGGAGCCCTTGCCGAACTGCTTTTCGATCTGCGCGAGCGCGGCTTGCAGCGCTTTGGCTTTGTTGTCGTCCATTGGTATTCCCTTCCCCAAGTTTGTCCAGATTATGGCATGTTTCTTGCGCGCTCAATGAGCCCAGTCAGCGCATGGATCACCGCCTGCCGACGGATCGCCTCGCGGTCGCCGCTGAAAACTCGGCGCTCGCAAGGCGGCGCCGTTTCACCGCGCACGCACCAGGAGAAGCATACGGTCCCCACAGGCTTATCCGGTGAGCCACCGGCCGGGCCGGCGATTCCTGTGATCGCCAATGAAATCATTGCCTTGGAATACATCAGCGCCCCGACTGCCATTTCCCCGGCCGTTTCGAGGCTCACCGCGCCGAATGTTTCGATGGTGTCCATGCGGACACCAAGCATATCCGTTTTCGCGGCGTTTGCATAGGTGACGAAGCCGCGCTCGAACCACGCCGAGCTGCCGGCAGTGTGCGTGATGACCTGCGCGGCCCAGCCGCCGGTGCAGGACTCGGCAGTGGCGACCGTCAGCCCGCGCTGCAGGCAGGCCTGACCGAGGCTTTCCGACAGAGCGGCGAGATCGCTATCCATGGGACTGCATCAGAGCAGTCTTTCGACGACCGCCTTGAACAGGGCCAGCGTCAGCACCGTGTAGGCGGCGGCGACCACGTCGTCCATCATCACGCCGAGGCCGTTCTTCATGCGGGTGTCGAACCAGCGGGCCGGCGGCGGCTTCACGATGTCGTAGAAGCGGAACCAGAGAAAGGCCGCGAGTTGCCAGACGAGGCCGGCGGGCGTCAGCAGCAGCACGGCCCAGAACGGCACGATCTCGTCCCAGACGATCGCGCCGTGATCCGGGACGCCGAGGTTGCGGCCGGCGATCTGGCAGGAAGTGACGCCGAGCACGAAGGCCAGCAGCAGGAAGACGGCGAAGGCGGTGTCGTCCGGCAGCAGGCCGCGCAGGAACGGATAGGTCGCCCAGCCGAACAGCGTGCCGAACGTTCCCGAGGCGACCGGCGCGAGACCGCTGCCGAAGCCGCAGGCGATCAGGTGCGCCGGGTGGCGCAGCAGGAAGCCGGGCGGCGGGGGCGGCGATTTCTTGATCATGGCAAAAAGTGGTCGTAGCCGCGGCGGGCGACCTCGATGGGCTGGCCGGCTTGATCGAGGACGCTCAGCGCCCCGGCCGCGCCCGTCTCGATGCGGCCGATGCAGTCGAGCGGCAAAGCGATGCGCTGGGCGACAGCGAGCACTTCCTCATGACGCGCTGCCGGCGCAGTGAATACCAGTTCGTAGTCGTCGCCGCCGGCGAGGTAGCAGTCCCGTTCGATACTCGGCGCCGGCAGGGCGGCGGGATGCAGCGTCGCGGCGACGCCCGAGGCCTCGAGGACATGGCCGAGGTCGGCGAGCAGGCCGTCCGAGACGTCGATCGCCGCCGTGGCCAAGCCGCGCAGCGCAAGACCGAGGGCGACGCGCGGCTGCGGGCGGTGCAGCGCGGCGAGGCAGTCGGTGAGCGCTGGCTCACTCAAGGTATGCCGTCCCTGCAGGTGGGCGAGGCCGAGGGCAGCGCGGCCGGGCGTGCCGGAAACCCAGACCTCGTCGCCAGGCTGCGCCCCCGAGCGCAGCAGGGCTTGCCCGGCGGGGAGTTCACCGAAGATCGTCACGCAGAAATTGCGCGGACCCTTTGTCGTGTCGCCGCCGATTACGTCGATGCCGAAGGCGTCGGCGCAGGCGAAGAAGCCCCGCGCGAACTTCTCGATCCACGATTCGGTTGCCGCCGGCAATGCCGCGGCGAGCAGCGCCCATTTCGGCTGCGCGCCCATCGCCGCCATGTCCGAGACGTTCACGGCCAACACCTTCCAGCCGAGATTTTCGGGGTCGGCGTCCGGCAGGAAATGCGTGCCGGCCACGAGCATGTCGGTCGACACGACCAGTTCCATGCCGGGCGACGGGCGCACGATGGCGGCATCGTCGCCGACGCCGAGCGTCGTATGCGAGGTGGCGCGCTTGAAATAGCGATCGATCAGGGCAAACTCGGAGGGCATGCCCGGGAATTATTTGGCGGCCGTTTCGGCGGGCCGCAGTTCGGGTGCCAGCTTGTCGAGCACGCCATTGACGAACTTGTGGCCGTCGGTGCCGCCGTAGGACTTGGCGAGCTCGATCGCCTCGTTGAGGATCACGCGGTATGGGGTTTCGAGGTGCTGCTTCAACTCGCAGGCCGCCAGCAGCAGGATGCCGCGCTCGACGGGCGAAACCTCGGCCCAGGGACGCTCGACGTGCGGTTCGAGCAGGGCCTGCAACGCGGGCAGATCGCCGAGCACTCCGGCCAGCAGGCTGTCGTAGAGGTCGCGGTGCGCCTTGTCGAAGCCGGCCACCGACTCGGCCTGGGCGATGATCGCCGCCTCGTCCTGGCCGCCGACCAGATGCTGGTAGAGACCCTGCAGCGCGAACTCGCGCGCGCGGTGGCGCGGCGAACCGGGCTTGTGTTGGGGAGCGCCGGGGATCACTTCACGACTTTCAGGAGGTTGGCCATCTCGACGGCGCACTGCGCCGCCTCGGTGCCCTTCTGGAGCATGCGCACTTCCGCCTGGCTGTCGTTCTCGACGGTCAGCACGGCGTTGGCGATCGGCACGCCGGTGGCGAGCTGCACGTCCGTCACGCCGCGCGCCGACTCGTTCGAGACGACCTCGAAATGGTAGGTCTCGCCGCGGATCACGCAGCCGAGCGCGACGAGCGCGTCGAATCTGCCGCTCTGCGCCATCGTCTGCAGCGTCAGCGGAATCTCCAGCGCACCCGGCACGCTGGCGAGCGTGACATCGGCGACGCCGAGCCGGCGCAACTCATGACAACAGCCGGAGAGCAATCCTTCGCCGACCGACTGGTTGAAGCGCGCCATGACGATGCCGATGGCGAGGCCGGTACCTGCGAGGTTGGGCTCGATTTCCTTGAGGCCGTCGCAGCGGCTCTCGGGCAAGCCGGCGGAAGCGGTGGGGGTGAAGCTCATCGCGGTGCCTCCTCGGGCGAGAGATAACCGCAGACCTCGAGGCCGAAGCCGGCCATGCTCGGCATCTTGCGCGGGCTGGCCAGCAAACGCATCCTGCCGACGCCGAGCGCGCGCAGGATCTGCGCACCGATGCCGTAGATGCGCGGATCCCATTTCTGCGCCGGCCGCTCTTCCTCGGCCTGCAGCGCGGCGAGCAGGTCGGTGCCGGACTCGTCGCGGTGCAGCAGCACGATTACGCCATTGCCCGCCTTGGCGATCGCTTCCATCGCCTGGTCGATCGTGAAGGTGTGGCGGCGGCTCTTGCAGTCGAGGAAGTCGAGCACCGACACCGGTTCATGCACGCGTACCAGCGTCTCGGTATCCGGCTTGATCTCGCCGCGCGTCAGCGTCAGATGGACGTCGCCGCTGGTCTGGTCGCGGAAGGCGCGCAGGCGGAAACTGCCGTGGGTGCAGATTACCTCCTTGTCGGCCACGCACTCGACGAGCTTCTCGTTCTCGGCGCGGTAGTGGATCAGGTCGCGGATCGTGCCGATCTTCAGCCCGTGCGTCCGGGCGAATTCCAGCAGGTTGGGCAGGCGCGCCATCGAGCCGTCGGGATTCATGATTTCGCAGATCACCGCCGCCGGCTCGCAGCCCGCCATCTGCGCAAGGTCGCAACCCGCCTCGGTATGGCCGGCGCGCACCAGCACGCCGCCCTTCTGCGCCATCAGCGGGAAGATGTGGCCGGGCTGGATGATGTCGGCCGGCTTGGCCTGCTTCGCCACGGCGGCCTGCACGGTGCGGGCGCGGTCATGCGCCGAGATGCCGGTGGTGACGCCCTCGGCCGCCTCGATCGAGAGGGTGAACGCGGTGCCGTGCGGCGTCTTGTTGTCGCGCACCATCAGGGGCAGGTCGAGCTGGCGGCAGCGCTCCTCGGTGAGCGTCAGGCAGACCAGCCCGCGCGCGTGGGTGACCATGAAGTTGATCGCCTCGGGCGTCACGTGGTCGGCGGCGAGGACGAGGTCGCCTTCGTTTTCGCGATCCTCTTCATCGACAAGGATGACCATTTTGCCGGCACGCATGTCGGCGACGATTTCCTGAACGGGGCTGATGCTCAAAATTGGGCTCCGAATAAAGGGCGCTGGGGGAGGCGCGAATCTTACGCCTGCCGGTCCCCGGCGTCCGAATTTGCTGTTATTTCAATATGTTGCTAGGTATATAATATTGATGTATTTATCCATAATAATTTTCAGGGAGTTCCCCAATGAATTTTACAACCATGACCCTGAAGGCACGCCTGCTGTCCCTGGTCGCCGTGGTCGTCGTCGGCTTGCTGGTGATGACCGCGATGTTCCTGATCCAGGGCCGCCAGCAGATGATGCACGAAAAGGAATACAAGACCCGCAACGTCGTCGAGGTGGCCTACGGCGTGCTCGAGGCCAGCCATGCGCTCGAGAAGAGCGGGGCCTTGAGCCGGGCCGATGCGCAGGCGCAGGCCAGGAATCTGCTGCGCGGCATGCGCTACGACAAGGACGAGTATTTCTGGATCAACGACATGCAGCCGGCCATGGTCATGCATCCGATCCGGCCCGAACTCGACGGCAAGGATCTGACCGGCAACAAGGATCCGGACGGCAAGGCGCTGTTCGTCGAGATGGTCAAGGTGGTCAGGGCGAGCGGCGCCGGCTTCGTCGATTACCAGTGGAACAAGCCAGGCAACGACAAGCCCGTCCCGAAGATTTCCTACGTCAAGGGCTTCGAACCGTGGGGCTGGATCGTCGGCTCGGGCATCTACGTCGACGATGTCGATGCCGAGTTCCGCAAGCAGGCATTGCGCGGCGCGATCATCTTCGCCGTGATCCTCGGCATCCTGCTGTTCATGGCGGTGGTCATCGGGAGGAGCATCCTGCGCCAGCTGGGCGGCGAACCCGCCTATGCGGCCGAGATCACCAAGGAGATCGCGGCGGGCGACCTCACCAAGCAGGTCGACAGCAACGGCGATGCCGGCAGCTTGCTGACGGCGTTCAAGGGCATGCAGGAACGGCTGGCCGCAATCTTCCGCGACATCCATGCGGCCGCGGGAACCCTGTCGAAGACGGCTGAGGAGGTCGCGCTCGCCGCGAAGGAATCGAGCCAGGCCTCGCAGAGCCAGGCGGAGGCGACCTCGTCGATGGCCGCCTCGATCGAGCAGATGACGGTCAGCATCAACGAGGTCTCCGAACTGTCGCGCTTCACCGAGGAGACTTCGGCGCGCGTGGCCGATCTCTCCGAGACGGGCAGGCAGCAGGTGGTCGCGGCCGAGCAGCAGATGGGCCGCGTGGCGGAGACGGTGAACAACGCGTCGGTCAAGGTGCAGGCCCTGGTGCGCCGCTCGGAAGAAATCGGCAGCATCGCCAACGTCATCAAGGAGATCGCCGACCAGACCAACCTGCTGGCGCTGAATGCCGCGATCGAGGCGGCGCGCGCGGGCGAGCAGGGGCGCGGCTTCGCGGTGGTCGCCGACGAGGTGCGCAAGCTGGCCGAGAAGTCGGCGGGGTCGGCGAACGAGATCGACGGCATCACCCGCACCCTCGCGCAGCAGTCCCAGGAGGTGAAGGATTCGATCGACAACGGCCTCGAGCACATTGCCTCGAGCCAGAGTTCGGTCGAGCAGGTGGCCGAGGTGCTGGCGATGGCCAGCGGCTCCGTCACCGAGGTCGAACAGGGCATGGAAACGATCGCCGGACTGACCGACGAGCAGCGGCAGGTCTGCAGCAAGGTCGCCGAAAACATCGAAGCCATCGCCGTCATGGCGCAGGAAAACAACGGCGTCGTCGGCCAGACCACCGAGGCCGTCCGCCGGCTCGAGGGACTGGCCGACGAACTGCAGGGCACGGTCGGCCGTTTCCGCACCTGATCCAGGCAATTGTTCGCCGTTCCGCCCTTGAAAACGGGCGGAGAGGCCGCATTTGCCTTGTGGTTTAACGCGACGAGGATCGATTTCCATGCAGGAAGACCAGAATCCCCAAGCCCCCGAACTGGACGTGAAACTCGGCGCCGGCGAGGCGGCGGAACAGGCTGCGGCCAGCGATGCCGCCGGCTCCGACACGATGACCAGCCTCGAGGAAATGCTCAGGGCGGCCGAGATCAAGGCGGCGGAACACCACGACGCCTGGCTGCGCGCCAAGGCCGAGACCGAAAACCTGCGCCGCCGCGCCCACGAGGACGTGACCAAGGCCCACAAGTTCGCCGCCGAGAAGTTCGCGTCCGAACTGCTGGCGGTCAAGGACAGCCTGGAAGCCGCGCTGGCCAACGAAACCCAGACCGTCGAGGCGCTCAAGGCCGGCGTCGAACTCACCCTCAAGCAGCTGATCGCCGCCTTCGAGAAATCCTCCGTCACCGAGATCAACCCGCTCGGCGAGAAGTTCGACCCGCACTTCCACCAGGCGATCGCGATGGTCGATGCGGAGCAGGAAGCCAATACCGTCGTCGGCGTGCTGCAGAAGGGCTATGCGCTGCACGAGCGCATCCTGCGGCCGGCGCTGGTCACCGTCGCCAAGCCGAAATGAGCCGTGACGCGGCTTGAAGCGAACGGCGATAACCCCATATTGAGCGCAGGTTAGTTTTCTCCAAAAATTCAGGCAATAAAGGACACGAACAATGGGCAAGATCATCGGCATCGACCTCGGCACCACCAACAGCTGCGTCGCCATCATGGAAGGCGGCAAGCCGAAGGTCATCGAAAACTCCGAGGGCGCGCGCACCACGCCGTCCATCGTCGCCTACACCGAGGACGGCGAAATCCTGGTCGGCGCCTCGGCCAAGCGTCAGGCGGTCACCAACGCCAAGAACACGCTGTTCGCGGTCAAGCGCCTGATCGGTCGCCGCTTCGAGGAGAAGGAAGTGCAGAAGGACATCGACCTGATGCCCTTCTCGATCGTCAAGGCCGACAACGGCGACGCCTGGGTGCAGGTGCGTGACAAGAAGATGGCGCCGCCGCAGGTTTCCGCCGAAGTGCTGCGCAAGATGAAGAAGACCGCCGAGGACTACCTCGGCGAGGAAGTCACCGAGGCGGTCATCACCGTGCCGGCCTACTTCAACGACTCGCAGCGCCAGGCCACCAAGGACGCCGGC
>AMWB02096138.1_pt1 | contig 29283 bp, 25 predicted proteins | sample 200311 | NCBI WGS metagenome assembly AMWB02 (sample SAMN02737377, study PRJNA173069) | bioreactor metagenome | biome: anode biofilm in microbial fuel cells | place: USA: California | collected 2010-12-16
CGACGGTATCCCGGCAATATTATCGGCGGCGACCCGGCCTTCCCTGTTGGCCATACTGCCAAAGGGGGCGACAAAACGCTTGCCGGACACCAGGTTAATAATGTCGACACAGTCGCCAGCGGCATAGATATCAGGATCAGACGTCTGCATCCGTTCATTGACAACGATGCCGCCGGAGGCCGCCACAAGGAGTCCGGCGTCTTTGGCCAGTTGGGTGTTGGGCCGTACCCCGACTGCCATAAGAACCATATCGGCATCGATTGTTCGTTTTCCCGTTCGGACAGCCGCGACTTTGCCGTCCTTGACGACAATCTCTTCGGCGGCTTCCTTCAGATACACCGCAACATTGTGATCGCGAAGATGTTTCGTTAAAATTGCGGCCATCGGCCAGTCGATGATTCTTGGCAACAGCTGATCCATAAATTCGACGAGTGACGTTTCTATGCCCCACAGATCAGTCAGTGCCTCGGCCATTTCAATACCAATGGCTCCGCCACCGATGACCACCGCCTTGCCGACCTTGCCTTTGGCGATCATATCCTTTATAGCTATAGCCTTATGCAGATCGGTCACGGTAAACACGCCTGCGGCATCGTTACCGGGAATCGGCGGCATTACCGGCTTACTGCCTGTTGCGAGCATCAAGGTATCATAGGCTATTTCCGACCTTGTGCCGGTTTTCAGATCTTCGAGCTCTACGGTCTTTTTCTGTCGATCAATTGCCAGGGCGCGGGTAGATGTCAATGTTTTGACGCCCTTGGCTTTCTCGAAAAAATACTCATCCCGGACCATATGAAAACTCGTTGAGCGCAACTCCTTCTCATCAGAGACATCGCCTGAGACATAATAGGGTATACCGCATCCACCATAAGAAATAAGATTATCCTGATCGATAACGGTTACTTCGGCGTCGGGCATAAGTCGCTTTAACCGGCACGCCGCCTTGGGACCTGCCGCAACACCTCCGACAATCACTATTTTTTTTCCCATCTTGTGCTCCACTTTTTAACCTGAAAATATTTTGTATATTTCAAAGTATTTTCTTGTTTTTTGCCAGAAAATACTCTGTCCAAGAGACTGGTCTCCACCCAGCAAGGGCCATTGCACAGAACCCCGGCTTTCTCGCCGATTACCGGAGTCTGTTACAGTACTGATCCCGAACCATTGCATCCTGTCCTGCGTCACCACAAGATTATAGACATATGAACATTAATTGACCTGAAAACTCAAGGGGAATTCGAAAGTTCTTCATTTCTTATCAGATTTAAGGATTTCCAGACGGAGGCGGTGCCGCGCGTCAAACAGATGCAATCCGGACATCCAGATTGCACTGACAACGCCAAAACCTGTCCCCGCAGCTATCAAGAACATAATAAGAATCTGATATTTTACCGCCTCAACCGGTGGTGTTCCGCCCAGGATCTGTCCAGTCATCATCCCCGGCAAACTGACCAGGCCGGCTGCCGCCATGGAATTAATGATCGGCATCATCCCCGTCCGCATACAATCACGCCGAATGTCGCTGCTCGCTTCCTGCCATGATTGCCCGAGCAACAGACGTTGCTCCACTTCTCCCCGCCGCCCGTGCAACTGGTCTGTCATTCTGTCCAGGGCCAGAGCAATGCCGGTCATGGTATTGCCAAGCAGCATGCCAAGCAACGGAATGGCATATTGCGGCGTGTACCATGGTTTAACCTGAATAATCACCACAAGCGCCAGCACGGTAACCGAAAAGGAGGAGACAAACATGGCACAGACACTGATCAGATACCCGGAGAGACCCATTATTTTGCGCTTTTGCCGGGCCTGGACTTCGCGACCAGCAGCAAGGAGCATGATGGTTGACATCAGCAAAACCAGCAGCAGACTGCCGCTGGCAAACAAAAAGCGCAACACCAGTCCGATGAGCAGGAGTTGAGCCGTCATCCGGCAGCCAAAAAGGATGATTTTCCGTTCCAGCCCCAGGCTCAGCATGACACTCAGCACGGAAAGCAACAACAGAAGGGATGCAGCCAAGCCCAGATCGACCCCAGTTAATGCGATAACATCCATATTAACCCCTGGAACTCCACGGTATAAAGAGGTTCATGCTGCCGGCAAACCTTCTGCCAGGCCTTGGCATGAATCATTTGATCTGATAGAGTCGGTGCTGCTCCATACGAAATTCCCGGCTCGCGACCCGCTTCAATTGTTCCGGATCATGGCTGACCCACACAACTGCCGGGTTATTCTGCCGCAGATAGTTGCCGATATATTTTTCCATGAGTCCGGTATGATAGGCATCGAGGCCTGAGCTGGGTTCATCGAGCAACAGAACAGTCGGATTGTTCTGCAGGGCCCGCAACAGGGCCAGTCGCTGACGCTCCCCTGTGGACAGACGACTTACCTGCCAATCGAGCACCTCAGGCTCCAGTCCCAGAAGCATGCAGCTCTCCCGAAGCAAAGACGTCTTGTGTGTTACCGGGAAATGATCGCCTGCCCGGTCATACCACCAAGACGAATCGGCCGGCACCATGGTTACTTTTGATCGCCATTGCGTAGGCGAAAAACTCGCTGAAGCTCTTCCGTCGAGCAGGATTTCACCTTCCGCGGGAATAAGATCGGTTATTGCCCTGAAGAGCTGCGTTTTGCCAATTCCAGATTTGCCGGTCAGCCCCACACACTCGCCCTTTCCCACCGAAAACGTATAGGGACCTTTGCCAAGAAAGGTAATATTGACGACACACAGGTGCATGTCATTCATGCTACCGGAGGCAGGGTGATGGTGAAACTGGCCCCTTTTCCTTCCTCACTGTGCACGGTGATCTGCCCGTCGTGGCTGTCAATAATAGACTTGGTTATGGCCAGCCCCAAGCCGGTTCCCTTATTTTTATCGGTATAAAAAGGAGTAAATATCTGCTCTATCTTGTCTTCGGACATACCGCTTCCCGTGTCACGGATGGTCAATTCAGTACCTCCCGATTCGGACCGGCAGGTACTGACCTGAAGCTGGCCGTTTTCCTCCATTGCCTGCAAGCTGTTCATCAAAATATTCAAGACAGCACGATAGAAGAGATCCGGGTCGAGTTTGTTTTCCGGCACATCGGGAGCGAGATCGGCAATCAGCTCAATATGCTGACGTTTCAGCTCGTGTGACAGGAAATCCAGCACTTTCCTCACCACTTCATTGACGCTGGACGGCTTGAAGTGTGCTTTTTGCGGTCGGGCGAAGTCGAGAAATTCAACGACGATGTTGTTAAGACGCATTGTCTCGTCAACGATGATTTTGGCCAGGTGTTCATTGCCAGGGGCTACTTTTTTGATCCGTTTTTCAAGTATTTCTGCCGTACTGCGCACGATACCCAGTGGGCTTTTTATTTCATGACTGACCGTCGCAACCATTTTCCCGAGATGCGCCAGCCGTTCAGCCTGATTCAGCTTTTCTTCCAGCCGGAGACGCTCGACGGCCCTGTTCTCAATTATGGTGCCGGCTCGCGAAACAATGGATCGCAGCACCAGGAACAGGATGGTCATGACCACACTGGAAACCACAATAATCCACCCTTGAAAACCAAGGATATTCGTATAATTCCGGGACAGATCTTTTTCGATCTCGATAACGCCCATGATGAGATCACCTTCTTCTCCGTCGCGACGCACCTGGCGAAAAGGAATGAAGGTTTTCAGAACACACTCGACCTGGGGGGTGATGTGCATCAGACTGAGCACCGACCCGCTATAGGTGAGTTTGGAGTTGGGAATGCCGACCAGCGCTTTGGAATATTCTCCTTTGCCCATATCCTTTTTACCAATGAGCTCCGGATTGGTCGAATAGGAGATAATATTCATACTTGAATCGTAAATGGTAACCGAATCAATCTTCAATCCCTGCGTGACACCTTTAATAATGCTGTCAAGCAATTCATATTGCTCCGGTTTACGAAGAGCGATACCGCCAAAGCGGATAACTGCGGGGAGAACAAAACGCCGAAAAACCTGCTGATTTATATTTTCTGCCAGCAAAAGAGAATACTCCTCATTTTGCTCCAGCATAATTTTTCGGGCGTTGTTGGAGATAATCCAGGAAAGGAGCAGGGTAAATACCAGGATGACGGCCAGACTGGAGAAAGAAAAATATTTAACCAGCTTGAACGATTCAAGTCCGGCTTCCACCTTTTCTTTTCTGATCGAATCAAGAACCGGATCAGACTCCTCTTCCCCATTAATCATCTTGCTTTTTCTCCTGGGGAGATAATGATCCGGTTTTCGATGGCATACATCTTTACCGATCATCCTGATTACACTGCGAGAACCTCAAATGAGCTTTTCAGTTAGCTTTTTTCCGAAGATATGTCGGAGTTTCAAGATAATCGTCATTCCAGCTGAGGGAATTGGTGGCTTTTCCCTCCGGGGCCTTTGACGAGCCAAGATTGTCCAGCGAATCGAAGTTCGATCCGGGCAACCGCGTTACTCTTGGTTGCCTGTTTGGCGCTGCCGGCGCTCCGGTAGTCGGTTTATCAGGCTCTTTTGCCTTGGCCGGCCTGCGCATGTGGTCTTCAACCGGATTTATGGTCTCCTTCTTGTCGATCATCCCGCCAACACCGGTGGCAATGACTGTCACATGCAGTTCATCGCCGAGGGCATCGTCATACAACGCACCAATGACAACCTTGGCGTCATCATCTACCTTCTCCTGGATCAAAGCGGAAGCTTCCATGAATTCGGCCATAGTGAAAGTTTCTTCCGAAGCCGATATATTGATAAGCAGACCACGTGCACCATCGATACCGAAATCTTCCAGCAGCTGATTGTCAATCGCCTTCCTGGCTGCCTCGGTAGCCCTGTTCTCCCCTACCGCCGAGCCGGATCCCATGACCGCAGGACCAACTTCTTTCATGACGGTGCGCAGATCGGCAAAATCGGCATTGATCAGGCCGGGGACATTGATCAGGTCGGTAATACCTTTCACCGCCTGCAGCAAAACATTATCCGCCATTGACAACATGTCGGACAGCTTGCTGTTTTTCTGCATAATAGACAGCAGCCGATCATTCGGAACGGTGATGATGGTATCGGCATATTTCTGCAGTTCTATCCATCCGGCCTCGGCGTTGCGGGCCCGGTATTTGCCCTCAAAGCTAAACGGTTTAGTCACCACGGCAACCGTCAGGGCACCCAGTTCTTTACTCGCCTTGGCAACGATAGGCGCCGCACCGGTTCCGGTTCCTCCGCCAAGTCCGGCCGTAACGAAGACCATATCGCTGCCCCGTAAAACCTCTTTCAGTTCCTCAAGAGATTCCATGGCAGCCATGTTGCCGGTTTCCGGATCCGCGCCGGCGCCGAGACCTTTCGTTATGCTCGGACCTATCTGCAGACAGACATCGGCTTTTGACTGATTCAGTGCCTGTTTATCAGTATTAGCAACAATAAATTCGACACCCTGGAGTCTATTGGTAACCATCGTGTTGATGGCATTACCGCCACCCCCACCGACACCAATTACCTTCACAACTGCAACACCCTCTGATTCTGCCATCCTGAACGGCATGTTTACCCCCTGATCTATATCTTAAGCTTCCACCGTACGCACAGATAAACTACGAATATTATCAATGCAATACTATAGCATTACGGACTTCTCTCTTAAACAAAAAATATTGCAATCACATGATTTTTTTAAACCAGTCTTTCACCCTGCTCAAGACGGTCGGCTCCTGTCGCGCCATTTCATTGCGCGCATTCCGGCCAAAAAGTACCAGGCCTACCGCCGTTGTGCAACGCGGACTGTGCAGTTCTTCAACCCTGCCGGTGATACCGGTAGGATAGCCTATCCGCACCGGCAAATCGAAAATCTGTTCCGCCAGCTCGACAATGTTTGACAGCAGAGCCGTACCACCGGTCAGAACCACACCGCCGTTAATCTTATTCTTTTTGCCCGAGGCGATCAATTCACTGTTCATCATCTCCAGAATCTCAATTATCCGCGCCTCAAGGATATCCACCAGCACTTTCTGGGTGACTTTGCGTGGCTCCCGATCCCCGACCGTCGGCACGTCCACCACGAGATTGGGCTTAATAAACGAGGCGATCGCTCCACCATAATCTTCCTTCAATCGTTCGGCGTCCTGGAGAGGTGTGCGCAAACCAACGGACAGGTCATTGGTGAGATTATGCCCCCCTAAACCTATTTCACAGGTATGACGGATGGTGCCATCGCAGAAAATTGCCAGATCGGTGGTGCCCCCACCAATGTCTATAAGCGCGACGCCTAATTCCATCTCATCTTTACTCAATACCGAGTTCGCCGAGGCAATCGATTCGAGCACCAGTTCGGCCACCTGCAGCCCGGCTTTGTTGCAGCAGGTCACCAGGTTATGCACTGCGGCAATGTCAGCGGTAACGATGTGCACATTGGTTACCAGACGGACTCCGGTCATACCGACAGGGTTCTGAATGCCGGTATGATCATCGACCATATACTCCTGCGGCATAACATGGATAATCCGCTGATTCTCAGAAATTTTAACGGTCTTTGCCGCGGCAACCACCTCATCGATGTCCGCCTGCTTGATCTCCCGGTTATTCACCGCCACTATGCCGGGGCTGTTAAAGCCCTTGATATGGTTGCCGGCAATACCGACATAGACATACACTGAGCGCAAGTCACAACCGGCGGACTCCTCGGCAAGTTTTACCGCCTGACGAATCGAATTGACCGTACTCTCGATATTGACCACGACACCTTTTTTCAGACCAAGAGAAGGGACGGTGCCAACTCCGATTATTTCAATCCGGTCTTCAAAGACTTCTCCAACGACACAGCATATTTTTGTCGTTCCGATATCGAGGCCGACAACCAGATCGCCTGTTTCCTGGTAATCCGCTTTGCTCTCATCAGATCGAGTCACTTCTATATCAGTCGTCACCGTATTTTTATTATTGTCATTCATTATATTTTTATAAAGAGTCTGTACGAAGCTCTCCCTGATACCTGTTAAGTTAATGTCTGGTTATCTAACTTGTTTCCATCCTGAAACGACCATTTTCCCTAACCCGTCGTTGTTCTCAAAATTTAATCCTCGGCATATCGACTATATGCCTGCAGCTAAATTTATCGAACCCCTGGATTGAGAGCAAAATGACTCGTTTCGGGATGGAAACTAACTTGATTGGGTCTGTGCAACGAGCACTTTATCATTTAAATAATCCATCTGTATATATTCAATCTGCGAAATAGATCCCTTACCTTTTTGTTTATACAATGTTTTGAGAACCTGTACCAGGCGATAATATTTCTTGCTGGTATTACTGTTGCCAAAAAAAATAGGGAAAGGGTATTCAACTAAATATACTACCATTTCTCCATCCTGATTCAGATGAATTTCCGATACAGACTGGGCAGGCAGCTGCGGATTATTACCGTTGATTTTCTCCAGAAAAATCAGTACTTCATCCAGAGATTTTTGCTGCAGCACCGGGTCGTTGATCTCGGCAAGCCCGGTGATAACCGGAAAATCAATCTCCGCTCCCGGCTTGACCGCCATGAACGGATGCCCGTTTTTATCAATATATTGCAGTTGATTTCCATCCGGACCCTCGCTGTGGAGAAGGGCCAGGGGGACGTTTTCGACGATGGAAATCTCTACCGTGGACGGCCAATTCTTCTTCACCTCTGCCTGCGCTATCCATGGAACCTTAGCCAGGCGCGCCTCTACATTCGCACACTTCAAGCCAACCAGACTCGATTGATGCAGGATAATGCCCGAAGCCTCCCGCAAATTTTCATTAGACAGAGTCTTGTTCCCGGAATAGGTAATTGCCGAAACCTGAAAAATTGGCAATTTTTCAAAATTATCAGGCAGTAAGTGCTTGGCGCCAACCACAATGCCAACCAGGAGCACAAGCGCCGCCGCAGTCAACCCGGCCCCCTTAACAATTAATCTTCGTTTGTTAACCGGCCTGTTGTAGTTGTTATAACTTGTCTTCTTTTTTGTCGAAAATAACTGCCTCAAGCGAACGAGACGGCTCTTTCGTCCAGGGTAGTGGCCGCTCTGCCCGGGAAGGCTCTGCACGGAAAGTTCACTTTTCAGATAGCCGGACCCATTCTTTTTCTTTTGCACAAAAAACGAAGAGATATTACTTATTACTTTCGAAAGAAACATGGTCATTGTCAGATAAAATGGACTTCAGGTTCCAGGGCAACGCCACTGTCTATTTTTACTTTCGTCTGCACCAACTGCATGAGTTTCAGCACATCTTCGGCTGTCGCCCCACCCTTATTCACGAAAAAATTGCCATGATGTTCAGAAATCATCGCCCCGCCGATAACGGTTCCTTTTAACCTGCTGGCATCAATCAACCGGCCGGCGCTGTCATTTGGCGGATTCTTGAAAAAGGAGCCGGCATTGGGATATCGACAGAATTGTGCCTGCTTCCGGCGACTCTGCAGTTCATTGCAATATTGCCGGATTACCGAACCATTTCCCTTTGTTAACTCCAGTTCGACCTCGGCAACTACCGCTTTTCGCTGATACGCAGCTAAACCGTTGCAGCAACGGTAAGAAAAATCCAGTTCCCGACGGCATAATTTCTTATCCCCCTCCGCCGTTATCAACTTGATACTACGAACCATCGAGGCCATATCGCTGCCCCATGCCCCGGCATTCATGATCACCGCCCCGCCCAGGCTCCCTGGAATACCGCAGGCGAATTCAAGGCCGGTTAATTGCCAATCAATGCACTGTAAAGAAAGTCGACCTAAAGAATAGCCGGCACCCGCTCGGAGAAGGACCGTATCGCTGTTTTCGCCAGGCTGCCTTTGCACAGTCCTGAATGCAGCTCCCAACAAAATAATGACTCCGGCAAAACCTTCATCGCGCACCAGCAGGTTCGTGCCGCGGCCAATAAGCCGCCACGCTATATTTTCCTCAGCCAGAAAGACCAGCAGCGCCTGCATTTCATTGTGCCGATCGACCGTAACGACGGCGTCCGCGGGTCCGCCAATGCCGAGGGACGTATAGCGATCCAGCCGAGCCTGCCAGTCAATTGGCTGCGATATGAGTTCGGTCAGCCTCTGTCGTTGCGCCTGATTCATTCTGTCTGGTTGTCCCGTGATGTGTTCCTTTGCAGCAAGTCGACGAGTTCCTCGCCAACCTTGACTATATTCCCCGCACCCAGCGTCAGGACCAGATCGCCAGGTTGCAGCGTCGGCAATAGTAATTCCGCCATTGTGTTGATATCGCCTATATACCGGGTGTGTCGTTGACCATGAATTTTAGTTGCCTCCAGTAAACTCTCGCCGGTGACACCGTCAATGGGCTCCTCACTTGCCGCATAAATATCCGACATTACAAGAATATCCGCTTTATGAAAGCAGGTCTGAAACTCTTTAAAGAGTGCCTTCGTCCGCGAGTATCGATGGGGCTGAAAAAGGACCACGAGTCGTTTTTGCGGCCAGGCTTGAGTGATTGCGGCTAATGTGGCCCGGATTTCGGTTGGGTGATGACCGTAATCGTCGACGATGGTAATCCCGTCAATTTCACCTTTCTGCTGCATCCTGCGCTGCACTCCGGCGTATGTCTCCAGCCCTTTCTGTATTTCGGCAAACGGCAGTTCAATCTCCAGGCCGACACAGACCGCAGCCAGAGCGTTATACACGTTATGCAGGCCCGGCGGAGCGATACTTATCTGACCGAGTATCCCCGTCGCATCCTTCACGGTGAAAAACACCCGACCGTCCTGCCATACGATCTCATCAGCATGGATGTCCGCCTGGGGGGTCAAACCATAGGTTATTGTCCTTTTTGGGATTGAGGGCAGGATATCTGCAACATTGGCATCATCCAGACAGACAATTGCCGCCCCGTAAAATGGGATTTTGTCGATAAACTGAAGAAACGTCGATTTAATATGATCCAGATCCCGGTAATAATCGAGATGCTCAAGATCAATATTTGTGACGACCTCCAGGACAGGCGATAATTTCAGAAACGAGCCATCACTCTCGTCGGCCTCAGCGACCAGATATTCGCCTTGGCCCAATTTGGCGTTTCCCCCGAGGGCATCAACCTTGCCGCCGATAACAATGGTCGGGTCAAGACCTGCCGAGGCAAGCATCCAGCTGACCATGGATGTAGTTGTTGTTTTGCCATGGCTGCCGGCGATGGCAATGCCGTTTTTCTTTAAGCGCATCAATTCCGCCAGCATCTCTGCCCGCATGATGACCGGCACATTCGTTTCTTTGGCCCGGACGACCTCAGGATTCGTTGAGGAAATGGCCGAGGAAGTTACCACCACATCAGCGCCCTCCATCCATTCGCTCTTATGACCGGTGTGGATGATGCCGCCGAGCCGCGCCAGGTTTTCGGTAATAACGGAGTTTTGCAGATCGGACCCTGAAACTTTGTAGCCGAGATTAAGCAGCAGCTCGGCGATGCCGCTCATGCCAATTCCGCCTATACCGACAAAATGGATATGTCTTGTTTTTCTGTTCATTATTTCCGGTATTTTCCTATTTGTTCCAGGCAGCAGGCAACGATTCGTTCAGCTGCATCGGGGAAGGCGAGTGCCTTCATGGCCGCCCCCATCATCGACAGTTTTTCGCGATTGTACATCAAATCAAGAATGGCGGTGCCGAGCTGCTCGGCATTCAGGTCTTTCTGCCGGTACTGAATGGCACCGCCGCCGTCCACATAGTATTGACCATTTTTTTCCTGGTGGTTATCGGCGGCGGAGGGATAGGGAATAAGAATTGCCGGCTTTCCAAGTACAGCAAGCTCGGAAAGCGTTGTAGCCCCTGCTCTGGAGACCACCAGGTCAGCCTCGGCGTAAACCTCGTCCATTTTCATGAAGAACCCCGCCACCAAGGCGTCCATCCCGCGTTGCTGATACGCCGTCTCCACCTGTTCCTGGTCTTGTTCACCGGTTTGATGGATTACTTTGATCCCCTGGAGTTCCGCGTCGGTAAAAGCACATAATGCCTCGGACACCAAACGGTTAACCGCATGCGCCCCCTGACTTCCGCCCAGAATCAGCAGGGTTTTCCGACCACTTTTGGGCGGCAGAGATGTCCCGGCCAGCTGAAGTATTTTCGTGCGTACCGGATTGCCGGTGTAAACAATTTTATCTGCCGAAAATTCCGATCCGCTGCCGGGCAGCGACAAACAGACCCTGTCGGCCAATGTACCGAGCTTGCGGTTGGCCAGTCCCGGCACAGAATTCTGTTCATGAAGGACGACAGGAAGGCCGAGGCTTTTCGCAGCTGCGACCACCGGCCCGGTTACATACCCACCGACACCGACCACAATATCTGGTTGAAAACGACGAATAATGCGAAGTGCCTGAAGGTACGATACCGGCAATATTGCGACAGCTTTCAACAACTCCAGCACGCTTTTGCCTTTAAGGCCATAGCTCCGGATGCTCTCACTGGCAAAGCCGTACATCCCGAGACTTCTGGAATCCATTTTTCTTCTGGTACCAACAAAGAGGACCTCGGTCGCCGGCATCTGCTTTTGAAACTCCTGGGCAGTTGCCACCGCCGGAAACAGATGTCCCCCCGTCCCTCCTCCGGTCAATAAAACCCGTATGTTCTTCTCCTTAGCTCCCATGCCCGCCTATTTCCAGTCACGCTGATTCTTCTTGCAGGGCTGATACAGCCTTTTTAAACTCATTTCCTCTATGGCCATAGCTGGTGAACATATCAAAACTGGCGCAGGCCGGGGAGAGCAGTACCACATCTCCGGCGGCGGCATTTTTTGCAGATGTCCGTACGGCTTCATCCATAGACTGAGCCGGGAGTACCTCCACCAGATCAGTCAGGGCATCGGCAAGAAGGCCCGCAGCTTCACCGAACAAAATCAGTTTTTTCACCTTGGCAGCAACACTCTCGCGCAGCAGACGGAAATCATCGCCTTTATCACGACCGCCGGCTAAAAGAATAACATTCCCCGGGAACTGGGCCAGGGCACCGATCACCGCTCCGGTATTCGTCGCCTTCGAATCGTTATAATAAGAGACTCCGTTGAGTTCGGCAACAAACTCGATGCGATGCGGCAGGGGACGAAATGCCTGAAGGCCCGCCAGGGTCTGCGCGTGCGTGCAGCCCTGTGCTCGAACCGCAAGAATAGCCGCAGCATAATTCATCAGGGTGATATCATTGAGCTGGCCCATCTCGGCAAATTGATACTCTTCCCGGGTTGAACCGGTCATCAGTGTAATGCGGTTATCACCAATTAACGCCGAGGGTGCATCATCTTTGCCAAACGTACGCACATTCGCCGACAAAACCGGCGGGAGTCTGCGACAGAGTAGATCGTCTCCATTGATTATTATGACACTTCCCGGTTGCTGATGCACAAAGAGCTGCATCTTCGCCGCAACATACCTGTCCATCGAGGTATGCCTGTCCAGATGATCCGGGCTGACATTGAGCAGCACTCCGACATCGGGGGCAAAATCTCCGGCACTCTCAAGTTGAAAGCTCGACACTTCAGCGACAACGATATCGTAATCCTGCGGGTGCAGGAGGTATTCATACAAAGGGGTGCCGATATTTCCGCCGACAAACACCCTCTTCCCGGCAGACGCGAAAATTTCCCCGATCAGCGTCGTCACCGTCGTCTTGCCGTTGGTGCCGGTAACAGCCACCACAGGGACGTCTATCTGCCCGGCGGCTACCGCTAATTCCCCGACAATTTTCACTCCGTCGTCCCGTAATTCCCTGAGCAGGGGAAGATGCAGGTTCACTCCGGGGCTGACCAGCAGCAACTCGGCACGGCGTAAAAACTCTCGACTGTGGCCTCCCGCTTCCCAAAGAACGTTTGTCTCAGCAAGAAAAGCCCCCTCCTCTGCCAGAAACTTTTCTTGCTGCCGATTGTCCGACACGAAGACTTCAGCCCCGCAACGCAGCGCATAGCGCACAGCCGCCCGACCGGAAATTCCCAATCCCATAACCGCCACTTTGGCGCCGAGATATAGCATGGATTTTTTTTTCATCAGCGTAATTTCAACGTAGCAATGGCTACAAGCCCTAAAATGATCGAGACAATCCAGAACCGCACGACAACCTTTGCCTCATGCCAGCCTTTCTTTTCAAAATGATGATGGAATGGTGCCATCAGAAAAATCCTCTTGCCGTGGGTCATCTTGAAATAACCGACCTGCATAATAACCGACAGGGCTTCCATCACAAAAATTCCGCCAACTATGGCCAGCAGAAATTCCTGCTTGATAATGATCGCCGTGGACCCCAATGCGCCGCCAATGGCCAGTGAACCGACATCGCCCATAAACATCTGCGCCGGAAAGGCGTTGAACCACAAAAAGCCGAGACAGGCACCAAAGATGGTCCCACAGAATATGGCCAGCTCGCCACTGCCTGCAACATAAGGTATCTGTAAATAATCGGCCAGAACCACATTACCGGCAAGGTAGGAAAACATCAGATAGACTGCGGCGGTCACCACGGTCGGCCCGGCGGCAAGACCATCCAGTCCGTCGGTCAGGTTAACCGCATTCGACGCCCCGACAATTACCACGATGGCGAACACAACGTAGAACCACCCCAGATCCGGACGGATATTTTTGAGAAACGGCAGACTCAGGTGTCCATCAAAACCGGTATGCAGAGAGATGACTATCCCAACGACGGAGGCACCGAAAATCTGCAGGACCAGTTTCCATCTGGCACTCAATCCTTTGGAATTGTTTTTTCGGATTTTGCGCAAATCGTCAATGGAGCCAATGCAACCATAGAACAATGTAACAAATAAGCCAAGCCATACCAGGGAATTATCGAGTCGAGCCCAGAGCAGAGTACCAAGGGTTATGGCTGTGAGAATAAGCAAGCCTCCCATGGTCGGCACGCCTTGCTTCGCCAGATGGGTCTCTGGTCCGTCATCACGTACCACCTGGCCAATCTGAAAATGGCGCATGGTCCGAATAAAGATTTTCCCAAGAAAAAGAACGATCAAAAATGCAGTTACCGCCCCGCCTATCGAACGAAAGGTGATATAGCGAAAGACATTCAAGCCGCTCAGGCTCGTATGCAGCGGATAGAGAAGGTGATACAACATAAAAAATCTAACTCACAGATAAATGATTCGACAACAATTCAGGGAGATGGACCACCCTCCCCGCCATCAAAATTCAATAATCCCGGCGACAATTGTTTCAAAACGCAACCCTCGGGAAGCCTTGACAAGAACGGCATCGCCCTGCCCAAGACGATGGGATTCGACCATTTCGTGCATCCAGCGAACCGCCGCCTCTTTGTTGGCGAACGAATGGATTCGATCTTTTTTGAAACCGTGATCGAGGGCTCCATTTACCACATCTTCTCTAAATTCACCAACAACTCCTGCATAATCAATTGCTAATTGTGCAATCAATTTTCCGATCTCGTAATGCGCATGGGGAGCAGAGGCCCCAAGCTCAAGCATATCCCCGATTATACAGAGGGAACATTTTCCAGCAATTGCTTTCAACGTCTTCAGGCCGGCAGTCATTGAAGCCGGATTAGCATTGTAGGTATCGTTGATTATGGTGAAACCGGAGCCGGCGCGGAGTATCTCCATCCGTTTGTCCGGCGGCCGGAAATCGGCCAGCCCGCCGGCAATATGTTCCAGTCCGGCTCCTGCAGCGATGCCAATGGCTGAGGCGCAGAGGGCGTTGCCCACGTTATGTTCTCCGGCGATGGCAAGACGAACTTTTATCGATTCCGATCGGTGATGCAGGGTGAAGGCAATGGTGCCTCCGCCCGCGATGTCAGTCATATGGATATCGGAAGCCCAGATATCCGGCGGTGAACCTTCCGTTTCGCCCTGTACCGCGAAAGTGATTTTGCGATTGGGATACTTGATTGAAAGATCTCTGATCCGTAAGTCATCGAGGTTGACTACCAGGGTTGCCGACTCTCGGCTCGCGGCAAAGAGCTCTTCTTTGGCTTTGGCGACACCTTCAATCGACTCCAACCCCAGAAGATGCGCGCCATGTATATTGGTTATACAACATATATCGGGATCAGCTATCGCCCCAAGGCGGCGGAGTTCACCGGGCAGGTTCATGCCCATTTCCAGCACTGCGGCCCGGTGACCGACATCAAGAGGCAGCAAGGACAAAGGCAATCCTATAAGATTATTGAAATTTCCTTTCGTTTTCAAGACACAGTCAGCCGGATGATCAGGTCCTTTTGGCCACACTCTCGCCAGTATTGAAAAAACCATCTCCTTGACCGTTGTTTTTCCGCAGCTGCCGGTAAGGCCGATAACCACCTGGCGGCATTGTCCGGCCAGGGCTCTTCGACGAAATGCCGCCATATCGCCCAATGCACGCTGGGTATCGGCAACGACGATCTGGCAGATGTCAATTTCGGCCGGCAACGAGAGCTTTCTCTCAACCACCAGACAGCGCGCACCGTTGTCAATCGCCTGCTGGACGAAGTTGTGCGCATCATGGGTTTCCCCTTTCAGAGCAACAAAAATGCCATCCCGGCTCACCACCCTGCTGTCAGGGACGACCGGTCCAAGCAATTTCGTCACTTTCTCACCTGCAAACAATTCCCCGCTCACGGCGGCAGCGACCAGCTCGGCCGTCCACGAAAAGAGGACTTTTTGCGCCTCCATTCGATCATCGAAAAACCTTTTCCCCTGAGAAGTCAGCTGATAGGGCTCATGCCCTTTTCCGGCAATAACGACAATGTCTCCGGCCGAGGCGCCGCGTATCGCGGCTTCGATTGCGTTTTTCCTGTCCCGTATCACCACATATCCGCGATCGCGGCTGGTTCTGGTCGCCAGCCAGGCTGCGTCTTTGCCTTTAAGCGTCGTGGCACGCAGGCCACCGAGAATCTGTTCGACTATCTGATCAGGATCTTCAGATCGTGGGTTATCGTCAGTTACCACTGCGACATCGCAGATTTTTCCGGCAATTTCACCCATCAACGGACGTTTGCCCTTATCTCTGTCTCCGCCGCAACCAAACACGCAAAAAAGCTGTCCGTGCGGCAGAGCAGCGATGGTTGTCAATACTTTTTCCAAAGCATCCGGGCTGTGGGCATAATCAACCAGGACCACCGGTCCCTTGGAGTCCCAGGCAGTGCCGGCAACAACCCGTTCGACCCGGCCGGGAGCGCCGCCGGCTGTGGCCAGCGCACGACAGATCAGGGCCTCCTCAATGCCCAGAGCCAGGCAAAGGCCATAGACGGTCAGGATATTATCGATATTGTAACGGCCAATAAGTGGAGAGCAGAGGGTATGCAGACCGGACGGAGTCTTAACGATCATCTCGGTTTGCTTAAGAGTTGAGGAGAAATTCTGCAATTGAATTTCAGCCTCTTCGCTCTCTCCCCAACGAATCGTTCTCTTACCGGATTTGCCGCAAATGTCATGCAACAACCGGTTCCACTGCCGTCCATCGACTCCCGCCGTTGTATCGGGCAGCACGGCCATGCCTGTTGCCCGCAGATGATCGGTAAACAGAAGGGTTTTGGTCCGAAAATATTCAGCCATCTCTGCATGGTAATCGAGATGATCCCGGGAAAGATTGGTAAATGCTGCAGCATCGAACATAATGGAACCGATTCGCGACTGGACGAGTGCATGGGAGGAGACTTCCATAATCACATATTCTACGCCATTGTCAACCATCTCTCTCAGCACTTTCTGCAGCAGGAAAGACTCCGGAGTCGTAAACCTTGTCTGCAGAGTCGTCGTCTTGCCGTTTTGGCCGGTATATCGGTTGTTGATCGTCCCTATAACGCCAACAGACAGTCCGGCCTGCAGCAGAACATGCTCAAGCAGAAAGGTTACCGTGGTCTTGCCGTTCGTTCCGGTGACGCCAATGAACTTCAGCTTCTCACCCGGCTGTTGAAAATAATTGGCGGCAACGGCCGCATATGCCCGGGCGGTATCTTCTACCTCAATCACAGTCGCACCGAGCTTCTTGGCCTGATCCTCCGTCACTCTCTGCCGGCCGCAAATTATTGTTCGACAGCCTGCGGCAACAGCTGCCTCGATATAGTTATGACCGTCACTGACCAGCCCGGGCACAGCAACAAAAAGACTGTCGACGGAACAGTCCCGTGAATCGGAACATATCGCGGCAACTGGTTGCTCAAGCGACTTTCCGACTAACGAATATACCGGGGTAAACTGAACCCCCATAAGCAGAGATGCGACTGTATTATGCACTTTATGTAATGATATCAGTTAAGTTTTGGACGGTGCTCACCCCATTAATATGGACGATCGCATTTATCATATGCGGCAGCGTTCACCCCGCAGATGAAGCGCAACATCAGGCCATTTTGCAATCGAACTTTTTTTGTCGCTCCGTCTGTTTATAATGTCTATGATGTGCTGTACCAGGGCAGGATACCAGCGAATCATTTTTTCGCGGACTGGCCTCGGCTAATTTTTTCAGGCGACATATCCTCCTGATTTACCATAATTAACACACATTCTTTTATGCCTTTCAGCGAGGTTCCGGGGCGCGGCTTCTGGTCGACGACCTTGCCGGTTCCATGAATTTTAAGCACGACATGTGTCCCCTGTAAGAGACGAAGACTTTTTCTGAGACTTAAGCCCCGAAGATCCGGCATGATCCCGGGAACTATAATATCCTTTGCGCCGCTCTTCGATTTTGTGGAAAGATCAGGGACCAACTGGCTCTTAGGCTGATAATTATTTTCACCTCCCACCTCCGGTTCTCGCACATCTGCGACTGACCGTGCTATTTGCTGGAGCACAGAAAGTCTTTCAACCTTTTCTTCAACAAGCTGCTCAAGGCCGACTTTTCCGGCACTACCATCCTTGCTCACTCCCTCTGGAGATTTCTGGACGACAATAAGCATATGCAAATCATGGCTTCCGGCAGGCAGGGTGACGAATAACATATCATTGATCGCAAATTGACGAACACCGCCACGGACAATACTCACCAGGATATCATCCCGGAAAAAATAGCTGTTGGACTTCCCCGGTCTCGCCTGACTCTGAAAGAGCGACACCGTCCTGTCGCCTGCAAAATCGGACCAGAGCTCCGATTGTCTGTCGGTCGGCTCTTTCTCAGAGAGCAGCACCTCCGTGCCGGTTTCCTTATCAAGGATTTTTTTTACCGCAAACGGATGTATGTTTTTGCCCTTATCGAGCAGCATGGAGATCGTCCGTAAAAGGTTCAAAGGAGTGGCACTTTCCGGCACAAAATTGAAATCGGTTTCTGCAGCAACCACCGGGAGTTGTTGACTTACGGCCGTTTTTTTCGACTGGGCAGGAACATGAAAATCTGTTGTCTGGGAATCTTCCAGGCCCAGCCATTCCCAGATACGCAACTGGTTGCCGAGACTGTTTTTATTGGGAATCAAGCTCCAGGCGGCAGGGCTGACCCGGTCCTCGCCATACGCCTGCACCATAGTTGCATCCCGCAGAAAAAGCCGGTATTTTCCAGGCATTGATAACGGTTCAAAAAAAAGGTCCTCCGTCTGCTCCTGAGAATATTTTGCGTACGTATTGGGATTAAAACCCGGCAGATTGGCACCACCGATTATTTCTCCGGTCTCGCTCTCAAGAAGATACATCGCGACCTTATCAGCCTTCTCACTGCGTGCAATATCACGCACAAGGTTCTCCAGAATCTCCTGAATTTTCAAATCAATGGTCAACACCAGATCGAACGAACTGCCGAGAGGCGGTTTTTTTCCCTGCAGTTTAAGATTTTTGCCGGCAAGGAGTCGGTCATAATAGTACTCCACCCCGGAAAGCCCAATGCTGTTTTCTACCGCGCCAATTATATAAGCGGCCTGCGAATCATTGGGGTAGTACCTTTTTTCATCTCTTTGTAAATATACTCCCGGCAGCTTCTGCTTCTTTACGGCAATTTCTTGTTCCTGGCTTATATCTTCGGCGATCCAGAGTCGCAAAACCCCGCTTTCCAGTTGCTCTTCCAGTTTATTTTTATCAAGAGCGAGGACTTCGCTGAGTCGTGTCGCAGTCTCGGCAATCGAATCAATCTCCCGGGATCGCACATACACTGAAACGCGTTCGAGATTAACGGCAAGTTGCTTGAGGTTTCTGTCATAGATAGTTCCTCTGACCGGACCCTTCTGAGAAAAAGTGACTCTTATGGAGTGCAGGACCCCTTGTACAGAGGTGGCGATGCCAAAATGCTGTTCCAGTTGATAGCCGACTGCTCCAAGTATGGCTAGAATCAACAGAGAGAGAATTACCCGCCTGCCTTCTTTTTTTTGCGTTCTGAGGCGGGATTTTTTGATCATTTCGTCTAATTATTTTTCATCCTGCAACGATGCGGCTCGGCGTGGATGCTTACCTTGGTGTAAGTCCAGGTGTTTTATACAATTAACCGCAGACACCGGGTTACTAGCGGAGTCTATACTTACCTCCTATGACTACATTCCAACAACAAAGAACATTGAAAACAGATAGACTGAGACCTGACAATACCTGTTTGAGAATGACAACTATCAAGGATATATAAACGTTCCAGTCCTTCGGTTAAATCTTCCCACCTGGTCTCCAGAACTGCTGTAGAGAGCTAATTTTTCTGCGGCGAGCTGCTCCATGCTGGCAGGAGACCAGAGCCTTGCCTTACTGGCAAGTAATTCAATGTTTTTATCCATCAACTCATGCCGTTGATCGCCGACGTTGACAATCGAAAGATCGACACTCGTAATGGCGGAGACAACAAACATATGTATACACAGAACTACAGGTAAAATCAGCAGGAGAATTTTTGCAACAGGTTTCCACAAAGGCAGCCAACCAGACAGATCAAAGAGCTCCCGTGACCGGCCATGCTGGCGAATGCCGATTTTTGCTGCAGACCGCAAATATGCTTCAGTAGAGTTATTATAGTTCATGATGCTCCTCCTGTTCCTATGTTTCTTTTTCTTGCAACCCTCAACCGTGCACTTCGTGAACGGGGATTGACAGCAATCTCTTCGGGGGAAGACATGACGGGCTTACTGGTCAACACTTCCAACTCTTCGTTATTTCTAAATTTTCTCTTAACTATCCGATCCTCCAGAGAGTGAAAAGATATCACACAAAAATGTGCTCCCGGCTTGAGATACCGTACGCCATCATCGAGTATCCGGCCTAGGTTTTCCAATTCGGTATTCACTGCTATCCGCAAGGCTTGAAATACCTTCGTCGCCACATGTATTCTTTTGGGATGAAATCTTTTCGGCACCGAATGAGCAACTATTGCAACGAGCTGCTTCGTGGTTCTGATTTCCTCCTGCTTTCTCTTGGCAACTATTGCCGCAGCAATAGGCCGTGCCTGCCTTTCTTCACCATAATAATAAAAGATATCTGCCAGTTCCTCTTCCGAGCAGCTTGCCAGGATAGAGGCAGCGGTTGTCTCGCCCCGGCTGTCCATGCGCATATCCAGGAACTCATCGCTTTGAAAGCTGAAGCCCCGTCCACCCAGGTCAAGCTGCAGTGAAGAAACCCCTATATCAATGAGCAGCCCATCTATCGCCTTGATACCGATCTCATCGAGACCTGCACCAATTTCGGCAAAATTCCGTCGAACAATGGTCAAGCGATCTTTAAAGCTATCCAGTCGCAACAGTGCATGCTGCAGAGCATTTTCATCCCACTCAAAGGCAATGACTCTGCCATCAGGTGCCGAAGCGGACAGGATGGCTTCAGTATGTCCCCCCAGTCCAAGGGTGCCGTCGACATACACCTTGCCGGCCTGAGGCGCCAGATAGTGGAGACATTCAGGCAATAGCACCGAGGTGTGGATCTGTTCCATCTGTTGCCCGGCCATCATTACAGAATGCCCATCCTGGCAAGATCTGCCTGATGTTCTTCAAATTTCTCACGGGTGGTATCAATTGCCGCCAGGGAGGCATCTTGATCGCAGATTTCTATATAATCCATCATGCCTGTCAGAGCGATTTCCTTGTTCAGGTTGGCATCCTGGCGCAGTTCCGGAGGAATACGGATGCGGCCCTGCTTATCAATAGGGCATTCCGCAGCTCCACCAATGGTATAACGAATGAAGCCGGCCACCCAGGGCTCACCACCCTGAGTCAACAGTTTCGTTTCCAGGGCTTCCCATTCGGCCATCCGATAAGCCCGCAAATGGGTTTTCCAGGGACCAACCATCAGCATCTCAGAGCCACTTTGACGCAAAACCTCACGAAAACGACTGGGGAGATTCAGCCTCCCTTTCGCATCCAGCACGTGAACTGTTCTGCCTCGAAATCTGTTCTGTGTCAAAAACATGCTCCCTGAACCACATCAAACCACTTTGAACCAATTTCATCCCACTTTGAACCACTACACTCCTTTTTATATTCAGACAGGAGCAGTGTCAAGGAAAATATACTCGTAACTTCAGGAGGATAAGGGCGACAAGAGAAGTTTGACACACCACAACATATTGGGTGTTGGTCGAGAATCGTCTACCGTATCTAGTGAAAAACAGTGAATTTGGCCTGAAAACACCCCAACGCACAGATCACCTCAACCGAACAAGTAATTGAGTGTTTTCAGGATGTTCTAGAAATACTACCAAAAGCGAGAAATGATACTATTCCCGATGGTGGAGCAAAGTGGTGGAGAAGGAAAAACAAGAAAGGCCAACTGCACGTCTGTCAGTCGGCCTTGGAAGAGAGTGGAAGGGAGAACGCTCGGTGAAATTTAGTCGCGCAGCAGCTGACTATAGTCCGAATCACTGGAAAAACTATGGTCCGGGCCGGGGTAGGCGCCATTCTTGACTTCCGTGTTATATTGTTGAATACTCGATTTAATGATGGGCGAAAGATCGGCGTATTTCTTGACGAATTTCGGGGTGAACTTATCAAACATACCCAACAGATCATGGGTGACGAGCACCTGACCATCGCAATGAACACCCGCCCCGATACCAACGGTCGGAATGGCAATCGACTCGGAAATCACCCGGGCCAGACCGTCAGGAATACATTCGAGCAGCAAGCCAAAGGCACCTGCCTCTTCCAACCCTTTCGCCTCGGCGAGAAGCCGCCTGGCGTCATCAAGCCCCTTGCCCTGCAATTTATAGCCGCCAAGCTGGCTGGCCGTCTGAGGAGTCAGGCCAATATGGGCCATAACCGGCACGCCTGCGGTAACAAGGGCCTTGACAACCCCGCACATCTCCAGGCCGCCTTCGAGCTTCACTGCATCGCAGCCTCCCTCCTTCAGAAAGCGGATACCATTTTTCACCGCATCCCGCTTGCCGGTATGATTGGCGCCAAAGGGCATGTCCCCGAGGATAAAACTGTCTGGAGCCCCGCGTCGAACGGCCTTGACATGATGCAGCATTTCTTCCATCGTTACCGGAACGGTGGAATCATACCCCAGCATCACCATGCCGAGTGAATCGCCCACCAGCAGGACATCAACCCCGCAACTGCTCAGCAATCTCGCCATTGAGCTATCATAAGCCGTCAACATGGAAATTTTCTTTCCTTCAGCCTTCATGGATCGTATTTCTGCAAGTGTTTTGCGCATAATGGCATCCTGTGGTTAGTGACTTAGAAATAATCTCTTGTGCTTTTTACAAGAGATTATTTCGTGAAGGAACTTATCCCGCAAATTTTTTGGGCGGGATTAATGACTTAGAAATAAAAAATAGCTCACGCCCCCTTGTTATTCCTCGAAGAGAGATTGCTGTACAGCCCTCTGCCGGGGGATCTTCCGCTTGAAGTGCTCGTATGCCCTGGCAGTGGCAACCCGGCCGCGCGGAGTTCTGTTCAAAAAACCCGATTGAATAAGAAAAGGCTCATAGACATCTTCCAAAGTGTTTTTTTCTTCGCAGACAACTGTTGCCAGGGTTTCCAGGCCGATTGGCCCGCCCTCGAATTTGTCGATAATGGTCAGCATAATTCTTCTATCCATATCATCCAGGCCGAATTGATCAACCCCCAGCAGGTTCAGAGCCTCATTGGCAACGACACCGTTTACCACGGCATGTCCGCCCACTTCGGCGAAATCTCTTACCCGACGCAGCAGTCGATTGGCAATCCTGGGCGTTCCCCTGGATCGCCTGCCAAGCTCAAGCGCCCCGCTTTTATCGATACGCATCCCCAAGATCCTTGCCGACCGCTGCACGATGGTCACCAGCTCCTCCGGCGAATAAAACTCCAGACGCAGGACCACGCCAAAACGATCCCTGAGCGGTGGCGTCAAAAGACCGGTACGGGTTGTTGCCCCAATGAGAGTAAATCGAGGCAGATCCATTTTCACCGATCTGGCTCCAGGTCCCTGGCCGATGATCAAATCCAGCTGAAAATCCTCCATGGCCGGGTACAAAATCTCTTCAACCACATGGTTCAACCGGTGAATTTCATCGATGAACAGGACATCCCCTTCCTGCAGGCTGGTCAGGATTGCGGCAAGGTCGCCCTGTTTTTCGATCACCGGTCCAGAGGTGACTTTTATTCCAGCCCCCATCTCATTGGCAATTATGTAGGAGAGGGTGGTCTTTCCCAGACCGGGAAAACCATGGAAAAGAGCATGATCAAGAGGCTCTCCGCGACCGAGAGCGGCCTGGATAAAGATGGCAAGACTCTTGCGCACCTGCTCCTGGCCAATATAATCGGCGAGTTTCTGCGGCCGCAGGGAATTGTCACTGCCCGGATCCCGCATATCGGTCTCCGGGACAACCAGACGGTTGTTGCGTTTGCCGGGCTTTGCCGAAGCGATATCTTCCTCAATATTCATGCCAGTGCTCTCAGAGCCTCCCGGATAAGGACTTCAACTTTCTGGGTGGCAAAAGCCTCTTCCCCAAGCTGTTTTTTGACTTTACCAAGTGCACCCCGGGCAACGCTATCCGGGTAGCCAAGATTCATCAAGGCAGAGATCGCATCGGCTGCAGCGGAACCGGCCACTGCAGAGACCATGGAAGCTCCACCTGATAGCGGCACTGAGCCGGAAATCAAGTGTGCCACCTTATCTTTCAGATCAACGCAGATCCGCTCTGCGGTTTTTTTGCCAACTCCGGGAAGGGTCGTCAGTCTTTTGATATCCCCCCCACTGATCGCCCGGCAGATCTCGCCTACCCGCAAGCCCGAGAGCATTGCCAGGGCCAGCTTCGGGCCTATGCCGGAGACAGTTTTCAGAATAAGAAACAGCTCCTTTTCCTTCTCTTCCAGAAAGCCGTAGAGGGTGATGGCATCTTCTCGAACATTGGTATGGATATAGAAAAAAGCCTCCTCGCCATTGTCTGGCATTCGGGCTATGCAGTCGGTTGACAAGAGGACTTCATAGCCGACCCCTCCCACATCGACTACCGCCCGGTCAAAACCCTTTGAAAATACTTTGCCTGTTAAGGTGGCTATCATAATTTCTTACAAGTGAAATTGATTCGCATGGCATATAGCCACGGCCAGGGCATCGGCAGCATCCGAACTGGGCGAGCCAGCCAGCCCGAGCAGCACCCGGACCATATGCTGGACCTGTTTCTTGTCGGCCTGCCCATACCCGGCGACCCCTTGCTTGACAGCCCGGGCACTGTAGTCAAATACCGTCAAGCCATTCTGCATGACAGCGACAACCGCCGCACCACGGGCATGACCAAGCTTCAGGGCGGAACGGGGATTCGTGGCGAGAAAAACCTCTTCAACTGCCGCGACAACAGGTTCATGCAGCTGAACCACCTCATTGATCCCCTCAAATATTTCATTGAGCCTATACGAAAACGAAGAGCTGGTCGTCGTTTTCACCACCCCGCAGGCGACAAAATGCAATTGCCCCCGATCGGCATCGATTACTCCATAGCCGGTAAGCCTGCTGCCTGGATCAATACCGATAATTCGCTCCACCTTCCTGCCTATTCCGACAGCTGCTCCATCAACCCATCATCGATATCAAAATTAGCATAAACATTCTGCACATCGTCGTGGTCCTCGAGACTTTCCATCAGCTTCATCAGCGAGCGGGCAATTTTTTCATCGACCACCTCGACGGTGGTCTGCGGGATCATGGATACAGACGCATCCAGAAAGCCGACCCCGGCCTCTTCCAGGGCATTACGCACCTCATCAAAATCTTCGGGGGCAGTCAGAACCTGAAATTCGCTCTCTTCCTCAACGACATCTTCGGCACCAGCTTCCAGGGCAGTATCCATCAATGCCTCTTCTTCGACCGTTGTCTTATCAACAAGAATCAGACCTTTTTTGTCGAACATATAGGCGACACAACCGGATTCCCCGAGATTGCCGTTATTTTTCGCAAAATAATGCCGCACATCGGCGACTGTCCGGTTGCGGTTGTCGGTCAAACATTCCACAAGAATTGCAATACCACCGGGGCCGTATCCTTCATACAGGATCTCATCGTACACCTCGCCGGCAATCTCCCCGGTCCCCTTCTGAATGGCCCTGGCAATATTATCTTTGGGCATATTTTCAGCTTTGGCCGAGGAAATGGCGGAGCGCAGTCGAGGGTTTCCTTCAGGGTCACCGCCGCCATGACGGGCCGCAACAGTAATTTCCTTGATCAAACGGGTAAATATTTTACCCCGTTTTGCATCATTTGCACCTTTCTTTCGCTTTATCGTCGACCACTTAGAATGTCCTGACATATTTATACCTGGTTGTTATTTGATAAATTCTTTAAAATGTAAAAATGTAAAATCACGAACAGCTACGTAAAAAGCCGTATCTGCGAGGCGTAAGATCTTTATATTATTTACGACGTACTGGAGTTCGTCGTAATGACATAAAAACGGCAACAACGACGCGTATAAGCGCAGACTTCGGATGAAGAGCTTTTACGACACCATCACTTTTTGTAGTCCATCCCCAACACAAAGACTTCTCTACTCTCTATTCTTGAACTTTTCGGCTTGAGCACCTTAACCATACCAAAACGTTTTTTCAGTTCCTCAACAAATGCAGGAAAATCTTCTCCTTGAAACACCTTACAGATATAATGCCCTTTATTGAGCAGCAGCTCTTCGGCAAGTGCCAGGGTCGTTCGAACCAGGATCAGTGATTTCTGGGCATCCGTCCACCTGTTACCGGTGGTGGCCGGAGCCAGATCGGAAATAATCACCTTGAAAGCCGGACGAAATTTCCGCACCATAAGAATCATTTCCGGTTCAAGGATATCCTGGCAGAGCCAGTGGATCGGCGCTCCCCCCGGACGAACGGTCTGGTCTGCCTGCTGCAGGTCAACCCCGACGACAATCCCTTTCGGACCAATCACCTCCGACGCGTAGAGCGACCAGCTACCGGGATAACAGCCGAGATCCAGCACACTGTCGCCCCAGTGGAGAAATTTGTACTTCTGCTGCACTTCTTCCAGTTTATATATAGATCGGGCCGGATATTTATCTTTTTTGGCCTTTCTGGAATAGTAATCGTTTATTTTACGCACGTATCAATGACTTAGAAATAATTTTCTTGTGCTTTTTACAAGAAAATTATTTCGTGAAGGAATTTATCCCGCAGAGTTTTTTTGCGGGAAGAGTGTTTAACATTTATAAAACCGGTTAAACAAATAAGTAAACGGGAGTACTTTTTAACATTAATTACGAGAATGTACAACCAAGACACGTACCCCCCTCAAGGGGGTACTGAAAAGAGTCCCACTTATTCTCCATTTATCTGGATTAGTCCATTTATTTTTCTTTGACAAGCTCTAAAGCAGCAGCACTATCCAGGTACGAAATCGATGTGTCCCCTAGCTGTTTCGGTCCTGTAAAAATTTATTTACCCAGTCAAGAGCAGTTCCTCGATCGACAACCTGTCCCTCGACTCTTGCCGCCTCAAGCTCGCTGAGAATTTCCGAAAAAAGAGGGCCTGGGGCAAGCTTGAACTCTTCGATCAGATCTTTACCACTCAAAAGACGAGGGCCGCGGAGCACGGGTTCAATATCCTCATCATAGATTTTCTGAACAGTAGTAAACAGAGCGACCAATTCTTCTTCCATTCGCTCCGGCTTTTTTTCTCCCCGACTGGCAAGACTGTCTGACATTGCCAGTAAAAACAAGCCGGTCAAACGCTGTTCGGCGCGGCGACAAAGTTTCAACGCCGCTCTTTTGGATATTGGCTCCTCTCGCTGCACATTGCACAGGTGAAACGGATGCATATGCATGCTGATCAGAGAACCGACCATCTCGGCATCTGCCCTGCTCCATTTAGCCCGATCGGCAAACTCCTGCAACATTTTCCGGCCAACCTCGTCATGACCATAAAAGGTGACCCTCCCTTCTTTATCGGCCCGGGTTTCTTTAGTCACCGGCTTGCCTATATCATGCATGAGGGCTGCCCATTTCAGGCAGCGAATCACATTTGCTTCTTTCAGGTACGTACCAATTCGCTCACCATAACCTGGGAAAAAACGATCCGGCTCGGCAATAATACTCTCCATCATCTGCAGCGCAAGAAAACAGTGGTCGAAAACATCCAGGTGATGAAATTCCGGCTGCTCCACCCCCTCTCCCTGATAGAGTTCCGGCAGAAGCTGCCGCAACAGCCCTGATTCGGCCATTTCCCGCAGCGTCTCAGCGGTTCGGGACGAGTCGAAGATCAGCTGCAGTTCATAGCCGATGCGCTCGGCGGCAATATTGCCAATCAGAGGGGCGTGCCGCCTGATCGAATCCTTTGTTGTCTGTTGCAGGTGAAATCCAAGAGTTGCACACAATCGATAGCCGCGCAACATTCGCACCGGATCGGCGATAAAGGCACCGGGACAGTGCCTGATCCGGCCTTCGCGCAGATCGTCCAGCCCACCGGTCGGATCAATCAGCGCCCAGTCATGCCCGTCTCCTGTCACTGCCCCGAGTTGCATGGCCATGGCGTTAATTGTGAAATCACGCAGCGGCAGATCTTCTTCAATAGACTGGACACCGGCGCGAAAACAAGAGATGTCGATTTGTTCCCCACGCCAGACAAGCCGAACGGTGTCCTCATCAGGGCTGGAAAGATCAACGAGGGTGCCTTCGCCAAGCTCGCGCTGCAGCATTTTGGCGATCGATACAACACCGCCGGAAACAGCAAGATCCAGATCATGCGAGACCCTTCCGAGCAGACAATCGCGAACCGTTCCGCCGACCAGGTATAATTCTGCGCCACTCTTACCGGCAACCCGTCTGAGGGCCTGCAGCAATTCGTCGGCGTAGCTTGTGCTCAATGCAGTTAAACTTTCCAGCCCGCTGTGATGCACCTGTTCCGGTTCCTTAATCCTTTACAATATTGAGGTCCATGCTGTACCATGACGATCTTCCCGCGACGAACTCAATCCATCGAGCCAGCCGCAAAAATCAAGTAATATACCACATCCACCCAAAGAAGAACATTCTCTCGAACTCTTCGCGACAAAACATATGAACCAGGCAGAACCCTTCCTCTATCTCGCCCCCATCCGGGGGCTAACCGATGCACTCTTTCGGGACATCTTTTTCCGCCATTTTGCAGGGTTCGACGCAGCAGTTGCCCCATTTATCACGCCGCAGAAGAAATCGCTGTACGAAGATAAGATGATTCGCGATGTACTGCCGGCAAACAACACCACCCTGCCGGTTGTGCCCCAGCTGCTGCACACCGATCCGGAGGATTTTCTTGTCCTGGCCCGCCGCCTGGCAGGTCTTGGTTATACCCATGTCAACTGGAATCTCGGCTGCCCGGCGCCGATGGTCGCCCGTAAAAAAAGAGGCTCCGGCCTTCTTCCCTACCCGGAAGAGATAGTCGGCCTGCTGACTAAGGTTCTTCCAGAACTGCCGCTGGAGTTATCCATCAAAACCAGACTGGGCTTTAACGATCTTTCGGAAACCCGGGCACTTCTCCCGGAATTAGACCGTTTTCGTTTAAAAGAGATAATTATCCATGCCAGACTTGGCAAACAGCTTTACCGAGGCACAACAGATCCTGATGGCTTTGCTGTCTGCCGGCAACTGACCCCGCACCCCCTCACCTACAACGGCGACATCAATAATGTTGCAGCCTTCAGAATACTCGCCGATCGCTTTGCTGAAATCAACCGCTGGATGCTCGGCCGGGGTGCTCTGGGTAATCCTTTTCTTGCCGAAGAAATCAAAAACTATCCGCAACAATCTCTTGAAATCCGAAAAAAGCGCCTCTATAATTTTCACGAGGAGCTGTTCAACCGATACACCGAGCGCCTCGACGGCCCCAGTCACCTGCTCGGCCGCGTCAAAAGTCTCTGGCTCTATCTCATCAACTCTTTTCCCGGCAACAAAAAACTGCTGAAAAAGATCCTGAAAAGCACCAATCCAGCGGCATATCGTGAAGCTGTCGACCAGCTTTTTGCGGCAGAGTAGCTGCTCCCCCGTGCAGGGCACGGGAAGCAGCGG
>AMWB02117836.1_pt1 | contig 29261 bp, 22 predicted proteins | sample 200311 | NCBI WGS metagenome assembly AMWB02 (sample SAMN02737377, study PRJNA173069) | bioreactor metagenome | biome: anode biofilm in microbial fuel cells | place: USA: California | collected 2010-12-16
CGCGTTCATCATGAGCGAGAGAGCGGCGGGCCGGTCGAGTGGGGCCTCCGGCGACAGCCAGAGACGGCCATACAGGCCATCGACCATCGCCTGAAACCGCGTGAGCGGATGCGGGCGGAATTCGACGCCGGTCAGGGCGGCCGCGACCTTTCCCTCCTGACGCAGCAGCCAGCAAACCGGCAGGCCGCCCATCGTTCGCCACAGACCGGCAAAGCTCGGCGAAGCGAACAGCGAGAATGTCTCAAGGTGAGCGCCCAGGTCATCCGGCAGCGCGGTGGCTGAGAGACGCTGGATATTTATCATCGACGAATCAGCAGCAGTTTGCCTCGCGCGACGGAGCCGTCGAGGCCATTCAGCACATACAGGTAGACACCGGAACTGACGATCTCCCCCGCCTCATTGCGGCCATCCCAATAGGTGAGCGGTGTCTGCCGCACCAGTTCACCGGCGGTCGTGAAAATGCGCAGGTCGAACGAGCCGGCGAAATTGAAATTCAGGAGTTCCTCGCCCGAACGAATTTCGTAGGGGTTCGGATAACAGATCACCTTGTCCGGATCGGCGGTGGGGCGTACGATCGCGACGCCGAAGGCGGAGATGCCGTCCGGCGTGGCGATCCAGAGGACGCCGTTGGTCCGATCCAGCGCGAGGGCGGCGACATCATCCGAGACAAGACCGCTGGTCAACTGGGTGTAGACGGTGTAGTCGCCGGTGACGGCGTCGCGGCGGGCCAGGCCATTGTGGGTGCCGATGAAAAGATTCCCGCGCGTATCGAATTCGAGCGCCGTGATATCCGGGCCGATTCCGCCCGGCAAGTCTTCATCGACAAATAGCCCGCTCAGGCCAAGACCGGGATCGAGGCGCGAGAGACCAAAATTGGTGCCCACCCACAATTCGCCGGTCGGAGAGTACTTCACTACCCGGACGGCATCCGAGCGAAGAAAGAAATTGGACTCCCGCATATGGAAGACGGAATCATCGGAGCGATCGCCGATATCGGGTCCCGTATAGTAGCGGAAGAGGCCGTTGCTTTCGGTGGCGACGGCCAGGTAGTCGCCCCACCGGTCGATGGACCCGGTGAAGGCATCGGTGATACCGTCGAGCGTGCCGAGCGAATCCCAGGTGGCGAGGTTGGTGACCGAGTCGAGCGTGGCGATGGCCACCGGGTAACCGGTCAGGGCGCGGTAGCAGGAGACGAACAGATGCCGGCTATCCACCGCGACGCCGCGCACGACCACGTAGCCGGGGTTCTCGGAGACGCCGCGCAAGGTGGAGTTGGTATAGGTGTATTTGGTGAGGCTGCTGTCGGTGATGCGGTAGATGCCATCTCCTTCGCTTCCGGCCCAGACGACGTTGCTGGTATCGGACACGGCGACGGTGGTGGAGCGGAAGAGCGACATGGTGCGGTTGATGAACCGATTGTCTTTTAGGGTACTGGCCCCTTTGGCGAAAACGAGCGCGGTCATGACGCCATCGGGGGTGACGGTGATGCCGGTGATGCGGTTGTCGGGCAGATCATTCGGGTACAGACTCGTGAAAGGCCCGTCCTGATTGGAGTACATGCCACCCGCTTTCCGGGCCGCCAGACGATAGACCCCATTGTTGAATCCGGTGGCCAGAGCACCGGTGAGTCCCGGCGTGGCGATGGTCGTGACGACATCGTTTTTCAGGCAGCCGAGGCCGGAGTCCGAATAGAGAAAGAGCGAGTCGTTGTCAACCCGGAGATCAGCGCAATTTCCACCGGCGCCAAAGGGCACGACACTGATGGTGGTGTCATCGGGGGCGCGGTGCAGGCGGAATGGTCCCTCGGGCGTGGCCAGAAACAGAGCGGATTCGAACGGCACGACCCGGCGTATGGTGTCGGTGGCCAGGACCGGGAAATTGTCGATCGAAAATGTCGTCCAGGCAGCCGGGGATTTGAGGTTGTTCGGGGTGCTCTTGTCGGCGACCGCCAGTCCGACCGAAGTGGCGATCCAGATGGAATCACCGTTCAGCCAAATGTCGTAGACCGACGGTGACGGATTCAGCGAACCGAACATGGTATAGCTGTCCTGGATCTGGCCGCTATCGATAGTCTTGGAGAACAGGACGAGTCCGAGACTGGTGCCGAGCCACAGATTGTCGCCGTCATCCACCACGCGATAGAGGGCGAACATCGCGTTGTCGTTGTCGAAGAACAGGTAGGTTTTTGACCCATCGTTGGACCAATGGGTGAGTCGTCCGAAGCCGGCGATCCAGAAACTTCCGGTGGCATCGGAGACAATATCATGAATGTCGGTGGTGCCGAGGCCATCGACGTTCGTATGTACATACGTGGCAAAGCCAAGGCGTTCGACCAGACCGCCGGCCGTGGCGAAAAACTGCATGTCTCCGATTTGCCGGATTCTGCGGACATCACCAGTTGAGGCGAAGGTATGCCATGAGCCGGGACTCAGCGTGAACGATTGGCCGACACCGATCGACGTGAGCAGGAGCCAGAGTATCAGGACGGCTGCGGCCAGACTTTTCGAAGTACCCATACGGCCATCAATATACTGAATACCGAAACGGTAGCCAAGAAAGAGAATCGGCCCACCAAATCCCCGTAGCGTGTGAAGAGGGTGTACTCATCGAGCAGCCCCACCTTGCCTTTCAGGGCGGCCACGGCGTTGTGCGGCAGTTGCTCCCGTATGCGGCCGTACGGATCGACGATATACGTGAGGCCCGAATTGGCCGAACGGGCCATCCAGCACCGGTTTTCCACCGCCCGGGTCAGGAACATGCGCGAGTGCATGTGAATCCCGACCGAGCTGCCGAACCAGGTGTCATTGGTGATACCGACCAGAAAACCGGCACCCTTGCGAATCATCTGGCGCGCCTGGTCGGGGAAGGTCGACTCGAAACAGATCAGCACCCCCACGGTGGCCTCCGGCAGCTCGAACAGGCGGATGGAATCGCCAGGATAAAAGTCGGACCACCACTGGATGCCGTACTGGTCGATCATGGTCAGGTATTTGGTCAGGATGTCCCGTTTGAGGAACGGCAGGTTGTCCTGATACGGTACGGTCTCGGAGAACGGCACCAGTTTCATTTTGTCGTAATGGCCGAGCAGGTTTCCGGAGGGATCGAACAGGAAGCTCGAATTGAAGTAATGCTGCTCTTTGCCGACCAGGGTGTTGCGCAGCCCCCCTACGAGGTGGTAGGCGTGGGTGGTTTTGGCGGTCTGGGCGACCTGGCTCCGGCAGAAGCGGTCGATCGGCAGGTTGCAGGGGACCGCGCTTTCCGGCCAGACCTGCAGCTTGACGTTCGAGTCGGCGACGGTCTGCGCCAGCGAGTCATACAGGTTGATGCTGTACCCTTCATTCTCCAGCTCCCATTTGATATTGAGCGGCACGGAGCCCTGCAGTACGGCCACGCCATAGGTGCCGGGCTTCGGAAAGGGGGGCAATTCGGCCCATCCGACCGCCAGCAGGATCAGAAGGAGCGCCAGTGCGGAGAACGAGCAGGTGACGCGGCGCTCGGCGGAAAGCTCGGAGCGCAACACCTGCCAGAGGAGGACATTCACCGCCAGAATGAGGAGCGACAGCCCGTGGACTGAAATGACTGATACAATCTGCAGAATGTACAGGAAGTACGATTGCGTGTAGCCGAGATCGGACCACGGGAAAGCGAACTCCGAGAGCGTGCGGAAGTATTCCATGCCGACCCAGAGGATCGGAGCGCCGATGATACCGGCCAATGGCCGCCAGGCATACAGGCGGTTAAAGACCCAGAGGACCAGCGCGTAGTAGAACGCCACGATCGTGACCGCGGCCACGACACCGGGGGGCGTGACCAGCCAAACCCAGTACAGGGAAAACGCGTTGAAGCAGAATCCGAAGAAGTAAGCGGCGCTAAAGGCTTTCCGACTGGGGAGTCGGGCAATGATCATCAGCGGCCTTACGAGCGAGATCCAGGCCAGAAATCCCCACGGCCCGGGATAGAAAGCCAGCGAGAGCAAAAACGACCAGACCAGCAGTTCCAGCCGACGCTTGCGGAGTTCGATGTCGGGGGGAAGAATCAGGGCGCCGATTTTGGACCAGACAGACACCGGCGCATCACTCGCGTTCGATCAGGGATTTCCCGGTCATTTCCTTGGGCTGCTCGAGCCCGAGAATTTCCAATATCGTCGGGGCAACATCGGCCAGCACGCCGCCGGAACGGAGTTTGAGCGAGCCACGCGGTTTGCTGTGGTCGAACGGCATCAACACGCCGCCGTCGCCGATCGTCCGATGTCCCACCTGACCGGTGGGGTCATAGAGAATGAACGGGACCAGGTTGGTGGTGTGTGCGGTCCAGGGGCCGCCGGAGGACGGGTCGATCATCATTTCGGCATTGCCGTGGTCGGCCGTCACCAGCGCCACCCCACCGATGCTCTTGACGGCTTCGATGAGCCGACCCAAGCCGCGGTCGACCGCCTCCACTGCCGCTTTGGCGGCGGCGAAACTGCCGGTGTGACCGACCATGTCGCAGTTGGCGTAGTTGACCAGGATGAAGTCGTAGGCGTTCGACTTGATCCGCTTGATGACGTTGTCGGTCAGCTCGGCGCACGACATCTCCGGCTGCAGGTCATAGGTTGCGACCTTGGGCGAGGCGATCATGTCCCGGTCCTCGCCACGGAACGGCTCTTCGACACCGCCGTTGAAGAAAAACGTCACGTGCGCGTATTTCTCGGTCTCAGCGGTGCGCAACTGGCGGCGGCCCGACTTCGCCAGCACTTCACCCAGGATGTTCTTGAGCCGGTTGGGATGAAACGCGATCTTCGCCTCGAACATCTTGGTATCGAAATTGGTCATGGTGACCAGTTCGATGCGGGGGTGTTCCGGGTGAATATAGCCGACGATGTCGTGCCCCAGCAGCATGTAGGACAACTGGCGGGCGCGGTCGGCGCGGAAGTTGAACATAATCGCCACATCGCGGTCAGTCAGTCGGCCGATCTCGGGGCCGCCGAGGTCGATCACGCATGGGATGATAAACTCGTCCGTGACTTTCGTAATATAGGAGGCCTGGATCGCCGCCACGGGATCGGAAAAGCGGGGGCCCTCGCCATACACGATCGCTCGATAGGCCTTGTCGGTGCGTTCCCAGCGACGATCCCGGTCCATGCCATAGTAGCGGCCGGAAACCGTTGAGACCTGACCGATCCCCAGTTCCTGAAACTTCGCCTGCACCTGATTCATGTAGCGTTGCCCGGACGTAGGCGGCGTGTCGCGCCCATCCATGAAGGCGTGCAGAAACAGCTTCTTGACGTTTTTCTGTTTGGCCAGATCGGCGAGCGCGAACAAGTGCTTCATCGAGGAGTGGACCCCACCATCGGACACCAGCCCGAACAGATGGACCGCCTTCCCTTCATCGGCCACTCGCTCCATGGCGGCGTTGAACACTTCGTTTTCGGCGAACTCGCCGTCGCCGATCGCCTTGTCGATCCGGCTCACGTCCTGATACACCACCCGCCCGGCCCCGAGATTCAGGTGCCCCACCTCGCTGTTCCCCATCTGGCTCGGCGGCAGCCCCACGGCCAGCCCGGAACCATCGATCCTGGTATGCGGAAACGACCGGATGAGATAATTGTAGGTTGGTTTGTCGGCTGCCGCCACCGCGTTATCCGGTGTGGCTTCGCGCAGCCCGAATCCATCGAGTATGACCAGAACTACCAGCATAGCCGCTTATACAAGTCTGACTTTTCCCTGACCCGGAATAATCCGCCCGATCCGATACGCCGCCTCGCCGGACTGCGTCAAATGCTGCAACATCCCCTCGGCCTCGTGCTTCGGGACAACGAGGATATAACCGATGCCCATGTTGAAGGCCGAGTACATATCGGTTCGGTCCAGATTCCCTGCCTTTCCGAGATACTCAAATATCGGCAGGATCGGCCAGGTTCCTTTGGTGATCTCGGCATCGAGTTGCTTCGGCAGGATCCGGTTCAGGTTGCCGGGTATGCCGCCGCCGGTGATATGGGCCATGCCATGGATGGAAAACCGCTCCAGGAGCCCGAAAACGACCGGGGCATAGCAACGATGGACGGCCAGGAGGGCGTCGGCAATGGTCCCGTTCAGTTCCGAAACCATACTATCCGGCTTCAGTCCGGCTTTGTCGAACGCCACCTTGCGGGCCAGCGTGTAACCGTTGGTGTGCAGTCCGGTGGATGGCAGGCCGATGCAGATATCCCCTTCGACAATAGTCGAGCCGTTGATGATGTTCGCTTCTTCCACCATGCCGACAATACAGCCGGCCAGGTCGTATTCGCCCGGATGATACAGGTCCGGCATCTCCGCCGTCTCGCCGCCGATCAACGCAACCCCCAGATTGCGACAAGCGCGGGAGAGCCCCTCTACCATTTCGGCCACGACCGAGGGGTTCAGGTGATGAATCCCGATGTAGTCGAGGAAAAAGAGCGGGCGGGCCGCATGCACCAGGATATCGTTGACACAGTGGTTGACGAGATCCTCGCCGATGCTGTTGTGGCGGTTGGTCATGAAGGCCAGCTTCACTTTGGTGCCGACGCTGTCGGTGGAGGAGACCAGAACCGGGCTCTTGAGACCGGCGAACGGGAGGCGGTAGAAGCCGCCGAAGGAGCCGATTTCGGAGAGGACATTCGGGCCGAACGTGGTGCGGGCCAGTTGTTTGATACGGGCCACGGCCTCATCATTCGCCCGGACATCGACACCCGCTTCGGCGTACGTCAGTTTCTTGTTGGTATCTTGCTCAGACATGGGGGCAAATGTACCCCCCCTAACCGGTCAAGTCAACAATTAGGGCAGGCGCGGGGCTCAGTTCAGGTCGAAGAGGAGAAACTCGGAGCGTTCCTCTGCGGCTATGGTGAGGTTAGTCAGGCCCGAAATGGCTGCACCATCGCCGGATTCCAGTAGTTCCCCGTTGAGCTTGAGTCGGCCGGTTACCAACTGCAGCCACCCGAACCGCCCCGGGGCCAGATCGTGGGTGACCGTCTGCGAGGGTTCGAGAATGGACGCGAACAGCGTGACATCCTGATGAATCTGCAAGGTGTCATCTCCGCCATCCGGCGAGGCCAGAACCCGCAGCCGGTTGCGCTTCTCTTCATCGGGGATATTCTTCTGACTGTAGCTGGGCAGGAGACCGCGGCGCTTGGGCAGAATCCAGATTTGCAGCAGGTGAACCGAGTCATCTTCCGCGTGATTGTATTCGCTGTGGACCACACCGGTCCCGGCGCACATGTACTGGACATCGCCACGCCGAATTACCCCGCCCCCGCCGCTGCTGTCCTTATGGGCCAGCGCGCCTTCGAGGATATAGGTGATGATTTCCATATCCTCGTGCGGGTGCGGAGGGAACCCTTTGCCGCCCGCGACCCAATCCTCATTAATGACTCTGAGGTCGCGGAACCCCATGAAATGCGGATCGTGGTAGGTATTGAATGAAAACGTGTAGCGGGTATCGAGCCAACCGTAATTGGCTTTGCCCCGCTCCTGACTTCGGCGTATCTGGATCATGGTATTCTCCGTGTGTGTCTTCCCTACCCTCTGGCCATAGCGGATTTCAAGTTGCCGGCTACCTCATTCCAGTTCACCACCTGCCACCAGGCGGCGATGTAGTCGGCGCGGCGGTTCTGGTACTTGAGATAGTAGGCATGCTCCCAAACGTCGATTCCGAGAAGGACGGTCGCGCCCCAGTGCGCCATCTTCTGCTGGTTCTCCGCCTGGGCGATAATCAGCCGGTCATCGGCCGGGCGATAGTGCAGGAGCGCCCAACCGCTCCCCTCCACTTTGGCGGCCGCTTCGGAGAACTGCTTCTTGAACAGTTCCACCGAGCCGAAATCCCGCCTGATCTTCGCCGCCAGGTCCCCGCTCGGTTCGCCCGATGACGACGCCGGCCCCATAGTGCGCCAAAACAGCGAGTGCAGGTAATGTCCGCCGTAGTTGAAAGCCAGCAGCCGCGACCAGTGCTGGATGAGCGAAAAGTCGCCGGTCCCGCGCGCTTTGGCCAGCTCCGCCTCGGCCTTGTTGAGGCCGTCGACATACGCCTGGTGATGTTTGCCGTGGTGCAACTGCATAGTCTGGGTGTCGATATGCGGCTCCAATGCATCGTAGGCATACGGCAATTTCGGCAGTTCGTGTTTGGTCAGTTCCCCCGCACTTGCGCCGGTCGGCACCGCCGCCTGTCCGCCGGTCTGGGCGATAGTCTGCAGCGGCGAGAACGCCACCGCGCCCGCCACCAGGGCGCTGCCGGCCGTCTTCATGAAATCCCGTCGTTCGTTTCCCATGGCTCTCGTTTTCCTCCGTCGTCGGCCCCTCAATATTGGACCGAATGATTCCACTTTCCCCCTTGTAACACCAAAAGCGCTCCCGGGTTCGCATCCGGAGCGGGGGGCCGGCGGCGGTATGAACCGGGGACATCCTTGACAGAATAATCAGGCAACATGGTTGACAGGTTAGATTAGGGCACGTAGCCAAGGAGGTGTTTCAGTGCCCTGGAAAGAGACCTGTATCATGGAACAACGCGTAGAGTTTGTCATGAGGTGGTGGAGGATGTCTCGACTGTGTCGATCAGTCTGGGCGTGCTGAAGAAACAGCGGCGGTAACGCTACTCGACCGACAGAAACGCCTTGGGGAGGCATTCGATGATATCGCCGGCGATCATGGCGCGCGGCGTCAGTTCATCGGCGGCGATATCGCCCGCGGCGCCATGCAGGAAGACACCGCACAACGCGGCCTCGAGCGCCGGCATTCCCTGCGCCAAAAACGAGCCGATCATCCCGGACAGCACATCGCCCGAGCCGCCGGTCGCCATCCCGGAATTCCCGGTCGGGTTAAGCCAGCAGCGGTCGTCCGACGCCGCCACGATCGTGGGGCTGCCTTTCAGCACCAGCACGATATTGTATTCGCGCGCGGTCTCCTTGGCCAGCGTGATTCGCTCCTGAATGTCATCGGGAACGATCTTGCCGAAGAGCCGTGCGAACTCTCCCGGATGCGGAGTGAGGATGAGCGACCCATGACCGCTGCGCGTTTTCAGGAGTTCCGCATTCCCCGCGAAAGCATTCAGGCCGTCGGCGTCGATCAGCACCGGCTTGTCCAGCGCGCCGGCATACCGGCGAACCAGTTCGCGCGTCTCGTGGTGTTGTCCCAGACCGGGACCGATGACGACAGCGTCGTGTTCCTCGGTCAGCTTGCGCAGTTCGCCGAGAGAGCGCAGGGCGAGCGCCCCTTTGAGGGCAACATCGGGAAGCGGAATGGCCATGACTTCGGTCAGCTTGATCGCCAGCACCGGCTGGATCGACTTGGCGCAGGCCAGTTTCACCAGACCGCACCCGGAGCGAAGCGCGCTCAGAGCCGTGAGCGCAGCCGCACCGGTGTAACCGGTCGATCCGGCTACGATCAGCAGTTTGCCGAAGTCCCCTTTGTGGCCATCCGGCTTGCGCGCGGGCAGCATCTCGGCCACAACCCAGGGCATGAGTAATTCGTGCTTGAGCTGAAGTTTCTCGACTGCTTCATCGGGCAAACCGATCGTCACCACTGTCACCACGCCGGCCGCTTCACGACCGGGGGACAAGTAGAGTCCGTATTTGGGCAGCCCGAGCGTGACGGTGAAGTCGGCGCTCACCACGCTCCCCTCGTGCTGGCCCGTGTCGGCGTTCAAACCCGAGGGGAGATCGACCGAAAGAACCTGGCTCTCCTGCTCATTTATGTAGTCGATCAGCTCGGCGGCCAGTCCTTCCGGCTTGCCGGAGAAGCCGGTGCCGAAAATGGCATCGACGATCACATCGCAGTCGAGCGTGTCCGGCAGATCGGTCGCGGCGGCAAGCGGCAGTGCCCGCAGCCCGGCCTCGGACAGCCGGCCATGATTCAGTTTGGCATCGGTGGAGAGTTTGTCGACCGGACCGATGAAGTAAACCGCCACGGCCACACCGGCCTGTTTCAGATGACGCGCCGCCACGAAACCATCGCCGCCGTTATTTCCCTTGCCGCAGATAATCGCGCAGCGGAACTTGTCCGGCTGTTCGACGAGAACTTCGAGGATGAAGTCGGCCAGGGCGCGCCCGGCGTTTTCCATCAGCAGAGGACCCGGAATGCCGCAGTGTTCGATAGCTTCCCGGTCGATGGCGCGCATTTCCGCCGACGTCACCAGTTTCATGCCGCTACCTTGATTTGGTCCGCACCTTTCGTCCGGACGATGGTTTGGCCTTCTTGGCGGGCGCGTCGAGGGCGAAACGGATCGCCGTGAGAACATCCGAGAAGAACCGCATCTGTAAGTTGTCTTTGATTTCGGCCGGGATATCCTGCGTGTCCTTGCGATTGTCCTCCGGAAGGATGACCATCTTGACTCCCGCCCGGACGGCGCCGAGCAGTTTCTCCTTGAGTCCGCCGATCGGCAGCAGTTCGCCGCGCAGGGTGATCTCTCCGGTCATGGCCAGGCACGACTTGACCGGGCGGGAGCAAAAGAGGGACGACAGTGCCACCGCGATCGTGATACCGGCCGAGGGACCATCCTTGGGGGTCGCCCCGGACGGGACATGGATATGGATATCGCTTCCCTCGAACGCCTTGGGATCGATCTTGAGCTCTTCGGAATTGGAGCGCACGAACGAGAGGGCCGCCTGAGCCGATTCTTTCATGACATTGCCCAGATGGCCGGTGAGCGTGAGCGAGTTCTTTCCCGGCATGCGGGTCGCTTCGACGAACAGCACCTCTCCCCCCACCGAGGTATAGGCCAGGCCGGGCACCACGCCGATCCGTCCTTTGTGGCTCAGGGCGTCGCGGGTGAACCGCTGCGAGCCCAGAAGCCGCTCCACCTCGCGGGCGTCGACGACCATTTTCTTGCGTGACCCGGAGGCCACCTTGCGGGCCACCTTGCGCACCACGCTGGCCACCTCGCGTTCGAGATTGCGGAGACCGGCCTCGCGGGTATAGCCATCGATCAGCAGCTTGACGGCGCTGTCATCGATCACCAGATTCACCTTGCTCAGGCCATGGTTCTCGAGCTGTTTCGGAATCAGGTACTTGCGCGCGATCGAGAGTTTCTCCAGATCGGTGTAACCGGGGATCGTAATCACTTCCATGCGATCCAAAAGCACCGGCGGAATCGGCTCCAGCCAGTTGGCAGTGGTGATGAACATCACCTTGGACAGGTCGAACGGCAGGTCGAGGTAGTGATCGGTGAAGCTGTCGTTCTGCTCCGGATCGAGCACTTCCAGAAGCGCCGAGGAGGGATCGCCGCGGAAGTCGCTGCCGAGTTTGTCGACCTCGTCGAGCATGATGATCGGGTTGTTGGAGCCGCACCGCTTGATGCTCTGAATAATGCGACCCGGCATGGAGCCGATGTAGGTGCGGCGGTGGCCGCGGATTTCGGCTTCGTCCCGCATGCCGCCGAGCGACACACGCGAAAATTCGCGCCCCATGGCGCGGGCGATCGACTTGCCGAGCGAGGTCTTGCCAACCCCGGGCGGGCCGACAAAGCAGAGGATCGGTCCCTTGATGTCCGATTTCAGCTTGCGCACCGCGAGGTGCTCGAGAATTCGCTCTTTCACTTTTTCCAGATCATAATGATCCTCATCGAGAATCTTCTGCGCCTTCTTCAGATCGAGAATGTCGCGCGTGGACTTCTTCCACGGCAACGTCACCAGCCAGTCCAGGTAGGTGCGCGAGACCGTGTATTCGGCCGATGAGGGAGTCATGTGGGAGAGGCGATCCAGCTCTTTGTAGGCGGCCTGTTCGGCCACCTCCGGCATGCCGGCCTCTTTGATCTTCCGTTCGAACTCCTCGATTTCCCCTTTGTCGTCGGAGTCCCCCAGTTCCCGCTTGATCGCCTTGAGCTGCTCGCGCAGGATATAGTCACGCTGGGATTTGCCGAGTTCGCTGGCCGCCTGCGCCTGGATCTTCTGCGAGAGCTCCAGCACCTCAATCTCGCGGTTGATCGCCTGGTAGAGCATGTGCATCCGCTTGTGCACATCGAGCTCTTCCAGAATCTCCTGCTTCTGCTCGATCGACATGTTGAGACTGGAAGCGACAAAATCGGTCAGTTTGGAGGGCGTGTCCTGGTTGATCGCCGTGACATGAAACTCTTCGGTCAGATACGGCGCCAGATCGACCAGCGTCTTGACCCGCTCGAGCAGATTGCGCTGGAGCGCCTCGAGCTTCACCGACTCGCGCGTGGTTTCATCGAGCTCCTCTATTTCGGCCATCAGGTACGGCGTCGTCGCCACGAACCGCTTGATGCGGATACGGCCGAGCCCCTGAATCAGAAAGCGCACCGTGCCGTCCGGGAATCGCAGCATCTTGAGGATATTCCCGGCGGTCCCGGTGAGATAGAGATCATCCGGCCCCGGATTTTCTTTCTTGGCGTCTTTCTGAAGAAACAGTCCGATGCGCGAGCCGCGCATGAGCGCTTCGTCCACCAGCTTGGTCTGGTCCGCCTGCTGGATCATCAGCGGCACGACCAGAAACGGATACACGATCGTTCCGCGCAGCGGCAGGATCGGTATCGCCTGGTTCTGGAGGTCGGTTTCTTTTGCGCTTTTCTCTATTGTCGTGGTCATTACTGCCTCATCAATGGCTCGTGTCTACACCATATATACTAAGTCGGCCAAACGGTTCAAGAATTGAACAGCGGCCGGGCCGCCCCGGTTCGGCCGAAGTGACATTGAGTCGGGTTACACGTTGAATCGGAACAAGATAACGTCGCCGTCCTGGACGACATACTCTTTGCCTTCGAGCCGAAACTTCCCGGCCGCCTTCAGCGCGGCCGGAGTCTGGTACTGGATATAGTCATCGTATTTGATCACTTCCGCCCGGATGAAACCGCGCTCGATATCGCTGTGGATCACCCCGGCCGCCTGCTGGGCGTGGGTGCCGGCGCGAATGGTCCAGGCCCGCACTTCCGGCTCGCCGGCGGTCAGAAACGAGACCAAGCCGAGCAGGGCGTAGGATTTCTGAATCACCGCGTCCATGGCCGGGCGGGCGATACCGAGCTCCTCCAGAAACAGCTTTCGCTCGGCCGCCTCCAGCGTCACCAGTTCCGCCTCGATCTTCCCGCACACCACCGTGAGATCCCGTTTGCCGGGAGACACGAGGGACGCAAACCGCGCCGCGAACTCATTCGCTTTCGCGATGTCCCCCTCGCCGATATTGAGCACGATCAGGAGCGGTTTCTGCGAAAGAAACATGTAGCCGCGAATCGGCCGCGCTTCTTCTTCGGTCAAATCCAGATCGATGAGCGGCTTCTCTTGTTCGACCTGCGCCAGACACCGCTTCAGAATGTCGAGCTCGCGCTGCTCCGACTTGTCGGCGGTCAGGTTGATCTTGCGCGCCTTCTTCTCGATATTGCTCTCGATCATCGCCTGATCCAGAATAATCATCTCGTCGATCAGGTTGCGGATATCGTTTTCCGGCTTGGCGCCGGGATTGAACGCATCCACCACCAGCATGAAGGCATCCTGCTTACGCAAGTCCGGATGTATCTCCAGGCCGGCCGCTTTCTTCCCCTCGCCGGAGAACCCCGGGGCATCGAGAAATTCGATTTCGGCGAAGGTGATCTTCCTGGGGCTGACCAGTTCGGCCAGTTTCTCCACGCGCGCATCCGGCACTTTGATCACCGCCCGATGCACCGCCTGCGAGAAATCCCCCACCGTCTCCTGCGTGCCGGCGGCGGCATTGAAAATGGTGGTCTTGCCGCTTTGCGGTTTGCCAATAATTCCTAAACGCATACCGGGGGCATGGTACGGCGCGGGCGACCGAATCGCAAGGGGTATATCTGGGCCAACTGGTCGTTGACAGGGAGGGGGAACGTGTGCTATTTTGTCGAATATCACTTTCTCGGAGGAGTTCGCCGCATGATGAATCGCACCCTGAGAACGGTCGTGGCCCTGTTTGGCTTGCTCCTGTTTGCTTCGGTGGTTTCCGGGGAGACAGAAAAGTTCTCGTCGGACTTGAACGGTCGGACGCTCCGCGTCACCGCACCGAGTCTCGCGAAGAAGGCCATCGAGGGGCGCGCCGCGTCACTCACAAACGACACTTTGCGTCTCGAGGACTGTCGACCCAGTCTCGATCTGCAGCTCGTACCGATTTCTGCCGTGACGAAAGTACAGGTGCTGGATGGCCGCAAGGGGCATACGCTGGAGGGCGTGTTGATCGGCGCCGGCGTCGGCCTGGCCGTCTGGGGAGCCATCGAGCTTTCGGAGGACTCCGATGACGACCAATTTCTCAGCGGGCTCGACGAGAACCTGTCGAAGCTATTCCTCGTCGTCTTTACCGGAGGTGGAGCCCTGACCGGCGGCATTGTCGGCACGTGCATCAGAACCGACCGCTGGCGCGATGTGCCGGTGGACAAGATCCGGTTCTCGATCTCACCGGTCGCCGGAAGACGGGTTGGCCTTTCGATGACGATCCGATTCTAGAAAACGAACATGATGCTTGATAGAGGAGGAATGGCCATCCCCAGCAGGTCACTGTTTCGACAACTAGCGTACCGGATTCTGCTTCTGATGGTTTTCGCCTCGGCAACGAGTGCCGATGAGTCGGCTGTCATCAAGGCGGGACAACGCGTCCGGCTGGTGTGCGACGACATCAACTTGGGAGTTTTCACCGGCGAAATAGCGGCGCTCGGGCGCACCGGCTTGACCGTGCGGCCCAATGAGGGAGTGGACTCGCTGCTGCCGGTTCCCTACCATCAGATCACGAAGATGGAGGTCTGCTTCGGGCGGCGGGGGCACACGGTGGTCGGAGCGGCGATCGGGTTGACCGCCGGTTTTGTTTATGGCTTCGTCCTTGGAAAAGAAACCAACAACTCAGGATCGAACCAGATGTTCAAGCACAAGGGATTTCTGAATGTGCTAATAGGTCTAGCGGTCGTTGGAGGCGGTATCGGCGCCCTGATACGCTCGGATGACTGGCGGCAGGCGGACCAGAAATCCATCCAGATCGCTGCCACTCCAGCTCACGGAGCTTTCGGCATGTCTATAGCGTTCAGGTTCTAAGCGTTGTGATTATTTCACCAGCCCGCGCAGTATCTTGAGATTCTCGATATCCTCGAGCAGCTCTTCTTCCTTGGGTGTTTCGATGATCTTGGGGATCTTCGCCAGCTTCTTGTCGTTGACCAGATTCCGGAACCCCTCGAGCCCGATCTCCCCCTTGCCGATGTGCTCATGGCGGTCGACTTTCGAGCCCAGACCCTTCTTGCTGTCGTTGACGTGAATCACCTTCAGTCGATCCAGTCCGATCACGTCCTCGAACGATTTCATCGTCTTCTTGTAGTCTTTTGGATCGGTGATCGGGTAGCCGGCCGCGAAAATATGACAGGTGTCCATGCAGACCCCCATCAGGGCTTGGTGCTCGACCTTGTCGATCATGTAGGCTATTTGCTCGAACGTGTACCCCAGATTGGAGCCCTGCCCGGCGGTGGTCTCGAGGCAGATCGTGACCGTGTTGTCCGGAAGTTCCGCCAGGACGCGGTTGAGATTGACGCAGATGCGATCCATCCCGGGCTCCTCCCCCAGTCCCAGGTGCGAACCGGGGTGAATCACCAGATTGGGAATCTTCAGCAGGTTGCACCGCTCCATCTCCTCCTTGAACGACAGGTACGATTTCTCGTTCAGGGCCGGATCGGCCGAGGCCAGGTTGATCAGGTAGCTGGAGTGCGAGCAGGCGACCGTAATCCCCGTTTCCTCGATGGCCGCGAAGAACTGGTCGATCTCTTTCGTTTCGAGTTTCTTGGCTCGCCACTGATTGTTCGACTTGTTGAACATCTGGATCGTGTCGCAAGTCGCTTTCTTTCCCCGGTGAAGGGCGTTGAACACGCCCCCCTCGATCGATTCATGAGCGCCGAACTGCATGGATGTTCTCTTTCCTTTCAATGGCCTCGCCGCTTCTCAACTCCCAGCCATAACAACGGGCGGCCGTATTCGGTTCAGGGCCCCGGTCAGCGCGGATTGAGCGCCAGGAGTTTCGGTTCGGTCATGTCCTCGATCGCATAGCGAACCCCCTCGCGGCCAAGCCCGGAGCGCTTCACGCCGCCGTACGGCATATGATCTACGCGGTAGGTGGGGACATCGTTGACTATCACCCCGCCGCACTCGATCCGCTCGAATGCGTACAGGATGTCCTTCATCCGGTTGGTGAACAGCCCCGCCTGCAGGCCGTAGTCCGAGTCGTTGATCATCGCGACCACCTCCTCGAACTTCCGATAGGTCTCGATCACCCCGATCGGCGCGAACATCTCGCGGCAGCAGACCGCCATGGACCGATTCACACCGGTGAGCAGGGTCGGCTGCATGAGGCGCCCGGTCGCTTTGCCGCCCGTGAGCAGTCTGGCGCCGCCGCGCACGGCTTCCTTGACGGCAGCCATGGTGTTCTCGACTGCTTTGGTGTCGACCAGCGCGCCAATATCGGTGGCCGGATCGAGCGGGTCGCCGACCCGGAGCTTTTTCACGCGGGCAACGAACAGGTCCAGAAAACGCTCGGCCACCGCTTCGTGCACGTAAATGCGCTGCACCGAAATGCAGGACTGCCCGGCCGAGCCGAACGTGCCGAACAACAGGCGAGTGACGGCGTATTCCAGATCGGCGTCATCGGCAATCGCCACGCCGGCGTTGCCGCCCAGTTCCAGCACGACCGGTTTGAGGCCGCAATGCTGTTTGATCCACCAGCCGACCTCGGCCGAACCGGTGAAGGTGATCAGTTTCACTCGCTCGTCCTCAAGCAAGGGCGCGGCATCGGCCGACGAGGCCGGCAGAATAGAGATCGCTCCCTTGGGATATTCCGATCGATCGATAATCTCTGCGAGCATCAGCGCGATGATCGGGGTCTTGCTGGCCGGCTTGAGCACCATGGCGTTCCCTGAGGCGATGGCCGGTCCGATCTTGTGGGCCACCAGATTGAGCGGGAAATTGAACGGCGTGATCGCCCCAATCACGCCGCGCGGAAAGCGCCGCACCAGCCCCAGCCTCCCCTCGCTGCCGGGGATCCAGTCCAGATCGATTATCTCGCCGCCGATCCGCTTGGCTTCCTCGGCCGAAGTCCGAAACAGCCCCACCGCCCGGCTCACCTCGGTACGGCAGTCCTTGATCGCCTTCCCGAGTTCGCGAGCCATGAGGACAGCGAACTTCTCCGCCTGCTTCTCCAACTCGTCGGCGATCCCGCGGCAAATCCGCTCCCGGACATAGACGGGGAGCTGACGCGTCTCGGCGAACGCGGCCTGCGCCTTGTCGATCGCCGCCACGAAGTCCTGCTTTTCGGCCGCCGCGACTGTCCCGACCTGCGAATCATCGTACGGTGACTCGACCCGAATCCTGCTCTTGCCGCCCACCCACTCCCCGCCCAGATACATCTTGTACTGCTTGGCCATCGGTTCCTCGTCCTGCTTTCTTCTCCTGGCGGGGAGTATAGGACAAATTCGATTCAAGCTCAAGGGAGGTCCGGCCGCCACCTGAATCTGGAGCCGATGGTCGGCGGTAATCTTCTTCTGCCGCATGTCGATACAAGGTAATACATATCACTTCACGGGGTGGCTTCCTGCGGCGTCGGGCCGAGAGGAACACCCGGATCAGGAGTCTGGAGGATACGGCTATGAATCGGATCCGGCTCGTTGACCCCTTTGGGGGGCGGCTGCGGAATATTACGAACCAATCGGGCATGGCGGCATTGATCGCGCTCTTGCTGATCGGCATGCTCACGCTGATCGGACTTGCGGCGCTGGAAACGTCCGACGATGAAGTCCATGTCGCCGGAAACCTGCTGCAGGCGGCAAGAACGTTCTACTCGGCCGAGGCCGGGTTGGAGACCGCCACGGCGGCGATCCAGACCGAATACGAAACGACCGGCCTTCCGCCCACCACGCTGCCGGCCGGAACGGACAGCGTCAACATGGCCTCGGTCTCCTACACGACCACCGACAACGGTCCGGCGGTTACGGAGAAACTCAGCACCGGTAACCTGGCCGGTCTGCACGCCCTGGTGAAGACGTACTCGATCGTCGCCGACGCCACGAGTGATGTCGACCAGGCCAGAACCGTCCTGCACCAGGAATTCGAGGCGGCCCAGGTGCCGATTTTCCAGTTCGCGGTGTTCTATGACGATGAGCTCTGGACCTCGCCGGCCGAGAAAATGACCATCAACGGCCGGGTACACTCCAACAGCGACATTTGCCTGCAGTCCAGTAACGGCCTGTACCTGGACAGCTACCTGAGTTCGGCCGGGTCCATTTATCACGGCTACAAGTACGGCCTGTATCCCGGGGTGAACGGCGATGTCGCGATCAAAGACAAAAACGGCCTGTACATGAGCATGAAAGTCGGCACCAAGTGGCTGGATGCCTCCGATACCGCCTGGTTCTCCAAGGCCACGGCCCGATGGGGCGGTCGCGTGCAGGACAAAGCGTTCGGTCAGCAGAAGCTGAACGTGCCGATCACCAACAAGGGGAATCCGCACAAGATGATCGAGCGCGCCACCGGCAACCCGGACTCGTATGAGAACAAGGCGACGCTGAAATTCGTGAACGGCCAGGCGCTCAAGAAGTCCGGCAGTACCTGGATAGATGTCACGACCGACATGACCACCAAGGGGATCATCACCTCGGCCGCGAACAAATTCTACGACGGGCGAGACAAGAAGTATGTCGACGTCATGGATCTCGATGTCGGCAAGCTGTACAGCAACGGCTACGGCCCGGCCAACGGCGTGGTTTATTTCTCCGATGATATCGCGAGTTCGGGCGACTGGCCCGCGCTTCGCCTCAAGAACGCTGAGGCGCTGGGGGGCGGGCTGACCGTGGCCAGCGAGAACCCTGTCTACACGGTGGGGAACTTCAACACCTCCGGCAAACAGCCGGCCGCCATCATGTCCGACGCTCTCACGATCCTGTCGAGCAACTGGGACGACGCCAAGAGCACGCTGTCGAAAAGCAGTCGCACCGCCCAACCCACGACCTTGAATGCCTCCTTTATCACCGGCGACACTCACCTCGGCCCCGGTGAGTACAACGGCGGACTGGCCAATCTGCCACGATACCTCGAGTACTGGGGCGAGAACCGCACCGCCACCATCCGGGGCTCGATGGTGAACCTGTGGGAATCCCAGCAGGCGATCGGCAAATGGACCATGGATTACTACGAACCACCCGCGCGCGACTATGCCTATGACAAGGACCTCGATGATCCGTCGAAGCAGCCACCCGAAGCACCCAAGATTCTGGTGTTCCGTCGTGGCGGCTGGTCGCAGGAGAGTATCGCCTACGAGAATCCCGAGTGACCGTCGCGGCACGTGATTCACTGCTAACTCGCACGAGGGTTCGGCCACGCACTGGCCGGACCCTCGTTCGTTATGGCCGCGCGAGGAGCCGCCCATGTTCGATCGGCGCGCAGTTCGCTATGGGGAGGTTCCTATACCGTATGGGCCGTTCAGGTCAGCGGAGAGGGACGGCCATTCGGGCAAATGGGCAGTGAGGCGATTTCCCCATACTCGGCCCGACGCTAAGTAGTTGGCGGGCAGATCGATAATCCTAACGAGAAAAGGCCGGGCAAATACCGGGAAGATGGCACGATGCTTACATAGTGATTGGCAAACGGAAGGAACGCAACCATGAAGATCAAGCATATAGCGTCACAATCGGGCATCTCGCTTTTGGAAGTCATGGTGGCCATGATCATCCTGAGCATCTCGCTTTTGCTCCTTCTTGATATGGCAATGGTCGCCCTTGACGGTAACGACTGGTCCAACAAGACCACGTTGGCTACGCAGATGCTCCAGGAGAAGCTCGAAGAGTTGCGCAGCACTGCGGCGCTGAGCGATGGTGCCGACAGCTCCGACGGGATCGCGCGAAGCTGGACGATCACCAACCTCAGCAGCCATCTGCGGCGCGTCGATGTGCAGGTAACGTGGCAGGACGTGCGGAGCCGGACCAAGTCCAACTCCATGACCGCCTTCATCAAAACCGATTCGGTGTAAGGAGTTGCAATGCGCGGATTCAGTACTAGTCTGAAGAACATGCACGGCGCCAGCTTGCTCGAAATGCTGGTGGCCCTGCTGTTGACGGGGGTCGTCACCGCTGCCGTGTTCCAGACCTATGTCACGCAGCATCAGAGCTATCTGATTCAGGATGACATCTCGGAAATTCAGCAGAGCGCTCGCGCCACGCTGGATCAGATGTCGCGGCAGATTCGAATGGCCGGCTTCTCGCTGCCGCAGGGGGTAGCCCCGTTCACCCCCGGCAACGCGGCGTCGGGACCCGACACGATTACGGTGACCTATCGAACCGGTGACTGCCAGGCGGCTCTCTCCGCCGATATGGCCAGCACCACCGCCGATCTGGTGTCCGACGACGACCTGTCGTGTTACACCGACGGCCAGTGGGCCTACATCTATCACCCCGACTCGGGCGGCGGCGAATTCTTCCAGATCAGCCACGTCGACGTCGGTGGCAAGCGGCTCCAACACAGTGGTGATCCGCTGTCGGCGGTCTATTCGAAAGATGCGCTGGTGATTATTCTGGACCGGGTCACGTTCTATGTCGATGAGAGCGATGACAGTAATCCCCGGCTTATGATGACCAGCCTCTCGATGGCCCCTCAGGTGTACTCGGAGAACATCTCCGACCTGCAGTTCAGGTATCGCATCACCACCGGCGCAACGGTCGACCAGCCTGTGCTGATCACCGACGTCCGGCAGATTGAAATTGAAGTCACGGGACGATCCCGTCACGCCGGGTATGGCACGCCCAACTCCGGCGACTATCGGTATCGCACCTACGGATCGGCGGTTGCCCTGCGCAACCTGAATTGACGGCAGCTCCCGGAACGACCAAGGATGCTCAAAGGAAGGCCTGACGATATGCTGACGAACGCACGCAAGTTCCGCAATGCCGGGGGATTCTCCCTCGCCGAGGTCCTGATCGCGCTGATCCTGACCGGCGTGGTGACTACGGCCCTGTTCGGCACCTATATCAACCAGCACAAGAGCTATATCGTGCAGGATGATATCACCACGATTCAGCAGTCGGCGCGAATCTCTATCGATGAGCTGACCCGACAGATTCGGATGGCCGGCTTTGAGTTGCCCTACGGCATGGAATTCATGGTGGCCGCCAACGCCGATCCCGATACGATCACCATCACCTACAAGGATGGCACCTGTGATTCGTATCTGGCGGAGGCCATGCCACAGCCCTCGGCGGAGTTGAAATGCGCCACCGACGTATCCTGCTTCAAGGACAATCAGTGGGTCTACATCTTCGAGCCGGACTCCGGCGGCGGTGAATTCTTCCAGATCACCCACGCCCAGCCGGGTTCGAATCACATCCAGCATAATACCATGACGTTGTCCCGGGCGTATGCTGCTGATGCCATCCTGCTCTCCGTCATCCGGGTTCAGTACTATATCGATCATACGACCGATCCGACGCATCCGAACCTGATGGTCAAGCTCATCGGGCAGCCGCCGCAGGTGTATGCCGAAAACATCAGCGACCTGCAGTTTCGTTATTTGTTGAAGGATGGCTCGACGGTCGACGTTCCCACCAGCGCTTCCGACATACGGCAAGTGCTGATCGCAGTTACCGGGCGGTCGAATACACCCGAGGTCGACGACGAGGGCGAGTCCAACTACCGGAGTCGGACCTACAGCTCTGCTGTCTCCCTGCGTAATCTCGGCCTCTAGTAAAGGAATATTGTCGCCATGAAGAAAAACAGGCTTCGCAATGAAGACGGTATGGCCGTCCTGGTGGCGCTCATCATGATCGGTATGATGACGCTGATCGGGCTGGCCGCATTGTCGACGTCGGATGACGAAGTGGCTATCTCCGGCAACCAGATGCAGGAGACCCGCGCCTTCTACGCTGCCGAAGCGGGGCTGGAGAAAGCAGCGGCGGCGCTGCAAGTGGAGTTCGAGACCACCGGTGTACCGCCCACGACGCTCCCAAGCGGAACCGATAGTGTCAACAATTGCAGCATTGGCTACACGACGGCGGACGACGGTGCGGCCGAGGTCAAGACCCTGACCACCGGTACGCTGGCCGGGCTGCATGCCCTGGTCAAGTCGTTCACCATCACTTCGACCGGCGAGAGTTCGATCGATGCCGCCAAGGTGGTGATGTCGCAGCAATTCGAGACCGCCCTGATCCCGCTGTTCCAGTTCGCGGTCTTTTACGGCAATGACCTAGAGATCGCTCCCGGCGCCGTCATGTCGCTGATCGGTCGCGTGCATTCCAACGGCAACATGTGGCTGCAGTCGGCCGCCGGTCTCAGAATGGACAGCTATGTCACCTGCTCCGGCGATATCCTGCACGGCCGTAAAGGACCGGGGACCGTCGATGGCGGCGACGTGCTGATGAAAAACGCGGCCGGCGCCTACGTGTCGATGAAGGAAGGGTCCGGCTGGCTCGAAGCCAGCGACGCGCACTGGTACGATTCATCAGTGGCGCGCTGGAACGGCCGCGTGCAGGATTCCGCCCACGGCATGGGCGAGCTGAACGTCCCGTTGACCAACACCGATGACCCGCACAAGCTGATCGAGCCGGCGACCGGCAATCCGGACTCGTATGAAAACAAGGCGACCTTCAAGATCGTCAACGGCGTAGCGTATTCGAAATCCGGCAGCACGTGGACCGATGTGACCTCCACCCTCACCACGGCGGGGGTCATCAAGTACACGGCCGACCAGTTCACCGACCGCCGCGAGGCCAAGAAGGTCGACTGTACGGAACTGGATATCGACAAGCTCTATACCAGCGGCTACGCTCCGAGCAACGGCGTGATCTATTTTTCCGACAACATCTCGTCGTCGAGTGAATTCCCCGGGCTGCGCGTCACCAATGCGGCCTCGCTGGACGATGGTCTGACGATCGCGAGCGAGAACCCGGTCTACACAAAAGGGAACTTCAACTCCATCGACAAGAAGCCGGCCGCTATTCTCACCGATGCGCTGACCATTCTCTCCAGCGCCTGGAATGACGCCAGAAGCGCCGACGCCGGTTACTCCACGCGTATCGCCAATGTCGATACGGTCAATGTCTCCTATTGCACCGGCAACGTCGAGACAACGACTACCGCCTACAGCGGCGGTTTCGAAAACCTGCCGCGCTTCCTCGAGGACTGGAACGGCAAGAACTTCGTCTGGAGCGGCTCGGCGGTTTGCCTCTGGAACTCGCGCCAGGCGATCGCGGCCTGGAACAACAGTTCCTACTATCGCCCGCCGAACCGTGTCTGGTCCTATGACACGAATCTGGATGACCCGACCAAGCTGCCGCCCGAAACTCCGGTGGTTCGCGTTTTCCAGCGGTCCGGTTGGAAGCAGGACTATGTCAGCATGGCGGAGTCCAACTAATCAGTCGGCCCTCCTCCTTCGTATACAAGAAGACCCGCTCCACCAGGAGCGGGTCTTCGCGTTTCCTGCGCTATGAGACGGTATCACTCGATCGTCAGGTCGAACGGTAGTCGGGCGTAGAGCATCGCTTCCCGGGGAAGAGCCAGGGTCTCGGCCAGCAGTTCGGTCGGGCGGTCACTGCGGAGCAGATCGATCGCCGCGCGCAACATTGGCGCGGCCGGCAGGATCACCAGCGGCCGCCGCTGCGGAAAGACCGCGATACGGTATTCCCCCCTCAAGCGCAGCTTGGTATCCAGATATTCCAGACTCTCCTGCAGACCGCCCAGTTCATCGATCAGCCCTGCCCCCAATGCCTCCCGACCGTTCCAGACTCGTCCTTGACCCAGTTGGTCCACCGAGTCGGCGGTAAGCCCCCGGCTCGTCGCCACCAGTTCCACGAAGTGACCGTAGAATGCCTCGATCTGCGAGTACAGCTTCGCGCGTTCCTCGGGCGTGAACGGCCGGATCGTGGTCAACATCCCGGCAAACTTCCCCCGCGTGTACAGCTCTTTGCCCATCGCGATCTTCTGATACAAGCCGGAGAGATCCGGCTTCCCGCCGAAAATGCCGATCGAACCCGTGACCGTGCCTTCATCGGCGAACAGGCGGACCGCCGGGGTCGCGATATAGAAGCCGCCGGAGGCGGCCACGTTGCCCATGGAGACGACGACCGGCTTCTGGGCGGCGGCTTTGCTCACCGACCGCCAGATAGCGTCGGAGGCCAGCGCCGAGCCGCCGGGAGAGTCGATGCGAAAGACGATCCCCTTCACCAGGGGGTCACCGGCCGCTTGTTGGAACGCGCGCTCCATCGGCGAGGGCGTCACACCACCAGCCCGCCCAAAGGGAGAAATATCCCCGTTGTCGGATGTGATTTCGCCATCCGCCACGATCACCGCCAGGACCGGCGCGGGGCGCCAATCGTCCCGCAGAAGCGTGTCCGTGATATAGGTTGAAAAGCTGACCTGTCGCTCGTTCCCCTGCGCCTTGGTCGGGAACTCGTCGCGATAACAGGTGCCGTCCACCAAGCCACACGCGACCGCATCCACCGAAGTCAGCAGCCCCTGGTCGATGAGCGCCCGCACCGAATCAGGGGTGAGACCGCGCCCCTCGGCAATCCCCAGCACCAGTTGCTCGTACATGCCGTCCAGCAGCCGATTCACCTGCTCGCGGTTTTCCTCCGTGGCGGAGCGGTTGGTGAGTTGTTCGGCGGCGCTCTTGTAGGCGCCGATCCGCACCATGTCGACCTTCACGCCCAGTTTGTCGAGCGTCCCGGCGAGGAATGTCAGTTCCGCGCGCAGCCCCACCAAATTGAGCTGGCTGACCGGCGGGATCAGGATAGAGTCGCTGACACTGGCGAGGTAGTAGGACAGATTGGACGGTTGCTCCACGTGGCAGATCACCCGTTTCCCCTGCCGACGGGCGCCAGCCAACGCCTCACGCAGTTCCTGGGCCTTGGCGAACCCCGACTGCAGGCTGCCAATCGACACCGCCAGTTCGCCTACCGCCGGATCATCGGCCGCCCGATGCAGATTCGTGATCAACGTGGCGTAGGGCGAACCGGAACTGCCAAAGCGCGGCCGCGGCGGGTTTTCAGGAAGCAGGCCGTGCAGACTCACGGTCAGGCGGGCCGGTTTCGCTTTCACGATCGACGGCTGGCTCAGACGCGTAGTCCCCAGAAACATCGTCGTCCCGCGGCCATCGCCGCCCCGGCTGACCCGGCTCTTGAATCCGGCGAACTTGTGCAGCAGATTCACGCGCAGCCCCACCTGCCAGTTGCGATCCGAGTCGATGAAACCATTGATGAACAAGCCGGGCGTGGGCGTCGCCTCGAGATGGTAGACGAAATCGGCGTTGTTGAAACTGGTCTTGGTGGACAGGAAGGCATCCGCCGCGACTGTGATTTTTCCACCCGACGGCCGGTATGCCAACGAGTAGCGCAGCTCCGTTTCGGTCCGCTCACCGGCGACTTTCGCCCGATTGAGATTGCCGATCACCGCACCCCAGGAGAGCACGCCCCGCGTGTTCCCCTGCAGGCCAACCGTCCAGTTGTGCATGCGCAAATAGTAGCCGGGGCCATCGGAGAAGTAGCGATACGAGGCCCCCACGTTGAGCATATTCCCCATCGGCATGCCGCCGGCGAACACCCACTCCCGGAAATTGCCGCCGAACTGGTTGTCCAGATAACGGAACGCGGTTGAAACGCGATCGGCTTGAGAGACAAAGCCCCAACTTCGGGCCAGACTGCCGTCGAAATAGTCCCCCATGATCTGGAGACTCGTGCTGTTGAACCGACCCAACCCGGCCGGGTTAATCCACACCGCCTCCGAGCCGAACACACTCGCGGCCGGCTGATAATAGAACACTCCCTCCGGCTGCGGAATCCGGTTCACCGTCTGGCCGGACACGAGTGCCGCCAGTCCGGCGCCAAGAGCCAGAACTGCCGATAATTGCCTCACCATCATTCCTACCAACGCCATCATTCTCCCTTCGCTCCCCTGAGGTAAATCCGTCCCTTGCCGCGTATCGTAGCGCTCACTTCGGCCTCACCCGTACGGGTGTGGAGGTTGAGTCGGTCCTTTTCGACCAGGTCGGTCTTGAACTGCAGATTCAGGGCTTCAATGGTTCCGTCTTCATCGACTGCCAGCGCGAAACTGGCCGCGATCGTGTCGGGGACGGTCAATTCGATATCTTCATACTGATTCGTGATCACCAACCGGCCATCCTTCATGCCGGCGACCTCGACGATTATCGGGGCCGAGTTCCCGCGCACGAAGCTCGGCTCGCCGCGCGGCTCGAAACGGATCAGGTCGATCCGACCGTAGCTGTTCTTGGCGTTCAGGGCGCCCGAGAAATTGGTGATCTTCATGTCCCCCGCCTCATTGCGGAATCGGGCCGCCTCCCTGGTGGTGGTGATGTCGCTCGCCACGATGGCGGCGTTGGTCGTCGCGACGGAAATATCTCCCGAGATATCGGCCACCTGCACCCGCTGGTTGGCGGTGGTCACATCGAGCTTGCCGCTCACCTTGCGCACGTCGAGCTTGCCGAGCGAGGGTCGGACCACGAACCCACGGAACGGACCCACCGCCGTCACATCGAACCCGGAGGCATCGATCTCCACATCGCAATTGCGCGGCACCACCAACTCCGCCGTGACGATCCCGGCTTCATCCTCCTTGTCCCACGGCGCCGGATTCGGCGCCCGCATCTCCAGCCGGTTCTGGTCCACGCCCTGGTCGAGCGTGACCGCGATCAGATCGATATAGTCCATCCCCTTGGATTTCGTCCCGGTCCGCGCCTGCTTGGTGTAGGTGAGCGAGACGGTACTCACGTTGTCCGCCCTGATGCTGAGTTCGCCGCTGAGTCGGACGGCGGAGCGGATGACCAGGCGATTCGGTGTTCCCGCCGGAACGCTGGCCCGGAGCTCCTTGGTCGAAAACAGGCCCGGTTCCTTTTCCAGGATCTCCTGGCCCGAAATCGAGGCCGTCACCAAACCGACCAGAAGCCATCCGGTGAAAGCTCTGTGTACTCTGTTCATGTCGTTTTTCCCCGATCTCGGTAATAGATCTCACTCATCAGAATCGACCCGGCGACCGCGGCGTTGAGCGATTCCACCGTCGCGGCATGTCCGATTCGCACGCGCAGCGTCGCCCGCTCCAGAAGCTCGGGTGAAAGACCATCGCTCTCGGAGCCGATAGCCAGAACGATCGGCCGTGACTGCGCCAGTCCCCGCAGCTCTTTGCGGTCGGTGGTGCCGCGAACATCGGCGGCCACGATCGCCGCACCGGTCTCGCTGGCGGCCTCGAGAAATGGCGCAAGCGGACCGGTAGCCACGCGGAGTCCGAAGAGTGCTCCCGAGGACGCGCGCACGACTTTCGGCGCAAAGGGCTCCGCCGAGGAACCAACCAGCGCGACATCCGCAAACTCGAACGCCAGCGCCGAACGGAGCAGCGTACCGACATTCCCCGGATCGCCGATATGTTCACACACCAGAACTCTACGATGCGACGGCACAATAAGTTCGGACGGAGCCAGGGTCGGGACGACAAACCGCGCCGCAATTCCCTGCGGCGCTTCGGTATCGGAGAGGGCGGCCATCTGGCGGGCCGACAGTTCCACCATCTCGACCTTCATTCGGGCGAAATTGTCGACCAGGGCGCGTCCCCGCTCGGCAAGCATCGCCGGACACCAATAGACGGCCAGCGGCCGCTGCCGGTGCCGGATCGCTTCCTCCAGCAGGCGGACCCCTTCGGCCAAAAACTGGCGATGTGCTTTTCTACCTTTTTTCGTCAACAGCGATGCGATATCTTTGTGAGCCGTTCGCGTAACTGACACGGTAAACCTTATGCTATACTGGTGGACCAATCAATCGCTGCCAAGGCAGTTCGGGCAAGTTAAATCTCTGGCCGTGCTGTTGCTCGTGATGCTGTGGGCGGCCGGAGCCGTTCGGGCCGGCGATACGATCCGGGTGGGCGGGCTTGATGGCCCGGACTTTGCCGATGAGCACACCACCTATCCCATCCTGCTGGCGCTTTCCGGCGGCGGGGCGCGCGGCTTCGCATCGATCGGCGTGCTCAAGGCATTCGAGGAGAAAGGGATTCGGGTCGCCGCCGTGGCCGGCACCTCGATGGGCGGAATTGTCGGCGGCCTGTACGCCTGCGGGTACAGCCCCGGCGATCTCGAACGGATCATCCGCAAAACCGATTTCAACAGCCTCTTCACCAACGAACCGGCGCGCTCGACCATGTTCTTGACTCAGCGGCAGGAGCGGGACCGCCACCTGCTGTCGATCCGGTTCCGCAATTTCCGTCCGCACATTCCGCAGGGACTCACCGCGGGGCAGAAACTGACCTCGCTGTTCGCCGACCTCACGTTGCCGGCCAGCTATCGCGCCAACGGTGATTTCAGCCGATTCCGGATTCCGTTCAAGGCGGTTACCACCGATGTCGCCAACGGCACAATGGTGGTGCTCAGCGAGGGTTCCATGGCCGAAGCCATGCGCGCCACGATGGCGTTTCCGCTGGCCTTCACCGGCCTCGAGCGGGACGATATGCTGCTCATGGATGGCGGCATGGTGATGCCGGTCCCGGTGGAGATTGTCCGCCAAATGTGCGACACCGCCCGGTTCGTCGTGGCCATCAACACCACCAGTCCGCTGGTGCCCAAAGAGGAACTGCGGACGCCGGTCGATATCGCCAATCAGGTGACCACCATCATGGTGGCCGATCAGCTCGAGAGTCAACTAAAGCGCGCCGACTACGTGGTCCACCCTCTGCCGGACCGTTTTGCCTCGGCCGATTTCGACAGCCGAGATTTCATCATCGCCGCCGGATACAGCGCCGGGCTGACCGCCGCCGACTCCATCATCGACCTGCTCAAAGCCAGACCTGACACCACTCGGTATAGCATCGGAGTGGTCCGCCCGGCGAACCCCCGGGATTCTCTCGACCAGAGCATGGCCGGCCGATTGGCCAAAAGGACATTCAGCCGAAGCGAGCTGATCGCCGAACTCAAGGAGATCGCCCGCCGCCATCACCTGTTCGAGATCAAGGGGACGCTGGTCGCGCCGGAGCCGGAATCCCGACCGGGGGCGCAGGCCGACGCCTGGACCCTGGTTCTTGACTATGAGCCGGCGCTGGCCGTCAGTCGGGTGGCGTTCCGCTTCGAGGGGGTCACGCTGTACCACGACAGCACGCTGCAATCGCTGATGAATCTCACCGACAGTCTGCTTTTCCCGTCCGTCCTTCGCGCCGGGCTGGACCGCATCGTGGCGCAATACCGCCGCGATGGTCACGATTTGGCCGAGGTCGCCGGTGTGGTGATCGAGGCCGCCAGTCGGCAGGTGACGATCCGCATCAACGAGGCGATTATCCGTCGCATCGATGTCTTCCAGAATGCCCGCACCCGCGACTGGCTGGTCCGATCGAA
>AMWB02064135.1_pt1 | contig 29230 bp, 24 predicted proteins | sample 200311 | NCBI WGS metagenome assembly AMWB02 (sample SAMN02737377, study PRJNA173069) | bioreactor metagenome | biome: anode biofilm in microbial fuel cells | place: USA: California | collected 2010-12-16
CCTGGCTACCGGGACCCGCTCGCGCGAGCTTCCCAACCTGAAGCAGGATGGTGTGAAGATCATCGGTTACCGCCAGGCGATGAACCTGCCGAAACAACCGAAATCCATGGTTGTCATCGGCTCGGGCGCCATCGGCAGCGAATTTGCTTACTTCTACAAATCAATAGGGACGGATGTTACACTCGTCGAGCTACTGCCAAACATTGTTCCTCTTGAGGACGAAGAAGTATCAAAGCAGCTCGAAAGAAGCTTCAAAAAAGCCGGCATTAAGATTATGACTGGAGCAACGGTCGAGTCTGTGGATATTTCCGGCGAAGAATGCAAGGTGCATATTAAGCAGGGAAGCGGGGAAGCGGGGAAGCAGGGAAAAGAATTTGATATTGTATGTGATGTCGTTTTGTCGGCCGTTGGTGTTAAATCGAATATTGAAAATATCGGTTTGGAAGGGGTTGGAATTATTGTTGAAAAAGATAAAATCAAAGTTGACGAGTTTTACCGGACCAATGTTGAAGGATATTACGCCATTGGCGATATCGTTCCGGGACAGGCCCTGGCGCATGTGGCTTCCCACGAAGGGATCACCTGCGTGGAACATATAGCCGGTATGCATGTCGAACCGATCAACTACAACAATATCCCGGGATGCACCTACACAAGCCCTGAAGTGGCTTCAGTAGGCTACACCGAGAAACAGGCCAGGGAAGCGGGTTATGAGATCAAAGTCGGAAAATTCCCGTTCACGGCATCCGGAAAAGCAAGTGCAGCCGGCAACAAGGATGGTTTTATCAAAGTGATCTTTGATGCTAAGTATGGTGAATGGCTGGGAGCGCACTTCATCGGGGAAAATGTTACCGAAATGATCGCCGAGGTGGTGGTCGCCCGGAAACTCGAGACAACCGGCCACGAAATCCTCAAATCGGTCCACCCCCACCCGACCATGTCGGAAGCCGTGATGGAAGCAGTAGCGGCAGCGTACGGAGAAGTTATTCATATATGAAACATGAAGCTAGCAGCTTGAAGCTTGAAGCTTGAAGCCCTGGTTTAATAGCTAAACAACTCTGTGTTAACTCTGTGTAACTCCGTGTAATCTGTGGTGAAATAATTAAAATGAATATTCAGAAAACTAAAATCAATGATCTGACCCTGATCCAGCCGGATGTTTTTACGGATGAGCGGGGATATTTTTTCGAATCATTTCAGAAGGAAAGATTAAGAAAACTGGGGATTGAAGCGGAATTTGTGCAGGATAATGAGTCCATGTCCACTAAAAATGTTCTCCGGGGACTTCATTTCCAGGTTCCCCCGTTTGCCCAGGGAAAACTGGTGAGAGTTATCAGGGGTTCTGCGCTCGATGTAGCGGTAGATCTGCGAAAAAACTCGCAGACATACAGCCAATGGGAGTCCGTTGTTTTGAGTGAGAAAAATAAGCTGATGCTCTGGATTCCTGAAGGATTTGCCCATGGATTCCTGACGCTGGAGGATAACACCGTTTTCCAGTATAAATGCACCAACTACTATAACAGGGAATCAGAGCGAAGCATCATCTGGAACGACCCTGACCTGAATATCAATTGGGGAGCAGATCAACCATTAGTTTCAGAGAAGGATCTTAAAGGATTGTTATTCAAAGAATTTATTAGTCCATTTAAATTCAAGCAAAAATAAAGTTCATCGCAAACTCTGTGAAAACTCTGTGAAACTCTGAGTAATCTGTGGTGAATTTACTAAGTTTTTTCACCACAGATTTCACGGAGTTACGCAGAGTAGACACAGAGTGAAATTAGTACTCCGAATTAAATCTTAACACTGAAAACTTAACTTTTTCTCTCATGTCGACAAGACTCAGAGCATTCATATTCACATCAATAGCCTTGCTATTTGTTGGAATTATCTATCTCTTTTTTAATACACGAGATAAAAAAACTGAAATCGAAAAAGTGCCTGTAACCGATTCGATGACTTTCGTTCAGGGAATGAATTACGCGATGCCGGTTCCCGTACCCGATACGGCCGACTTTGCAGGTGAACCGGTCCCGATGAAAATCTTCTACGTGAAAGAACAATTTGACCGGGAGCTAACCGTCAATACCTACTGGCATTCATCCACCCTGCTCATCCTCAAACGTGCGGCCCGCTGGTTCCCTGTCATCGAACCCATCCTGGCCAAAAACATTATCCCCGATGATTTCAAGTACCTGTGTGTGGCCGAGAGCGGTCTCCTCAATGTGATCTCCCCCAGCGGCGCCACCGGTTTCTGGCAATTTCTCGAAAAAACAGGCAAAGAATACGGCCTGACCATCAACAGAGAAGTCGATGAGCGTTACCATGTGGCCAAAGCAACTGAAGCAGCCTGTGCCTATCTGAAAAAATCATACCTGAAATATGGCAACTGGACGCTCGTGGCCGCATCCTACAATGCAGGCCCGGGAAGAATTGATGACCTCATCGAAAATCAACAGGAAAGAAATTATTATCAAATGTACCTCAGTGAAGAGACCTCCCGGTATATTTACAGGATCCTGGCTATGAAATATATCTTTGAAAATCCCGTCAAATATGGCTTCAAGCTTGAAAAAGGAGATTTGTACGATCCGCTTGAAATAAAGACCATCAGCGTTACTTCATCCATCACCAGCTTACCGGCTTTTGCAAAACAGCATAACACGAGCTACCGGATGCTGAAAGAGCTGAATCCCTGGCTGCGGTCCGATAAATTAACGGTCAGAGGAGGGGAAGCGTTTGAAATTGATTTGCCAGGTGAGTAGTCATTGGTCATTAGTCTATGGTTTTTAATTATGGAAGTGTGTTAACTCTGTGTCAACTCTGTGTAAATCTGTGTCCTCTGTGGTGAAATAGCCGAATATATTCACCACAGAGTACTCAGAGTTACACAGAGGAATCACAGAGTTTAATTTCGTGTAAAATAAAGAACTAATTTTGCAAATTCTTTTGAAAACCGGTGATGTTCAAAGAACAGGACGATAGCAAAATTATTGATAACCAGATTGGTACAGAAATTCTCGAAGTTTATGGCGCCCGTGTTCATAATCTTCAAAACGTTGATGTAAAAATTCCACGTAACGCGTTGGTGGTTATTACCGGTTTGAGCGGTAGCGGCAAGTCATCCCTGGCTTTTGACACAATATATGCTGAAGGACAGCGGCGATATATGGAAACATTCTCTATCTACGCCCGCCACTTCATCGGAAACCTTGAGCGGCCGGATGTGGACAAGATCAGCGGCCTTTCGCCCGTCATCTCCATAGAACAAAAATCGGTCAATAAAAATCCGCGTTCAACGGTGGGGACGATCACCGAGGTGTATGATTTTCTGCGACTGCTGTATGCACGGATCGGCGAAGCTTATTCTTACGTGACCGGTGAAAAGATGGTCCGGTATACCGAAGACCAGATCGTCAGGCTGATCCTTACTCATTACCAGAACCAGGCCGTGATCATTCTTGCACCGGTAGTTAGGGGAAGAAAAGGCCATTACCGCGAGCTATTCGAGAATATCCGCAAGATGGGCTACCTGAAAGTCCGTGTTGACGGTGAGATTAAGGATCTTACCTTCGGTATGCAAACTGACCGTTTTAAGGTGCATGACATCGAAATAGTCATCGACCGGATCAGGCTTGATGGTGCTAAAGGAACCGACCTCAGGCTCAGGCAATCCATTCAAACTGCGCTTAAGCACGGTAAAGAAGCATTAATGGTCCTCAATACCGATACCGGTGAATTCAGGCCTTTCAGCCGCAAACTGATGTGCGCGACATCCGGGATATCTTATGATGAACCGGAACCAAATACTTTCTCTTTTAATTCTCCGTATGGTGCCTGCCCGCATTGTAACGGTCTGGGTAATATTACCGAAGTTGACCTGAATAAGATCCTCCCCGATCCCGATAAAAGCATTAAAAAAGGTGGCATTGCCCCGCTCGGTGAATACAAGAACAACTGGATCTTCAGCCAGATGGAAGCCATCGGGTACAAGTACGGCTTCAGCCTGGACACTCCTGTAAAAGATATCCCGGAAGAAGCCATTACAACCATCCTGTATGGCTCGGAAGAAACCGTTCATGTAAAGAAGGAGTATCTTGGTGTGACCTCATCTTATTCCCTTAACTTTGAAGGGGTGATCAATTTTATTACCAACCAGCTGACCGAATCCAATTCAGAAGGAATTCACCGCTGGGCCATCTCATTCATGAATAAAGTCCCCTGCCCTGTCTGCAATGGATCAAGACTGAAAAAGGAATCACTGTATTTCAAGATTGATGAGAAGAGTATTGCTGAAATCTCGGGGATGGATCTGATCAGCATGAGTGAATGGATTGAAAGTCTTGAAGAAAAGTTGGAAGAGCGCCACATGGCCATCGCCAGGGATATCATCAGAGAAATCAGGAACCGTTTGCAGTTCCTGCTGAACGTGGGATTGGATTATCTTTCGCTGGAACGTTCTGCCCGAAGCCTTTCCGGTGGGGAATCACAACGCATCCGGCTGGCCACGCAAATCGGCTCTCAACTGGTGGATGTCTTGTATATCCTCGATGAGCCCAGCATCGGACTTCACCAGCGTGATAATGTGAGGCTGATCAATGCTTTAAAAGAGCTTCGTGATATTGGCAATTCCGTGATTGTCGTAGAGCATGACCGGGAAATGATCGAGTCGGCTGACTGGGTTGTTGATATCGGCCCGGGAGCAGGCAGGCATGGCGGAAAGATCGTCGGAACAGGAAAACCCGGTCAGATGCTGGATTGTCATACGATCACGTGCGATTATCTGTCAGGTCGGAAAAAAATAGAAGTGCCGGTAAAGAGAAGAAACGGAAATGGCCAATGGATCATTCTGCGAGGCGCCCGGGGCAATAACCTCAAGAATGTGACGCTCAACCTGCCCATCGGCAAGTTCATCTGTGTAACCGGCGTATCGGGCAGCGGAAAATCTTCGTTGATCAACGAAACCCTGTATCCGATCCTCAGCAACCATTTTTACCGCTCCAGTCAGAAGCCGTTGGCGTATGATTCAATTGCCGGCCTGGAGCAAATCGACAAGGTCATTGAAATCGATCAGTCACCGATTGGCAGGACACCCCGATCCAATCCGGCGACCTACACCAAGGTTTTTGATGAGATCCGGAAGCTCTTTGTCCAGATACCGGAATCGAAAATAAGAGGCTATACGCCAGGACGTTTTTCTTTCAATGTGAAAGGCGGACGATGTGAGACCTGCAAAGGAGCCGGTCTCCGTGTGATCGAGATGAATTTTCTGCCTGATGTCTATGTCGTTTGTGAATCCTGCAACGGTAAACGTTACAACAGGGAAACGCTGGAAGTCAGGTATAAAGGAAAAACCATCAACGATGTACTGGATATGACTATTCACCAGGCGGTGGAATTTTTCGAAAACATCCCGAACATCATTCAAAAAATAAAGACCCTTCAGGATGTCGGGCTCGGATATATCACGCTGGGACAGCAATCGACCACACTTTCGGGCGGAGAAGCTCAACGGGTGAAATTAGCCTCCGAGCTGGCCAAGCGTGATACCGGCAAAACCCTTTATATTCTTGACGAGCCTACAACAGGGCTGCACTTTGAAGACGTCAAAGTATTGCTGGAAGTGCTCAATCGCCTGATCGACCGGGGAAATACCGTGCTTGTGATCGAGCATAACATGGATGTGATCAAAGTTGCCGACCATATCATCGATCTTGGCCCGGAAGGCGGCGAGCGTGGCGGCCGCATCATTTGTGAAGGAACGCCGGAAGAAATTTGCAATCACCCGGAAAGTCATACGGCGGCTTTTCTGAAATCAGAGCTGGAAAGAAAATAATTCTTTGCGAGACTCTGCGTTTCCTTTGAGTAACTTTGTGATATAGCCAGGATCGCTATGACGAGGAAAAAACCTGAATTCGGATTGGTTTTAAGCGGTGGCGGAGCCCGTGGGCTCGCCCATATTGGTGTCATCGCCGCACTTGAAAAAAATGGCATTTATCCCGGGGTTGTCTCCGGATCGAGCATGGGGGCCATTGTTGCAGCGTTTTATGCTGCAGGCGTTAGTCCTGATGAAATGCTGAACATTGCAAAAAACAGCAAAATCCATAAACTTTTCAACTGGTCATTCCCGCGTCGCGGTGGGATGTTATCGCTGGATATCCTGAAAAAAGTTATGGAAGAATACATTCCATTGAATTCGTTCCGTTACTTAAAAAAGAGACTGTTTATCTCTGTCTCCAATATTTCTCTGGGCCGCGAAGAGATATTTTCCAGGGGTGAGTTGTACCATGCTGTTATAGCATCCGCTTCGATTCCGATTGTTTTTGAACCTCAAATCATTAACGGGCAGACGTATGTCGATGGAGGATTGTTCAATGACCTGCCGGTTGAGCCACTTATCGGGAAATGCCAGAAGATCATCGCCTCACACGTTAATTACAACGGGCCTGAACCGGATCTGAACGGAATCCGTGCTATTGCCGAGCGGGTTTACAGGCTGGCTATTTATCAGCACGTAGAGAAAAATTTCAAAAAGTGCGATTTCATCATCGATCCGCCTGATCTGAGGGAATTGGGCATATTTGATTTTAAGCGCATCGACCGGCTTTACGGGATCGGATATGCGGCAACGGAAGCCATGGTCTTTCAAATGAAGAATAACCCGGTGAATAAACCCCTGATCATCAGGAATACTTAATGAGAAAATTTTATCGAAATGATATCAAATCTGAGTGAAGAAGAAAAACGTCAGCAGGCATTTGAGCCTAAAAGCTGGCAGGAATTGAGGGCCTACGACTCATGGAAGGTCTTTAAGATCATATCTGAGTTTGTCGAAGGATTCGAAAAGCTTGGCCGGATCGGTCCCTGTGTTTCAATTTTCGGGTCGGCACGGTCCAAGCCGGGTAGCCGCGATTACAAAATGGCGGAGGAAATCGCTTACCTGCTGACCAAAAAAGGCTTCGGCATTATCACCGGTGGAGGCCCTGGGATCATGGAAGCCGGAAATAAAGGGGCTCATTTTGCCGGCGGTAAATCGGTCGGACTGAATATCAACCTGCCTTTTGAGCAGATGCCTAATCCGTTTATCGATCCCGACAAACTGATTGATTTCGATCATTTCTTTGTCAGGAAGGTCATGTTTATGAAATATGCCCAGGGCTATATCGTCCTGCCCGGTGGATTCGGCACGCTCGATGAGATGTTTGAAGCCATCACCCTGGTCCAGACCCAGAAGCAGGTCAGCTTCCCGATCGTCCTTGTGGATAAAAACTACTGGCAGGGTCTCGTGGATTGGATCAAAGACAGAATCCTGACTGAGAACAAGATCAGCCCGGAAGACATGCAGATATTCCAGTTGGTCGATACAGGCGAGGAAGCGGTAAAGATCATTGAAGAATTTTATATGAAGTATGCATTGAAACCGAATTTCTAAATTTATGCCTAATCTTTTAGAGGGTGTAACAGAATTAATAAAACCACAGAGGAAACAGAGATTAAACGGAGGAAACGGAGATGACTATCGATTATTTACAAACTCTGTTAACTCCGTAAATACGCTGTTAACTCTGTGGTAAAAAAAGTTTGGTCTTTTGTTACAACTTCAAAAGTGGGCAAGATTTAAGAGGGTGAGGTTAAACAAATTAATAATAAAACGATTGATCTCCATTAATTTAGAATTATTAGCCATCGAAGAAGATGGCTATCACATATTTACGCAAGCTTTGATCAATGGCAAGCCTGCCAGGTTGCTGGTCGATACAGGTGCATCGAGAACAGTTTTCGATGCAGACCGGATCAGGAATTTTTTAAATGAAGAAGATCAGCAACCCGAAAAGATTGATAAGCTTTCCACCGGTTTAGGCACCAATACCATGGAAAGCCATTCGCTTGTACTCACTGAATTTTCCCTGGGTGAAACCACATTTGTCGATTACCAGGCTGTTGCACTGAACATGGAACATGTTAACCAGTCGTACCGCATGCTTGGATTTCCGGAAATTGACGGCGTTTTAGGCGGAGATCTGCTGCATGAGTTAAAAGCATTGATCGATTACCGAAAGAAGGAGATCAGGTGGAGAGACGAAAATCATTAAACATCGAACATTGAGCATTTAGCAAAAGAAGATTTGTTATCTGCTCTTTTTTACAACTTTTGCTTTCATCAATTCGCCGTTATTTTCAATGGTAAGGGTATAAACACCCTGGTCGAATTTATTCATATCAATACTCTCAAACTCATTGGAAGTTTCTCTTTCAAAAACAGGTTTCCCCTGAATCGTTTGCAGGATGATCTTTCGCTTTTCCGCAACGGGAAACTGGATGTTCAGGAAATCGGTAACGGGGTTCGGATAAATCAGAAGGGTTTGGAAGTCATTATTCCCGATACCGACCGGAATCAGGATATAATCAGCTTTTGTCTCCGTACTGCTTCCTGCCGGGCCATTTATTGTGAGCGAAACGGTAAAACTTCCCGGGGATAAATATTCGTGGGACGGATTTTGGATATTGGCCGAACCGCCATCGCCGAAATCCCACTCCCATGTACTGACATCACCTATGGAAAAATCCGTAAAATCAACCATCAGCGGAGCCTGGCCGGATGTCGGGTTGCCTTCAAAATCAGCTTGAATCTCCGTTGAATAAACCGTTATGTAGTCAATCTTTTCCATCTCCCCGTTGCCGCCCGGGCCTGAAATTTGCAAGGTGACCGTATATGTACCGGGCGTATCATAGGTGTGCAACGGATTTTGGACGAAAGCCGCTTCTCCGTCGCCAAAGAACCAAAGCCAGGTATTGACACTATCCACAGATTGATCGGTAAATTGAACATCAAGAGGTGCAAAACCGCTGGTCGGCGTCGCGGTGAATTCTGCCGCTGGTGCATTGAATAACACCTCTATATAATGTTGTTTCACAATGCTGTCACGGCCTCCAGGGCCGGTAATTTTGAGACTGACCGTGTACTGTCCGCCCTCTGTATAAACGTTAGTTGGGTTTTGCAGATCAGACGTGTTCCCGTCACCAAAATCCCATTCCCACGTAGCCACAGCATCGGTTGAAAGATCGGTGAAATTCACGGTTAAAGGAGGAAATCCATAGGTCGGGTTTCCCATAAAATCCACGAGAGGCGTTTGAACAAACGTACAGGCCGAAGTGTCGGCGCATCCTCCGTGTGCAATGGCAACGGCATAGGTCCCGGTAACATCAGGATCGAAAGTACTGCTGTTTTCACCCGGAATCGGCGTCATTGTATTGCAGTCAAGCCACTGGTAAGCATCGTAGCCCGGCACAGCCAAAAGGACTGTATTATCAAGGGTAACCGCCGTATTGATCGGAACGGTGAAAACATGGTACCAGCAGAGGGTATCGCAATTGATAGCTTGCAGGTAATCACCATCGTCGAACCGCCATTCACATCCGACATAGGTACTATCTTCACCGCATAGTTGAATAGTATCGTAAACAAATACGGGGGTTTCTTTCAGGAAGATATAATCTCCGCTCTCTGAACTAAAATTACCGACCCAGATATCCGGCATCAGATCATTATTTAAATCGCCAACGGCAATGCCATGAGAATATATGTCATTTGAATTTTCAAAACACAGGTTAAAATTCCCCAACCCGTCATTGGTCCAAACCTGCAGGCCATTCGAACCGTAGGAACCCAGGATGACGTCATCATCGCAATCATAGTCAATATCGCTGACTTCAACCGCTTTGGCATAGTTATCATTGTTAATGACCGGGCCTGCAGTAAAAGTCGCATTTCCGTCGTTAAGCCACACCTGCGAAGGCACCTGCCAATTGGCTACAACAACATCCATGTCTCCATCGCCATCCACATCCGAAGCTTTAGCTCCATATGAAAATGCGCTTCCAAGCGATTGAGGCGTGCTCGCAAAAAATCCCTGGCCATCATTCAGAAAAACCTTATCAGGCGAGCCATTCGTGGTAGCCACATAGGCATCAGGATCGCCGTCGCCGTCAAAATCTGCAATGGCTGCCTGGGTTGCCGAGCTGGCCTGCAACGATTGGTTTGAATTGACAAACGTGCCGGTACCATCGTTGAACCAAACCTGTCCCCCACTTCCGCTGTTTGCAGGAGCAAAAATATCAGGAGCATCATCACCATTCAGGTCGGTGACGGCAATCTGGTTCATGGCAATGGCCGAAGCAATACTACCTTGAAAAAATGTAAAATTGCCACTGCCGTTATTTTTCCACACTTCACATCCCGAGCCCGAGTAGAAGGCTGAAACCACGATATCGAGGTCCTGGTCGTCATCCACATCGACCAGGTAAGCGCCAAACCATGATTTCCCGGAGCCATAGGTCTGAAGATATGTAAAAATACCTGCACCGTTGTTTACATAGACTTCCATATCATCGTAGGCATCGATGATCACGGCATCCAGATCGCCGTCATTATCAATATCGCCAAGCCCGACGCCAAAAGTTTCGCCTGCGACACCCGGGCCGGGATCCTGGCCGTTGAGCGCATAATTGCAGCATGAGCCCTGTGAAAAACTGTTCAGGTTCAATAAAAGCGAGGCAGCCAGGAGGCAAAAGAATGTCTTTTTCATCATCGGATTGAATGGATTAAGTGTTTTAATCGCGTTTACAATAATGAGATGAAAATAATAAAAATTTCAATACAGGATTTGATTTTTCGGGAGACTCAGATTCAAATTGAGGAGCCCCTGCTTAGAAGGCTGTTGCTCTATCCACTGAGCTACGGGACCGTTTTGCGGGCGCAAAGATAAAGCTTATTTTGTCATCCGAAGCCATGGTAAACCCGCCTGGATGCAGCTAATTACATTGATTTTTCTTATTTCACTACACATACGTCCTTAAAAACATTATGGCGCAAACCAGTAGGTACCGATACTTTAGCATTTGAGATTTATAACAATTACTATGAGCTAAAATTTACTATATCTAAATATTCTGACGCCATGAACGCACCTGGAATCTCTGTAAAAGGCTTTACTCTTAATGCTGATAACATGATGGTATCAAAATCCGATGAGATGGTTACGCATTTATATAAAAAAGCATTTTCCGGAATCAAACATTATATCCTTCATAATTCAGGGCGAATTGAAGATGCAGAGGATATTTTTCAGGATGCGCTGGTAATCCTGCTTCGAAAAATGGAGGATGAGCACTTCAGGTTGACTTGTTCCATTGAAACCTTTATTTTTTCAGTATGCAGGTTTCTTTGGTATCACAAACTTGATAAACAAAGAAGATTTAGCGTGTTTTGCCAGCCGGAATCAAAAAATTGTGATAATAGCGACGAAGATTCCGAATCCTCTGACTTTCATGATGAACTGCTTCGGCTGTTAAGATTAAACTTCGCCCGGCTGGATGAAAAAAGCAAGCAGACACTGACATTTTATATGAATCACACCCCAAACAAAGAAACCACACAATTGATGGGTTATAAACACAGGGGTTATGCAAAAGCCAGGAAATATCTGTGTAAAGAAAAGCTTAAGGCCCTGATCTTTAATGATCCTGATTATAAGAAACTTCAAGTTGAACTTAATTAAAAACTCTTTTATTATTTAATAATCTACATGGAAATATATTTCACTTTGTAACATACTATTCGAAATTTAAAAATCAGATTCGTGTGAAAGACAGCAAATTGATCAGTATTTTAAAAGTTAAACATATTGTATATGATCAAAAAACAAGATATTCCGCCCGTTTCTACTCAACGCTCACCCCACATGAAAGGCAATAGGATGCTTGATTACCAGTCGGAGTTATTGACAACTATTTTCAATCAGACACAAGACAAGATCGTAATTCATGATAAAGACCTGAGATACGAAATGATCGTTAATCCCGAACCGGGATATAATGAGCGGGAGTCAATCGGTAGAACTGACCTGGAGCTTTTTGAAAAGGAAAAAGGGGAGCACTTTTATAAGACGAAGAAAAAAGTGATGGAAACCGGCATTTCCCAGAGTCTTTCAACTTCATTTGTATCTGAAGATCACAAGGAATTTTTTTACAAGGGCATATTTATTCCCAGGCTGGACCGGCACGGAGTTGTAAATGGGATTATCGGTTATTTAAGGGATGTCAGCGATTTAAAATGGGCTGAAAATGAGATAAAATGGACCCTGGATAGTATTAAAGACGGATTTTTTGCCCTGGACAGGGAGTGGCGTTTTATATATGTAAATGATGCGGCTGAAGAGCTGGTCGGAAGTAAACGCGAGGAATTACTAGGGAAGAATCACTGGGAGTTCTATCCAGAAACCATCGGGACTGAAATAGAAGAGAATTATCGGCTTGCCGCTTCAGGCCGGTTCATGGAATGGGATAACTATTACGGCCACTGGGACCGCTGGTTTCACATCCGGGCTTATCCGAGAAAAGGAGGTGGTGTATCCAGCTTTTTTCAGGATGTGACAGAGAGAAAACGAGCTGAAATCGCAATAAGGATATCAGAGCAAAAATTTTCAAGGGCATTTATGCACAGCCCGGCAATCATCGCAATGCTGTCAAAAAGCGGCGTTTTTCTTGATATTAACAATGCTTTCCTTAAGATCCTCGGTTACTTACGCACGGAAGTAATTGGACGCTCGTTAAAGGATTTGCATATTGTCGATAAGCAAACCAGGCTGCATTTGCTTCGCGAACTCAGGGAAAACCAGATCATTGCCAACAGGGAACTCATTTTCAGGAAAAAAAGCGGAGAATCGATCACTGTGCTCGTTTCTATTGTCAATATCCAGGTCGAGAATGATGAGTTACGACTGAATATTGCCATTGACATTACCGAACTGAAAAAAGCCAAGGAAGAACTGCAAAATGCAAACAGTCGGTTGTCAAGAGCTCAGGGCATTGCTCACATAGGTGACTGGGAGGATGATCTGGCTACAGGAAAGCTCACATGGTCAAAGGAAATGTATCATATCATGGGACTTCCGCCGGGTCAGCCTGTGCAATTGTCCGGGCTGGTCAATTTATTTCCTCCGGAGGAATATGCCAAATTCACCAAAGCCTTAAAGGACTGCCTGGAGAATGGCGCCCCGTACAGGCAGGATTACCGGATCAACAGGCCTGATGGCAGTATTATCTATATCCATGATGAAGGGGAAGTGATCCGGGATGCCAGCGGGAATGCGGTGTGGATGTATGGCACAACGCAGGATATTACTTCCAGGGTGCTGTCGGAACAGGCACTACGTTCGAGTGAAGAAAAGTACAGGCTGCTGGCGGACAATATCGAGGATGTCATCTGGACTATCGATCCGCGTGGAAAGCTCACCTATGTGAGCCCGTCTGTCAGGAAATTAAGGGGATATACAGCTCAGGAAGCATTACAACAGACTTTAAAGGAAATGTTGTCCCCGCCATTTTTCAGAACCATTAAAAGGAGATTGGCGCAGGCCAATCATCTTATCAAAGCAGGTATCATTAATATTCCTTCTGAGACCATTGAAGTTGAACAGCCGTGTAAAGATGGAGGCAAAGTATGGACCGAAGCAGTGGTAAAAGTGCTCTTTGATGAAAATAATGTATTTAAGGGTTATCTGGGCAGTACCCGAAATATTTCGGAACGTAAAAAATCGGAAGAGGCACTGGCCCGCTACAATGAACAACTCAGGAATTTTGCAGGGCATAACGAATTGATCAGGGAACAGGAACGGATGAACCTGGCAAGGGATATTCATGATATCCTCGGCTCATCCCTTGCGGGTCTAAAGATGGAACTGGCCGTATTGAAACAATTGCTGAATAGGGAAGGATATCACACGAAATCTGCAATATCTGAACAGATTGCTTCTATGTCCGAGCAAATCGGTTGCTCGGTGGAGGTGATGCGAAAAATTGTAAGGGAACTTAGACCGGGAATCCTGGATGAACTTGGCCTGACAGAAGCGCTAAAATGGCACGCCAGGGAGGTTGAAAAGCGGAGCAATCTGGCTTTTACGCTTCATATTACCAATTCTAAGATTAAGTTCAGTAAAAGCCAATCCATTTTCATTTTCAGGATTTTTCAGGAGATCATGACGAATATTACTTTACATGCTAAAGCCACAAAAGTGTGGATCAGGGCCGGATTGAAAGGGGGAAATTCGTTTTTATTGTCCGTTCGCGATAATGGGATTGGTATCAGTGATGATGCTGTCGCGCGCCTGGACTCTTTCGGGTTACTTGGGATGAAAGAACGGGCCGTTCTGATGGATGGCATGCTGCAAATCAAAGGCAGGGAAGGAAAAGGTACTTTGGTGACCCTGATCGTCCCGATTAGGGAAACTACACAGTAAACTACGATTACAATTTAATTTTCATAGTTAGAATGCTTATTACAAATGAATAAATTTTAGAAAAAATGATTAGGATATTGATTGTTGATGACCATGCAGTTGTAAGAATGGGCCTGATCAAAATCATCGAAATCAATCAGGATTTAAAGGTTACCGGGCAGGCGGACAGTGCTGAAGAGGCACTTAAATTATTAATGAATAACAAATTCGATGTGGTTTTGCTGGATATCTCCTTGCCCGGACGAAGCGGTCTGGATATCATCAGGGACATTCTTGCAATACAACCGCGGGTGAGGATTATCATCCTGAGTATGTATAAAGAAAAGCTGTTTGCCATTCGGTCATTCCGGGCAGGTGCCTCGGGTTACCTGACCAAAGAGATGGTTCCGGAAGAGATCGGACAGGCCATACTGAAGGTGTCGGCAGGGGGAAAATACATATCTGCGGAATTTGCCGCCATTTTATTGGACGAGCTGGTTGAGCCCGATAATCAATTACCGCATGAGCAACTTTCCAACAGGGAACTGGAAGTTTTACGCCTGATTGCACGTGGCAGATCACTCTCTGAGATTGCCGCGTCACTTTCCTTAAGCGATCGGACCGTGAGTACATACAGGGCAAGGATACTGGAGAAAATGAATATGAAAAATAATGCCGATATTATCCACTATTCCATAAAAAATAACCTGTTGGATTAAGGGAGGAATAAACAAGGCTTAACTTTATTTGTTGAGCCCAAAATTATTTTAGAAACATAATCATTATTGAATGATTAATATCCTTATAGTTGATGATCATGTAGTAATACGCGAAGGCCTGAAAAAATTTCTTGCGCTGGAAACGTCATTCAATATTGCCGGGACCGCTTCAAACGCTGAAGAAGCACTGACCTTGGCAGCGGCCGTTTCAGCTGATGTAATTCTGCTTGATATTTCAATGCCTGGCAGAAGCGGATTGGACATTATTGAAGAATTAAAACGTATTCAACCGGAGGTAAAGATCCTGATATTAAGCATGCACAAGGAAGATCAATATATCAGCAAATCATTCCGGTCCGGTGCCTCCGGTTATCTGACCAAAGAACTGGCTGCCGATGAAATCATTTCCGCCATCCGGCAGGTCTATGGCGGTAATTCATATATCTTCCCGGGAATCGGGAAATAACCTGCATCTTTCCAGAAACACTACAAACGCAAGCTTTTTTAACTGACAATCTTTTCACCGCTTACACTATTGACGGTGTGACTCTGCCCTTTTAAATTCGTTCCCTAGTGCAAACACCATAATGGCTGGACAGGTATGCCATTACAAATCAAACCGGAATCAAGCTTATGAAACCAAGGCAGTTAATTATGCTTTATATAGTTGTGGTTTTTTGCAATTCACTTGTTGCCCAGAATGCAGGAATAAATGACGATAATTCCAACCCCGATCCTTCAGCACAACTGGATATCAAGTCTGATTCCAGAGGCTTGCTCATCCCCAGAATGACATGGTCTCAGCGGAATGCAATTGAAAACCCGGCTACAAGTCTGTTGATCTACCAGACAGACAGTATAACAGGCTATTATTATTATGAAGGATCGGACTGGCACAGGCTCGATCCGGGTATCGAATATATTGCTAACAAAAACGCCAGTGCAACCCTCACGAAAGATGAGCATTTCGTCCTGGCCAGCAACAATATCACCCTCACCCTGCCTGCCGTGACCAGTGCAGACGACGGGCTGGAGATCACCATCAAGAACACCGGCAGTTATGAAGACCTGATCATTATTAAACCCCAAGCTTCGCATACTATCGATGGCTTTGACAGTTGCATGCTGACCCGGTACCGTTCAAGGACCTATGTGGCCAGGAATTCTGACTGGATTGTAAAAGACCGGGAATTAATGGCAGATCATTTTTATGATGTCTCCATTTCAAGCTCCTGGCAGTCGATACCCGAAATTCTGTCATTCCTTGAATTACACATGACCGGCCCGACGGTGGTACAATTGGGCTCAGGGGCCTATTCCATTGATCATACCCTGGTGATTGACCTTCCATTTTCACTCACCTTCCAGGGGCTTACCTACGGGACAACCAGGCTGGAAGCTGCTTCAGGACTGGCGGGCTATCCGATGTTCCGTTGTGTTTCTGAATGTTATTTTAAGATGCTTGAGTTTGAAGCGCAATCCCTTGAAAATTACGGCACATCGCCGGGAGAAGACGCGATCAGGCTGGTGGGTGATGATACGTACAACGAAATAAAAGACTGCACTTTCAATGGCTTTTACAATACGATCTTTGATTCCACCAATGCTGAGCTTTGGCTTTTCGAATGCGATATTTCAGGATCGAATCACGCCGGAATTATTCTGCATGGGGAAGCGGATTCCACCATTTTACGCGTCGCGGAAACTGATTTTATTGATTGCAGAAAAGGTATCGATCTTTCCAAAGGGACAAATGCCATTATTCAATTGAGCTCAGGTACCTATTTTAATTCGAATGCGACCGATACCGGTATTGTTTACAGGCCGGCTTCTTTTTCCTTTGAAACGCTGATCATTACCAATAATTCATACAATAATACAGGCCGATTCATAGAGGGATTTGATTTTAGCAGAACGGATGGCCGTGATGCAAACGCTTTTATTATTTCAAATGCAGGAATAGAAGACAAAGTCCCCCATAGCAAGATCAATCTTTTGAATAATCCGACCGATACGGATTCCGGCCTGTCATACAGGAAAGTTGACTGGAGCACCAGTTCAAGCTATTTTAATTATTTCGTTTGTAAACTTAGGGTTGGTACAACAGGAAACGGGCCGGGTAACCGGATCACTTATCTATCTGACAGGAACTGTGATCTGGTCATGTGGATCTCCGGAAATGTGGCCAATGTGAGCAGTACCAGTGCTCGTGTCCTGAATGTCGGGATTTGTAAAAACGGATCCACATCGACCCGTTATGGAGAAACGACAGTCAGAATAACTGGGTATAATGCTTACGTTCAATTTTCAACCGTGGTGTATCTGGAAGATGTTTATAAGGATGATTATTTCGAATTGTTTTTCAATGCGACCACCGGCTCTGACAATTTCATATTCTCCGATATGAACTGGTACACTCAGGGTCATTAAGGCATTATATCATTCAGCAAAGACGAATTGAACTGCATGAGATTCAAAATCAAAATAAAGATGGCCAGAGAACCGATCCGGTTTACAGTAATGTCACTGGCACTGTTCTTTGCTCTTCCGGGCCCGTCTTTTGCCCAGCAGTTTTTTTTGAACAACGGTTGTTACTTTAAACTGTTCGGTGCAAATCTTATGCTGAATGCCTCATTGAACAATAACGGCACGATTATTACAAATGGAAGTACGAGCATCCGGTTGACCGGCAACTGGCATAATGACGGGAATTTTGGATCTTCCGGTGAAACGATCGCGTTCGACGGACTGGAACAGCAAACGATTTCAGGGGCGTCGTCCCATGAATTCCATGATGTTCTCATCACGAACCAGGCAGGGGTCAGTGCCATGGAAAATATCCGGCTGAATGGAGTACTGATGCTGGCCGTTTCCAATCCCAATGATACCACCGGTGCACTGGATATGCGTGGAAATATCCTGATCATGGGAGGAACAGCAAGAAATGAAGGCCCCGGAGATGTGAGCGGAATTGTTTCCCGTTCGGAATTTATGGCAAATACGGAATATACTTTTGGCCATCCTTTCACGGCCATGGCATTTTCTGATGCAGGTACGATACCCTCTGAAGTCAGTGTTAAAACAATGCCGGGTGTTCAACCCGGCTGGAGAAAGGTAGCCCTCAACAGAATTTATGAAATAATACGGATTGATGGAAGCGGCAGCACTGTAGCCTTAAAACTGCATTATCTCGATAGTGAGGTTAATAATAATCCTGAAAGTGAAATTGTTGCCTGGGATTGTCATTCAACACCTGGCCCGGTTGTCGTCGAGGCGCTGCCAAAAGCAGGCAATAGCGAGGCGGAAAATTGGGTCAGCACAACCTACCTTCCAATAGAACATTTTGCTTCTGAGTTTGGGGAGCGAAGTTGGACGCTTTCATCTTCCGTTTATATTACTCTGGCCGGCAGTAAAGGATGGAGAATGCTTTCAGCGCCAAATCCGACAAATTATTCGGAGCTGCTGGATGAATTGATCACCCAGGGTGTTCCCGGTTCTTCTTACCCTTTAAAACAACCTAATTTTTTCTGGTACGACGAAACAGACTCGCTAACCACCAATATGAGCTGGAGAATCCCTTCGGATATGACAGATCAGACGATAAGCGGCCGGGGATTGTACATTTATGTATTCGATTCCTTGTCGGGAAGCTATTCAGATACACTTCCAAAGATCATCACGGCCACCGGGAATGCTTACTTCCCTGATGAAGGATCGTTCACGTTTGGCGGGCAGAATCAGCCTGTTACTTATTCACCCGAAGCTTTGCAGGAGTATCCGGCTGATCCCGAGGACACCGTTTATTATGACATTTACAGCGGAAATGCAGGCTGGAACCTCATCGGAAACCCGACTCAGTATACGCTGGACTGGGATGCTGCAGGATGGACAAAAACTAATATTGATAACTCGATTTATATCTGGGATCCCACAACCGGAGAATTCAAGGTATGGAACGGCATTGCGGGTAGCCTTGGAAATGGGTTGATATCACCGTTCCAGGCATTTTGGGTTAAGGCTAATGACTATGGTCCTTTACTTAGTTTTACTGACAATGTACTGACTTCCGGCGGTATTTATTATGGAGGAGATCCCGAAGAAGAAAAACGGGAAGCCGGAACAGCTGCTAACACAATTAGCCTTACCCTAAATGCCGGTCATCTTGAAAGCCACGCCTTTATATGCTTTAGCGAAAATGGCGTAACCGGTCCTGACATACAGGACGCCTACCGCCTTGACCCCCTGGCGAATACATCGCTCGAACTATTTACTCTTTCTTCCATACAACATAATATGCCACTGGTAATCAATAATCTACCAATGAACTGGCAGTCAGACATGTTGGTGCCACTTTACCTGAGTGCTAAAAAGGATGGCAAAAAAATCGGCGGAACATTTACCCTGGCATGGGAAATGCCCGCCGATTGGCCATCCGATTGGTCCGTCATATTGCAGGACACAAGGAAGAAAACAGCAATCCCCATGCTCAGCCATAATACATACACCATTGAGCTTGTGCAGGATAAAAGCATTGAAGACCCTGTTCAAAACGGTATTGTACCTGGCTTGCAGGAATTTCCGGTCAGCCCCGTTTCCAGGGAATGCCGGATGAAGAGTTTTATGGAACCGCCTCCCCTGGTGATCATTTTTTCGAAAAGCGGTTCCCTGGACAGTACCTTATATTTCAACCTGGAACCACGGTTTCTGGCAAGCTACCCCAACCCTTTCCGGGAGGGTACAAATCTCAGGATTACCATCCCGGCCACCTGCAAGGCTTCCGTTCAGATCTGCGATATGTATGGAAAGACGGTGCATGCCTTCGAGGAAGAAACATTTGACACAGGGTTGCACCATTTATACTGGCATAGCGGGGATATTGCGCCGGGACTGTATTTTGCATGCCTGAAGACTGATGATGCCATGGATGTGATAAAATTGATCGTTGCAACTGAATAGCTGGAGGTTGTATGAACAGATTACCTGATAAATACTTTTTGGTTTGTTTGCTGCCCTTCATCTTTTATGCCGATTTGGTTTTCCCGCAAAGGATCTCATTTGGCCTATTTGCTTCGGATGGAATCATGCTTGAAACGGGAAGCGTCAGCGAGTTGGATTTTAATTCAAAACAGCCGGTAATCTTTGGTGGAAACAGCGTATCGATTGCCTTGAATGATCAGGAAGCCGGCGTTATCGTCATCACCGGCAAGAGTGACCTTGATGTAACAGTTTCGGTCGATGCACCTTTAACCCTGGATTTTGATGAAAATAACCAGGTGCCGCTTAATATAGGGATTTCTTATTGCAACCTGGGTGCCTTGAGCGAATCTGCCGCCAAGCAGCAAGCGGTCAATGTGCCTCCCGGATTTACTGGCATTACATTTCCGGTTCTCCGGGGTAATATCGGGCCTCCGGGCCCACCACCCTCACCTGACAGCCCCGGGTCTGTTCCTGCGGCAGTGGCTTATTTGTTCATTTACGGCATTCTTGGACCGGTTCCTTCCGAATCACAGGCCGGGGAATACAACGGAACCATCAATATTTACATAGAATATTCAACTTATAATTAATACACGGTTTAACAATCATTCATGAAAGGAAAATCCATCAGAAAAGACAGAAACTACCCGTGCACTGATTTTGCAAGGCATTATCCGCACCTATAGGATCACTTCGCTATGACCATCCAAAACGGAGCGTGTCGATCCGAAGATTGACATTCTGCAACCGCCATTCCAGACATTAAAAGAGCAACTAATCAGAACCTTACATTTTAACTAAAAACTAATTCCTATGAAAAAAATCATCTTATTAATGGTTATTGCAATGGCAAGCAGCTTTGCATCCAATCTAAATGCACAACAGTTCGATGAAGGACAGATCAGTGCACAAGCTGAAGTATCGGCGATGGTCAATGTTACACCGGTCGGTAACCTGGTATTTGGAATGGTGACCCCGGGTAATACGAAAACCATCAGCAGTGAGGGGGAAATCATTGCGGGAACTTCAGGTTCCAGCGGCACGCTTGGCAACGAGCAGGCCGGCCAGTTTTCGGTGACCAAAGGCCTGAATACGGAAGTAATCCTGGATTTTGATCTTCCGGCCACACTGGTTTTTGACGTTACCAATTCACTCCCGATCAATTTTGATGATGCGGGCGCTGTTAAACTGGCAAGACTGGCCGCTTTCAACGGTTTACAAACCGATCTTCCGTTTACACCCGCAGCCGGAATCACCACGCTGAACTCCGGCCAGACTGCGGAGTACTTTGAGGACAATGATTTCAACGTATTTATTGGAGGGACTGTGGTCCCGGCACTTGATCAAAATGCCGGCGTTTATGAAGGCACCATCACTCTTACTGCTACGTACAACTAAATTTTCTCATTAAATGAGCAGGGTGGCAGGGTTTGCTGCCGCCTTGCTTGGATCCAATAGTTTATATTAATCATTTATCAATAAATTCCCATGCCATGAGAACTAAATTTAAAACACTCATTCTTCCAGCGCTGCTTGTATTCTGTTCAATTCAAGCATCCATGGCCCAGATCACTATTTCGCCTTCCTTTGTATTTATCGATAGCAGGAGCGGTGTTGGAGACTTATTTGTAAGCAACAATTCTGAAAAAGACTATGAAATAACGATTTCATTTTCATTTGGTTATCCTTCCAGCGATAGTGCCGGTAATATCGAGATGGCTTATAATGATCCTGAAGCCGGACGGTTATACGGCCTGGACTCCATGATCAGGGCATTTCCAAGGAATTTTATTCTGGCCGCCAATGATCAAAGGACCGTCAGGCTCCAGCTTATACCCGCTGCAAGAAATAAGGAGGGCTTTTATTTCACCAGGATGAAAATTATGGCAAAGCCTAAAACCGCTGATATAGCACAACAGGTAAATGAAAATGTGGCAACAGTCATAAAATTCAATTTTGAACAGGTCACCGCCGTTTTTTACTACAAAGGCAATGTAACGACAGGCCTTGAAGTCGGAGACGTGACGGTGAACAAACAGGATAGCACCCTTAACCTGCTCGTTGACCTGAACCGGACCGGCAATGCCCCTTTCATCGGAACGATGTACGCTAAGCTCAAAGATGATAAGAACAGGATTGTCGCGGAAACCCAGAGCAGCATCAGTATTTATTTTAATGTACTTCGCTCAGTGGACCTGGATATATCTTCGCTTCCGGCAGCAAGCTATAAATTGGAATTAAGCTTTGAAACAAACCGAAAAGATATAAAAACAAAGAATTTGGTGCAGGCCGACCGGATCATTTGCGAAAGACAAGTTGAGATCAGGTAATAGAACATGTACCGGGTCACCCTGTTCATTTTCTTTGCATTTATTTCCATATTTGAATGTGCCGCACAGGAAGAAGAAGTATTACTGACCTTTAAGCATCCGGCGACCGGTCGTGTCTACATAAACAGTATTTACGAGCCGAAAAACAATTTGTGCTTTCTTCCTATCATGGAGATTTTCAGCTTACTGGAAATTCACTACCGGCTGGAGCCTGGAAATTTAATGATTAAAGGCACTTTTCTTACTGAAGGCCAGCCATATACCATTGATCTGGAACACCGTAAGATTACACTGGGTGAAAAGGCCTTTGATCTTGAAATAGATGATTTCAGGATGGGAAGCCTGGATTATTATATCCATGACAGTATTTATGAAAAGGTCTTCGGCCTGAAGTTCAGCGTGGATATGAGCTACCTGATCTGCAGCCTCGAAACGGGATTAAAAATGCCTGTCGAGGAACGGTTATCGCGGGAATCGAACCGCCTGCTGATCGGCGATAAAGAAAAAGCCGGCAATTTCCCTTTAAAATATGGGCTGAAGCGATCACTTTTTCAAGGTGGCATGCTTGATTATTCTCTCACAGGAAGTTTTTCGGAAAATGCCAGGATCTTCAATTATTCTGTTATCGGTGGATTAGCTGCACTGGGAGGCGACTTCCAGGGTGCCGTGACAGGCACGGCCTATAATCATGGCCATAACAGTTATTTTGTTACTGGCATGAAATGGCGCTATGTCATCCTGGATAATCGTTTAATCTCCTGTGTAACAGCTGGTCAGGTAAGCACTACAGGTGCTTTTCCCGTTGCAGTCAATGGGATATGGATCAGCAATGATCCGATCGAACCAAGGGAGATTTATGAGTCATATGTAATTGACGGGCTGACCGAGCCGGAATCAGAAGTCGAAGTCTACTTGAATGACCAGCTGATTGACTATATGCGTACGGATGAAACGGGATATTATCGGTTCATCTTACCTGTGATGTATGGCTCTACTGAGATCAGCCTCAGGATTTACACCCCAACCGGTGACATCCGGATGATCGACAGGAAAATGCAGGTACCCTTCACCTTTCTTCCCCCAAAAAAGTTTTCTTATAATTTTCAGTCGGGATACTCCTATGCTTTGCCAGGTGATTCCAGCCGGAGATCGTACATTTCGCACCTGAAACTTGCCTATGGCGCGACCCGGTGGATGACGGTTTCGGCCGGGGCACAGAAGAGCGGCACATATATGCTCACTGGCCCGGTTAACTATTATGGAAGCCTGTCGCTCAGGGCACGACAATATCTTTTCAATGCCGACCTCTCCCCGGGTGCCTTTTACCGGTTTACAGGAAGTGTAGTTTATCAAAACAATATCAACCTGAATGCCATCTATACCAGGTACCGGGAAAATAATCCAATCATGCAATCCTCATCCTTAGAGGAACTACAGGTAGATCTGTATCTTCCTTTTAAAGTGTTTGATCTGCAAAGCGGGTTTCGTCTGGATGGAGGCTACAGCATGACCAAGAACGGCCGAATGACCCGTTACAGTGCGGATTACAACATAACAGCAGGGAGTCTCAACCTGCGTCTTAACTACAGGGATAACCTGTTGCGGACCCGGGAATATATATATTATGGAGAAGCAATACTGACCCCTTCATTAACATACACGATGTCAAGGTCAACGAAAATTCCCGGATATATCAAAGGAATGTACATCAGGGGACAATTGCAGTATGACATTCGTCACAATAAACTTAAAACTGCTGAAATAAGATTATCCCAGTCGTTGCTTAAGAAAATCCGTTTCAATGTAGTTTCAACATATAGCTTTGTTGCTGAAAATTTTAATCTTGAATTTGGACTAACACTTGAGCTGGCGCCGATACGATCCATCACCACTGTTAATGTGGGTCCGGCCAATGTGATCGTAAAAGAAGGACTTTATGGTAGTGTCGGAATCGATACGCACCGCGGGCATTTTGAATGCAGTCGCCGGCAACAGGTTGGTAAAGCGGCGGCATCTGTCATTCTGTTCATTGATGTGAACAGTTCCGGAAAATATGAACCCGGTGAAGAATTGCTTCCTAATAAAGGCATTTATCTTGACAAATCATCCAATATGGAGATAGGCAAAGACAGTATCCTGAGGATTACCCAACTCAATAGCTATTACTTGTATAATTTAAGCGTTAACCGGAATGCCATTGCAGACCCGACCCTCGTGCCGATGATCCAGAACTTTTCTTTCATTGCGGATCCTAACCAGTATAAATGTATTGAAATCCCGTTTTATCGGGGAGGAACCGTTTTAGGAACAGTTGTCCTGGATATTGAAGGCCATGCCAGCGGTATTGGAGGATTGCGCCTGTTACTTTCGGGAACGGATAATACGCACAAGGAAGTGCTCCGGACCTTTAATGACGGAAGTTTTTATATAATGGATCTGGCTCCGGGTCATTACCAGATCGTTGTGGATTCTGATCAGCTTGGTTTTCTGAATGTCCCGGAAGCAGATACACTGGCTTTTGAAATAAAGACACTCGCAGAAGGCGATTATATCGAAAACTTAAAGATCATGTTGAAAAATGAACAGGCGGGGCCTGTTGAAACCAAAATGGAAAATCTTTATGAAATCATCCCTTTGCCTGAAAATATTCAGAAAGAAGTGGCAGGGGATGATGTCGTGAATGATCCGGAAATTGTGCCAGGTAAGGTAAATTTTACTATACAGGCCGGGGCATTTATTAAAGAAGAAAATGCGGAAGCTTTAAGAGATCTGATTATTTCCAGATCGGGAGCCGATACCGAAATTGTTTTATGCGATGGCATGTTCAAGGTACAAATCACTAATCTCACGGATCGGAAAACTGCCTCACAAGTTCTTAAAATGCTCAACGAACTCGGAATTGATAATGCATTTATTACCGGGAGATGAATTATCCAACAGGATCATTTTTCGATCCCACGTAAAATAGAGTTTCCGGCCTTTATTCATACAAGTCGGTGATCTTCCTCACCATCTGCTGCTTGCTTTCCTCATCATACCCTGCGAAGTAGTTCTGCGTTACCTGAGTTCTTTCAATTTGAAAACAGAATAAACTTAATGTAAGGTGAGTAAGCAGTTATTAGCTATTCGGCCAAATAACACCTTCATATTCCAGATAATGTTACAGCTTTCAAAAAATAAACCAGCAAATTTTCCATGTAACTTGCTGGTTTTAAACTTGTCGGGGTAGGGCGATTACCCCTTATGTCTGCAAATATCTTTTTATCAAGCTTTTGTAAAGAACAATTTCAGCGGGTTCACTATCTAGTTCTCAATTATTTTGAGTTTGAAAAGGGTATTTTAATGAACTCCGATTACTATGCAAATGTATGAAAAAGCCCGGACTTTTGGGTATAATTGGCACTAAAAAAGCACAAATAATATTAGTAATGAGCATTTTATTTGATAAGAAATGAACTGCTTCATTTGGGGCATTTCAATCTTCGAGGTACTGGACGACCTGTTCGGATGCGAGACCGGTAAACTGGCAAAATTCATCAATGCTTACAAACTGATGAGGTTCTTTAGCAAACTTCATCTTGATTTTGATAAGCAACTGCCGTCCGTACCGATTGCTTTTTCCTGTTATCCGTTGCACATCCTTGGGATAAATTATCATTCGATTTGTTTTCATTTGCTCTTTACATCGAATTATCCATGACTCTGTTACGGCTTTTCCATGACGTATCTATCTGCAAATTTACTATTTCCTCGTAATTACCAAATTAGGAATGATTGGTATAAATGCGGCTGTTTTGTGCAATAGCGGAAGTGCTTATTTTGAAAGCATTTACGGTTGAAATAGTTTTGTTCATGTTTAACTAAATTTTAGTGATATGGCAAAACAGAGTGGAATCATAAAACTGGAAGGTACCATCGGAGATGTGACCTTCTACAAATCGCAGGATGGGATGCTGGCACGGGCCAAAGGCGGAGTGTCGGCAGAGAGAATCCAAAGCGATGCGGCATTCGAAAGAACCCGCGAGAATAACAGCGAGTTTGGACGAGCTGGCAGTGCCGGAAAGCTATTGAGGCTGGCTTTTAGAACCTTCCTTCAAAATGCAGCAGACAGTAAAATGGTGAGCCGTTTAACCCAAGCCATGATGGAAGTGGTTAAAGCCGATGCCACCAGTACCCGAGGTCAGCGAAACGTCCTGGACGGTGAGCTGGAACTTTTGCAAGGGTTCGATTTCAATATCGATGGAAAACTCTCTACTACCCTTTACCTTGCATATACGGCAACTATCGACCGGGTAACCGGTTTGCTTAGTGTGGCAATACCAGCCTTTGTCCCTGCAAATGCAATTACCGCGCCGGATGGGGCAACCCATGTACGGTTTGTTGCCGGTGGGGCTGCTATTGATTTTGAGAATGAAACGTTCGAGTTGGTAACTTCTCAAAGTGCAGACATTTCGGTGTCAGCTGCCCAAGCCGATGCGATAGCCCTTGCCAACCAGTTGACCGCAAACAGTACCAGTCCGTTGTTCCTGATACTGGGTGTTGAGTTTTACCAGCAGGTAAATGGCGTTAACTATGCATTGAAAGGCGGCAAAGCAAATGCTTTAAGCCTTGTTAGGATTTTAGGTGTTTAATCTTAAATCCTATGGCAAACCCTGAAATCTTTTTCTATTCCGTTTTATCTGGCTTACTGGCTGTGGTCGCTTACTTTATGAAGCAATTGCATTCGGATTTTAAGCGGGTAGAAAAAGATGTGACTGAAGTAAAGGCCACAACCGCCCTTATCAAAGCCGAATTCAAGGGAATAAACGAGTTGATGAACCAACGGATTGAATTCCTTGAAAAACGGATTAATCACATTGAATCGTTCATCTTTAACAACAAAGAACATGGCAAATAAAAAACTTAGCATACTGGAGCGATTAACCGCTCCCACATCGAAATTTTTTAAAGTCATTCGTACAGTAGGTATCAGCCTGGCTGCTGTTGGAGGGGCTGTACTGGCTTCTCCGGTAACATTGCCAGCGGCAATCGTGACGGTTGCCGGATACCTTACCGTCGCCGGCGGAGTGATGACCGCCGTTGCACAGGCAACTGTCGAAGGGGAATAAAAGCCCCAGCTTTTGAGTTTTGAAGCCCGGATTCAGCCCCGGGCTTTTTTTGTTGTCAACCTCAACGATTATGGGTTAAAGAACCGGAAGACATAAGCCTGTTTTAATTCCTGTACCAACGTTAGATTCTTTTTGAGTTGGATTTCCTGTATTTCAATGAACTGTAGTTTTTCAATTGTCCTGGTAAATTCTTCCGGACTAATTTTTACCACTTCTAATTTTTCGGTGATAACCTGTTTGAAATCCCCGATACGGATAAACGGGATAACCGACCCGATTAAATACGGGTGAAATGCTTTGGACCTCCAAAGTGCATAAGAGACCCAGAATAATATCTCTTTAAATTCTTTGCTTTCAGCCTCAATTTTAAAGCAATTGGGGCAAGGCTGTAAAATTGGCTTACCGGAATTCAAACCTTTGCTTAAAACAAAGAAATGAGGATTTTCATTTTCATCAATCCTGGTTACTGATTTTACGGTGAAAGTATCCATAGTATGCGCGATTAAAAGTTAAGCTCGAATGCTTGCTGCGCATCGCACATATATTTCGACAAAGAAGGAAGAAAAAACGAAAAAAAAGAAAAAAGAAAGCCATTGAAACAGGCTGGACGTGAAGGCTTGTCAAGGTTTTTTACGAAAAATACTACCCGACTATAGGAGGGCTGGAGATTTTTTGAAAAACCCGGAGGGCATGACCTTTATAAACCGTAACGGACGGCCTATCTTTGCTGATATTTTTTATTTTTTGAAATAATTGTCTGTTGTTTTTATCCTGATACACAAAAAAATAAAAGTAAGCCCCCTAAAACGGGAGCCTACTTAATGAGAACGAAAGCCACAAGAGCTTAATGTAGTACCACCCGGTATGACGCAGGAAATAGAGGCGAAAACCGGGAACCCTGTAAACGTAAGCGAGTAGCCACCAGCCACCCAACTTACAACGAACGATACAACGAAACATAATGCCTGTATGTCTACAGGTTGGGGCCATAGCTGCAAGGGCAGGCCAAAAAATACTCTTTTTATTTTGCTCCTGGTTTTTGCAAAAGAAAAAGGAAGATTTTTTGAGACTGGCGAAGCGAACCCTTGTCAGCTTTGGCAACCAGACCTGTAACTTTGCTATTATGTTTGGTGTATTTGGAATGATGATTTTCCGGAATTTGATTTTGGGAATGTTTCAAGATGCTATAAAAGATGAGGTTGAGAAATAAACCTGCCGTAATGCTGTCTTTTCTTAAAAAACAAAACGGGTGCAATGCATTGCGGACGTTTTGTTTTTTTCGGCGCGAGCCGTCTGCGAGTGGAGCCACCGGTGGCAGACTGGGAATACGAAGAATGAGTATGTTGGATGGCTACTGCTTGCAGCAAGGGGCTGGCGTGCGTTTTTGTTGCCTTTTGCATGGCTACAGCTTAAAAACAGATTATTACAGCCATGCTTACAAAAACCATGACAGCCCCGCAGCCGATGGCGACCAGCAGGCGAGCCAAACATGGGCAGCCGGTGGACTGCAAGTTGCTGAAAGGAATGGAGCCGGAATGGAACGTAAGGAGTTGAGCAAAGTTTACGAAGCGAAGCCCTGAAGTGAAATGCAGGCGCAATGAGTAAAGCTGCTTGCAGGACAATGGAGGCTGCCATGAGGAAGAAGGCGGAACAGCAAAAGGCATGACAGACTGCGTAACGCAGTGTAGCACCCGTAGGGCGGTGCAGCTTTTGCTTTACCTTAGAAAACAAATATGTTTAAAGCAATTGCTGCAACGGGCTGGTAGGACTTTTGCTGACAACTGATGACGAATACCTTATAACCTTTGGGTGGGTGGGTG